>Ga0208565_1000317_pt1 | contig 38369 bp, 42 predicted proteins | sample Sb_taG_7_FD_187706 | JGI IMG/M metagenome (GOLD analysis project Ga0208565, IMG submission 187706) | Peat soil microbial communities from Weissenstadt, Germany - Sb_50d_2_FS metaG (SPAdes) (version 2) | ecosystem: Environmental > Terrestrial > Soil > Wetlands > Peat | place: Germany... | reverse complement strand
TTGCCAGCGCGCAAGATCAAGCGTTGACATCAGCTTCCCTCCGGCCACGATCCGCTACCTGGTCAGTACCGTTCCTGGCCAGGGATGAGCCCGCACCACCCGTGCTGGGTGATGTGTCAGCCGGGTCAGCTGGGCAGTGTGGATGCCATGACTGACCGTTACGACGTCATCATCGTGGGCACTGGCGCCGGCGGCGGAACGCTCGCGCACGCCCTCGCACCGACCGGCAAGAAGATCCTGCTGCTCGAACGCGGCAGTTTCCTGCCGCGCGAGATGGCCAACTGGGATCCGGGTGCGGTCTTCGTGGACGGCCGCTACATGTCGGCGGACATCTGGTACGACGCGGACGGCAAGCCGTTCCAGCCACAGGTGCACTACTACGTCGGCGGGGCCACCAAGATGTACGGGGCGGCACTGTACCGGCTCCGGCCGGCCGATTTCGGGGAGATCAAGTTCGCGGACGGAATCTCCCCAGCCTGGCCGCTGAGCTACGACGACTTCGAGCCGTTCTATGCACGGGCCGAGTGGCTGTATCAGGTCCATGGCAAGCACGGCGAGGACCCCACCGAGGGCACCTGGTCGAAGCAGTATCCGTGGCCGGCGGTCTCGCACGAGCCGCGGGTACAGCAGATCTCCGACGATCTGGCCGCGGCCGGCTATCACCCGTTCCACGCGCCGTGCGGAATCCTGCTCAACGAGGCCGACCGGCCGGCCAGCACGTGCATCCGGTGCGCCTGGTGTGACGGCTATCCGTGCCTGGTGCACGCGAAGGCGGACGCCGAGACGATCGCCGTTCGGCCGGTGCTGGACAGGCCGAACGTGACCTTGCTGGTCAACGCCGAGGTGATCCAGCTGAAGACCGACCGGTCCGGCCGCACCGTCACCGAGGTCCTGCTGCGTCGCGGCAGCGGGTACGAGACCTACAGCGCCGACATCGTGGTCCTCGCCGCCGGCGCGGCGAACACCGCCAGGATCTTGCTCGGGTCGGCCAGCGACCAGCATCCGACCGGCCTGGCGAACGGCTCGGACCAGGTGGGGCGCAACTACATGTTCCACAACAGCAAGGCCGTCGCCGCGCTGGCCAAGGAGCCGAACGAGACCGTCTACCAGAAAACGCTCGCGCTCAACGACTTCTACCTGGCCAGCGACTCCGGGCATGGGCCGCTCGGCAATATCCAGATGCTCGGCAAATCGAACGCGATGGCCATGAAGGGCGAGGAACCCAAGCTCACCAGGCTGGCCCCGCACTGGAGCCTGGAGGAGGCCGCGCGGCACAGCGTGGACTTCTGGCTGACCACCGAGGACCTGCCGAGACCGGACAACCGGGTGACCGTCGACGGCGATGGCCGGATTCACCTGTCCTACACCTGGACCAATCAGTCCGAGGCCACGGCCCTGTACGGGGAGCTGAAGACGATCCTGAACAAGACCGGGATGCCCGCGCATCACGTCCTTGACAAGAACTTCTACATGGACATGAGCATCCCGATCGCGGGGGTGGCGCATCAGGCGGGTAGCTGCCGGTTCGGCACGGATCCCGCGTCCTCGGTGCTCGACACCGACTGCAAAGCACACGAACTCGACAACCTGTACGTCGCCGACTCGAGTTTCTTCCCCAGCATCGGCGCGGTGAACCCGGGCCTGACCGTGATGGCGAACGCGCTTCGCGTCGGCGATCACCTGGCCAAACGGCTCGGCTAGGCAATGGCCCGGCTAGGCAATGGCCCGGCTAGGCAGCGGCCCGGCTAGGCAATGGCCCGGCTAGGCAGCGGCCCGGCTAGGCGGCGGCTCGGCTCAGACCAACGGCTCGGATCAACTGGCTCGGCTCCGATCAACTGGCTCGGCTCCGATCAACTGGCTCAGCTCAGATCAAACACAGGAGGAAACGACTCATGGATCGCTACCCGAACATCGCCGACCATGGACTCATCGGCGACCTGCAGACCGCGGCCCTGGTAACCACCGACGGTACGGTCGACTGGTTCTGCTGCCCCAGGTTCGACTCGCCGAGCGTCTTCGGCTCGCTGCTCGACGCCGACAAGGGCGGATACTTCCGGATCGCTCCCGACCGGGACGACTACGTCACCAGGCAGCTGTACTTCCCCGACACCGCGATCCTGATCACCAGGTTCATGACCCCGGACGGAGTCGGCGAACTGCTCGACTTCATGCCGATCACTGTCGGCCGGGCAACTGACCGGCACCGGCTGGTCCGGATGCTCCGGGTGGCCAGGGGCACGATGCGGTTCAAGATGGAACTCCAGCCGCGGTTCGACTACGGCCGGGCCAAGCACAAGATCGAGATAACCGAGCACGGCGCGGTCATGCGCTCGGCCGACATGGAGCTGACCCTGCACACCGTCGCCGGGCGCGAGTCAGGGGTGCGGAACGAGGCCCTCCGGCGCGACGGGAACGGCCTGACGGCCACCAGGACCCTGCGCGAGGGCGAGACCGGCGGTGTCGTCCTTGAGTCGATGGGCGGCCAGCCCAAGCTGCTGCGGGCCAGCGAGATCACCAAGCTCTCCGACGACACCGCGCAATTCTGGCGGAACTGGGTCAGCAAGAGTACGTACACCGGCCGGTGGCGGGACATGGTTGCCCGGTCGGCCATGACACTCAAGCTGCTCACCTACGCGCCGAGTGGAGCTCCAGTGGCGGCAGTTACTGCCGGGCTTCCTGAGCAAGTCGGTGGCGAGCGCAACTGGGACTACCGCTACACCTGGATCAGGGACGGCTCGTTCTCCATCTACGCCCTGCTCGGCCTGGGCTACCTGGACGAGGCCATCGCCTTCGGCGGCTGGCTCAGGCAGCGGGCCACCGAGTCAGCGGGCAACGGCGCCAGCCCGCTGAAGATCATGTACCGGGTCGACGGCAGCTCCGACCTCACCGAGGAGATACTCAAGCACTTCGAAGGCTGGCGCGGTTCGCGGCCGGTCAGGATCGGCAACGGCGCGGCCGACCAGCTCCAGCTTGACATCTACGGCGAGGCGATGGACGCGGTCTTCCTCGGGGACAGCCATGGCATGCCCATCCCGCACCAGGGCTGGCTGGCGGTCGCCAACATGGTGGACTGGGTCGCCGACAACTGGGATCAACCGGACGAGGGCATCTGGGAGACCAGGGGCGGCCGGAAGGACTTCACCTACGGCCGGTTCCAGTGCTGGGTGGCGCTCGACCGGGGGATCAGGCTGGCCGAGCGGCATGGCCGGCCAGCCAAGATAGCCGAATGGTCGATGGAGCGCGACCGGATCTACAACCAGATCATGTCGCGCGGATGGAACTCCAAGACCAAGGCATTCACGCAGCACTACGAGAGCGAGGTGCTGGACTCCTCGCTGCTGATGATGCCGCTGCAGGGCTTCGTGTCACCGTTCGACCCGATGTGGCTGTCGACGCTCGACGCCATGGACGACAAGCTGGTCTCCGACAGCCTGGTCTACCGGTACAACCCGAGCGCCTCTCCGGACGGACTCAGCGGGGGCGAGGGAACGTTCTCGCTCTGCACGTTCTGGTACGTGGACGCGCTGGCCAGGGCCGGGCGGCTCGACGACGCCGCGCTGACCTTCGAGAAGATGCACACCTACGCCAACCACGTCGGCCTGTACTCCGAGGAGATCGGCCTCACCGGTGAGCAACTCGGGAACTTCCCGCAGGCGTTCACCCACCTGTCGCTGATCAACGCCGCGATCAACCTCGACTACCAGCTGGATCACGGGGCAGGCTCGGTGGAGCAGGTGCTGTCCGCCACCCGGTAACCGTTTCGGCAAAGGACCACCGGGCCCATTGCCCGGGCCGTTGGCCTCTGGCGATCAGATCGCTGACCCGCGCACGGTTGAAGAAGGACGACCGTTAGGGGGTCCGTGATGCGAGTACTAATCGTTTACGGCAGCAAACGCGGTGGCACGGCCGGGCTGGCGGCCATGATCGGCAATGCCTTCGAGAACGCAGGCATGATCGCCGACGTGGCGCCCGCCCGGACCGTGCGCTCCATCGATGGCTATGACGCCGTCATCGTCGGAGGAGCGCTTTACATATTCCGCTGGCACCGCGACGCGCGCCGGTTTGTCCGCCGGTACGCCGCGAAGCTTTCGGAACTGCCGGTCTGGTTGTTCAGTTCTGGCCCGCTTGATGACTCGGCGCCGAAGATGGAAATCGCGCCGGTGGACCAGGCGCGCAAGGCGATGCAACTCTGTCACGCCCGCGGCCACATGACCTTCGGCGGCCGGTTGGCGCCGGAAGCACGCGGCTTTCCCGCGAGCGCGATGGCGAAGAAGCAGGCCGGGGACTGGCGGGATGAGGCGCAAGTGAACCGCTGGGTGACCGATCTCGTGGGACAGCTTGACAAGGGCGCTCCGGTGCGATGAACGGCCGATGATGCGCGGCCGTCCGATGAACGACCGTGCGGGAAGGCTACGGATGACGCCGATGGCAGCAAGCGTGCTTGAGGCGTGCCAGTCGGCCGTCGGCCAACCGATGACTCAGTGGGGCAATTCATTACTGAAGGGACATTTTTACCATGGATCCATACCCGGTGCAGTTCTCAGTCGATTATCCGGACCGGCCGCTTAATCGGCTGACGACGTTCTTCCGGATCTTCGTGGTCATCCCGATCGCCATCGTGCTCGGTACCGTATCTGGCGAGGGCTTCCAGGCATCGCCGAACGGCAGGGCGATCGCGGCAGGTGCCGGCGGCCTGCTGTTCTTCGCCCCGCTGCTGATGATCTTGTTCCGGCAGAAGTACCCCAGGTGGTGGTTCGACTGGAACCTTGAGCTGCAGCGGTTCAGCAACCGGGTAGGGATCTTCCTGGCCCTGATGGACGATCAGTACCCTTCGACGGACGAGCATCAGTCGGTGCACCTGGACTACCGCTATCCGGATGCGGCAATCGAGCTGAACCGGTGGCTGCCGCTGGTCAAGTGGTTCCTGGCGATCCCGCATTACATCGTGCTGTTGTTCCTGGACATTGGCCTGGTGGTGATGGTGATCGTGGCCTGGTTCGCGATCTTGTTCACCGGCCGCTACCCGCGCGCGATCTTCGACTACGTAGAGGGCGTGATCCGATGGCAGAACCGGGTGGTCGGATACGCCTTCATCCTGATCACCGACCAGTACCCGCCGTTCAGCCTCGCTGCGTAGCCAGCGGTCTGGGCTTGCTGCGGTGATCGTGATCGTGGCCGGAGTATCCGGCAGCGGCAAGACCACCGTTGGCAAGGTGCTGGCCGACCGGCTCGCCTGGCTCTTCATCGACGGTGACTCGCTGCACCCGGCGGCGAACATAGCGAAGATGAAGAGCGGGGTGCCGCTGACCGAGCACGATCGGATGCCTTGGCTGCACCTCGTGGCTGACCGGATGGACAGTCAGCTCAGGGCCGGCCGGCCGGCCGTGCTCGCCTGCTCCGCGCTCAAGCGGTCCTACCGGGACCTGCTGCTCAGCGGACGCCCGGCGGTGCGGATGGCGTTCCTGCGGATCGACCGTGACGTGGCGGCAGGCCGACTCGCAGCCAGGCACGGTCATTTCTTCGATCCGACTCTGCTTGACTCCCAGTTCGGCGACCTTGAGCTGCCAGGGCCAGCCGAGCCCGGGGTCGTGCTCGTCCCCGTCCTTGGCAGGCCGGACGACATCGCCGACGAGATCATCGGCCGCCTGGGTCTAGCCAGCTGACCGGGGGCAGGAGAGTCACGGGCTGCCGCCCCCAGGCGGCTGTGGCCGAGCCGGATCTGCCGACGCGGCCGGGGCGGAGGGGGGCGGGGCGCTAGGAGCGCCGCTGGCAGCCGGCTGAGCATGACTCTGCCTGCCGAACCGCAGAAACGCGGTCAGCGCGCCGATCACCAGCGCGACGCCGAGGCCTAGGTAGAAGACGTTGGGACCGCCATGGAATTCGACCACGACATCCACGAACGTCATCGCGGCCACCAGGATCAGCATCGACACGACCCTGGCCTTGAGGTCCTCCAGATCGCGCATCTGCAGCCATTTCGGCAGCCAGTACTGGGACTCGTGCCGCTCGCCTCTGACCACGAACAGGCCATAGAAGCCGAACGCGGAGATCATCAGCGTCACGCCGACCAGGAACAGGTCCTCGACGATCAGGAAATGACTCAGCTTGCCGCCAACCCGAGCCGGATCGCTGATGTAGCCGGTAATCGAGGCGAAGAAGATGACAGCGCCGTACACGAAGGTGCCGGCCGCGATGAGCAGCAGCATGACCACGGGCAGCAGGATGAGCAGCCGGGATGACGCAAGCACGCGCTCAAAGCGGCGCTGGATCGGCGGGATGTCCTGGCCGGCCTGCGTGGCATTCTGGTCAGTCCCTGAAGGGCGCTCCCCAGCCCCGGGCTCACCCGTCACACCGCAGAACCTACCCAGCCGGGTGTTCGACCACGCTAGCCGGGGCGATCCTGGCCCTGTACCGATGCCGCGTCAGGAGGTCATGCCGCCGAGGCCGACCAGTCCCCTGGCGAGCTCGATCTCCCCCATATGCCGGAGCCCGTGCTGGTACAGCCAGCACTCGAAGGCATCGAGCACGGTGATTCCCTCGGCACCGGCCACCCGAGCGCTGTACGTGCTCTCGATCTGCGGCGGGAACGGCCGCCCGATCACGACCCGGGTGAGATCCGCGGCATCCATCGACTCCAGATGTGCCTGCGTTCGATCGAAGACGGCCCGCTGGTACTCCTTGAACGCCTCGTAGTCGCCGATCCGCTGATGCACCATTTGCGCCACGGTGAGGTGCTTGCCGTGATCGTTGATCGCCATCGTGACCCGTTTCTGCCACTGCTCGTCCCAGATCGGCGCCACGCCCGTGGCCAGCAGGAAGGACGCGTCCTCCATGTTGGTGTAGTGGAATAGGGAGAACGCGATCGGCAGCACCCCCTCGCGCTCGAAATGGTTGACATGTTCGGGCCCCATCGAACCAACCGCCTGGTAGTACAGCGAGTGCATCGCGCGCATCCGGCGTTGCAGCGAATCGAGGAGCAGCGAAGCTGCCATGGGAGTTCCTTTCCCGCCGGTAACGCACCGGGCCGGTCCCGCACCGGACTTGCGCCAGCCGCTCCGGCCACAGTAAGTTGTGACACAGCTACTGTCAAATGTTTGACCGGATCGGACCGGACCCGGACTACGCCGGACCGGATCGGGACCGGGCCGGACAACGACTGGACAAGGATCGGGGACAGGGACAGCGGATGGCAGTGATCCGCCGGGAACTACGCATCGCCCGGCCTGCCGATGAGGTCTGGCCGGCCATCGGCGACCCGGCCGCGCTGCCTGGCTGGTTTCCAGGAATCGTGGCCGCGCAGGTCGATGGCAGCAGCCGGGTGATCACCACCGCAAGCGGGATCTGTCTGCCCGAGGAGATCGTGACCAACGACCCGGTGCGCCGGGTCTTCCAGTACAAGATCACGGCGCCGCTGCTCAGCAACCATCTCGGCACGATCGAGGTCACCGACGCGGACGATGGCTGCTGCCTGGTCAGCTACCAGACCAGCTGCGAGCCGGACACCATCGCGCTGGTCATCGGCGGCGCCTGCGGAAACGCGCTGCATGAGCTGCGCCGCCAGCTCGAGGCCCAGCCTGACGTGCCATCGCCGGCGCAACTGCAAGCGCAGCCGCCGGCCCAGTCCGGATCATCGCCGACGACGGAGGCATAGATGGGGCGGAAGATCCTGTTCGTCACGACCGATCAGCAGCGATACGACACGCTGCGCTGCAACGGCGGCACCATCGCCAGGACCCCGGTAGCCGACTCGCTGGCTGCGGCCGGCATCCGCTACGAGCGAGCCGTTCCGCAATCTGTGGTCTGCATGCCGTCCAGATCGACCATCCTGACCGGCCAGCACCCGACAACTCACGGCGTCTGGATGAACGGGGTTCCGCTGCCGGTCGACGCGCCGTCGGTCGCTGCCCTGCTGCAGCGGCATGGCTACCGGACCGCCCTGGTCGGCAAGGCGCACTTCGAGCCGTTCCTTGACCCGTTCGGCCGGTTCACCGAGAACTCGCTGGCCAGGTCGGGCGCGGAGACGGTCCAGGCGCCGTGGGCCGATGGCAGCACCGGACCGCACCGCGGCTTCGAGCACCTGGAGTTCGCTACCCACGGCACGGCCGCGCCGCTGCACTACGTCCTGTGGCTATGGCAGAACCATCCCGAGGCGATCGGCATGTACTACCCGGTGCTCGACCCGACCTTCAACGTCAACGCGGCGGGCGGCGGCGCGACCGGGGCGCCGCAGGTACACGACAATGCGATCGAGAAGGGCTGGTATCACACCGACTGGGTCGCCGACCGCACCATCAGCTGGCTGGACTCGCTCAGCGCGGACGACGACTGGTTCTGCTGGATGAGCTTCCCCGATCCGCATCACCCGTGGGACCCGCCGAAGTCGGAGCTGTCGCGGGTGGACTGGCGGGAGGTGCCCCTGCCGCCCGGCTATCCGGCCAGCCGGTCCGAGCGCGAGGCGATCCTGGACGCCAAGCCGGCGCACTGGAAGATGTGGTACGACGGCACGCTGGTCTCGAACTACGAGGCACCGAAGTCCTGGGTCCCGGCGACCCTCACCGCCGACCAGGTCCGTGAGGTCAACGCGCGCAACGCGGTGGAGGTCGAGCTGATCGACGAGGCCCTCGGCCGGGTCCTGACGGCGATCGAGGCCCGCGGCTGGACCGACGACGTGGACGTCATCTTCACCACCGACCACGGCGAGCTGCAGGGCGACTTCGGATTGCTGTTCAAGGGCCCGTACCACGTGGATGCGCTGATGCGGCTGCCGCTGATCTGGCGGCCAGCGCCGTCCGCCGGGATCGCGGCGGCCGTGGTGTCCAGGCCGGTCGGGCTGGTCGACCTGGCGCCGACATTCAGCGCTATCGCCGGGCTCAAGCCGCCAAGCTGGATGCAGGGCCACCGGCTGCCGGTGAGCGACGTCGACGCCGCCAGCCGCGGCTTCGAGCGGGTACTCACCGAGTGGGACAGCGACCTGTTCGGCGTTGACGTGCACCTGCGCACGATCACCCGCGACGGCTGGGTCTGCACCGCCTACCGGCCCGGCTACGTGCACGATGGCTCCGAGGGCGAGTTGTACAACCTGGCCGATGACCCGCTGCAGCGGTTCAACCGGTGGCACGATCCTGCCTGCGCGGCCCTGCGCTCCGACCTGATCACCGACCTGTGGGATCACCAGCCGCCGGCCAGGGAGGAGGCCCTGGAGCTGCAGGCTCCGGTATAGCTCACAGCCCTGGCGGACGGGAACTCATGGCAGAGCAGGACGTTCAAGATCAAAGCCTTCAGGATCAAACCTCCAAGATCCGGCGATAACGATTCGCTACGGCCACATCGATCCCGGTTACGCGATCCGGCCATCGCGGACACCTACACGATGATCCTTCGCCCGCTGATCGACAAACTGGCCGACTCGCTGCCCGATTGATCCGGGACATGACAGCGCCCCCGGAGCGATCGTCGCTCTCGAGGGCGTGCCCGCGCCGGTGTGTGGTCGCCTCTCGGCGAAAGGCACATCGCGGCTCCAGCCGGACGGTATTCCGCGAAGGCAGTGGGTTAGGCCCGGGGGACTCAGCACACCGACGGTTGCTGGAACACCCGCCGGCCCCGGGGTATTCCGCGTCCCGCGGGACAAGCCTTGGCTGCCCGCCCGTGACTGTCATCCGGGCGGCTCCGGACGGTGCTTCCGGGATCAGGTCGGCCTGCGCCGCCGCCCAGCGGAGGCGCCGGGGATAGGCTGAGTATCCAGGTCTGGCGCTGTATGACTGGCGCGGTATGAGGAGCGGCGTGGAGTGGTTGCGGACGTCTCGGCGATCGGCTGCATCGGCGTCATTATCGTTGCCACCCGCGGTGCGGCCGGCCCAGGAGAGGTGCTGGTCAAGATCCGCGGTGGGTCAGAGGCCTTCATCGCCTGGTCGCCTGAGCCGCTGGCCAAGGGAACGACCGTCCTGGTCATCGAAACCCGTGGCCACCGCACCGTCGATGTCAGCGCCTGGACCGACCCGCTCGACCCCTTCCCTGACAATCCCGACCGGGGGTAACCGGCCGCACCTAAGATGCGAAATCCCAACTTGGAGATGAAAGATGCTTGGCTACCGTGTACCGAGACCCGACGAGGCAATGCTGATTTCCGGTGGCAAGTACGGCAAAAACGGTGCTCCGTTCCGGGTCGTGACCGGTCACGGCGCTATGGTTCTCCCGTTCGTCAGGAAGACCAACTTCCTCACCTTGTCCATGTGCGAGTCCGAGGTGTCCGAGCAGTGCGTGACGAAGCAGGGCATCGCCCTGAACGTCCGTGCGGTGATCGCCTTCAAGGTCGGCAACGACGAGGAGAGCATCGTCAACGCCGGGCAGCGGTTCCTCTCCGACCAGGACCAGATGTCCACCCTGACCGGCCGGATCTTCTCCGGTCACCTGCGCTCGATCATCGGGTCTATGACCGTCGAAGAAATCGTGACCGAGCGGCAGAAGCTGGCCACCGAGGTGCTCGACGGGTCTAAGGCGGAGATGGCCAAGATCGGCCTGAGCGTCGACTCGCTGCAGATTCAGTCCATCGACGACATGAACACCGGCTACATCGATGCGATGGCCGCTCCGCACAACGCCGCGATCCAGCGCCAGGCCCAGATCGCCCAGGCGCAGGCGAACCAGGCCTCGGCCGAGGCGCAGCAGCAGTCGCAGCGCGCCCAGGCCGAGTACGCCAGGCAGACGTCCGTCGTCCAGGCGCAGTACAAGGCCGAAGTCGACAAGGCCCAGGCGGAGGCGGCGCAGGCCGGACCGCTGGCGCAGGCGCGGGCGACGATGGAGGTCCTCTCCGCTCAGGCCGAGCTGGCTAAGCGCCAGGCCGAGTTGCGCGAGCGCCAGCTGGTCGCCGAGGTCATCAAGCCCGCCGAGGCCGAGGCGCAGAAGGTCCGAATCCTCGCTGAGGCTGACGCCAACCGGGTCAAGCTGCAGGCCGAGGCCGCCGCTTCGCACAACCGGGTCGCACTTGACCGGATGATGATCGAGCAGCTTCCGATGATCGTCAAGGAAGCCGCCGCTGGACTCGCTGGCGCCAATCTCAGCGTGCTGAACGGCGCTGAGGGCCTGAGTGAGATCGCGGCCGGTCTCGTGGCTCAGGGCCTGACGATCCTCGATTCGGTGAAGAAGAGCCTCGGCGGGAGTTCCGTCGACGCTCCGGTGATCAACCCGATCAGCCTCGCGGACGGCGATGCCGCCGGGGACGCGCGTGACAAGGGCGGACCGACGGCCTGACCGCCGATTGGCTGAGTCGACTTTGTGGTGCCAACCCTGGTCCCGCATGGTCGGGGATAGTTGTGGCAGCACGTCCTCGGGGATGGTCGTGGTGGCGCCTGGCCGTGGTGGTCGCGCAGGAGAACAGCGCTAGAACTGCCTGGAGCGGGCACAACAGGTGTCCAGGGCTGGCACCAGAGGTTGGCCTTCGTCGTTGAAGCCGGTAACGCCACGGCTGTGGCCTGGACGTTCAGTGCGCTGCGGCACTGGGTCGGCGTCTTTGGCCCGCAGGCAGTAGCTATGACCCTCTACAATCCGGCTCCGTCGGCGGCGTGCAAGCCCGCATGTGGTCGGCCCGACGATCACGAGGGACGATGAGCAGAATCGCCGGTGCAGGTGTCCGCCCCGGCACCATGCTGCCTCCCGGCTCTGATCTCGCCGGTCCGGTGCCCGGCTGGGGCGCACGTGTCCTCGCTTGGACCGCCGGCGCAGGAATCTCCAGCTCAATATTGATCATGATCTGGGCGTCTTTGCTCCGGTCAAGCTGGCAGACCCCGGCGCTGGTCATGCCATCCGTGGGCCCGCCCTGGGAACTGCAGTCGGTCCATGTCTCGGTCCGAGTGGTCACCGTTGCCCTTTGGCTGGCCACCATTCTCGGTGCCGGTGGCGTGGCCGCCGGAGTGGCGGCGGTGCGCGGCGGGGTGCGGGTCAGTGCCAGGGCAGTGCTCGGAACTGGCCTGCTGGTGGTGGCCGTGCTCACCGTCCTGCCGCCGGTCGGGTCCACCGATGTGCTCAACTACGCGACATACGGACGAATAGTTGTAATCGGCCACAGCCCGTACGTCATGACTCCTTACCAGCTGCGGATGCTCCACGACGCGTACAGCGGATCCGTGCCGGTCGAGTGGCAGAACCACGTGACGCTCTACGGGCCGCTGGCGACGTTTGAGGAGTTCGTGTCCGCCCTGCTCGGCGGCACGTCCGCGGCGAGGATCGTGTTCTGGCTGAAAATGTGGAACGCGATCGCCTTCGGCGCGGTGGCGGTGGCCGCGCACCGGGTGCTGCGCTCCGACCCGGCCGCCCGGCTGCGGGCGCACCTGCTCTGGACGATCAATCCGCTGCTGCTGTGGAGCGCGATCGCGGCCGGACACGTGGACGTGCTAGGGGCCGCGGTCGGCGTTTTCGGCCTGCTGGTGGTAGGCGCCAGACCGGCTCTTGGAACCAGCACGGCGCGAGGTGCCGGGCCGGTCGAAGCTGCCGGGCGGGCGGAGACTGCCGGGCGGTTGTCGCTCGCCAGGTGGCCGGCCGTCCGCCCAGGGCCGCTGCGTGCAGTGCTGGCTGGCGTGTTGATCGGCATCGCTGCCGACATCAAGATCTTCTACGTACTGCTCGGTTTCGGTCTCGCCTGGGTGCTCCGGCGGTCGCTTCGCGACCTTACTGTCGCCGTCGGCGGTGCACTGGCGGTGCTGGTGCCGACCTATGCCTGGTTCGGCCCGCCCGCGATCACAGCCCTCCTCGACCGGCGGAACAAGGCCACTGCCGACAACTTCTACCAGCTGCTCTCCGGGCCGAACGGGTACGTGACCTCGCACGTCGCGCTGGTGGCCAGCGTCATCGTCGGCTGCCTGGCGGTGCTGACGCTCTGGCGGCTGCCTGCCCGTGTCCCGGCTCCGCCGGCCATCCAGCCGGCGCTGGCGCTCAGCGTCGCGTGGCTGTTCGTCTGGCCCTATCAGCTGCCCTGGTATGACGTGATGATCGTCTGCCTGCTGGTGCTCTATCCGGCGTCGCGGCTGGACTGGCTGGTGCTTGCCAGGCTAACGGCCGGCACGATCGCCATAATGCCGGGCAACCCATGGCTGCCACCCGGTCATCTGCTAACTGCGCTGGCCAGGATCAGCCTGTATAAGGTCGTGCCTGCGGTGCTTCTCGCGTCCGCGCTTGGCCTGGTCGCGCTTTGCTTGTCCGGACGCTGGAAGCTTCGGCCGTCCGCTGTCGGGCCGCATGGCGGGCGCGGGTCGCGAGCACCAGTAGCACCAGGAACAGCAGCAGTCCGGTGAGGACGTAGAGATTCCCGGTGACAAGGCCGAGACCATGCCAGTGGTATTCGGGATACCACGGCCGATCGCCGAGCCGATAGTAGGTGCCCACGTTGGTATTGGGCGGCGCCCAGATCAGACCGCGGGAGAAGCCGCCCAGGTCATGGGGCTCACCCCAGAGGCCGCCCGGCCAGGCGCCGAACAGGCCTGCGATCAGCGCTGCGAGTCCGAGCAGTGCCCACCGCGGCGACGAGCGCGGCAGCCGGTCACGGCTGACCGCAGCAGGCCGCCAGACCGTCACCGCACTGGTGCCCGGTGCCGGACCGGATCAGCCAGCGCGGCGGTCAACTGGTCAAGCGCGAGTACTGTGTGCCCGCTCACCACGGCGTCGCAATGCGGCCACGCGGCCGCCATGCCGCCAGCCAGCGGCTGGTAGGCGGAGCTCTTGGTCCTGGGATTCACCCACACGATGCGGAACGCCACCAGCGACAGCCGCACCATCTCGCGACGCACGAGATCCGGGTCTCCGGTCTCCCAGCCGTCCGAGATGATCACCACCACGGCGCCTCGTGCCATCCCCCGGCGCCCGTGCAGATCGTTGAACTCCTTAAGCGCCGCTCCGATCTTGGTACCGCCGAGCCAGTCGGGGGCTGCCTGGCCCGCCCGCTGCAAGGCCGGTCCCGGCAGTGACCTGCCAAGCACCGGCGTCAGCCGGGTCAGCCGGGTGGCGAAGCTGAAGACCTCGGCGCGGGCGCCACCGGCGGCACAGTAGAGCAGCTGGATCATGGCCCGCGCGTAGGGCTCCATCGACCCCGAGATGTCGCAAAGCACCACCAGCTGGCGCGCTCGGCGGCCCGGCGTCCGGCCGATCAGCCGGTAGGCATCTCCGCCGGTCCGTCGTGCCTGGCGGAGCGTCGACCGCATGTCGGTGCGCCGGGCGCCTGGCCTGCGCCGGCTCCGCCTGGACCGGCGCTCAGGCACGGCGAGCGTCAGCTGGCGCATCAGGGTGGCTAGCGAAAGCAGCTCCGCATCGGACAAGTCGGCGAAATCCGTCGCCGCCAGCCGTTCGGCGCTGGTTCCGAGGTAGCGGTGCTCGACCTCCCCGCCCGGCTCGTCGAGCGAGTCGGCGTCATCAGCCGGCGGCTGGAGTGTTTCGCTGGCGTGCAGCTGAGCCGCCCGGGCAGCGCTGGCCAGCAGATCCTCCGGCGACCGCGCAGCAGCGCCGGTCAACTCGGGTGAATTCTGGTCGCCGCGCGAGTCGGCCGGATCGGTCAGTCCGCCGAATACCTGATTGAAGACCGCGAGCAAGATCTCCGCTTCATCCTTGCTGGACACCAGGGTCGCGAGCGCGCAGAGATATAGAGCGCGCAACGTGTCTGGCCTGGCCACGGTCACGGCGCTGGCGAATCGCTCGCAGCGGCCGGGCCCGATCGGCAGTCCGGCCAGTCGCAGCGTGGCACCGAACCTAGCGGCGGCCTCGGCCAGATCGTCAGCCATCGCCGTTGAATAGCGTCGCGAACCCGACCTGCCGGGCGGTCCGCAGGTCCTCCGCGTACTTGAGCACCGCTCCGGCGGTCCGCTCGGCCGCGGCGCCGTCCAGGGCAGAGGTGCCGAGCACGTGCAGCGCGGCCGCCCAGCTGATCGCCTCGGCGACGCCTGGTGGCTTGGCCAGGTCGAGCTCACGCAACCGAGCGACGCCGCTGGCCACTTGCTCGGTCAGTGCTGCCGCGGCACCCGGCACCCGGCGGCGAATGATCGACGCAACCCGCGGGACGTCGGGGTAGTCGATCCAGTGGTAGAGGCACCGGCGTTTGAGCGCGTCGTGCAGGTCGCGAGTTCGGTTGGAGGTAAGCACGACGACGGGCGGGTACGTCGCCCGCCGAGTGCCCAGTTCGGGAATGGTGACCGCAGCCTCGGCGAGCAACTCGAACAGGAACGCCTCGAACTCATCGTCGCCCCGGTCCACCTCGTCGATCAGCAGCACCGCCGGTCGCGGGCCTGGATGATCAAGCGCGGCAAGCAACGGGCGTTCCAGCAGGTACTCATCGCTGAACAGGTCGGCCTCGCGCGGTGTCTCGCCCCTGGCCTCGGCCAGCCTGATGGCCAGCAGCTGGCGCGGATAGTTCCACTCGTAGAGCGCCTCCGCTGAGGTGAGGCCCTCATAGCACTGCAGCCGGATCAGCGGTGTATCAAGCACGCTGGCCAGCGCCTTGGCCGCCTCGGTCTTGCCCACGCCGGGCTCGCCCTCGAGCAGGATCGGCTGGCCCATCCTGGCCGCCAGGAAGAGCGCCGTACCGAGCGGCTCATCAGCTAGATAGCTGGCCTCATCAAGCGCTGCGAGCAGGGTAGCCACATCGGGCAGCTGCTCGGCGAGGTCGCTCATCTGGCGGGCCGGCCCGCGTCGCAGAAGTACCGCATCCGTCCATCATGGGGTAGGCGGCGGGCTGCCTGAACCGCAGCCGTCCCGGCGGCGCTCATGTGATCGCCAGATCGGTACGCAACGGGCGGCCCTGGATAGCGCACCACACGTTTGCCGGGGTCAGCGGCATGTCAGCGTGCCGCACCCCGAACGGCGCGAGCGCGTCGAGCACTGAGTTGACGATGGCAGCTGGCGAGCCTACGGTGGCCGACTCGCCGATGCCCTTAGCTCCGATCGGGTGATGCGGCGACGGGGTGACGGTCGCGCCGAGCTCCCAGGACGGACACTCGACCGCCGTCGGCAGCAGGTAGTCCATGAACGAGCCGCCCAGGCAGTTGCCGTCCGAGTCGAAGGCGATGACCTGCATCAGAGCCATGCCGACTCCGTCAGCCAGCCCGCCATGCACCTGTCCCTCGACGATCATCGGGTTGATCCGCACTCCGCAGTCGTCCACCGCGATGAACCGGCGGATCCGGACCTCGCCGGTGCCTGGATCGACGTCGGTGACGCAGATATACGCCCCGAACGGGTAGGTGAGGTTCGGCGGGTTGTACACGGTTTCCGCGTCGAGATGACCGTCCACCCCCTCGGGCAGCTCAAGCGAGGAGTGCGCGGCCATCGCGATCTCCGCGATGCTCCTGGCCTGCTCCGGATCACCGCGCACCTGCCAGCTGCCGTCGACCCAGTCCAGATCGTCCGGCGCGACCTCCAGCATCGCCGAGGCGACGATCCTGGCCCGCTCCCGCACCTTGCGGGCCACGACAGCGGCCGCCGCCCCGGAGACCGGGGTCGACCGGGAGCCGTAGGTGCCGAGCCCGAACGGAGTCCGGTCGGTATCGCCGTGCACGACATCTATGTCGTCCGGGGAAAGGCCCAGCTCCTGCGCCACGATCTGGGCGAACGTCGTCTCGTGGCCCTGGCCCTGAGTCTGGCAGGAGATACTGAGCACAGCCTTGCCGGTTGGATGCACCCGCAGGTCCGCGCCATCGGCCATGCCAAGGCCGAGAATGTCCATCTGATTTCTCGGGCCGGCCCCGACACCCTCGGTGAAGAAGCTGATCCCGATGCCCATGTACTCGCCGCGCTGCCGCCGCTCGGCCTGCTCGCGGCGCAGTCCTGGGTAGTCGGCGATGTCCATCGCGAGCCGCAATGCGCGTGGGTAGTCGCCGGAGTCGTACTGCCAGCCAGTCGGGCAGGTGTAGGGGAACTGCTCGGGCCGCAGCAGGTTCTTCATTCTCAGCTCGGCGGCGTCCATGTCCAGCTCGCGGGCCAGCGCGTCGACCATCCGCTCGACCAGGTACACCGCCTCGGTGATCCGGAACGAGCACGAGTAGGCCACCCCGCCGGGCGCCTTGTTGGTGTACACGCCGGTGACCTCGCAATGCGCGGCTTGCAGGTCGTAGGAGCCGGTGAAGATCCCGAAGAACCCGGCAGGAAACTTCGTGGGCTGCGCCGCGCCGTTGAACGCACCGTGGTCGGCAAGCACCCTGGCCCGGATCCCGAGAATCCGGCCTGCCCGGGTAGCGGCGATCTCGCCGTGCATGTGGTAGTCCCGAGCGAACGAGGTGGACATCAGATTCTCTGAGCGGTCCTCGACCCATTTGACCGGCTTGCCGGTCACCATGGAGCCGACGATGGCGCAGATGTACCCCGGGTAGATCGGGACCTTGTTGCCGAATCCGCCGCCGATGTCCGGCGAGATGATCCGGATCTTGTGCTCGGGCAGGCCGGCCACCAGTGCGTAGAGAGTCCGGTGCGCGTGCGGGGCCTGGGTCGTGGACCAGACGGTCAGCTTGCCGGTGATCTGGTCAAGGTCGGCGACCGCGCCGCAGGTCTCGAGCGGAGCGGGATGCGAACGCGGGTAGATCATGTCGCTGGCCACCACGACGTCCGCCGCCGCGAAGACCTTGTCGGTGGCCGCCCGGTCGCCGGCTGTCCAGTCGAAGATGTGGTTGTCGCTGCGGCCCGCGACATCGTCACGGATCACCGGGGCGTCCGGGTCGAGCGCATGCCTCGCGTCGATTACGGCGGGCAGCGGCTCGTAATCGACGTTGATCAGTTCGAGGGCGTCACGGGCCGAGTACCTGTCCTGTGCGATGACGAAGGCGACCTCCTGGCCCTGGAACCTGACCTTGTCGGTGGCCAGGACGGCCTGCACGTCCTGGGACAGCGTCGGCATCCAGGACAGGTTGCGAGCGGCCAGCGTCTGGCCGGTGATGACGGCTTCGACCCTGGGATGGGCCTGCGCAGCCGCGGTATCGATCGAGAGGATCCGCGCATGCGCCAGCGGGCTGCGCAGGATCGCGCCGTGCAGCATGCCAGGGAGCTGGATGTCATCGACGAAGAGGCCCTTGCCGCGGATGAAACGGGCGTCCTCCTTGCGCTGGACCGGCCCGTACGCCCCGCTGCTGTCGACCGTGGCGCCGCTAGTCCCGCCCGCCATGCCGCTGGTCTGGCGTGGGCGGTCGTTGGTCCCGCCTGTGGCGCCGCTGGTCTTGGCGCCGGTCCCGCCGCGCGCTTGTTCAGCCCGGCCGGTCACGTTGGTCGGTCCAGTGCAGCTTCGCTGTCGCCCAGCCGACCTGCTGCTTCATATTCGGCGGCCCAGCGGACCGAGCGGACGATGTTCTCGTAGCCGGTGCACCGGCAGATCTGCCCGGACAGCGCCTCCCGGATCTGGGTCGGCGACGGGTCCGGATAATGGTCAAGCAGCCATCGGGCGGTCAGCATCATGCCCGGCGTGCAGAACCCGCATTGCAGCCCGTGACATTGCCGGAACCCCACCTGGATCGGGTCGAGTTCACCGTTCTGTTCCAGGCCCTCCACGGTACGGACCCGGTGCCCGTCGGCCATGGCCGCGAGTACCGTGCATGACTTCACCGGGGTGTCATCAAGCCACACCACGCAGGCACCGCAGTTGGATGTGTCGCAGCCCCAGTGCGAGCCGGTCAGGCCGAGATCATCGCGCAGGAAATGGATAAGCAGCAATCGCGGCTCGACCTCGCGGGAGTACTCGGTCCCGTTGACGTTTACGGCTATCTGCACGTCAGGCCTCCTGCCTGCGGGCCCGGAGCATGGCGATACGCAGCGCACGGGTGGTGAGCTCTTTGGCGAGATGCTGCTTGTAGTCGGCCGGGCCGCGCTGGTCCGAGGTTGGCCTGCAGTGCTCGGCCGCGATCTCCCCGGCGCGAGCGAGGCTCGCCTCGGTGGCCGGACCACCGCGCAGGAACTCCTCGGCCTGCGGAGCCGAGAAATGCTCGGCACCCACGGCGGTCAAGCCGATCCCGGCCGCGCCGATGGTGTCACCGTCGAGCCATAGGGTGGCGCCGGCCGCACCGATCGGCCAGTCCCCCACCCGGCGTCCCACCTTCACATAAGCGCTGCCGCAGCCAGCGGAGATCGCGATCCTGATCTCGGTCAGCAGCTCGCCCGGGGCCACCACTGTCTCGTATGGCCCGGTGTGGAACTCCCTGGCCGACACCAGCCTGGTCCCGCTTGGGCCCCTGATGACCATGACCGCTTTCAGCGCGGCGAACGCCGCTGACAGATCCTCGGACGGGTCAGCCTGGCAGAGCGAGCCGCCGACGGTGCCCCAGTTGCGCACGATGGGGTCGGCGATCACTTGCTCGGCGTCATGCAGGATCGCGAAATGCGCGCCGGCCAGCGGCGATTCGAGCAGCTGCGCGTGCCTGGTCAGCGCGCCGATCCTCAGCTCGCCGTCGGTCACCCGGATGAAGGAGAGCTCGCTGAGCCCGTTGATGTCGATCAGCGTCTCCGGCTGAGCGAGCCGGAGCTTCATCATTGGGATCAGGCTGTGCCCCCCGGCCAGGATGCGTGCCTCCGGGCCGAATCTGGCCAGCAGAGCAAGCGCGTGCTCGACGCTGGCTGCCTTCTCGTACTCGACGTACCGGAACCTGCATGCCCCCCCCTTCCTGGAGCAACGGCATGCGCGTGAGCAGTTTACGATCCGGTCCTTGCGGAGGTAACGGTGAGATATGCGGGCTGGCGGTACTGCCAGCCGACAGCGACCTGGTGGCGGGGCTGGCTGGACCGACGACGCCCGGTGGTGATCTGGCGGCAGAGCTGGCAGTACCGGCGGCGGGCTGGTGGCGCCGCGCGGGCGCGCGCCGCAGCCGTGACCAGGCTTCGCGGCACCGGCGGACCCGAGTGATGCGTGATAATCGGGAGTGTCATGACGCTCACTCAGCTCAACGCATTCGTCCTGGTCGCCCGCCTCGGGTCGGTGACGGCGGCCGCGAACGCGCTCGGCGTCAGCGAGCCGGCCGTCTCCCAGGCGCTCGCGGCGCTCCGGCTGCACCTAGGTGACCCGCTGGTCAGCCGCGGGCCGGCGGGCATGACGCTGACCGCGGGCGGCAGCAGGCTGCTTGCCACCGCCTCGCAGATCGTCGTGCTCGGTGCCGAGGCGCATGCCGCGGTCCGAGCGGCGCAGGGTGCTCCCGAGCAGCTGCGGGTGGTGGCCACCTCCAGCATCGCCGAGTTCGTGATCAGCCCGCTGATGGAGGCGTTCACCCGGCGCTTCGCCGCTCCGGTCGAAGTGTCGGCCGGGGTAGCTGTGGCCAAGGAGATGGGTGTCCTGGTGGCGAACCGGCTGGCCGACGTCGCCATCGGGCCGGCCGTAGCCAGCGATCCCGATCTGCCGGTCGTGAGCGAGCCGATCTTCAGGTACCGCCTCGTCGTGGTGACGGCCGGGCAGCCTCGGCTGCGGGGCAGTGCCCGCCAGTGGCGGTGGCTGGTAGATCCGTCGGGTACCGACCCGGGCAGCGATGTCGGCCAACTGCTTGCCAACCTGCGAATACCCGAGAGCAGCATCGGGGTGTGCCCAAACCAGACCTCGGCCTGGGCGGCGGCGGCGGACGGGGGCGGCGTGGCGCCGGCTGTCGAGCATCTCGTGACGCAGCAGCTACGGCGGGGCGAGCTGTCGGTGGTCGAGCTGCCGGGGACTCCGGTCGAAGCATGCTGGCACCTGACCATGCTCGAGCGCCAGAACCGCAGCACGATCGCGAGTTCGCTCCGCCGCTTCCTCAGCACTCCTGAGGCCATGCAGCTAATGCGCGCTCCGGCCGCCGGGGTGCCGCCGTCCCGGTTCCGCCCGCCGGTATACGTCACGATCTGGAGCTGACCCACCCCCGGCTTTCAGCCATCCAGGCCCGGCCTGAGCGATCCCGAGCCAGGCCGAGAATCACCACCAGGCCCGCTCAGCCGCCGGGGCCACGGGCAACTTAAGCAAGAGCTTATTCGCGTATTGCTTGGGTGATCCAACCCGGCGGATCATGTCATCTCACATCACATCACTAGTGACGGCATATTACTGTCCGTCCGAACTGTCCGTCCGACGTCGGGAGAGCGCGCCATGCGGATTGAGTCCAGCGGACACAGCCGTGGTAATCCCCGCCTGTATGAGCTGGTCGAGAATGCACCGAAGACCGGCAAGAGCCCGACCGTCTGGGCCTGGCCCGAGCTGATCGACTACCTCAAGATCGCCGGCCAGCCGGTGCCCGGACCATGGCCGCCGCACCAGGAGCCGCGGCCTGACCCTGAGTATGATTCCCTGCCCGTTGCGGTGGCCGACCCAGAAGCAAAGCCTTAGCAGACCAGAATCCGGCCGACGCAGCAACCAGCGCTGAGCTGCGGTTCACCGTCCATCAAGGACATTGGAGGATGGCATGTATCCGTCTCGGTTCCGCTACGAGGCACCGCATTCGCTCGACGAGGCGATCGCGCTGCTGCACGACGGCGGGGACGATGCGAAAGTCCTGGCCGGCGGCCAGAGCCTGGTCCCGCTGATGAAGCTGCGCTTCGCGTCGCCCGAGCTGATCGTCGACATCAACAACATCCCGGGGCTCGACTACCACCGGGTCGACGCCGAAGGCAATCTGCGGATCGGCGCCCTCTGTCGTCACGTGGACCTTGAGCGCTCGGATCTGCTGAAAACCACGCAGCCGACGATGGCCGCGGCCGCGCCCCTGATCGCCGATCCGATCGTGCGGAACCGGGGCACGCTCGTCGGCTCGCTTTGCCACGCCGATCCGCAGGGTGACTGGGCTTCGGTCGTGATGGCGCTTGGCGGCTCGGTGGTAGCGCGCGGTCCTAGTGGCAGGCGGTCCATTCGGCTCGCCGACTTCGTGGTCGGGCCGTTCCAGAACGTGCTCGAGCCGGACGAGATCGCGGTCGAGGCCGTCATACCAGCGGCCAAGGGAGTCCGCTCCGGCGGCTACCTGAAGCTTGAGCGCCGGGTTGGCGACTTCGCGACGGTCGGGGTTGCCGTCGCGGTGGAAACCTCCGGCGAGACCGTGACCAGGGCGGGCATCGCCCTGACCGGAGTGGGCGGGTCCACCATCGCAGCGACCGAGGCCGGCCAGGCGCTGACCGGAAAGCCGCTGACCGCGGAGAGCATCGCGCAGGCGGCCGAGCTGGCGGCGCAGGCGGCGCGGCCGCGGACCGATCACCGCGGCAGCGCCGAATACAAGCGGCACATGGTGCGGACCTTCGTCGAGCGCATCTTGAGCCGGGCGAACGGGACCGCGGAGAGGGCAGCCTGAGATGACGATCGTCTACGAAGACCGCGGCGACGAGGCCGCCAGCGAGGTGCCGGTACGCCGGATCAAGTTCACGGTCAACGGCCAGAAGAAGATAGCCGAGGTGGAGCCGCGCCTGCTGCTTTCGCACCTGATCCGCCGCGGCCTTGAGCTGACCGGTACGCACATGGGCTGCGACACGACAAACTGCGGCGCGTGCACGGTGCTGGTGGACGGTCGGCCGGTGAAATCCTGCACCATGCTGGCCGTGCAGGTCGACGGGCACGAGATCAGCACCGTCGAGGGCCTGGCGACCGCCAGCGAGCTGCACCCCCTGCAGGAGGGGTTCAAGGAGGAGCACGGGCTGCAGTGCGGTTTCTGCACTCCCGGCATGATGATGGCCGCCAAGGCCCTGCTCGACGCGAACCCTGACCCGACCGAGGAGGAAGTGCGCTGGGCGCTGTCGGGCAACCTCTGCCGCTGCACCGGCTACCAGAACATCGTGAAGTCGGTGCTGTGGGCCGCCGACAAGCTCAGGTCCCAAGCTGCCGGCTGACAAGTCGGCTAGGGAGCACGGTCCGCTGGCTAACACGGCGCCGCAGGCCGACGTAAGAAGGGAGGCGCAGACGTGTCGCAGGCACTGGACGAGATCAAGATCGGCGGGCTGGGTGCGAGCCGCAAGCGCGTCGAGGACAACCGCTTCATCCGGGGCAAGGGCAACTACACGGACGACATCACGCTGCCCGGCATGCTGCACATGGAGATCCTGCGCAGCCCGCTGGCGCACGCGCGGATCAAGTCGATCGACGCGAGCAAGGCGTGGGATATTCCCGGCGTCCACCTGGTGCTCACCGGCGAGATGATGGCGACCCGCAATCTCGCCTGGATGCCGACCCTCTCCTACGACACGCAAGCTGTGCTCGCCACCGACAAGGTGCGCTTCCAGGGGCAGGAAGTGGCCTGCGTGATCGCCGACGATCCGTACATCGCCAAGGACGCTTGCGAGGCGATCGACGTCGAGTACGAGCCGCTGCCGGTCATCGTCAACCCGCAGCAGGCCGTCGCCGAGGATGCGCCGGTGATCCGGGATGACAAGGAGAGCCAGGCCGACAACGTCATCTACGACTGGGAAGTCGGCGACAAGGCGGGCACCGACCGGGCATTCGAGCAGGCCGACGTGGTCAGCAAGCTGCGGCTGCACTACCCGCGCTCGCACCCGTCGCCGATCGAGTGCTGCGGGTCCATCGCTGACTTCAACCGGGCCACCTCAAAGCTCACCGTTTACATGACCACCCAGGCGCCGCACATCATCCGGGCCGCGGTGGCGCTGGTGGCTGAACTGCCCGAGCACATGATCCGGATCATCTCGCCGGACATCGGCGGCGGGTTCGGCAACAAAGTCCCGGTCTACCCCGGCTACGTCTGCTCCATCCTCGCCTCCATCCTGCTCGAACGCCCGGTGAAGTGGATCGAGGACAAGTCGGGCAATCTGATCTCCACCGGGTTCGCCCGCGACGTGTACCTCGACGGCGAGATGGCGCTGCGCAAGGACGGCAAGATCCTCGCCGTCCGGATGCACACCGACGCCGACCACGGCGCGTTCTTCTCCGACGCCCAGCCGAGCAAGTTCAAGATCGGGCTGATGCACTCGGCGTTCGCCGCCTACGACATCCCGGTGGCGCACCTGACGGCTCGCGGCACCTACAGCAACAAGGCGCCGGGCGGCGTGGCGTACCGCTGCTCATTCCGGGTCACCGAGGCGATGTTCTTCCAGGAGCGGATGATGCAGGCCGCGGCCACCGACCTCGGCATGGATCAGGCTGAGTTCCGGCGGATGAACTTCGTGGCCGACGATCAGTTCCCGCACCGCACCCCGTTCGGCTTTCTGACCGACTCAGGCCAGTACGCGAAGTGCCTGGACGTCGGGTTGAAGGCGATCGGGTACTCGGACTTCAGGCGGCAGCAGGAGGATGCCCGCGCCAGGGGCAGGCTGCTCGGCCTCGGCATCTCCACCATGACCGAGCCGCTCGGCGCGGGCAACAGCCGCGAGTACGACATCCTCGGCATCAAGATGTTCGACTCGGCCGAGCTCAAGGTGCACATGACCGGCAAGGCGATCGTCCGGACCGGCGCCCGTGGCCAGGGTCAGGGGCACGAGACGACCTGGGCCCAGATCGTCAGCCACGAGCTGGGCATCCCGGCGGAGGACATCGTCGTCGAGGAGGGCGACACGGACACCGCGCCGTTCGGCATGGGCACCTACGCCTCCCGCAGCACTCCGGTGGCCGGCGCCGCGGTCTCCATGGTGGCACGCAAGATCCGGGCCAAGGCCCGCAAGCTGGCGGCGCACCTGCTCGAGGTGTCCGAGGAAGACGTGGAATGGGAGCTCGGCCGGTTCTACGTGCGCAGCGCGCCGGACCGCGGGGTGACCATCCAGGAATGCGCGATCGCCGCGTACAGCAACATGCCGGACGGCATGGAGCCAGGCCTGGAGAACACCGCCTACTACGACCCGCCCAACCTGACCTGGCCGTTCGCCGTGTACATCGTGACCGTCGAGGTCGACCCGGAGACCGGCGTCTGGGACGTGCTGAACATGGTCGCGGTCGACGACTGTGGCATCCGGATCAACCCGATGATCGTCGAAGGACAGATCATGGGCGGGCTGACCGAGGCGTACGCGATGGCCAACATGCAGTTCATCACCTTCGACGCCGAGGGCAACTGCGTGGGCTCGAACTACATGGACTACATGCTGCCCACCGCCTGGGAGACGCCAGGGTTCGAGCTGCACAGCGAGGTGGTCACCCCCTGCCCGCACCACCCGATCGGGGCCAAGGGAATCGGCGAGTGCGCGGCGGTCGGCGGACCGGCGGCCTTCGTCAACGCGGTGCTCGACGCGATCTCCGACACCGGGGTCCGCAACATCGACATGCCGCTGCTGCCCGACCGGGTCTGGGAGGCGATCAAGTACCGCCGCGACATCTCGGGCGCTCCGCCGGTGCGCGCGGACGACTGACGGGGGCGCATGGCGATGGACGGTTGGCGGATCCTTGAGCAGGCCAGTGAGCTGGCGCGGCGAGGTGAGGCGTTCGCGCTCGCGACGGTGGTCTGGCGGCAGGGTCCCTCGTCAGGCAAGCAGGGCTCCCGTGCGATCATCACGGCGTCGGGCGAGATCCGCGGCTGGATCGGCGGAGCCTGCGCGGAGCCCGCGGTGATCCGCGAGGCACGACAGGTGATCGAGCACGGCACGCCGCGCCTGCTGCTGCTCGGCACCCCGGAGCAGTTCGCCAGCACAGCACCATTCGCCAGCACCGCACCTTTCGCCAGCACCGCGCAGTCCGCCAGCACCGCGCAGTCCGCCAGCACTGCACAGTCCGGCGGCGCGGTGCCGGACGGCGTGCGGGTCGTGCCCATCTCCTGCCAGAGCGAGGGCGCGCTTGAGATCTACATCGAGCCTGTGCTGCCCGTCCCGCATCTGGTGATCGTCGGTCGCTCGCCGATGACGCAGACGCTGGCCGAGCTCGCCCGGGTACTCGGCTGGCGGGTCGATCTGCATGACGGCCAGGACTTCGCCGCGGCCGACGCGGACCAGCGCTCGTTGGTCGTGGTGGCCACGCAGGGCCATGGCGACGAGGAAGCGATCGAGCAGGCGGCGGCTGCCAGGCCCGCCTACCTGGGCCTGGTCGGGTCGCACAAGCGCGGTGCCGCCGTGCTTGGCTACCTCGCCGACCGCGGGGTGCCGAAAGACCAGCTCGACCGGGTCAGGGTGCCGGTCGGCCTGGACCTGGGCCGGACGTCCCACACCGAGATCGCAGTCGCCATCCTGGCGGAACTCGTGCAGCTGCGTGCCTCCGGTGCGCTGACAACCACCGCCTCGCCAGGCACCCCGGCCAGCGCCAGGACCAGCGCGACCGGGACGGCTGCGACCGGGGTCGCTGCAACCGCCGTCGCCCAGCCGTCGGAGCTGGACGAGGCCGTGGACCCGGTCTGCGGGATGACCGTCACGGCAGGCCGATCCGGTCGCCCGATGAAATACCAGGGCGTCAGCTACTACTTCTGCTGCGCCGGCTGCCGCCAGCGATTCGAGTCCGATCCCGCCGCCTACGTGAAGAGAGAAACTCGATGCTGATCAAGAACGAGTTCGAGGTCGCCGAACCGGTCGAGAAGGTGTGGGATTTCTTCGGTGACATCCCGCAGGTAGCGGCCTGCCTGCCAGGCGCCGAGCTGACCGAGGACCTCGGCGATGAGCGATACAAGGGCAAGGTGGCGGTCCGGATGGGCCCGGTCAAGCTGCAGTTCGCCGGCACCGCCGACATCACCGAGCGGGATGATGCCGCCAAGCGCGTGGTGGTACATGCCAGCGGCGCCGATGAGAAGGGCCGGGGCCAGGCCAGCATGGTCGTGACGGCCATGCTGGCCCGCTCCGGCCGCGGCACCAAAGTCGGCGTCACGCAGGACCTGCAGCTGTCCGGCGCAGCGGCGCAGTACGGCAGGGGCATGATCGCCGATGTCACGGCCGTACTGATGCGCGACTTCTCGGCCAACCTGCAGGAGCGGATCGCCAGGATCGAGCGCGGCGAATCGCCCGACGAGGTCGCCGCCGCTACAGCAACGCCGGCGAGCGGCTTCACCCTGGGCCTAAGGGCAGCGCTGATGGCGCTGCGCCGGGTCTTCCGCCGGTTCTTCGCGCCTTACCAGGCCACGACCTAAGGAGACGGACCATGGTCCTGTGGTGGATCGGCAACGCAGTTCTGCTGCTCGTTGTTTTTCCCGTCGTCATCTACCTGCTCAACCGCGTGCTCGCCGCGCTAGAGCGGATCCGCGGAGCCGCTGACGAGATCCTCACCGGCGGGGTCGCACTCGTCGGCGAGCTCAGCGGCGTGCCCGAAGGGCTGGCCACGACCGACACGACGGTCAGGGCTGTGGCAGTCGGCGCGGTCAGGTACGCGGGTTCCGTCGCCAAGCTTCTCGGCTGAGCAGAAAGGACACACCATGCCTGCAGCCGCTTGGGGCACCCTAATCATCGCTGCCCTGATCATCGGCATTGCCGCCGTCGGCCTGTTGCGCGTCATATTCCACCTGAGGGCTATCCGGGCGACGCTTCGCCAGGTGACCGGCGGAGTCGACGCGGTGGCCCAGCTCACTGCCACCGTGCCCGATCGCCTCACCTCGGTGAACGCGAGCCTGAAACCAGTCAGGGACTTCTGCGAGACGGTCTGAGCCGGCAAAGGAGATAGACAACATGCCCAGAGCAGCCCTGGCGCTGGCCGCCGGGAATACCACCAGCCATTTCGGCTGGGTGCTTGGCTACACGATCGGCATCGTGATCGTCCTTGTGGTCGTCGCGCTCGTCGTGCCGATCCTGGTGCTCGCCCGCTCGATCGGGGACGAGGCGCCGAAGATCAACGACGCGCTGGCCAAAGCGGTGCACAACACCGCTCCGCTGGCGGCCCTGCGGACAACCATCGAGCACGCCACGATCATCATCGGCGGCCTGCAGCGCGGCCGCGCAAGGCTTGGGGGTTAACAATGGGCGCACTGGCTATGTCGTCCACCGAGCACGGTCTGTGGGTAAGCGCGATCATCGTCGGCTTTGTGGTGGTGCTGGCGGTCGCCGCCCTGCTGAGCCTGCTCATCTGGCTCGTGAAGAGCATTGACCGCCGCGTGGTGCAGGTGCGGGACACCCTCAAGGCCGCGGCGGCGAACACCGCGGACACCGTGCTTATCCCCCAGGTCGCCGATGGCGTGGAGGCGGTGCTGGCCGAAGGCCTCCAGCACCACCTGTTCCTCGGCCGGGTGCTCGGAAAGGTGAAGTCATGACCGGCTTGGTCGTCCTGACGATCGTCGATATCGTCCTGCTGATCGCTGGCCTGGCGTTCTATCTGTACTGGACAGGCACGCTGCTCGCCAGGATCGCGGGGAACCTCGAAGAGTGCGCGGAGATTGTCAGGACCATCGTGGGCCACGCCAAGCTGATCGGTCCAGGCGTCGGGCACATCAACGAGACCGGCGGGGTGGTAGCTGGAGCGCTGCCGCTGCTGTACGGGATGGCCGAGCAGATCGTGACTGACGTGACCCCGAGGCCGCAGACGCCGGAGGTGCCAGAGCCCGCCCGGCCGGCCTCGGGTAACCGCCGCTCGCGCCTGCTTGACGCGGTCGGCTTCGTGTCGCCTAAGTAGGGGCTAGCTGGCAGATCCAAGATCGTGGGTCGTTCTCCGCTGGGATCCGCGGATATAACGACCCATGATCTTGACGAAGCCGGGCAAAGAGAGGCGCCGGCTACAGCGGGGTGGGCTGGGCTCGTCCGGTACTGGGCTGGCTGGTCCGATTACGGCTGGCTCGACCGGCTACTGGGATGGCTCGTTTGGTTACGGGGCTGGGTCGATCCGCTGCTCGGATGGCTCGTTCGGCTGCTGGGCGGGCTCGTCCGGGCCGCGCCTGGTCAGCGGGCTGGTGTTAGGCGCCCCCGAGTACTCGCCGATCCACGCGTCCTTCCAGGTGCGGTCGTACCGCAATGAATTGCACTGCGGACGGTAGATCGCGGCGAGTTCGCGGCTGATCTGCTCGCGGTGCGAACGGCCGCCGCCTGGTACTTCGTAGGTACAGATGTAGATCTTCCACCGCGAGCCGGCTCGCCGCACCCAGCAGTGCGCGCGCGGGTGGCCGAACGGAAAGCGCTCGGTCGTCAGGTCGTCGGAATGGTCCACGTAGATGACCGCGTAACGATCTGGCCTGGCGTCGGGCTCTGGCTTGTACGCGATCGCGTAGACAGCCGCCGTAGCCGGAGGAGTCCAGCCGCCGAGCACGCGGGGGCCCTCGAACGGGTATCCGGCCAGTGAGCCGAGCCGGATCATCGCGCCGCGTCCTCGTCCTCGCTGATCGCCTTGGCCCGCACCACGGGCCCGGCCGGCAGTCCGGCTCTGGCGGCGGCCCGGATGAACTCCTCGGTGGCCTGCTCGATCGCCGCTTCGCGGCTCGCCGCCTCCACGACCAGCTGAGCGCCGTAGCGGTTGGTGCCGATCCCGGTCGCGATGCCATTGCTGGCGGCGACCGCATCGGCCAGCTCGACGACTTCCTCGCGGGACAGTACCCGGTCGCCTTCGGCCTCGATGCCGACGCTCCATCTCAATCCCGTACTCCCCTCTCGCTGGCGCGGCAGTGCACCGTCGGCAGCAGCTAGCTCAGCTTCGGCAGCAGTGTCGCCAGTTCCTCCAGGCTGCTCAGATCGTGACCGGACAGCATGAGATCGACATGCGGAGCGGCCACCATCATGCCAAGCGTGCTCGGCCTGAAGTTCTGGTTATCACCCTTGTGCGGGTTCATCCAAACCACTCGGTAGCAGAGCCTGGACAGCCGCTCCATCGCGGCGGCCAGCACGCCGGGATCGCCGCGATCGAGACCGTCAGAGCAGATCACTACGATCCCGCCGCGGCACAGGCCCCGGCGTCCCCAGTCCCGGACGAAGGCGTCAAGGCAGTCACCGATCCTGGTCCCGCCATCCCAGTCGAACACGGCCTTGGCCGCGTGCTCCAGTGCGACGTCCGGCTTGCGGTGATCCAGCGCCCTGGTGATCCGGGTAAGCCGGGTACCGAAGCAGAACACCTCGACCTTCGCCGCCGCACGTTTCGCCGAATACGCGAACTGCAGGAGATTGCGCGAGTAGTCCGCCATCGAGCCTGAGACATCCAGGATCAGGATCACCGGCCGCAGCCGGACCCTGCGCCGCCGCCAGAAGAGCTCGGCCGGCTCGCCGTGGGTGCGCAGCGACTGCCGCACGGTGCGGCGCAGATCGGGAGAACGACCCGACGGCGCGGCTGTCTTTCGCCGGGTGCGGCGTTTCGGCGGGGTCAGCCGGATCCCGGCCATCATCCGCCGCACCGCGGCAAGTTCGGCGGGAGTGCAGGCAGCGAACGATTTGTGCCTGAGCGCCTCCACGTCGGAAGCCATCAGGCCCAGTGTCGCCTCTTCCTCCTCCCGCCCGTCGCCTACCGGATCGGTAGCTGGGACCTGAAGGACGGCCTGAGATTCCGCCGTCACCTGTGCCTTGAGTACCAGCATCTCCCGGACCGGATCGGCGCCGGTGAGGAAGAACCTGCGGAACACCTCGTCGTAGACCGCGATGTTCTCCTGCCTGCTGACCAGCGTGGTTCGCCCGGCCCAGTACAGATCAAGCAGATCGGACGGATCAAGCGTGCCCATCGCCGAGCAGTAGGTCACGACGTCGCCGGAGCCTACCGCCAGTCCGGCGGAACGAAGCTCGGCGGTGAAATCCACCAGGACGCTGACCAGCGGAGCCCGCTCAGGCACCGGAGGTGATCTCTTCCAGGTTGTCCCGCACCAGATCCAGATCGTCGCGTTCCTTCACCACGGCACCGAGGGTGTCCTGCGCGACCTGCGGGCCGAGATCGGTGGCACCGAGGAAGTCGAGGGTGCGAACCCAGTCGATGCTCTCGGCGACCCCAGGCGGCTTGGCCAGATCCAGCTCGCGCAGCCGGTTGACTGCGGCGACCACCTTGCTGGCCAGCACCTGGGATACGCCGGGCGCCCGGATCATGACAATTTCCACCTCGCGCTCGGCGGGCGGATAGCCGATCCAGTGATACAGGCAGCGCCGCTTCAGCGCGTCGTGCAGCTCGCGAGTCCGGTTGGACGTCAAGATGACCAGCGGCGGGCTCTCCGCCTTGATCGTGCCGATTTCCGGAATGCTGATCTGGAAGTCAGAGAGCACTTCGAGCAGGAACGCCTCGAACTCATCGTCGGCACGGTCCACCTCGTCGATCAGCAGCACCGACTGGTCGCCGGCCCTGATCGCCTCAAGCAGCGGCCGCTCCAGCAGGAACTTCGGGCCGAACAGCTTGTCGACCGCCGCCTCGTCCGCGATCTGGTGCTCGGACAGCGCCCTGATGTGCAGCATCTGGCGGGCGTAGTCCCACTCGTAGAGCGCCTGGTTGGTATCGATGCCCTCGTAGCACTGCAGCCGGATCAGCTTCCGCCCGAAGACCGAAGCGAGCACCTTGGCGACCTCGGTCTTGCCCACGCCGACCTCGCCTTCCAGCAGGATCGGACGATGCATGCGCAGCGCCACGAACAGCGCGGTCGCTAGCCCGCGGTCGGCGAGGTAACCGCCCTGGCGCAAGACTTCGGTGAGCTGGCCGACGGTGTCAGGACAGTCCATCCAGTGCTCTCCTCGCCGCTGGCGGCATCGTTACGGGCGGGTCTCCGCCGCGCCGAGGATCAGGTCTCTGATGCTGTCAGCCGCAGGATTGAGCTTGCCTTCGCGCTGCAGCGTGGCACGCCACGCGCTGCGCAGGTCCCCGTCGGCACCGGCCAGGTCGTCGAAGCCTACGTCCTGCATCTTCTTGCAGGACTTCGTGGTGCCGCAGGCCTCGTCGAGATCCGCGCTGCTCTGGCCCCGAGCGCTCCACACCTCGCGAAGTACCTCGAGAGCCTCATCCGGCTGACGACTCATCTCGCGCGAACCTTCCGCCCCGTGCTGATGTCCTGGCCTTGACTGTAATTCCTGCCCTCGGACTCCGCGACATCGGATTAAGAGATCCCTTATGGGCTGTCCGCGGCCCAGGCCGGGCCGGGGATCGCGGCTGTTCGCCCGGCCGCTGCCGTCGTTCGCCGAGCTGCTGCCGTTCGCCGAGCTGCCGTCGTTCGCCGAGCTGCTGCCGTTCGCCGAGCTGCTGCCGTTCGCCGGGCTGCTGCCGTTCGCCGGGCTGCCGCCGTTCGCCCGGGTCGCGGCCGTTCGGCGGGGTCGTTAGCGGTCGCCGGGAGTAATCCATTTCCTGACCCGAGGCGGCTTGGCCGACGCGAGCGCGGCGAGTGCATCCTGCGGCGTGAGTGCCCGCTGGATCAGCTGCCGGTTGGCCGCCTTCAGCAGCCCGACACTGACCATCCGGTCCAGCAGCGCCACCAGCGGATCCCAGAAGTCATCGACGTCAAGCAGCACCACGGGCTTGGCATGCAGCCCGAGCTGGGACCAGGTCGTCACTTCCGCGAGTTCCTCAAGCGTGCCGAGGCCGCCCGGCAGCGCGATGAAGCCGTCGGACAGGTCGTACATGAGCTGCTTGCGTTCATGCATCGATGCCACTTCATGCAACGCGGTGAGTTCACGGTGGGCGACCTCCAGGCTGAACAGCCCTACGGGGATGACGCCGACGACCCGGCCGCCTGCCGCGAGTGCCGCATCCGCGATCTCGCCCATCAGGCCGACCCGACCGCCGCCGTAGACCATGTCGATGCCCTGGTCAGCGACGAGCGTTCCGAGCGCCCTGGCGGCATCCCGATAGCGGAGGTCGGGCGGTGAGGATGATCCGCAGAACACGCACAGCGTTCGGATGGCGACCATGGTTGAGAACCTATCCCGTGGTCGGCGAGCTCCCGGCCGCGCCGGTCCGACCTGCGGCGCCAAGCCTGACCTGCGGCGCACGCGGGTAGGTCGTAGTGAAAGCCAGCTGACCGAGCGGGAGGAGGATCGCCGCCTATGAGCCTGTATACGGAGGTCCGTCACCCAGTGGCGGACGCCCGCCAGTCCCAGGATCCTGATCAGTTCGCCACCGGGTACACCAGGTTCAACGCACGAGTCGCGGCCTGGATCACGGCCAGGATCGGATCCATGTGGACGGTCTACATCTGCCTGGCCATCACCGTGATCTGGATGGTGCTCGGCTCCAGGCAGGTGCTTGGCTTCGATCCCTATCCGTACCCGTTCCTGCTCTTCCTCGGAAACGTCGTCCAGCTTCTGCTGATCTTCGTCATCCTGCTCGGCCAGCAGGTGCTTGGCCAGTCGGCGGACCGGCGGTCAATCCGCACCTACGATTACGCCCAGGCCATCGTGGTCGACTGCGAGCAGATCCAGAATCATCTGATCGCGCAGGACGCTCTGCTGGAGAGTCACACCGACCTGCGCGTGCGGGACCTGGCCAGGGCCGGTGATTACGACTTGGCAAGAGCCGGTGCCGACGACCTAGCCAAGACCGATGCGGACGGCCTAGCCAAGCCGGACGCTTACGAGCTGGCCGGGGCCGACGCTTACCACCTAGCCAGGGCCGATGCCGACAGCCGGGCCAGGGCTGCGGAGCGGATGGCGGTACCGCCGACCACCGATGATCAGTACGTCGGATTCAACGGGCGACTGGCCGCCCGGATCACCAGCAAGGTGGGCACGATGACGGCCTGCTACCTGGCGGTGATCTTCCAGGCCACCTGGATGGTCGCGGGTCAGGTATTCCGCTTCGACCCGTATCCGTACCTGTTCCTGCTGTTCCTGTCCAGCCTGATTCAGCTCATCCTGATGTTCGTCATTATGGTCGGCCAGCAGGTCATGGGGCGGGCGGCGGAGAATCGTGCGGCCCAGACGTACCTGAACGCTGAGGCTGTGCTGCGTGCCTGCGCGGGACTGCAGGATCATCTGCGGGCTCAGGATCTGGCCATCCGCCATGTTGTCGGCCAACTGCGGCGCGGCGCTGAGCGGTGGTGACCTTTGCCTCTACTTGGGTCGGCCGACTGCGCGGGACGGTTGAGTGCCGCTCCCACCGCGGCGGCCTGGGTGTTGCGAGGCTGCTCCTTAGCAAGCGGTCCGGTGTGGTTCCTTATGGGTCACCAAAGAGGAAGAATGACGACATGGCCAAGAGCTACCGGCTTGGGCCGGGCAGGCGGTTCGCCAACGCCATCATGACATCGATGATCCGTCTCGGCATCGGCGGAGGGTCGGCCTATTTGCTGACCACTACGGGTCGTAAGACCGGCCAGCCGAGGACGACGCCAGTAAACCTGGAGCAGGACGCAGGCGAGCGCTGGCTGGTGTCGCCATACGGGCTGGTGGGGTGGGTGCACAACGTGCGGGCGACGCCCAGGGTGTCGCTGCGCCGCGGCGGCACGACGCAGGTGCTGCGGGCCGTGGAGGCGGATTCGGAGACCGCCGGGCCGGTGCTCAAGCGTTATGTCAGCCGGGTACGCGTCACGGCGCCGTTCTTCGATGCCAAGGCCGGAGATCCGGTGCAGAAATTCATCGATGAAGCGCCGCGCCATCCGGTGTTCAAACTGACCAGCGATGCCGATCCTGCCGTCGGCGGTACGTGATCCCGAACGAGGACCGCTGCAGTCAGCGAGTGGAAGTTGCTGAGGATGTGGCTGATACCAGCGGAGACAATGTGACAATGTCTGCGGACCCGGCCAACCGTGACAGGCCGGCCGCCGTCATAGCTGTCACCCGGCTCTCGAAGCCGCTCCGCCTATGCAAGGACGCCCGCGATGACTTCAGCTCAAACTACAGGTCGGCGGCTGATCGCCGGAGCCGCGCTTACCGGCATCGCGGTGCTCGTCGCGGCCTGCGGCAGCTCCCCGGCCGCCGCGCCATCCAAGACAGTGACGATTACGGCTACGCCGACCAGTCCGGCAGCTAACCCGACTACTCCGGTGACGGCCACCTCACCGGCGGCACCGGCCGGCCCGGCCGCATGCCCGACCCGCTCGCTGGGCGTGAAGCTCGGCCTCTCCCAGGGCACGGCGGGCAGTGTCTACCAGGTGATCGACTTCGCGAATATCTCCAAGGTCACGTGCACCCTGTACGGATACCCCGGCGTATCGCTCGCGGGCGGAACACCGGTCACCCAGATTGGTGCCGCGGCGGTAGAGAACTCGACACCGCCGCGAGAGCTGGTCACGCTCGCGCCTGGAGCCGTCGCCAACGCGCTGCTGAGGATCGTGGACATCGGTGTCTTCTCGCCGTCGAAGTGCGGCCCGGTCGCCGCGACATACCTGCAGATCTATCCGCCGAACCAGACGACGCCGGTTTATGTTGCGTATCACACGATGATGTGTTCCAAGCCGGTCCACCCCCCCGTCCTGAGCATCAACGTGGTCCAGCCAGGAACCGGTGGGCAGGCATAGCCCGACGGGAGAGCAGGCATAGCCGGGTCCAGCGGGACCAGGCGCCGGGACTTCAGTCGGCGGGGAGCACGCGATCCATTCTGGCAAAGGTGGCGGCTGCCAGGAACACCGAGGCAACCCGGCCGTCTGGCAGTCGCCGGAAGATCACCGGCTCCCCAGACTGCCGGAATCCCGGCTCCACAACGAAGATGTCGGGGTTGCCGGTCGGCGCTAGCGTCGGGCGCCAGGTGACCAGGTCGGGATCCACGAATGTCAGCTTCCCGTCTCGCCACTCAAGCCGGATGAGCAGCCCGCGCTCGAGACTGGCGTAGATTCCCAGCAGCGGACGGAAGGACTCGGGAGTCGGTGCCGGCGGCTCGGGCCCGACCGCCGTCGCGCGCACCGCGCCGCGCGCGATCGCGGCCAGGTCCATGGCCAGCTCGGAGGCATTCCCGCTCCCGTTCAGCAGGACGACGGCACCGACCTGTTCTTTGGGATCGAAGCACACGTTGCTGGTAAAGCCGGGTAGTCCGCCCGAGTGCTGGATCCAGATCCCGTCATCCCGGCGGACCGCATACCAGGAGATGCCCCACGCATTGGTCCATTCGTCGTCGCCGAGATAGCGGGGCTTGTGCATATCCCGCAGGCTCGCCGCAGCGAGGACCGGGGAATCGGCAGCCGGGTCGCGGTATGCGCGCAGCTGGAACGAAAGCCACCTGGCGAGGTCGGCCACGCAGGACCACAGCCCTCCTTCGGCCCAGACCGGTGGCGTCGCGGGCGCTAGGTCAAGCTCATCGGAGAACGTTCTAGGGGCGTAACCGGTCGCGCGCCGAGCGAGCAGGGCGTCCGGGAGCGGCTCGAAACCAGTGGCGGACATGGCCAGCGGTTCGAGAATCGCCTCCCGCACATAATTCGGGTACGGGACCCTGCTGACCCTGGTCACAATCTCGCCAAGTAGCTGGTAGGCCAGGTTCGAGTACTTCTGCTGCAGGTTCGGGGGGACCTTGGTGCCGATGTCGGCAATGCGCTCCAGGGTGCGTTCGGCCACCCCCTGGTAGTCGGTGACGGCCCAGTCAGTTCCGGGGGGCTCACTGGCCAGGCCGGATTCATGGGCGAGCATCCGGCGGATGGTGACAGTCTCGATGGTCCCGAACGGGCTGGTGGCCCACCGCAGCTCGGGTACGTGGGCGATAGCCGGATCGTCCAGATGCAGCAGGCCAGCGTCGCGCAGCTGCATGATGGCTGTGCCGGTGAAAGTCTTGGTGATCGACGCGATCCGGTAGAGCGTGGCCGCATGCGGCAACTGCCGGGCGCTGACATCGGAGAACCCGATCCCGGCCGACCAGGCTAGATCGTCGCCATGGACGACTCCGACCGCCGCCCCGGGCAGCCGGTTCTCCTTCACGAACGATGCCGCCCGCGCGGCTAGATTCCCGGTCACGTCCGCAATTAGATCCGCCACCGCTGGTCTCCTCCGGGCGTCGCTGGCCTGCCGTCTGCTGGGTCTATCGGTCCTCCTTTGTCGTATCAGCCCGGCCGCGGGTTGGCCAGAGGTGGCAGCGAGGCGGAACGAAGATGGCGGGGCGGAACGAGGCGGCGGGGCGGAACGAGGGCGGCGGGGCGGAACGGGGCGGCGGGGCGGAACGAGGGCGGCGGGGCGGAACGAGGGCGGCGGCGGGGCGGAACGGGGCGGCGAGGTAGAACATCGTCGTCGGGGCGGATCGAGGGCGGCGAGGCCGACTGAGGCGGGACGGCCGATCGAGACCGCTTCGACGGATATGACAGATTCGGCCGACCGGTTCCGCACAAGATCAACCTCGCCGGAGCCGCCCCTGAGGCGGACGTGGGAACATGGCCCTATGCCCTCACGAGGGGTGGGGTGGGCAGTCGCTGGCGGCCTGGCCGGCTGGGCGCTGGCTCGGGTCGCGGCCGTCGATCGCCTTCCGCTGCTGCAGGCTCCGGTGGCGTCGCTGCTGTCATTTACTCCGCAGGCCGTCGCGGGGGCCTGGCTTGCCGCGGTGCTGCTGCCGGACGACGGGGCTGCCGCTACGGCCGCCCTGTCGGCGGCGGCCATGACTGCCGCGCTGGCGCCTCGTGCCATAGCGCGGCGTCAGCCGCAGACGGACGGGTGCGCGCTGCGCGTCCTGACCGCGAACATGCTGGTTGGCACAGCCTCAGCCGACCCGATTGTCGGGCTTGTCCAGAGGACCAGCGCCGACGTGTTGTTCCTCCAGGAAATTACCGAAGACACGGTGAACCGGCTCAAGCGCGCCGGGCTGAACGACCTGCTCCCGAATGAGGTATCCAACCGCCACGGAGTCGGCTCGCGGGGCAGTGCCATCTACGCCCGCTACCCGCTTCGCGAGGACCGGAGCGGCGAGTCTGCCACGCTAGCTCAGCCCGCGGCCCGGCTTGAGCTCCCGTCCGGACCGGTGCGGCTGGTCTGCGTCCACCTCCGCGCCCCAAGACCGCCCTGGTCCCGGCAAGCCATCACCCGCTGGCGGGAGCAACTGTCCGCACTGCCATCGCCGGATGCCTCCCCGATGATTCTGGCCGGTGATTTCAACAGCACTCTCGACCATGGCCAGTTCCGCCGGCTGCTCCGTCGCGGGTACGTGGACGCGGCCGTTCAATGCGGCCGCGGACTGGTTCCGACCTGGGGGCCAGAGCCCACCGGCCGCCCCGGACTACTTGCGATCGACCATGTTCTCGTCGACTCTCGATGCGCTGTCCAGGCCGTGTCGGTGCACCCGCTGCGGGGCAGCGACCATCGGGTCGTCTACGCCCAGATCCGGCTGCCCGCCTGAGGTGCCCCCGTCCGGGCTACTTGGGTGCTACTGGAGCGCGATCAGTCCGGCGTTCGTGGGGGTGAACCCGCACGAGTCGAAGTAGAACGGCCTGAGATGATCATCGAAGTCAACGTGGAGCCACTCACAACCTGCGTCGCGAGCATGATCACGCGCGACGGCCACCAGCTGGGTTCCGATCCCCTGTCTGCCTGCGTCTGCCTCCTGCCAGTTCCACTCAGCCTCGTCGACGACCCGGGTGCCGAACGCCTCCGAGTGGAGCCTGTTGACCTCGACGTTGGTGAAGTCGCCTCGCCACAGGTACCTAACCGGCATCTACGCACGATAACGAGCCGGTCCGTGCGGCGCTAACCAATATTTCTTGCCGTCCTCGGTCCCCTGCACGCGACGAGCCGCTACCGCGGTCGGGCTGGAGGTCTGCGCCGCCGTCCGAAGGCGAAGTATGAGAGCGGTCCGAATGGCTGCTGGA
>Ga0208565_1000310_pt1 | contig 38758 bp, 36 predicted proteins | sample Sb_taG_7_FD_187706 | JGI IMG/M metagenome (GOLD analysis project Ga0208565, IMG submission 187706) | Peat soil microbial communities from Weissenstadt, Germany - Sb_50d_2_FS metaG (SPAdes) (version 2) | ecosystem: Environmental > Terrestrial > Soil > Wetlands > Peat | place: Germany... | reverse complement strand
GAATGTGATCACCATGGCCGCGGGCAGCGCCGCTCTGACCGCGCTCGACGAGTCAGCCATCTCGACGCTGAATGCGCGCGCTCAAGTGCTCGCGGATCAGATCGAGTCGGCCGCCAGCCAGGCCGGGATCCCCGGATCGGTCACCAGGGCAGGCTCGATCCTGCAGGTGCATCTGCTTGACACTGCGCCTGGCACCTTCGAGGCGGCCCAGGTCGTTCCCGCCGGATGGATCTCGGCGCTGCACCTGGCGCTGCTGCTCGAAGGCGTCTATCCGGCTCCGCGCGGGATGCTCAACCTGTCCACCGCCCTGGACGATGCGCTGCTCGCCCGGGTAGCCGACGGCTATGCCGGGGCCTTCCGACGGATCCGCGACCTGGTCTCCGGCGGTGCCCTGCTCGGTTCTGGCGCTTCGGGCGACGAGACCAGATGACGCCGACCGGCCGAGCCGGGGTCCGCGGCGCGGTTCCGTTCGGCTGACCCGTGCCGGTCACTGCTTGGTGAGCGAGTCCAGCGGGTGGGCCGGATCGCGCAGCGCGTCCTTGTCGACCGGCTTGCCAGCGCGAACAAGTGCCTGGATCGAATCGTTAACGTCCCAGATGTTGACGTTCATGCCAGCGAGCACTCGTCCGCCGTCGCCGAGCCAGAACGCGATGAACTCGCGCCGGTCGACGTCGCCGCGGAAGATGACCTCGTCGTAGCCTTCGGGCTCCACGTACCCGGCGTACTCCATGCCCAGGTCGTACTGGTCGGTGTAGAAGTACGGCACCCGGTCGTAGGAGGCCTGCTGGCCGGTCATCGCCTTGGCCGCGGCCCGTGGCTGGTACCGCGCGTTGGCCCAGTGCTCGACCCGGATGTGCTTGCCCAGCATCGGGTGGAACGCGCTGGCGACGTCCCCGGCGGCGTAGATGTCCGGGTCGGAGCTGCGCAGCTGAGCGTCGACCCTGATCCCGTTGTCGACCTCGAGGCCGGCTGCCGAGGCGAGCTGGCTGTTCGGCACGATGCCGACTCCGACGATGACCGCGTCGGCCGGCACGTGAGTGCCGTCGGCCAGCAGCACGCCAGTCGCCTTGCCGCCGCTGCCGGTAATCTCGGCGATCTGGACTCCGAAGCGCAGGTCCACGCCGTGCTCGCGGTGCAGCCCGGCGAAGACCTGTGCCACCTCGCGGCCGAGCACCCGGAGCAGCGGCAGTTCAGCCATCTCAAGCACCGTGACATCGACCCCGGCGGTGCGGGCGGCCGCTGCGGTCTCCAGCCCGATCCAGCCGGCTCCGATCACCGCGACCCGTGCCGACCGCCCGAAGGTGGCCTTGATCTGCTCGCAGTCCTGCACCCGGCGCAGGTAGAGCACGCCGTCCAGGTCGGCGCCCGGTACGTCAAGCCGCCGTGGCGAGGACCCGGTGGCCAGCATCAGCTTGGCGTAGCCGGCCCGGCTGCCGTCCGCGAGGTGCACTTCGTGCGCGCCGGGATCGATGCCGGTGACCGTGGCCCCGAGCCGCAGCTCGACGTCGTGCTCGGCATACCACTGCTCGGGATGGACGTAGATCTTGTCCCGCTCCTGGGTGCCGAGCAGATAACCCTTGGACAGCGGCGGCCGTTCGTAGGGCCGTTCGTGCTCTTCGCCGATCAGCACGAGCGGACCGTCGAAGCCTTCGTTTCGCAGCGCTTCCGCGGTCTTCGCGCCGGCCAGGCTCGCCCCGACGATCAGGTAGGTAGTGTCCGCGGTCATGGTTAGCTCCTGTCAGTTGCGGGCGGCGGTGCCCCGGTGTCAGTTGTAGCGGATGCTTAAATCAGCGCGGCACGCAAGCCTGGGCGAAGAACTCAGCTCTGCATGTGGCGTCAGCGCGAAGCGTGCCGAGCAGTGCTGAGGTGATGGTCGTCGCGCCCAGCGCGCGGACGCCGCGCAGCGTCATGCAGGTGTGCTCGGCCTCGATTATTACGCCGGTCCCGCGCGAGCGAAGGCGCTCAGCCAGGCTGTCGGCGATCTGCCTGGTCAGCCGCTCTTGGGTCTGCGGTCGGGCGGCGAAATGCTCGACCAGACGGGCCAGCTTAGACAGGCCGAGGATGCGGTCGGCGGGCAGGTAACCGACATGCGCAACCCCGGAGAACGGCAGCAGGTGGTGCTCGCAGACGGTGCGGAACGGGATGCCGCGCGACAGCACCAGCTGGTCATAGCCCGCGTCGTTCGGGAAAGTCGTGAGCCGGAACGGCCGCGCGTCGAAGAGGTCAGCGTAGGCGCGAGCCATCCGGGCCGGCGTCTCGCTCAGTCCTTCCCGGTCGAGCTCGATCCCTAGCGCGGCAAGGAAGTCCCTGGCGGCCCGTTTCGCCGCTTCCAGGTCGACGCCAGGTCGGCCGGCGGTTGCCCGGAAGTCCAGTTGGGGCGATGGCTCGGCACCGGGTCCGGAGCGAGGCGCCGTCGTCAGTTCAGCCGGGTCAAGGACAAGTTCCTGCGTCATTGCGCTCCCGTTCTCAGCGTTCGCTCGCTGGCTTGGCCGTACCGATGACGACGCAGCAGCGCCCGGGCCTGGGATCAAGCGCGGCACGACCGCCGCTCGCGCCAAGGGCGGCTACGAGCCCTTCGATCAGCGCCAGGCTCATGCCGCAGACCACGTCGGGATGCTGGGATGCCAGCTGATGGAACGGGCAGTTGCGCAGCAGCACGGTTCCGTCATCGTCACGGCAGGGCTCGAATCCATGGTCGCGCAGCGCGCTCTCGATGATCCGCAGCGCGTTCGGGCTTCCCTGTGTGGGGCGCGGGCTTCCCTGTGTGGGGCGCGGGTCTCCCTGTGTGGGGCGCGGGCTTCCCTGTGTGGGGCTCGGGCTTCCCTGTGTGGGGCTCGGGCTGCTCAGCGACTGCGCGATCTCGACGGACTGCCGCGCGCCGTCGCTCCGGGTAAGGCCGGCCAGGCAGTGCCTCCCGAGATCGGCACCAAACTCCCGCGCTGCATCGCGCAGAGCTTCCCGGCACAGGCCGCCGCGATCGGATTCGACGGCGCTGGCCAGCAAGTGCGCAGCGAGTTCATAGTCTCGCGGCGGGACCGTCACCGAGAACTCGCGTCCCGATCTGGTGTAGATCTTGGCCGGACGGCCAGCCCCCGGTCCCGTTCGGCCAGCCGCCCGCTGGTAGGAGGCCGTCAGCAGGCCGAACCCGACGAGCTTGTCCAGGTGATAGGCAGCCAGAGCCCGTCCGATCCCGATTGCGGCGGCGGCCTCGTCCCGGCCCACTGGCTCAGTGCTCTCGGACACAAACTGGTACAGGCGAGCCCGGACAGGGTCATCGAGACCGCTCAGTGCCGCCAGGCCGCTGCCCTGTTGTGTCACGAAGCCGACTCTATCACTAATAAGAGTTAGTTAAATAACTCCGCCGAGAGAGATCACAGACAGTCGGGCCGGTGGGCGGACCGGCGCCATCCGGCCGGTTGGCGGTGCTCCGGCGGGCGGTCCTGGCAAGTGATCATGCAGGTGATCGGCGCGGCAGCACTTGACGGCGCGGAACCAGGGATCGCGGCGCGCGAGGATTGATCGGTGCGCGCGGAGGCCGGCACCGGGCAGATCATTCACCCGGCATGGCAGCGTGGCACTGCTGGCAGGTCGTAGGCGGGTCGACGTCCGCGATGCTGCCGCATTCCGGGCAGACGCGCCGCAACCAGCAGGCGGGGTCTCCGGGCGTGTCTTCTTCTGGCGGCCCGTCGGTCGCATCGTGTCGCGTCTCGTTCATCTGCGGAGCAGCAGCCTTTCTGCTAGGACGGCCGCCTGGTTGGGCCAATTCGCCCTGGTGGTGCCGCGTCAGGCACTGGTCAGGTCGGCCGTGACGGCTCGCCAACTGTCATACGAACAGACGGCGGGTGACAACTCCAGCTGCGATGTCTTTGCCTAGCCACAGCGCGAACTCGTCGCCTCCGCCGAAGTATTCGCGAGGGTCATCGCCGGTGAGGACGACGGTAACGATGACATGATCGTCCCCGAGCCACTCCGAGCCGTCGCCGTTATTCGTAACGAGGGCGCTGAAGAACTGACTGCCGTGGGTCTGGCGATGCTGGCCCCGCACCACCATTCGCCGGATCTGCCCGGGTGGCACAGCCGCCAGCTTGACTTCTCCGGCCGGAAGAGTAACCAGGGCCTGGAATTTGTAGCGAAGCAGCCCGGACTCGCACCGCGCACCGCCTGCGTCAGGGTGCCTGCCGCCGTCGCCCGCGTCCTGCCGTCATCCGCAGATCGCAACGTGCGTCCTACGCCGGGAATACATATCGCCTTACGATATTGTGTTGACGATGCGCCACCGTGACGACACCCGCCTTCCGGCATGTCCAGCCCGGTCAGCCCGAGTAGTAGCGTCGGTCAGTCCGTCCAGTCCGAGCGGTTCAGCCAGTCTGGCCGGCTCAGCCGGTCCGTGCGGCTCAGCCATTCTGGGCGGTCAAGCAGTCCGGTCGGCACGAGCTGTCCGGCGAGGGGTGCGGATGTGCCTCAGCTGACCAGCGAAGACTACGAGAACCTGCTGGCGTTCCGAACTGGCCTGCGGCGCTTCCTGCACTGGAGTCAGACTCAGGCGCGCGCCGTGGGTCTGACCCCAGCCCAGCATCAGCTGCTGCTTGCGATCAAGGGTCACCCCGGGGCGCAAGGCCCGACGGTGAGCGACCTCGCTGGTTACCTTCTGCTCCGTCACCACAGCGCCGTCGAGCTGATCGACCGGGCCGAGGCTGCCGGACTCGTGCAGCGAGGCGGGGATGAACAGGACGGCAGGATCACCCGGATAAGGCTGACGGCTGATAGCGAGACGCGCCTGACCCGGCTGGCCCCAGCACACCTGGACGAACTCAAGAATTTCGCACCGATTCTCGACCAACTCGTCGTCCAGTGGAGCAGCCGGCCTGACCGCTGAACCGACATCCGTCGCCGAACAAACTGACTGGTACCGGAGCATTGACGTGGCAGGCAGTGTGTCGAGCAACAATGTATTGATACGGTTACCTCATGCATTGACACGGTTACCTCGTGCGATGCGGCAAGCATTCTGCCCGCGCGGCTGCCGGTTGACTGGCGTTGCTCAGGAGCGTTGGTAATGGTCGCGAAGGAAAGGGATTAGCCGCAAATTCGGCGAGCCGGCTGACGGCATGTGTTCGGCAGTTGGCGTGACACCGCCAGCACGACCATGACGGGACCTAGTTCGGGACTTTCGTCCCTGCCCTGACCTCTGCCTGGTCGGGTTGACTGCCAAGATGTTTGTCCGCGAGGAACTCGTTCTGGATGTCGGCTTCGACAATGCCAGGGCGAGGTTCGCGAACCTGACCCAAGGTGGCTGGCTCGACGGCGTGTCAGCGGCTGCATACGATCATGGTCTAGAGCGCCTGATCCGGGTTGGCCCGCTCGGCAGCGTGCCTGGCATGTCCAAGCTGGTCAGGGTGCACGTCAGGGATCTGGTTACCCGCGGGGACACGGCCGTCCTCACCCTGCGCTGGGAGGCCACCGGGCACGGCGGCCGCCTGTTTCCAGCGCTTGACGCGGACATTACCTTGACCCCCGCCGGTGCGGGCAAGACCAGAGTGAGCCTCGCCGGCGTCTATCGGCCGCCCTTGGCCGGCCTCGGCGCCGGGCTAGACAAGGCGATCCTGCATCGGGTGGCTGCGGCGACAATCCGCTCGATGCTTGGGCGGGTAGCCACCGCCGTCACCAATCCCGAACTCGCCGCATCCGGAACCGAGGTATCCGACGCCGACACGCTGCGATGGTCAGCTCAACCCGAGGAAAGTTGGTTAGCTGACCCCGGGGAATGATGGTGTGCTGACCGCACGGAATGATGGTCGGCCGAACCCAAGGATGATGGTCGGCCGAGCCCGAGCAGTGATGGTCTGCTGACTGCGCGGCATGCTGGTCGGCTGATCCGGAGGCGTGCTGACGCTCGGCCGGACCGCGGCGCAAGATCCGTCTCAACCGCGGCGTCGCGACCGATGATCAGGAGTCCAGTGGCTGGCCGAATGGGCCCCATTGCTCCCGGAAGTACTCGATGATCTTGCTTGCCTGCGCGTGACTGACCTGGACTAGGTCGTAAGTGAACTCACCACGCTCAAATTCGACAATCGCCGCGGTGAACTTCCAGCTGAAGTCCTTCCTCAGCGCTTCGTCCGTGAAGCCGTCACCATCGAATTCAAGCCTCCGCACAAGCCCGTAGGGAGTTTCAGCCGTGCGGTCGCCGCCGACGACAGCGTAGTAGATGATCTTGTCAGGCATCTGGCGGCCTTCCTCGGCGGTGGTTGGGGATCTCTGAGACGTTATCTGGCCGAGAGAGCCACGAAAATACCTGTCGCTGGAACACTCCCAACTGGCGTCGCTCCTCGTCGTGGGTTAGCGGATTGCGGGTCCGCTCGTAGGGAAGGTGAGTGATCCGCTGCTTGGCGTGGAAGCTCTCCGGAGTGTGAAACTGCAGTTCAAACCGCTGGTCGTCCAGTGTGACCCAGCGCGTATTGATCCCTTTGTATTGGCTATCTGACCAGTGGTTCTGGCTGTAGATCATCTTGAAGCCGTGCGCTTCAAGGAGTCCCTTGATGTTCCAGTAGGCCTCGCGATAGGTCCCTGGCCTCGTGCAGAACGTGTAGCGGATCGCGTCAGGGATGTCCCGCACGATGTCTGCAGCACTAGCATCCGGCGCGTCGGTCTCGGCAAGCCCGGCGATCTTCTCCTTGAGGCGGTCTTCGCCCTTCAGCCGGAAGTCCCAGCCTGCCAGTCGGCCGCCGCAAGAGTTGTCCCGCTCGACCTCGCGGATGTGCTGGCTGATCGTTGCCTCGGCTTGCCGGACACTGCCGATCACGTCCTTGGCCCGGACATGCTGTTCCGGACTCAGGTAGTGGTTCCCGCTGCCGCGCCAGGAACCTTCCGGATCCCGTGACCGGTCGACAGTGATATCCGGCTGGGCGGCTGGCCATCGCTCGACGTGCTCGGTCCACAGCTGCTCGAACCTCGGCACCTCGGTCCAGTAATTCCGATTGCGGTCCTGCGGTCCGCCGTCCCGGTCCTGCGGTCCGCCGTCCCGGTCCTGCGGTCCGCCGTCCCGGTCCCGCGGACCGCCGACCCGGTCGGGCCCGCCGTCCTGGTCGAGCCCGCTGTCATCGGGCCCGGACTGCTTGTGGTCAGCGGGATCGCCTGCCCTCGGCGAACTCGGATGTCCCTGGTCCAGGGCGTCAAGGCGCCGCCGCAGATCGGCTAGCGAGCCAGGGGTCGGCCGGTCCGCTGCCGGTAACCGCGCCGGCTGGTCGCGCGCGCCGGACTGGCTCGGCAGATCGCGCCAACCCGGCACCGCGCACTCCCCTCGCGCAATTTCGTCCATGCCCCCGGCGTCATGGTAGACACCGGCGCAGCGCTAGGTAAGGTGCGGATCTGGCTGAACGGTGCCGGTGGGCTGATAAGCGCCCTACCGGACCAACCAGGATGAGTCGTGTCTCTGCAGGTCACGGCGGCGATCGCGTGTCCCGATGGTCCAATAGAGTCCACATATCGAGGGAAGACGTACACGACGCCAGAGATCATCCGCTATTGTCATGTGACGGCCAAGTAAGCACCGGAAGCCTCTGCAGGTGCGGCGAAGCATCGGAGGTGCAGCGGGGATGACTCAGGCCGCACCTGCTCGTCATAGGCGCGGGCCATCCACAATCAGTTATCCCGATTGCGAACGGCTCGCCGACCGGCAAGCCGCCGGGCTCGGCGTGCTCTCGAACCTTGCCGCACCCGCCCGTCCTGGAGAAGCCCATGCACCGCGAGGCCTTCGCTCACTTCCTTCCTCTGCTGATCATCATCGTCGTGGTAACCACCGGAGTGATCGTCGCAGCGATCCGGCTGTTCTTCCGGCGTGGCATGGACGCGCTGGACATCTAACCCACGAATACGACATCCCCGACATAACCTTCAGGTCACGGCGCTGGCTTGCAGTGCTGCCGGTGATCGCCATCGTCGGTGGTTCTATCTACTTGCACCAGTCCGGGCTGAACAACCGCATCCTGTCTGATCCCGTGCTGCTCTGCACCTGGGTGGTCACCGTCGCATTCATTCTGTTGCAGCTGGTCCTCGCATGGTGCCAGCGGCCGTTCACGGTCAACCGACGGCAGCGGGCTGAGCTGGACCAGCTGAGGGTGACTGTCGTTATCCCCTGCTACAACGAGGATGCGAAGATCCTGGACCGGACCATCGCCTCGCTGATGCGCCAGACCCGGCTGCCGGACCACATCGAAGTTGTCGACGATGGCTCGACGGTTGATTACACCGAGATCCGGGAGTGGTGGCTGGACAACAGTCCGCGCGGCGTCAGGTTCAGCTGGGTGCGGCAGCGGAATGCGGGCAAGAAGCATGCCCAGGCGGTGACCTTCACCAGCGACCATGACGCGCACATCTTCGTCACCATCGACTCGGACTCGGCCCTGGACCGGCGGGCGATCGAGGAGGGGCTCAAGCCGTTCGCTGACCCGCGGGTCGTCTCGGTGGCCGGCCTGGAGACGGCGATCAACATCGACAAGAACCTGCTGACCCGCGCGATCGGGCACCGGTCGCTGGTCTTCCAGTTGTTCGCGATGAGCGCCCAGTCGGTTGCCCGCGGCAGCGTGCTGATCAATCCTGGCGCGTTCTCGCTGTACTGGGCGCCGCTGATTCGCAAGATCGTCCCGGCGTACCTGGGCGAGACGTTCTTCGGCACGCCGGTCACGCTCGGCGACGACACCGCGCTGACTATGTTCGCGCTGCTGCATGGCCGGGCCGTGCACCAGCCGACGGCCGTGTCGATGCCGGTCTACCCGGAGACCCTCACTCATCACCTGCGCCAGTGGACCAGGTGGATGCGGGCCTCTACGATCAGGATGCTCTGGCGGATCCGCTACCTGCCGATCTTGTCCTACGGCTGGTTCTTCACCGTCTACACCATCTGCGCTCTCTTCACCTCGGTGGCTATCACGCTGGCCATCCCGCTGGCCTGGCCAGCGACCGAGAGCCTGGTGTTCGCCTCGCTGGTCGCGCTGGTCGTCTGGCCGTGGGCGATCTCGCTCCGGCTGGCCACCGTGCATCGCAGCGATCAGAGCTTCCTCAACAAATTCATCGGTGTCGCCTTGCTGCCGGTCGCGGCGCTGTGGTACCTGATCGTGTTGCGCCAGTGGCGGTTCTACGGCATCGCGACCTGCTGGCGGCAGAGCTGGGTCACCAGGGAGCAGGTCGAAGTGCGGCTGGAGGACGATCCGGCCGAGGCTGACGAGCCTCCCGTATACCGGTGGTCGCACGAGCACGACATCCCCAGTTTCGGGCCTGACGATTACGCGGAGCTCTACGGATGAACCGAGCTGCCTTGGCGGCCCGGACGTTCCTGGTGGTGGCGCTCCTACCAGCTATCGTCGCGGCCGGATACGCCGCCTATGCGTTCCGCCACCAGCCACCGATAGCCCCGGGGACCTACCGCCAGTTCAAGTTCGCCCCGCTGATCAGCGGAAAGCCGACGCCGGGGTTGCTGCTCGGCACCTATGCTCCCGGTTCGGGCGCGGACGGCCTAGTGGGTTTCGACCAGGCGGTGGGTGGCCGCGCCGCTCTGACCGTCCGATATGTGTACTGGGGTAATACTTTTCCCGCTGCCTACGTCGCCAAGGCCGCCGCGCTCGGGGCGGAGACCGTGGTCGAGCTTGAACCGATCGGGAAAGCCGCTCCAACCTTGGCCCAGATCGCCGCGGGCGCGCAGGACAAGTGGCTCAGGAAGTTCGCACACGAGATTATCGCGCCACAGGACCACTTCATCCTGTCGTTCGCACCGGAAATGAATGGCGCCTGGTACCAGTATGGCTACGGGAAGGCCCCACCCAGCGAATATGTCGCGGCCTTCCGGCACGTGCATGACGTTCTCGCCGCCACCGCTGCCGCCCGGCTGATCACCTACCTCTGGCAGCCATCGGCCATTCACCTGAAGACCCCCTCACCTGCTCCGTACTGGCCGGGCTCGAAATACGTCGACGAAATCGGGGTGGACGGATACTACTTCTTCCCGACCGACACCTTCCGGGTGATCTTCGCCAAGACGCTCGTCCTGCTCAAGTCGCTGGCCCCCACCACGCCGATCCTGATCGGCGAGACGGCTGTCGGACCGAATACCGGGCACCAAGCCACGGACATCGCCGACCTCTTCGCCGGCATCACCCGCAACCACTTGCTCGGACTTATCTGGTTCAACCGGGCCCAGCACCGCTTTCCCTATGTCTACCACCAGGACTGGCGGCTGCAGGACAATCCGCCCGCCCTGGCGGGCTTCAAGGCCGCGCTGGCATCTGCCGGACCCTTGGCCGCATTTCCGCAACGCAAGACCCAGAGCTGACCCCGGCAGACCAGCCGGGATTGGTCACCCCGGAATTCCTGAGCTGACTCTCGCCCGGCCGCCAGGCTGATGATGACAAGGCCAGCCTTAGTAACTTATCGTCGTCAGAGCGCTGGCGAATGGCGGTACGGTGCGGCGCGGCATTCTGGATGGGAAGAGGGAGAACAGACAAGTGGCATGGAACCTCTTCTCGCGTCCGGTGCTAGCCATCGTGGCCACGGGTGCCCTGGCTGTCGCGGGCCTGGCTGGCTGCAGCAGCGGCGGCTCGGGCACGGTTAGTTCACCGACCGCGCCAGCGCAGCCGCAGTCAACCCCGGGCCAGTCGACCCCAAGCCAGTCGGCCCCTTCGACCCAGCCGGGCACCCAGGAATCCTCGGTGCCGGTGGCCCCGCTGAAGCAGTCCAAGTTCTACTACCTGACCAAGCTCAGCCAAGCCGAGCTATGCGGGCTGCTGCACGGCACTGAGCCAGCGCAGATCTTCGGCTCGCCGACCGGCCCGGCGACCTTCGCCAACACGCTTGGCCTGGGAATCGTCTGCACCTGGAGCAAGTCAGGCGGCACCGGCGAGCTTTACATCGGCATCTCCACGCTCTTCTCCTGGCGCGACGCCCAGCCCATCGACAAGTTCGCTGGCGACAAGCCGACGACCGTCGACGGGCATCCGGCCGACGCAGGCGGGCCGAACAGCAAAGTTCCCTACGCCACCGTGCATGTCGCCGTCGCTGGACTGAACGATCCGGCGGTGGAGCTCCGCGCTCCTACTCTGGCCGTGGCGCTAAAGCTCGCGCAGACGGTGCTGCCGAGGCTGCTAGCGATTCCCGCCACGGGCTAGCCGGTCAGTGCGTACGGCCGGGCCGGGCGGGTCGCGTTGCCAGTTCCGGCCGCAGGCTCTACCTTTCGCGCATGCACGGCGTTGACCGGACCACCGAGCAGATGATCCGTTCCGTTCTCGCCTATGCGGAGAACCGGCTCCGGCTCGACCCGGTGCCACTGGACCGGGGATCACGCGATCCCGCGGCTCTGGACTACGCGCTGGCCGATCTGCTCGGTGCCGAAGGGCACGATCCCGATCAGGTGCTCGGCGTTTATGCCGCGACCCTGGCACCTGCGGTGATCTCGGCGGACAGCCCGCGGTTCCTCGGCTTCATCCCGGCGGCACCGACCAAGGCGGCGCTGCTCTTCGACATGCTGGTGTCCTGCGCGTCCATTCAGGGCATCTCGTGGCTGGAAGCCGCTGGTGCTATCCACGCCGAGAACAAGGTGCTCAGGCTGATCGCCGACCAGGCCGGCCTGCCTGCCTCGGCCGGCGGATGCTTCGTCTCCGGCGGGTCGGCAGCAAACCTCTCGGCCCTGGCGGTAGCCCGCGAGCAGGCCAAGGGGCGCTTCGCCGCGGAAGCTCCCCACCTGCCTCAGCCGCGCTGGCGCGTGCTGGTCAGCACCGACGTGCATTCGTCGGTCATCAACACCCTGCGGCTGCTCGAGCTTGATCCGCTGGTGGTGCACTCCGCTGGGCACCGGCTTACCGGCCCGGACGCGCGAGCAGCGATCGAGGCCGACGGCGACCCATCCTCGATCGCGGCGGTGGTGGCGACCTCGGGTACCACCAACGCCGGCATCATCGACGACCTGGCCGGGCTGGCCGCGGTCGCGGCCGAACTCGGCGCCTGGTTCCACGTGGACGGCGCCTACGGCGGCGCCGGCCTGTTCGCGCCCAGCGTGCGGCACCGGTATCAGGGCGTCGAACAGGCCGACTCGTTCGTCGTCGATCCGCACAAATGGCTGTTCGCGCCGTTCGACTGCGCCGCGCTGATCTACCGCGATCCGGCCCTGGCGCGACCGGTGCATGCTCAGGACGCTTCCTACCTCGATGTCATCCACGACCGGCCGGGCGAGTGGAATCCGACCGATTACGCCCACCATCTGACCCGGCGGGCACGTGGCCTGCCGCTATGGTTCTCGCTCTGCGTGCACGGCGTGCGAGCGTACTCGGCAGCGATCGAAGCGGCCATCACCCTGGCGCGGGATACGGCCGCGGAGATCGCCAGGCGGAGCTACCTGGAGCTGATCAGGGAACCTGACCTGTCCGTGGTGCTGTTCCGCAGGCACGGCTGGGGCCCGGACGACTACGCGCAATGGGCCGCCGGGCTGCTCGATGATCAGGTGGCGTTTATCCCGCCATCCGCATGGGAGGGTGAGACAGTGGGCAGGTTCGCGTTTTTGCACCCCCATACGTCAATGGATCTGGTCAAGACTGTCCTGGATCGGATGGCCTGAGCCCGCGCCGGGGTAGGACCGACCGATGGCCTGACCGGCAGCACGGCCGGAACGCGAGGAGGACCCAGATGACCGCTTCCGCAGCGAGTCCGGGCCCAACCCACTTCGACTCCGATCGGGAGCGCGAAGACGCCCGGCGGGTCGCCGCGCGCCATGAGGTCGCGCTGCGTTCCCTCGGCCACCCGAATGCCCTCGCCAGGCAGTTCGACTTCACCGACGACAGCTTTGAATGGCGGCGGCTTTTCTCCGAGGTATTCGGCACGTTCCTGCTGGTATTTGTCGCGGCTGGCGGCCCGATCGTCAACGCGAGATTCGGCGGCAACGTTATTTCAACCGCGGCACTGGTGATCGCGCCGGGCCTGATGGTGCTCGCCATCATCCTGTTCATGGGCGCGGTGTCCGGCGCGCACCTCAACCCAGCGGTGACCATCGCCTTCACGCTGCGGACCGACTTCCCGCTTCGCCGAGTCCCGCTCTACATCATCGCCCAGTTCGCTGGTGCGGTGCTGGCTACCCTGACACTGATCGCGCTGGTCGGGAAGCAGGGCACGGCCGGCCTGACGCTGCCAGGACATGGCATCTCCACAGTCGGGGCGATGCTCTGGGAGGCGGTGCTGACCGCCGGGCTGGTCAGCGTCATCCTCGGCACCGCCTCGGGAGCGCAGCAGATCGGACCGATGGCGGCCATCGCAGTCGGGAGCTACATCGCCCTGGCCGGCCTGATCGGCGCCCCGGTCAGCGGCGCTTCGATGAACCCGGCGCGATCGCTCGGCCCGGTCCTGGTGCTCGGCGACTGGACGTCCTGGTGGGCTTACCTGGCCGGCCCGCTGATCGGGGCGATGATCGCGGTCGGTTTCGCTTCCATCCTGCGCGGCCGCGGCGGCGGCGTCTTCGGCCAGCGCGCGGCGCAGGGCACGCTGGGCAGCGGATGGGTGCCCGGCCCGATCGGCACGTCGCCCGCGCCCGAGCGGCCGGAGCCTGAGCAGCGGGAGTCCGGTGCACCCTAGCCAACGCGGTGATCGGCCCGACTCGGTAAATTGCTGGTATGACGCAGCAGCCCCTAACCCTGATGGCGGTGCACGCCCACCCCGATGATGAGGCTTCGAGCACCGGCGGCGTGCTGGCGAAGTACTCCGACGAGGGCGTCCGGACCATCGTTGTCACCTGCACGAACGGTGAATTCGGCGACGGCCCGCAGGGTATCAAGCCAGGCGATGACGGCCATGACACCCGCGATGTCGCCGAAACCCGGCTGGCCGAGCTGGCCCAGGCGTGCAAGCACCTCGGCGTTACCGAGCTGGAAACTCTCGGCTACCACGATTCAGGGATGCCCGACTGGGAGTACCAGCAGCGGCCAGAGGCGTTCTGCAACGTGCCGCTTGACGAGGTAGCCGGTCGGATCGGTGCCATGATCGAGCAGTACCGACCGCAGGTCGTGGTCACCTATGACCCGGACAGCCTCTATCAGCATCCCGATCACGTGCACGCCAGCCGGACCGCGATCGCCGCGGTGCACAGCACCGGCATCCCGGCGAAGCTGTACCTGACCGCGATGCGGCGCAGCGACTGGCAGAAGGTCTGGGACGCGCTGCGGGCCGAGGGCGCCGAGGTTCCTGACTGGGAAATGAGCGAGGAAGACCAGCGCCGGATGCTCGAATCGGAGCAGCGGATCACCACCACGGTGGACATCAGAAGCGTCCTCGACCGCAAGCGGGCGGCGCTGCTCGCGCATGCCAGCCAGATCAGCGATTCCTGGTTCAGCAAGATCCCGACCCACGTCGCCGAGTCGGCGTTCGGGCAGGAGAATTTCATTAGGGCGCTTAACGAAACCCAGGCGTCAGTCCCGGAGGCTGACCTCTTCGCCGGACTTCGCTAGTCGGCTGGCGTCCCGGTTCTCGCTGGCCGGGCACCGCCGGGCGAAGGCCGCCACGGCGAGAACGCCAGCTGGCGGCAGCGTCACCAGCGCCGGGAGCTGATAGCGCCAGGAGAACTCGAAGACATCGGACATCAGCAGTACGCAGGCGCCGCAACCGAAGAACAACAGGCAGGCCAGCGCCAGCTGCCTGCGCACCGGGTCGGTCCGGCCCCGGCCGGTTCGCCAGCCAGCCAGCACCGATCCAGCGAAACCAGCGAGCACGCAGAAAGCGAGCAGCGGACCCGGCGTGAAGCCGCCGCCAAGCTGATAGGAGCGCAAGAATTCAGCGACCGGGCGCCAGACAGCAGGTTTGCCGCCGCCGAACCGGGTCCCGGCCGCCAGCACCACCTGGCGGGAGGCGTGCGGCGGGTAGTACGGGTAGCTGGTCTGGAATTGCCAGCGGGAGATCGGCGCATCACCCGGACTCGTGGTTCTAGTCAGCGCGAACAGCTTCACCGAGTCGCGGGCGATGGCGGCGAGCACCCGTTGCGGCTGCTGCGCGAGCACCCGGTGGTTGAAATCGGCGACCAGGTGAGACGCCCGCGCCTTGAGCGGGCCGACATAGTAGGGCACCCGCGGTGACAGCGGGTTGTGCTCTAGGCCGTCCGGACCGAGCGCGCGCTGCGCCGGGGTCGGGCACAGTGCCCGCTCAACCGCGGGAAGGCTAAGGGTGGCGCAATCGGCCGCGGCGGCCATCCGGCCGTAAGTGGTGGTCACGCCGGAATGCGACAGCCAGAAGTGGCCGGTCCCGACGTAGGCCGCGGTGCTGTAGGCCAGGATCGGCAGCACGAAGGCTGCGGTCAGCACGGCTGCCCTGGTGAGCAGCCTGCGCCAGCCCGCCCGCAGCGCGACCAGATAGACCAGCGCGGGCAGGATCAGGATCTCGCCGACCTGGCGAAAGGTAGCGCAGGCACCGAGGATCAGGCCGGCCGCGATGATCGCGGGAAGCCAGCCGGTCAGCTTCGGTGCGCTGCGCGCGCTGGTCGGCCGAGCGGGCGCGGCGAGCAGGACGGCCAGGCCGGCCACGATCAGGGCCTCGAACCAGACGTCGGGCATGATCGTCTGCTCGATCTGGAGCTGGTAGGCGTCGAGCAGGATCGGGGCGATGGCGAGGGCGGCGAGCCAGCGCGGGGTGCCGCGGCGGAGCAGGACGAGGTAGAGGGTGACCGCGATCGCCAGACCGACCAGGTGCTGGATGACTGCGACCGCGTTCAGGTTGCCGACACCGAGGATCAGCCGCAGCGGTACCCGGTACCCGACCGGGTCGTTCCCCCCTGCGTGGTACAGGTACCTGACGGTGTCGATGTAGAACAGGGCCGGCCGGTAGGCGAGCTGGGTCAGCACCCGGAGTACCAGGCCGGCGGTCAGCAAGATGGCGGCCAGCCAGTGCCTTCGGAGCACGCTGGGTACGCTCGCCGCTGCGGCCCGCAGATCTCGCCGTCGGCGCTGCATCGGAAGAACTACACCGCCGGGCTGGCGAGTTCCGGCAGTTCGTCGCGCTGTTCACCGGCCGGGCTGCGGGGGGAGCGGCTGAACCTGTAGCTGAGTACCGCGGCGATCCCGAGTGCGCCCGCCGGCGGCAGGGTGACCAGGGCCGGCAGCTGGTAGCGCCAGGAGAACTGGAAGACGTCCGACATCAGCAGCAGTGCCGCCCCGGAGCCGAAGAACAGCAGGCAGGCCAGGGTCAGCCGGCGCCGGGCCGGCGGAGACCTGCGGGCGAGCACGAGCAGTGACCCAGCCAGCCCGGCCAGCGCGAAGATCAGCATCGCCGGACCAGGGGTGTAGCCGCCATCCAGTTGGTAGCGGCGCAGCGCCGCCGCGATTGGCTTGTCGACCTGCGGCGCTCCGCCGTAGCCAGCAGCCAGCGGCTGGTAATTCACCGGCCCGTGGGTTCGCGGCAGGCCGACGAAGATGATCCCGTGGCGAATCGTTATCCAGGTCGGATAGGTGGGATAGAAGTCCTGGAACTGCCACCGGGAGATCGGGGTGCCGCCCTGGCTTGACGTCCTGGTCAGTGCGAAGAGCTTGATCGTGTCGCTGGTGATCGCCGACAGAACTCGCTGCGGCTGCTGCTCGACCACCGCGCGGTTGAAGCTCGCCACGATCGCGTACCGGTTCATCCCGGCCGGGGCAACGAACGACTTCAGCGGCGAGGCAATGTCGTGATCCAGCCAGTCCTCGCCGAACGCTCGCTGGCGGGCGGTCGGGCAGAGCGCGCCCTCGTAGGTCGGCAGCTTGAGCGTGGCGCAGTCGGCGGCGACCGCCATCCGCCCGTAGCTGGAGATGCTCGGGGTCGCGCTGGCCAGCCCAAACTGACCGGCGATCAGATAGGAGCCGGCGCTGTAACCGAAAATCGGGACGATGAAGGCCGCGAACAGCACAAAGGCCCTGGTGACCAGCCGCTCCCGGCCGCCGCCCAGGGCGACCAGGAAGAGCAGGGCGGGCAGGATCAGGATCTCGCCGACCTGGCGGACCGTGGCGCAGGCACCGAGGATCAGGCCGGCCACGATGACGGCCGACATCGCGGAGCCGGTCAGGGCACGCCACAGGCGGGCGACCGCAGCTGCCCAATGGGCCGCAGCCAAAGCGGCGGGTGGCCCGTCGCCGGCCGCGGCGAGCGCGGCGGGCGGACCGTCGCTGGCCGATGCATCGCTGGCTGTAGTGGCGGTGGCGGGTCGGGTGCCGGCGGCTGCGGTGGCGGTGGCGGTGGCGGGTCGGGTGCCGGCGGCTGCGGTGGCCGCTGCCGTGACCGATGGACTTTCCGGGCCTGTCGCCATGGCTGGCCCGCCCCGGCTGCCCGGCTCGCCCGCAATGGGCGCGGCCGCGGGTGCGGCTGCCATGCCGTCGGCGCGCACGGCGAGCAGGGCGACGATGGCGACCACGATCAGGGCCTCGAACCAGACGTCGGGCATGATCGTCTGTTCGATCTGGAGCTGGTAGGCGTCGAGCAGGATCGGGGCGATGGCGAGGGCGGCGAGCCAGCGCGGGGTGCCGCGGCGGAGCAGGACGAGGTAGAGGGTGACGGCGATCGCCAGGCCGAGCAGGTGCTGGATGGCTGCGACCACGCTCAGGTTGCCGACCAGGAGAATCAGCCGCAACGGCACCTTGTAGCCGACCGGATCAGCGCCCGGGTATGCGTTATATAGGTATTTCAGCGTGTCGACATACAGCAGAGCCGGCCGGTAGGCGACCTGCGCACCGATCCGCAGTACCAGCCCTGCGGTGAGCAGGATGGCGGCAAGCCAGTGCCTGCGCAGCGAGCTCGCGACGCCAGCCGCCGCGCCGCGGTGCTCGGCTGGGTGCCGCAGCCCGCCGGTCATTTCGCAGGTGCGGCCAGCTCCGGTGCTCGCTCGGACACGGTGTCAGCTGAAGCCGGCCGGCGGGATCTCCGGGCAAAGGCAATCAGGACACCGATGCCTAGCGCGCCGGCTGGCGGGAGGGTGACCAGCGCGGGGAGCTGGTAGCGCCAGGTGAACTCGAACGCATCGGAGATCGCGAGCACGGCCGCCGCGGTGCTGAAGAACAGCAGGCAGGCCATGACGAGCTGCTGCCGCACCGGGGTCAGGCGGCGGCGAGCGAAGATGAGCAGCGAACCGGCCAGACCGGTCAGCGTGAAGAGCAGCAGCAGCGGCCCAGGGGTATAGCCGCCATGCAGCTGGTAGCCGCGCAGGAAGGCCGCGATCGGCTTGTCCACCTCGGGCGCTCCACCGTAAGCCGGGTTAAGCATCTCGACCTTCGGTGCTTGCGGCAGGCCGAGCACCGACAGGCCCTGCGGCAAGGAGAGCATGATGGAGTTGTTCTTGATGAAGACGTAAGGCGCGAACGTCTGGTAGCTGGTCTGGAACCGCCAGCGCCAGATGGGCGTGTCGCCGCGGCTGGTGACCCTGGTGACCGCGAACAGCTTGACCCCGTCGTGCAGAATGCCGGAGATCACAAGGGTGGGCTGCTGGAACTCGACCGCCCGGTTGAAATGCGAGACCAGCTTGTTGAAGCTTCCGTCCGGGGCGCCTTCCAGCTCATAGTTCGTGCGGTAGGCCTTCAGCGGCGAGTGAGTATCGTGATCGAGCCAGTCAGGGCCAAGGGCCTGCTGGGCCGGCGTTGGGCAGAGCGGCTTCTCGTACAGGCCAAGCCGCAGCGTCGCGCAGTTGGCGACCGCCGCCATCCGCCCGTAGGTGAGGCTGCTTGAGGATTCGGAGATCCGGAAATGCCCGGTGAGCTCGGCGGCGGCGCTCATGTAGAGCCCGACGGCCAAGATGAAGGCCACGGCCACGCTGGCCGCGTTGACGGCGATCTTGCGCCACCCGCCGCCCAGGGCGACAGCGAAGATCAGCGCGGGCACGATCAGGATCTCGCCCGCCTGCCGCATGCCGGTAGACCCGCCCAACAGCGCCGAGCCGATGATCAGCATGAGCAGGTTCGGCTTTGGATTCCAGAGCAGCACGGCCAGGCCGGCCACGATCATCGCCTCGAACCAGACGTCGGGCATGATCATGTGCTCGGCCTGGAGCTGATACCCGTCAAACAGCACCGGAGCGATGGCCAGGGCGCCCAGCCAGCGGGGGGCGCCGCGGCGCATCATCACGACGTAGATCGTGACCGCGATCGCCAGGCCGAGCAGGTGCTGGATCAGGGTTACCGTGCCGAGGTCCCCGACGGCGAGGATCATCTTCAGCGGGATCTTGTAGGCGACCGGATCGGATCCGGGCCAGGCGTCGTAGAGGTACTTGAGCGAGTCGATGTAGATGATCGCCGGGTGATAGGCCATCTGGACCAGAACGCGGAGCACCAGGCCGGCTGTCAGCAGAGCCGAAGCCAGCCAGTGCCGGCGCACCATGCCCAGCCCCACCGCAGCGAGCACCGCGACGCGGCGCCGTGGCTGCTGGCCGCCTGCCGTCCGGCCGGTCCACGCACCGTTGGCCAGGGAGCGGTCGGCCCGGGCACCATTGGCCGCAGCACTGTCGGCTGGCGCATGGTCGGCCAGGGTGTCGGCGGCCCGGGCACCATTGGTCGCAGCGCTGTCGACCGCGGCGCTGTCGACCGCGGCGCTGTCGGCCGGCGCATGGTCGGCCGACACGTGGTTGGCCGAGCCGTTGTGGCTGGCAGGGCTGGTCACCGGCGGCGGGTCGGCCGCCAGGGGCACGTCGCCGACGGCCGCACCAGACCCCCCGGTGCTGTCAGCTGCTGAGTCACCGGACGCCCCTGGTCCGGTGGCTGGCTGAGGCATTCGCATTGACGGTTGTCCCGATCGTGACTGGCTGTTCTCGGCATGCCACAGCACTCTGGTGGATGCGGTTTCCGTGGAAAACGGGAGCCGCTTCCCACTGCGGCTCCGCCGATAGCGGCGATGCCCGCGAGGCAGCCCGCTAAACCCCGGCCCAGGGACCCCCAGGTGCTGTCCTGGTGAGCCTACCGGACCACGAGAGTCTCGGGCCCCTAAGCTGCCTATCTCTCAGCCTTCTGGGCGCCGGTTCGCCCAGCTGCGGAAAATGTCAGAGGTTTTACCTACCGTGGCGCTTGTGCTGAATGAGGCGCCCGATCGGCGGCTGCTGCCTGAATTGCCCCACCGCCAAGCAGACGAGCTGGCGTGGCGCCAGTTGCGTGACCTAGTCCAGGCTCAGGCGCCACTGCTGAGCGCGCCGCGGCCAGGTCTGCCCGGGCTGTGTGCCGTCTGCCACGGCCCGGCCGCCGTAGGAGGTGCCCGCTGCTTCCAGTGCGACCTGCACTGCCAGCTCGCGCCGGACAGCCTGGCCGATGTTGTCGTGCCGGTGGCATTCGCGATCAAGGGTGGCTCGCACGCGCGGCACCTTTGGCAATACAAATCATGCCGGTTCGGCCCGCCCGCGAGCCCGGCCATGACCGCGGCGGACACCGCTGCCGGGTTACTGCTCGCCTTATTACTTGTCTTTCTGCGCGATCACGGCGCCTGCGTCTGGCGAGCGGCTGGGATGCCAGGGCCGACGCACCTGGCGGTGGTGCCGACCGCCCGTGGCCGGCCAGGCGTGCATCCGCTCCGCGCCCTGATCAACCCCTATCTTGTGACATCGTGGGCCGAGCTGTCAGCCCGACCTGGTGGTCACCCGGTGCGTGATCTCGACCCGGCCAGGTTCACCGCCCAACCGCTGCCCGGCGCCAGGGTGCTGCTGCTTGACGACACCTGGACGACGGGATCGACGGCCCAGTCAGCTGCCATGGCGCTGCGCCATGCCGGGGCCAGGTCGGTGGCAACCGTAGTGCTCGGACGGCATGTCAGCGCCGCCATGCCCGGGTCAGGCCAGCCGGGCTGCGGCGTGATCAGGCCCGGCCAGTGCGGCTTGCGGGGGTCGGCCTCCGGGCTGAGTGAGGTCGGCCCGGAATCGATGCCGTTCCGCCCGGAGCGGTGCGCTGTCCATCGTGGCGACCGGGCCGCCGCCGAACCATAAGGTGGACTAGTGGTCACCGTGTCATCCGCCCCGCCGTCGAGGACGGCTCTTGTCCGCCGCGCCCGGCGGATCAACCGCGAGCTTGCCGCGCTCTACCCCGACGCGCATTGCGAGCTTGATTTCAGCACGCCGCTCGAACTGCTGATCGCGACCATTCTGTCCGCGCAGTGCACGGACAAGAGGGTCAACCTGGTCACGCCGGTGCTCTTCGCCAGGTATCACACTGCGGCGGATTACGCGGCAGCGGACCGGGATGAAGTCGAGAAGATCATCATTTCAACTGGGTTCTTCCGGGCCAAGACGACCAGCATCATCGGGCTCGGTCAGGCCCTGTGCGACAAGTTCGGCGGCGAGGTCCCGGCCAGGCTGCGTGATCTTGTCACGCTGCCAGGTGTCGGCAGGAAGACGGCCAACGTCGTGCTCGGCAATGCGTTCGGCGTTCCCGGCATCACGGTCGATACTCACTTCGGCCGGCTCGCCAGGCGCTTTGGCTGGACCACGTCCGATGACCCGGAAAAGGTCGAGCAGGAGGTGCGGGCACTCTTTCCGCGCTCGGAGTGGACCATGCTGTCGCACCGGCTGATCTGGCATGGCCGACGGGTCTGCCATTCCCGCAGGCCCGCCTGCGGTGCTTGTGTGCTGGCCGGGCTCTGCCCGGCGTTCGGCGAGGGCCCCACCGATCCGGTCGTGGCCGGCCGCCTGGTTAGGGTCGGCCCGTTCTCATGACCGAGGCCGACCGTAACGGGGAGTCACCGGCCCCGAATCAGCCCGGCCAGGCGCCCGGTGAGGTGCACGGCCAGGTCCCTGGCTGGCTCGCTGATCTGGCCCGTTCGGCGGAGCAGATGGTGGTGCCTGACGGGCTGCGGCCACCGCCAGGCAGCGGCCGTCCGTCCGCCATCCTGATCCTGTTCGGCCTCGGCTCCGCCGGGCCTGACGTGCTCCTTGTGCAGCGGAGTACCGCACTGCGCCGGCACGCGGGCCAGCCGGCTTTCCCCGGCGGCGTGATCGATGCCGCCGACGACGGTCCGGCTGCCGCCGCGCTGCGCGAGGCGGCCGAGGAAGCGCAGGTCGAGCCGGGCGGGGTGCAGGTGATCACCGTCCTGCCAGACCTCTACATCTCGCGCAGCGGATTTCGGGTTTCACCGGTGCTGGCCTGGTGGCGCGATCCGGTGCCGGTCGCTCCTGGCGATCCAGCCGAGGTCGCCGCGGTCGCCAGAGTGCCGGTGGCAGACCTTGCCGATCCGGCCCGTCGGCTCACCATCCGTTATCCGTCCGGCAGCACAGGACCGGCCTTCCGGGCCGGCGAGATGCTGATCTGGGGATTCACCGCCTACCTGCTTGACCGGCTGCTGGCGCTTGGCGGCTGGGAACTGCCGTGGGACTCCCGTCGGGTCACCGACCTGCCGCCCGGTGCTTCGCTGACGGGCGTTGATGCCCAGGAACCAACCGCCTGAAGCGGGCTGCGGCGGGCCCGACCTGGGAGTTGCCCGGCAGTGGCGCACCGGCGTGGCCGAGGCCGGATACCGTTAGGAACTGTGCCCGGTGACCTGCTCGACTTGATCCTGATCGCGCTGGCGGCTGCCTTCGCCGTGGCCGGCTATCGCCAGGGGTTCATCGTCGGTGTCATGAGTCTGGCCGGCTTCATCAGCGGTGCGGTGCTCGGCATCTACTTCGCACCTGGCATCGCCGTCGCGCTGTCTTCCAGCCAGAACCTGCAGGCGGTGCTCGCGATCGTCATCGTGTTCGTTACCGCCGTCATCGGCATGCTGATCGCGTCCGGTCTCGGCATCCTGATGCGCTCGCACGTCCGGCCAGGGCCGACGACGGTCCTTGACTCGATCGGCGGGGCTCTGGTGAATGTGGTGGCGATCCTGCTGCTTGCCTGGCTGATCGGCTCTTTTATCGCATACGCCCCGCCGTTCCCCGCCGCCGCCAGGCAGGTGAACGACTCGATCCTGCTCAAGGGCGTCGACCGGCTGATTCCCCGTGGGGTCCGGCCCGAATTCTCGGCTATCCGCAGACTGATGACCACCGAGCCGTATGTGCAGGTCTTCGGCGCGCTGGGCGCGGAGACCGCGCTCAACGTTCCCAGGCCGGATCCGGCCGTACTGCGGTCACCGGCGCTGGCCTGGGCCCGCAACAGCGTGGTCCAGGTTAAAGGCGTAGCGCCAAGCTGCTCGCGGACGATCGAGGGCAGCGGGTTCGTGATTAGCCCGGACCATGTGATCACCAACGCGCACGTGGTGGCCGGAGTCGTCGACGGTCCCGAGGTCTACACCAGATCCCAGACCGGCTATCCGGCTCGGGTGGTCTTGTTCGACCCAAGGAGCGACATCGCGGTCCTTTACGTCCCTGGTCTGCCCGTACCTGCGCTGCATCTGGCCGGGCCCGCTCCGTTCGGCGCCAGCGCGATTGTGGCCGGGTATCCGCTCGATGCCCCGTTCACGGCCGTGCCTGCCAGGGTCGGCCGGGCCGAGCTGGCCTGGGGGCCAGACATCTATCAGACCACCCAGTTGGTCCGCGATGTCTATCCGATCCGGGCCGTGGTGAAGCCGGGTAACTCTGGCGGACCGCTGCTCGCCACCGACGGCGACGTCTACGGAGTGGTCTTCGCGGCGGCCACCTCGGTCGCGGACACCGGCTATGCGCTGACCGACAGCGAGATCGAACCGGACCTGCTGGCCGGCCGGCAGCGCACCGCTGCCGTCTCGACCCGCGCCTGCCAGTAGGCGCTCAGGAGCTGATCCGCAGCCGCAGCTCCGATTCGGAGATCGACGCCAGGCCGGTCTGCTCGATCTTGCTGGCCAGGGCAATTGCCCTCGCCCGGGCTCCGGCCACGTCGATGCCATCCGACCGGTCGTCGGTGTACCCGCGCAGCGCGGCCGCGCCCCGGCGGAGCAGGGCAACGGCGCCGCGGCCGTTGCCGCGCCTGGCGTGAGTCAGCCCGACGGCAAGCTGGGCCAGCCCCTGCCAGAGGTCACGATCAGCCTCGGGGGCCGACTTCCACACCACCTCGAGTACCTCATGCGCGTGGAACGGCCGTCCGGCGTCTATCAGCTCCTGAGCCATGGCCACGGCATCGACCGGTGCCAGGTTCAGCTGATCGGGCATGGCTGGCTCGCCTGCGTCGGCCCGGTGCAGCGGTCTGCCGAGGCCATCCCTGGGCCGGGCATTACGCGGCCGGCCGGCCGGGTCCCGATCACGGTCGCGGCCCTGGTTACCGCCAGGAGCCGGGGTAGACGTCACCGCTCTGGCTCTGGATCGGCAAGCCAGGATCGCAGCTCCAGGTCAAACCGCTCGGGCACCTCCTCATGCGGGAAGTGGCCGGCCCCGTCGATCAGCCGCCACCGGTAAGGTGCGTCCACGTATCTGCCTGAGCCGCGGGCGGCACGAGGCAGTACGCAGCTGTCAAGTGACCCGTGAATCTGCAGCGTGGGCGCCTGAACCTGAGCGTGCATCGCGCGGGCGTACCGCACCCCGTCTGGTCTCAACCGCGACCGGAGCAGCCAGCGATGATATTCGAGCGCCGAATGAGCAACAGAAGGAACGCACATGGCTGCCCGGTATCTGCGCTCGGTCTCCGGATCCGGCCAGCCAGGGCTGGACCAGGCGCTGAGCATCTGGCCGACTCGCTCAGCCCGATCCCGCACCAGCTGCCGCTCGGGCAGGATCGGCAGCTGGAAGCGGATCGCGTGGGCGATGCCACGCCCCTGGCCGAGCGGGTCGGAGAGCACGGCGGCGCGCAGCCGGAGCGGATGTGCGGCGGATACCACCCCCAGCCTGCGCACCACCTTGGGGAAGTATGCCGCCATTGTCCAGGCGATCATCCCGCCCCAGTCGTGGCCGACCACGACGGCGTTCGCCTCGCCGAGCGACCGGATCAGGCCAGCCGCGTCCGAGGCGGCCGTGACCAGGTCATAGCCGCGCGGCGGCTTGTCGCTGCCGCCGTATCCCCTCAGGTCCACGGCGACCGCGCGAAATCCGGCATCGCTCAGCGAGGACAGCTGACGCCGCCAGGTCCACCAGAACTGCGGGAAGCCGTGCAGCAGCAGGACCAGCGGCCCGTCGCCGCTCTCGGCGATATGAAACCGGGTGCCGTTGGCGCTGACCGACCGGTGCGTCCACGGGCCATCGAGGTAGATCGAGGCCTCGCCTCCGGCGGCCATTGCCTACCTGGCTCCCGCCGATCCGGTCACCGGGACGGTGTCGTCCCGCCGGATCAGCGCCAGGTCATCGGAGACCGTGCTGCGAGTCCTGCGCAATCCGGTCAGGCCACGGAACTTGGTGTATCCGATCGCGACAGCCAGCCCGGCGAGCACGATGTAGGTGCCCGCGACGATCAGGAAGGCCGCCCAGGCCCAGATGCCGAGCGCGATGAGCCCGTATGCGAAGGCGAAGGACAGCACCATCAGCACCAGGCAGCCGACGAACGCGGCGACGCCGATCAGCGCGCCGCCGATGCCGAGCCGGCGTGCGTCGGCCTTGAGCTCCAACTTGGCTAGGTCAAGCTCGCACTTCACCAGCTGCGAGACGTCGCTGAGCGCAAGGGCGACCAGGTCGCCTACCGACGCCTGCTCGGTATCCGCTGGGTAGCGCGTTGCGGGATCGGCCATGCTCTCCCCTTTCTCGCTGTCTGGTGTCCAGTCTCGCGCATGCCCGGATCAGCCATTGCCTTGGCATCCCATTCGGGCTCAGCAGAATTCAGTTGCTGCCGGTCAGTGCCGCGCCTGAGCGGTACTGACCAGGCCCGCTGGCAATGCGATCCCGGCAATGCGTTCGGGGCAAATGCGACGAGCCTGGCGTGTCCCCGGGCGCAATGCGCTGAGGGCAAATGCGACGAGCCTGACGAGTGCTGAGGCGCAATGCGTTCCGGAATTATGCGATGGGACTGCGCGCCGCTCGGGCACCCACGATCTGATACAGCACCCAGACAAGCAGACGGCGCCCCTCGTGGAGGCGCCGTCGCTCAGCCACGTCAATCCAGGTTACCAAGCGTGCACCTTCACTGCCGGACAGGTCACCCAGCGTGAGCGCCTATTCTGACCGCTCTGTCCTGCTGGATGCTCCTATCTCGGCCGCCTCCCGCGGCTGGTCGCGCGTGGGTACCCGGTTGCCGTGTCCGGACCACTCGGTCCGTATCTCATTTCTACGACGGATCAGCCGCGTTGGGAAGACCCCAGCGTGATCAATTCGTGATCTTTATCGATCCCGGTGTTCACATGTCGCGTGGCCGGCTCGCGAACAGGAGCACCGGCCAGCCGCGCTCACGGGCCACCCGGCGGAGCTCTCGGTCCGGGTTGACGGCGTGCGGATGGCCGACCGCCTCCAGCATGGGCAGATCGGTGGCCGAGTCACTGTAGGCGAAGCAGTTCGCGAGGTTATAGCCGCGCTCCGCGGCGAGTTCGCGCATCCGCCCCGCCTTTGCCTCGCCGTAAGCGTAGAACTCCATCTCGCCGGTGTAGCACCCGTTGGCCAGCCGCATCCGGGTGGCGATGACTGCTGAGGCGCCGAGCAGCGCCCCGATCGGGCCGACCATCTCCTGGCCGGCGGTGGACACGATGATCACATCGCGTCCGGCCTGGCGATGCGAGTTGACCAGGCCGCGCGCCTCGGTATAGATGATCGGCACGATCGTCTCGGTCAGATGCGCGGTCACGATCTCGGTAACCCGGTCGGCGGACCAGCCGCGACACAGCGTAGTGACCTGCTCCTTGATCCGCTCCATCTGCTGATGATCAGCGCCGCCAACTCTGAAGACCAGTTGCGCGACGGCGCCGCGTACCGCCTGCCCGCGGCTGATCAGGCCATAACGATAGAAGGATGGCGCGAAGGCGAGCGTGCTTGACCGCGAAATAATCGTCTTGTCAAGGTCGAAGAAGGCCGCCGTACCTGCCGTTGTGCCCCCGGCCGGAGTATCCATGGTCCGGGAGCATAGGGGACGGTCATGAATCCTAATCTTTGTTCACCCTGACCGACTGGTAACTTTGACCCGCTGCGCGTAGGATTTCCTGAGTTACGGAACCGCTCTGTCCCCCCGGAGCCGGGCCGTACGGCGACCCCCGCTCTCCCCCCCGGCGGGGGTCGCCCCCTTTGCTCCCCAAGTCGGCCCGGAGGACGTTACTCCGCGGCATCAGCAAGCAGGCGGTCAAGCAGTGCGAGCGAGCCCTGCTTGGACAGCGGCTCGTTGCCGTTGCCGCATTTGGGGGACTGAATGCAGGACGGGCAGCCGGCCGAGCATTCGCAGCCAGCGATGGCAAGTGCGGTGGCGCGCAGCCACTGCGCCGCGGCCGCGAAGCCGCGCTCGGCGAACCCGGCGCCGCCATCGTGCCCGTCGTAAACGAAGATTGTCAGCCGGCCGGTCTCCGGGTGCAGGTCCGCGGACACCCCGCCGACATCCCATCGGTCACAGGCGGCTACCAGCGGAAGCAGGCCGATGGCGGCATGCTCGGCGGCGTGCGCGGCGCCTGCCAGGTCGACACCTGCGCTCCCCAGCTCAGCGCGCTGACCTGGGGAAAGTGTCCACCAGACAGCTCTGGTCCGAAGCGTACGGAATGGCAGATCAAGCGCCTGCTCACCAAGCAGCTGACCGGTTTCCGGCTTCCGGCGGGTAAAGGCAACGACCTGCCTGGTAACAAGGACATCGCCGAAATGGACCGCCGCGGCACCCCATTGCGCCCGGCGATGCTCGGCGCTCACCGCGATGCCGGTCAGCTCGCGCGCCGAGGTGGTGTAACCAGGGTCTGTGTGCTGGACCAGCGCCACGCTTTCGGCCAGGTCCAGGCGGGTGACCAGGTACATCTCGCCCTGGTGCGGGTAGACCGCGCCGGCGTGCGCGAGCACGTGGGCAGATGGCTCGTCCATCGTGCCGACCAGGCGCCCGGTGGCTTCCTCGACGATCCGGACCGGCCGGCCGCCGGTCCCGCGCAGGCCGGTCAGCGGCGTGCGGTGCGCGCTGGTCAGATGCCACCTGCCGCCCCGGTCCCGCAGCGAGCCCTGACCGGCCAGCTGAGCCAGCACCGATGGTGCGGCCGGGCCGAACAGCTCGAGATCGGCGGCGGTCAGCGGCAGCTCGGCTGCGGCCGCGCACAGATGCGGAGCCAGAATGTACGGGTTCGCCGGATCGAGCACGGTCGCCTCGACCGGCCGGTGCAGCAGCGCTTCTGGATGGTGCACCAGATAGGTGTCGAGCGGGTCATCGCGGGCGATCAGAATCGCGACCGCTTCCCTGCCGGCCCGTCCGGCCCGTCCGGCCTGCTGCCACAGCGCGGTCCTGGTGCCTGGCCATCCGGCGATCAGGACCGCGTCCAGGCCGGTGATGTTGACCCCGAGTTCCAGCGCGGTGGTGGTGGCCAGCGCCGTGATCGCACCGCTCCGCAGCGCCTCCTCAAGGTGGCGGCGCTCGTCGGCGAGGTAGCCCGATCGGTACGCGGCAACCCGGTGCGCTAGCTCGCCGAACCCGGTCTCGACCAGCCGGCTCCTGGCGGCCGCCGCTACCGCCTCGGCACCGCGCCTGGACCGGATGAACGCGAGCGCGGGCACTCCGTCGCGCACCAGATCAGCAAGCAGTTCAGCGGCCTCGGCCACGGCGGTGCGCCGCAGCGGCGCTCCGGCCTCACCACGCAGCGCGGTCAGCGGCGGCTCCCACATCCCGAAGGTCATCGGCCCGCGCGGTGCCGCGTCCGCCGTGACCGCCTCGGCCGGCAGTCCGGTCAGCAGTTCCGCGCAGCGGGCCGGCTCGCTGATGGTGGCCGAGGCGAGTACGAAGACCAGGCCGGGGGCGCCGCGGTCCTGATGATGCTCGACCACCCGCCGGAGTCGGCGCAGGACATGGGCAACATGCGAGCCGAACACGCCACGGTAGCCATGGCACTCGTCCACGATGACGTATCGCAGTCGCCGGAGGAACCCGTTCCACCGCGGATGCTGCGGCAGCAGTCCGTAATGCAGCATGTCCGGTGTGGTCAGCAGGTAACTCGCGTGCCTGCGGGCCCAGGCACGCTGGTCCGCTGGCGTGTCTGAGTCGATCACCGCCGCGCGGACGCCGAGTCCGAATCCCCGTCCCAGACCGTGCCCGATCCCCAGGCCCAGTCCGCGGCCTTGCCTGAATCCTGAGCCAGTTCCCTGGCCGAGCCCATGGTCGATCCCCTCGCTGAGCCCGTCAACCAGCTTGAGCTGGTCAGCGGCGAGTGCCCGGGTCGGTGCCAGGTAGAGCGCGGTGCCCCCCTCGCCAATCGCGGTCAGCGCGGGCGCCAGGTAGCCAACCGACTTGCCCGACGCGGTACCGGTGGCGAGAATCACGTTCCGGCCGGCCCTGGCGTGGTCGGCCGCTGCCGCCTGATGCGCCCACGGGTCGGATATGCCACTGCGGTCGAACGCCGCCACCACCTGACCGGGGACCCAGTCCGGCCAGGGCACCCGGACGCCCGGGCGAGCAGGTAGCCGCTCGGCGTAGGTCAGCCGCCCGGAGGCCGCACCGCGGCTCAGGACCGCAAACGCGGCTGGCTGCCGGGCACGCCAGGCAGCCGTCGCGGGCTCATCGGCAGCAAGCGGCGGCGGATCAGGCATGGTGTCTCAGTTTGTCATCGGCAGGTGGAGTGCCACGAACCGTGATCTGATATAGACATGACGTCAGCGCATGGTTGAATGCGCGACGGGATCATCCCGTCCGGCGCGCCGGATGGGATCTGCCCAGCTGACCGCTGGGATAATGGACGCATGGCGCTGGAGGAATCTGTGGATCTGAAGCTTGATCACCACACCAAGGACGGGATAGAGATCGTCGAGGTAGAGGGCGAGATCGACGTCTACACCGCGCCTCGTCTGCGTGAGCTGCTTATCGAGCTGGTCGGTGACAACCATTACCAGCTTGTGGTCAACATGGAGAAAGTGGATTTCCTCGACTCCACCGGCCTGGGGGTGCTGGTCGGCGGGCTCAAGCGGGTCCGGGCGCACGACGGGTCGCTGGATCTGGTCTGCACCCAGGAGCGAATCCTGAAGATCTTCCGGATTACCGGCCTGACCAAGGTCTTCGGCATCCACGACACCGTCGATGAGGCGATCGCCAATCGGAAGTCCGAGAAGTAGCCGTCTGGCTGCTGCCCTCCGATGGCAACAGTTGAGGTCACCTTCACGCCCCTGGCGGCGCACGTTCGCACGGCCAGGCTGGTCGCCACGGCCGTAGCCAGGCGCAGCGGCGTAGCTGAGTCGCTGCTCGATGAGGTCAGGCTCGCGGTCGGCGAGGCGTGCTCACGAGCGGTCGAGGCGCACCAGCTGCACTGCCCGACCGAACCGGTCCGGATTTCGCTGACCGACCAGGCCGGGAGGTTTGAGATCGAGGTCATCAACACGAGTCCGGCTCTGGGACCGCCAGAATCCGCGAACGCTGGGCCGGAGTCCAGGCCACGGCCCGGCACCGATCCGGTCAAATCCGCGGGCGGCGCCGACGACGCCGGCGCTTTGGTCCCGCAGGGATTCTCGCTGGCCGTGATCGCCGGCCTGGCCGACGATGTCCAGATCAGCGAGACCGCAGGCGGCACCAGCGTCCGGATGAGCTGGCCGTCCGCTGGCTCGCTTGCCAGCGGATCGCCGGTTTGATCAGCGCCGATGGGCGGGAGCCTGGCCAGTTACCTGCCGATCACGAACCGATAGCGGCGACGTGACTTCCGGACCCGCCTTAGTATTCGACAGGCTGGATGCGTAGACTCCCCGGCACTGACGTGGCGAGACGTTGTGATATTTCCTGAAGATCGCGCGACGTACCTGCATGGGCGTGCCTGGATGGGCAGTGTGCCTTCGTGCCGGGCTGCGGTCGCGCCGAGGTTGTTTTCCCCTGCCAAGGAGGACAGATGACAAGGCTGAGTTCCGCTCTCGCGGATGGATCGGCCACCGTAACGGGCTCCAACCTGACCTGGGTCGTCATTGTGGCCGTCGTTGCCTTGATCGCCCTTGGCGTGGCCGGCGTGCTGGTCAGGCAGGTGCTTGCGGCCAGCCAGGGCACCGCGAAGATGCAGGAGATCGCGAAGGCGGTCCAGGAGGGGGCTGCCGCCTATCTGCGCAGGCAGTTCAGGACCCTCGGCGTCTTCGTGGTCGTGATCTTCTTCGTGCTGCTGCTGCTGCCGGCCGATTCGGCGTCGATCAGATGGGGCCGGTCGGCGTTCTTCCTGGTGGGGGCCCTGTTCTCGGCTGTGACCGGCTTCACGGGCATGTCGCTGGCGGTACGCGGCAACGTCCGGGTGGCAGCCGCGGCGCGGGAGACCGGCGAAGAGCGGTCGGCCATGCGGATCGCGTTCCGTACTGGCGGCGTGGCCGGCATGTTCACCGTCGGCCTCGGCCTGCTCGGCGCTGCGGTCGTGGTGATCGTCTACCGCTCGAACGCGTCCAGCGTGCTTGAGGGCTTCGGCTTCGGTGCCGCCCTGCTCGCCATGTTCATGCGAGTCGGCGGCGGCATCTTCACCAAGGCGGCCGACGTCGGCGCCGACCTGGTGGGCAAGGTGGAGAAGGGCATTCCCGAGGACGACCCGCGCAACGCGGCCACCATCGCGGATAACGTCGGTGACAACGTCGGCGACTGCGCGGGCATGGCGGCCGACCTGTTCGAGTCTTACGCGGTCACGCTGGTGGCCGCGCTGATCCTGGGCAAGGCCGCGTTCGGCTCCTACGGCCTGGTCTTCCCGCTGATCGTGCCGATGATCGGCGTGATCACCGCGGTGGCCGGCATCTTCTTCGTTGCGCCGCGCAAGACCGACCGCAGCGGGATGACCGCGATCAACCGCGGCTTCTTCCTCTCCGCGGTCTTCTCGCTGGTACTGGTCGTCGGCGCCGCGTTCTGGTACCTGCCGTCTTCGTTCAGCAAGCTGACCGGTGTGACAGACCACGGGATCCTGAGCCACAGCGGGAGTCCCAGGCTGCTGGCGATCGGCGCGGTGCTGATCGGGCTGATCCTGGCCAGCGCGATCCAGTTGCTCACCGGGTATTTCACCGAGACCTCCCGGCGCCCGGTCAGGGACATCGCCAAGTCCTCGCTGACCGGCCCGGCCACGGTGATCCTGTCCGGCATCTCGACCGGCCTCGAGTCGGCCGTCTACTCCGCGCTGCTGATCGGCGCGGCGGTGTACGGGGCGTTCCTGCTCGGCACCGGCAATGCGACGATCGCGCTGTTCGCGGTAGCGCTGGCCGGCACCGGCCTGCTGACCACGGTCGGCGTGATCGTCTCGATGGACACGTTCGGCCCGGTGTCCGACAACGCCCAGGGCATCGCGGAGATGTCCGGCGAGATCGAGGGCGAGGCCGCCCAGGTGCTGACCCGGCTCGACGCGGTCGGCAACACCACCAAGGCGATCACCAAGGGCATCGCGATCGCCACCGCGGTGCTCGCCGCGACCGCACTGTTCGGCGCGTTCCGCACCTCGGTCACTGCCGCGCTCGGCAAGGCGGCCGGCTCGTTCAGCCTGTCGATCGACAAGCCGAACGATCTGGTCGGGCTGATCGTCGGCGCCGCGGTGGTGTTCCTCTTCTCCGGGCTGGCGATCAGCGCGGTGGGCCGGGCGGCTGGCCGGGTGGTCTTCGAGGTGCGCGAGCAGTTCAGGATGCACCCGGGGATCATGGACTTTACCGAGAAGCCCGAGTACGGCCGGGTGGTGGACATTTGTACCAAGGACTCGCTCCGTGAGCTGGCCACGCCGGGCCTGCTCGCCGTGCTGACCCCGATTGCCGTCGGCTTCGGCTTCGGCTACGGGCCGCTCGGCTCGTTCCTGGCCGGCGCGATCGCGGCCGGTGTGCTGATGGCCGTGTTCCTGGCCAACTCCGGCGGTGCCTGGGACAACGCCAAGAAGCTGGTCGAGGACGGCCACTACGGCGGTAAGGGCTCAGAAGCGCATGCGGCGACCGTGATCGGCGACACCGTAGGCGACCCGTTCAAGGACACGGCAGGCCCGGCGATCAACCCGCTGATGAAGGTGATGAACCTGGTCTCGCTGCTGATCGCGACCAGCGTGGTCAAGTACTCCGATAACCACGCGCTCCGGGCCGGCGTGGCGATCTTCGCCCTGGCCGTTGTGGTGGGCTCGATCGTGATCGCCAAGCGGCGCGCGACCGGCATCGCCTCGTCCGGCTCGGATGACGCCGGCGGACCCGCCGCCCCGGCGGGCGACGAGGAGCCGGCCGAGACGGCTTCTGCCTGATTGCCTGGATAACGACACAGCGGCGGGTCCAGGTCATGCTCCCTGGATCCGCCGCTGATCGTCGCCAGGACGCTCATCCAGCGCGCCGGCGTTTGTGCCGGAGCGGTTGTGGCGGACGATGGGTGTCATGACGCAGCGACGGCAGCTCATCGTGATGCGGCACGCGAAGGCTGGTGAGCTTCCTGGCGGCCCGGATGCCGAGCGGGCGCTGCGGCCGCGGGGGCGCAGGGACGCCTCGGCCGCGGGCGGCTGGCTGGTGGCCCACCAATTGGCTCCCGACCTGGTGCTCTGCTCAAGCGCCAGGCGAGCCAGGCAGACCTGGCAGTACGTCAGCGCTGAGCTCAGCGCGGGGCTCAGCGCGCAGCCCGAGGTCATCATGGATCCTCGGCTCTACCAGGCCGACGCCAGGCAGCTGCTCGACCTCGTCGCCGAGGCCCCGCCCGAGAATCGCACGATCATGTATGTCGGGCACAACCCGGCCGCCGCCGATGTAGCCGAGATCCTGACCGGCCGTCCGGCCGATCTGCCCACCGCGGCGATCACGGTGATCGGACTGGAAGCCAGCTGGCTGGCTCTGGCCACTGGCTCCGGCGACGGCGCCGGCGAGGTGGTGGCTTCATGGACGCCCCACTCGCAGTGATCGGAACCGCGGTGACCGTAACTGCGCTCGGGAGGAAGCGGAATGTCGGCTGAGGTGCTGCGGCTTCGCCAGGTCGGGGTCTGTCGCGATCAGTCGATGCTGCTGGCGAATGTCAGCTGGACGGTCCGCGAGAACGAAAGCTGGGTCATCATCGGACCGAACGGAGCGGGAAAGACGACCTTGCTCCAGGTGGCGGCCGGGCTGATCTTCCCGACCGAGGGCTCGGCCGAGATCCTGGGCCAGCCGGTCACCCAGGCCGACCTGATCGAGCTGCGCAGCCGGGTCGGAATCGCCAGCGCCGCCGTCGCCGACCAGATTCCGCGCGGCGAGAAGGTGATCGACCTGGTGATGACCGCCAGCTACGGGATCCTCGGCCGCGGTGCCGAGGAGTACGACTCGCTCGATCTGGTCCGTGCGGTCGAGCTGATCGACGCTGTCGGCTGCGCCCACCTGATCCGGCGCCGGTTCGGCACGCTGTCGGAGGGCGAGCGCAAGCGGGTTCAGATCGCCCGCTCGCTGATGGCCGACCCGGAGCTATTGCTGCTTGACGAGCCAGCCGCCGGGCTTGACCTCGGTGGTCGCGAGGATCTGCTGAGCCGGATCGCGGCGCTGGCCCGCGATCCGCGGGCCCCGATCCTGGCCCTGGTCACGCACCACGTGGAAGAGGTGCCGCCCGGCTTCACCCATGCTTTGCTGCTGCGCAAGGGCACCGTGCTGGCGGCCGGGCCGGTCGGCGAAGTCTTCACTGACCTGAACCTGTCCCGCTGCTTCGGCATCCCGCTTCGGGTCGAACGGCGCGCCGCCCGCTGGATGGCCCGCGCCGTCCCGCTCAGCTGACGGCTCGGCCAGCGGGCTAGCCAGAACCTCGGCCAGCGGTCTGGCCGGAACACTGCCCTACGATCTGCTCATGCTTCGGGGACCGCGTGAGCAGCGCTGAGATCCTGGCGATTCTCGGTGCGGCGATCGCGGCCGGTGCCATCAACGCCGTCGTCGGCTCAGGCTCGCTGATTACCTTCCCCACGTTGCTCGCGTTCGGGTTCCCGCCGGTCATCGCTAACGTCTCCAACAACGTCGGCCTGGTCCCCGGCAACGTCAGCGGGGCTTATGGCTACCGGAAAGAGCTGAGCGGGCAGCGGGGCAGACTGCTCAGGCTAGGGGTGGCATCCTGCGCTGGAGCGCTGACCGGCGCGATCGCCCTGCTTGCCCTGCCGGCCAGCGTCTTCCGGCTGGTGGTGCCCGCGCTCATTCTGATCGCCTGCGTGCTGGTGGTGGTACAGCCCCTGCTGTCCGCGCGGGTCGCGGCTCGCGGCAAGGAACGCAAGCCACATGGCGGGCCGCTGCTCCTCGCCGGGATCTTCGCCGCTGGCATCTACGGCGGGTACTTCGGCGCGGCGCAGGGCGTCATGGTGATCGGCCTGCTCGGCATCGCGCTGACCGAGAGCCTGCAGCGGGTCAACGCCGCCAAGAATGTTCTGGTCACGATCGTGAACGGCACGGCGGCGGTGGTCTTCATCATCTTCGCGCACGTGGCATGGCTGGCCGTGGCCCTGATCGCGGCCGGGTCGACGGCCGGCGGCCTGATCGGCGCACGGGTGGGCCATCGGCTGCCGCCGGTCGTGCTTCGGACCCTGATCGTCGTAATCGGCCTGATCGCCGCCGCGAAGCTGATCTTCTTCCCCGGCTGAGATCCCGTCATCCGGCGGGCGCGAGGATTCCGGCGGCGACGGCGTCGAGCACCAGCGTCCTGGCGAGCCGGCCGAGCGCCGGCGAACCGTCCTCGATCAGCTCGACCTTGGCAAGCACCTGATCGGCGGTTACCGCATGTTCCTGCCAGGTGCCGCCGCCCACCGTCAGGTTCTCCAGCATCGGCTGCAGCCGGTCCAGCGCCCTGGCGAACTTCGCCTCCGGCGTCCTGCGCTCGTTGAACTCGTCCCATAGCTCGCGGATTCGGCCTGCCTGGTCGGCTGGGAGCAGGGCGAAGATCCGGTCGGCGGCGGCACGCTCCGCGACTTCCTGCTTGTCGTGCTGTTCAGAATCGGCATAGAGGAACAGGTCTCCGGCGTCGATCTCCACCAGGTCATGGATCAGGACCATGCCGGTCACTCTGGCGATATCGGTACCTGATGGTGCGTGCTCGGCCAGTGTCAACGCCATCATGGCCAGGTGCCAGGAATGCTCGGCCGAGTTCTCCCGCCTAGCGAGCCCGGCCAGCGTGGTCTGCCGGAGCACCCCCTTGAGCTGCCCTGCCTCCGCGACGAACCGCATCTGCTGATCCAGGCGTTCCATGAGCCCATTCGATCAGCTGAGCCGCCCGTGTGCAGCATGGCAGGCAGCGGAACTCGTTCGCCCGGCCGGCGACCCTCAGGTTCGGGTGACCGCCACGCATCCGGCGTGGTTGGGCGGGATCCGCTGATCGTAGGGGTCGATCGGAGCGCCGGACGGATGGACCTTGTCGGGCAGGCTGGCCGGAAACTGCGGGTGCACGAATCCGTCATTGATGTCGCATCGGACCCCGGCGGGCCCGCCGCCGATCGGCCGCCACCACGGCTGAAGTGGTCCGCCCGGGTCACTCCACCGGGCGAAGTCGACGTCGACCGCCGCTCGCGCGACGATTCTCATCCTGGTCAGCGGCAGGCCGGAGCGCTGCACCGGATAAACGAACAGGTAGTCGGCGTAGACGCGCAGCACGGCACGGCCGCTTCGGCGGACGGCGAGCGCGGTCATGACGCCGTGCACCCTGATCACGCTGCCGACCAGTACAGTGCCAGGTGCGAACGAGATAACCCAGCTCCGGGTGCTCAGCGCGTAGCCGTGCGAGTCGACGCCGGTTCGGCCCAGCCTGGCCAGAAAGTACGATCGCTCCGGTGCTGCCAGCAGCCGGGCGAACATGTCAGGGCGGCCGCCGCGCAGCGTGCCCGGGTCGAGGTCAGCTGCGATCAGCAGCTTCCTGGTCAGGGCATAGGCTACGGCGACCTGCGCCGCCGAGTAGCTGCCGACTGGGTGCGCGGTCGGCAGGACGATCCCGGCCGCACCATCGGCGAAATTCTCCGCCGGCGTGCCAGCGAACGGGTCAGCGACGGTGAACGCAGGTGCGGTGCCCCCCGCGGTGCCTGGGCCGGAGCTGCCTGACCCATGGGCCGCTGGCTTCGGAGTACTCCCCACCTTGGACGAGCCGGGTGACTGCGGGCCGAATCCCAGGACGTGCAGTCCGTAGAGCAGGCCGCCGAAGGCGAGCAGGATAGCGACTGGCCTGGCCAGGGAACGTGCGCGCTGGCCGCGCCGAGACCTGGGCGGCGGCGTCGGCCGCTGCCGACCGGCCAGTGCGCCGCGACCGGAAGTCACCCGCCAGTACTTGGCAGACGGCTGCTCTGGGCCCGACACCGGCTGGCGAAGCTTGTTCGCCTTCCTTGCCGCCCGCCAGCCGGGGCGCCTGCCGGGGCGCCTGCCGACATGAGCGGGCTGCACCGGTCTGCGGGCGCGCTCGGCCGCGGACGGCTCCTTGAATCTCGCTTCGCCAGCGAGCCCCGAAATGATCTCACGCAGGCCACGGTCGAGGTCGTCCTGGCCAGGCGGGACTCCGTCGGGCGGTTCGGACATGCCTAAATTATCGCGCGCAACAAGGCGATAAAGACTAACAATTTCGTCGCACATGCAGGACCGACCCCGATGAGTGACCAAGTGACAACTACATGCAACGATGCTTCTGGGGGACTGAGCTTCACCACGGGGGAATCGACTTATGACCGACCATCGGCCCATATCCACGACCGACGCAGGGACGCTACGGCAGCCACACCTTCCTGTGGTACAACGCCGCCGGAGCGAAGTTCTGGGTCAAGTACCACTTCAAGACCGAGCAGGGGATCAGGAATTTCGCCGCCGCTGAGGCCGCGGCCATGTCCGCGCAGGACCGGGACTTCCACCTCCGCGACCTGCACACCGCGATCAAGACCGGTGACCACCCGTCCTGGCGTCTGGAGATCCAGGTCATGCCGTTCGCCGACGCAGCGGATTACCGGTTCAACCCGTTCGACCTGACGAAGGTCTGGCCGCACAGCGACTACCCGCCGATCACGATCGGCCGGTTCACGCTGAACCGGAATCCAGAGAACTACTTCGCCGAGATCGAGCAGTCCTCGTTCGAGCCCGCCAACTTCGTGCCTGGGATCGGCCCCTCACCGGACAAGATGCTGCAGGGCCGGCTGTTCTCCTACCCGGACACCCACCGCTACCGGATCGGCCCGAACTACCTGCAGCTGCCAGTCAACCGGCCCAGGTCACCCGTCCATTCCTACAACAAGGACGGTGCCATGCGGCAGCAGAACCCCGGTGACCCGGTGTACGCGCCGAACTCAGTCGGCGGCCCGGCCGCCGACCCGGAGCTCTGGCGCGGGGACAGCTATCAGGTGGCCGGCGAGATCCTGCGCAGCGCCTACACGCTGCATGCCGACGACGACGACTTCGGCCAGCCGCACGCGCTGTATTCCGACGTGCTGTCCGAGACGGAGCGGGACCATCTGGTCGCCAACATCGTTGGCCACGCCAGCGCGCCCGAGGTGACGTCAGAGATGAAGGCACGGGTTGCCGATTACTGGCGCAGCGTGCACCCGGACCTGGGCGCCAGGGTCGCCAAGGGCCTGAACGGCGGCTGACCGCCACCGCCGCACTCGCAGTTACCGCTGCCCCGCAGTACCGCTGCCCCGACCGGCGGGTCTTGACCTTCAAGGTCAGTGCCGGTACACCGGATTGAGCCCGGCAGCGAGCTGGGCTAGGTATCGCGCGGCAATTGGGGGTGGCCGAGCTGCGGGAATTCCCGCCTGTCTTCGTGATCTTCTGCTCCGCCGCTGTTGCGGCCGGCCAGACCGGGGACGCGGCCAGGCCAGGGCTGCGATGAGGGATCCGGATGCGGTCGTGCTCGGTTCGGGCCCGAATGGGCTGGCAGCGGCCCTGACGCTAGCTCGCGCGGGTCTCGCGGTGGACGTGATCGAGGGGGCGCCGACTCCGGGCGGT
>Ga0208565_1000305_pt1 | contig 39366 bp, 36 predicted proteins | sample Sb_taG_7_FD_187706 | JGI IMG/M metagenome (GOLD analysis project Ga0208565, IMG submission 187706) | Peat soil microbial communities from Weissenstadt, Germany - Sb_50d_2_FS metaG (SPAdes) (version 2) | ecosystem: Environmental > Terrestrial > Soil > Wetlands > Peat | place: Germany... | reverse complement strand
CTTCATTCCCTTCGGAGATCTGATCTTGCCTCGGACCATGCCTTCTCCGGCCTTCATCGTTCGCCGCTCTCTCTACTTGAGAACGTAGCAGCGCAACTGTGGCGCTTCAAGGAGAAGGTCTGCGCCTTGGACCCGTCCAGGCCCAGCCCGGCTGAAGGTCGGGTCTTCGAGCAAGGCAAAAGCCGTGCTGTCGATAGTCTCCCTTGGTATCATATGGTTAGCAGGACTGGGCTAGATCGTGCAGATCCACCAGAATTACACAAACCGATGAATAAAGGCTAGGGAGTTAATTTCGATGCCCACTTATTACATCGACCCGGACAGTGTTTGTCTCCGGAGCGGCAACTAAAGTCTTTGGCCACAAGGTGGTTGCGTCAAATTGCCTGGAAGCCGGGACGATGCGTTTTGGCTCTTTTTTCCACTGTTTCCACGTTATTCGGCACTTACTCGGCACTGGGTCGAAGCGAACCAGTGCCCGTGCGGCGTGTCATCAAAGGTGGTTAACTCATGCCCTGGAGCCGCGACGGACGCGGTGTGGAGGTAGCATGAGCGAACAGTTCCCTGGTCTCATGGTGGCGTATCTGGGTCCCAACGCCGCGCACCGGGAGTTTCGTACAGCCCTCGCCAATGCCAAGGCGCTCGCCTTCATCCTCGCCGAGGACAACACCGCCGTACTGCGCGCCTTTCTCGACAAGGCCGAACAGACGAAAAGCAAGGCCGGCGGCCCCGGTTACGCGCTCGGCATGGCCGGAGGTCGCTCGACGACAACCACCGTCCAACTGGCCGTTCACCTGACTGGGAACGAAATCGACCTTATTAACGCGGTCCCCGGCGGTTTCATCTCGCAGGCTCTCGGGCTCGTTTACCGCGAGGTTAGCCGCGCCTTCGAGACCTATCTGGTCGATCTATTCGGGGAGATCGCGACCCGCAAGAAGCAGGTGTTATTCAGCGGGCAGACGCTGACGCACCAGGAGGCGCTTGAGGCCGCAGGGCCTGCGGAGATCCACAGGCTTGTCATCGAAAGGCGCAAAGCCGAACTTACCCGTGTGGGATTCGCTGGGTTGCAGAAGACCTACGACAACCTCAACCTGCCTATCGTGCCTACCACGGGACCAGAGCCTGCCGCCGAGTCCGACGATGTCCGAAGGCGGCTGGTGCTGATGAACGCAATCCGAAACGTCATCGAACACAACCGCGCCGTGGTGAACGCCGACTTCCTCCGCCTGGTGCCGGACTCTCCTTGGGCGGAAGGTCAGATCATCGCGATCACGGTTACCGAGTTGGGTGACGCGTTGTCTGCGGTGGAGTGGGCTGGAAACAGCCTCAACGGACGTGCGGTCGATAAGTATGGCATCGACAAGCCGGAGTGACCCCATTCAGCGAACAGCGCAGGACACCCGCCCTTGTGGCGGGTTTCTTTATTCGCAGAATCCCCTTGCGCGAGGAACAATGTTCCTCTATTCTCCATCTTGCATGGGCAACGGCGGATCCGCCCGGTAATTGTGGCGAGGATCAGGGCGATGGTGGCTCACAACCGGACGATGCGACGATAGTGCAAACCGCGTGTCGAATTAAACGCACAGCGCGTCGCGATAGACGAAAACTGTCGCAGTCAAGGGATTTCGCCAGTCGCCCGAAGGGCAGCGACAGCCGCCTCGAGGGAGACGGCGTACTCCAGGCCGGCAACGGCTGCCTCGTGTGCGATGTCCTGGTGGAAAACGGTCGCGTTTGGCGCAGCAAAGTCTGATCGGTTGGAGCTGACGAGTATCCGCGATTTAGGATAACCGGCACCCAGCAAGGTACTCAGGCGCAGGGCGTGGCCAAGGATATGGCAATCTTTGACAGGCCCTTTCGCCGACGACGGCTTCAGCTTGGCCGCCACCTGATCGATCGCCCAGGACATGCCGTCGTGATCTCGATCGAGTACGGTGGCCGCCGTCAGCAGGTCTCGCGACAACTGCTCAAGGTCATCGATCAGAGTCCCGGGAGGGAGTACCGGAAGAGGTGGGGCCGGTTGGCCAAAGTCGTCGGCGATTTGCCAAGTCGCTGTGAACGCCCGTATGCCATTCTCTCCGTCTCGTCGGGCCGCCGCCAAGTTGTCGTTCCACTCGCCGGAAACGATATCCTGAACGAAGAGCCGAACAGTCCCGGCCGCGGCCAACGTTCGGAGAGCGACGCCCGCTCGGACCGTCATCGTTAGGTCGCGCAACGGGGCCCGGACAATGTCGAGCAACGCGCAGGTATCGAGAAAGAGCACCGGCCGGGGTGCTGCCCCCAAATCGGCGTTGGCCTGAGCGAGAGTGGTCATCCGGCAGCCACTGCCAGGCGCTTCGCCAGCCACTCGGAATCTGCGAAAAAGCGGTCGGCGATTGACGTGACTGCTGTTTTCTCCCAACCGCTGTCGGCCAGCCACTTCTCCAGCTCGGGCCGGTCAATGGCGATCTGCCCGGTAAGGCATGTGGAGATGAGTTCGTCCCACAACCCTTGGGCCTGACCCGTCAGTGGCCAGTTCCCCTCGGCCGTGTCCGCGAGCCTGGTGAATAACATTTCGACGTCAGACGTGATGGCGCTCCGTGAGCCGAATGCGGGGCGCGTGTGGTCGGCACCGACCGCTTTGGCGGCAGCCAGCACACAGGAATCAGCAAAGTCAGCGACAAGCTGCTCGATCCGCTCAGTGCTGCCCGAAGGCGGATGACGGAGTAACTGAACCGGGCCACCGCGCTCCCGGGTGGTCGTCACCCGTTGGAGCCACACCCGGACCGCCACCCCCCCCGGCCGATCGAACAGGTAACAGCGGATACGGTCCGGCCGCGGGCGGGTCTGCTCAAACTTCGAGTCGCGAACCCAGCCGGCTGACAGAGTCGTTTCGATTCTGTCCAGGAATCGGTCGATGACGACTTCGTTGCCACGGTACAGCGAAGACCGCCATTCGCGGAGAGGAACGAACGGATCGACCACGGGCATGGGTATTCCTTCAGGTAAGTGTTCGGCGGTTATTGTAGCAGCCGGGTTCCGCTGCAAGTAATCCCGACGTGTGATCCGCCTGATCCCCGGCGGCCATCCGATTCTTACTCCAGCCGCTGCCTGTCTCGTCTTCTTATCGGATTCCCCAAGTGCCATTGTACCAGCGACACGTGGACATGGCAGTTCCTTTGCGCCTTCCGCCGATACGCTTGGATTGCCGAGCGGACCAAGAGGCTTGCCTGGTGCCGAAGGGTCCCTACGTGAAGTTGACCGGTCACAAATCTGGTATCATGTGAATTACAGTGCCCGACTGCTAGCTGTTCGCCGCAAGTACAATCGTTGCAACTGTTAATGTGTGCTTCATTGATAAATAATTCGGCAGAAAACTAGGCCCCTCGAGATGCGCAAATAATTTCTGAATAAGGAGTTGCATCCATGCCCTCCTACATCGACCCCCACATCCACATGATCTCCCGTGTCACTGACGACTACCAGCGCATGGCCCAGTGCGGCTGTGCGGCGGTGAGTGAGCCTGCTTTTTGGGCGGGCTTCGACCGGGGTTCTGCGGAGGGCTTTCGCGATTACTTCCGCCAACTGACGGAGGTCGAGCCCAAGCGCGCGACCCAGTTCGGCATCCGCCATTACTCCTGGCTCTGCATCAATGCCAAGGAAGCGGAGAATGTGTCGCTGTCGCGCGACGTGATCGCTATCATTCCTGAGTATCTAAACAAACCAAACGTATTGGGCATCGGCGAAATTGGGCTCAACAAGAACACACGCAATGAAGCAACTGTCTTTCAAGAACACGTCGATTTGGCAATGAAGACCAACGAACTGATCCTGATTCACACTCCCCACCTGGAGGACAAGTACAAGGGCACGCGCATGATCATCGACATGCTGAAGGGTGACCGGCGCGTCAACCCGGAGCGGGTTTGCATCGACCACGTGGAAGAGCACACGGTGCGATTGGCGCTGGATAATGGCTTTTGGTGTGGCATGACACTTTATCCAACCACGAAATGTACGCCGGAGCGCGCGGTCGACATTCTCGAGATGGTCGGAATCGAGCGCATCATGGCCAACTCGGCGGGCGATTGGGGCAAATCGAACCCACTGGCTGTGCCGGAAATGATTCAGGAAATGAAACGCCGAGGGCACAGCGAAGAGGCGATTCGCAAGGTAGTGTACGACAACCCGCTGGCCTTCTTCCGCCAGTCGGCCCGGTGGGAATCGCTGCCGGAGCATGAAGTCACTCGCGAGAATGGTGCCCGCCAAGTCCGCGCGACCAAGCTGGCGACCGGGACGAGCCGGGCCGCCAAAGCCGGCAAGATCGGCTGACGTTGAGCCGTCCCGCTCTCAAATAGTATTGTTGTCGGCGTATTGGTCGGATCTTCCCCTCATAAAGAGCACGATTCGTGTATTTCCTGGCTATCGAGACTTCCTGTGATGAGACCGCTGCAGCGGTTTTCACCGAGGAGCCTGCGGTCCTCTCGAACGTCATTGCTTCGCAGACAGATCTGCACGCTCGCTTTGGGGGAGTCGTGCCTGAAGTGGCGGCGCGGGCTCACCTGCAGCGGCTCCTTCCAGTAATCGATGAAGCGTTGAGCAATGCTGGCGTAAAACTCGACCAAATCGGTTGCGTGGCGGTCCACAATACGCCCGGACTTGTAGGGGCGCTACTGGTAGGCGTTAGCTGCGCGAAAATGCTGGCCCTGGCCCTGGGAGTGCCGCTGATCGACGTCAACCATATTGAGGGGCATATCTACGCGGCTCGATTGGCCGCGGGTCGGGACATTTTCCCTTGCGTCGGCCTGGTCGTGAGTGGCGGGCATTCTTGCTTGTTTCATTGTCACGCGCCGCTCGAGTTCGAATTGCTTGGTTCCACGATTGACGATGCTGCCGGGGAAGCGTTCGATAAGGTGGCCAGCATCCTCGGCCTTGGCTTCCCGGGCGGGCCAGCTGTCGAGCGCGCCGCCGCCAGCGGCGATCCGAAAGCGTTTCGTTTCCCGCGCGCGTTCCTGCATGACGAGCGTCTCGATTTTAGTTTCAGCGGTCTCAAGACCGCCGTCCTTTACACGGTTTCTGGTCGCGATCTCTCCCGGCCAATGCCGCCGCCCACGGACCACCGTCGGGCGGATCTGGCCGCCAGCTTCCAGCAGGCCGTTGTCGAGGTCCTGGTTGCCAAGGCACGGCAGACACTGGAGCGCACGGGATTGAAGCGCCTGGCTGTCGGCGGCGGGGTGGCGGCAAATGGGTGCTTCCGCGCTGCCCTCGCACAAATGACCGCGACGTTAGGCGTGGAACTATTTATCCCCCCCACGAACCTGTGCACAGACAACGCCGCGATGGCGGCGCTGGCGGTGGAAAAATGGCGCCGCCAGCGGTTTGCTCCATCGGACCTGGATGCGCTGCCCGCTTACTTAGCGACGGGTTGAACGCGAAGCCGGCCCATACTTTAGTTTTTCTTGTTCGGACTTGCTGGAATTCTCGTTGTTCGCGTCGCGATCTGAGCGTCCTATTGGCGTTGCACAATCTGCTCGCATTGCGTCTTGCCTCCTTGTCGTTTGGGCAAGAATCCGGAGCTCCCGAGCGCTTTCTTGTGAAACCATCGGTTAGAGTTCCGTAGGTAAATGGGCGCGCGCCCGCCATCAGGATGGTGGCAGGGGCCGTTCGCCCCAGCGTACACAGGAGGTAGCGCACGCCATGAAAAAGCTCATCGCCATCGCTTTGTTTAGCATAATCGGCATCGGGATTACCCAAGGACAGGCCTCAGCGTGGTGGGAGCATCTCTGCTGCAAGCACAAGTGCTGTCTAACCATCTGCTGCCGTCAGTACAATGCGTTCAGCCCGTTCTGCTGCGACGGCGCCTGCGGTTACATGCCTTTAAACCCATGTTGCGGCCAGGGCGGCTGCGGCGTAGGCTGCTCTTACCCAGCGGGCTCGTGCTGCCCCGGTGAGCTGCCGGCATCCACCGAAGCAGGCAAACCCACGGTGAGCAATTCTCCCGGTTACGGCGCGCCTCAGCAGATTGCACCGGCGCCCCTCCCCTCTGCCGGCGCCCCGACGAATCCCGCGCAGGGATTTCCCACATACGGCGCTGGCTCGGTCTATCCGAGCGGCGTACCGGCTTACAATTCCGGGTTCACCGGCTACATGCCCTGGAATAATGGCGGTCGCTGAAAAGACATGCACACGTACAACGAGTGATTTGCAAGTGCAGGGAAAGAGAAGGGCAAAGGCCCGTGGCGAGCGATCTCCGCGGGCCTTTATGCTTCTTCCGGCTGGAGACCAAAGTCCGAACGATTTTCAGAGTTGCCGGGTGTTTCCCAAAGCATGCACGTCACCAGAGACCCGGCCAGCAAACCGAGCGGCACTAACCCATCTGCCTGTTGAAATGCTGCCACAAGACTACTGCCTCCCAAGAATAACAAGGTTCCAATGAACAGGCTGCGTCCCCAGGAAGCCCGGTTGCGGAGCCTGCTGGTTCGAGCCCACCAGATTCCCCAGGTTCCCAAGATTAACCCCACGGCCGTAAATGCCAGGAGACAGAATTCAAGCTTGGGCATGTACGACGTTCCTCCTTGAACCATCGCGCGAAGCAGAGACAGGCACAGATTTGCGAGAGCGGCTGGTGGATGGGTCCTTCCATCCAGGGCAAGTCGGCAGAAGATAGCGACGGCCAAGAGACGTGTAAAGGGCAAGTGACGCTCACGATGGTGGGCGATTGTCTCGGCTGACCGTTCGTTGTCCGCAAGTAATCCGTGTACTCCACCGCGTAGGTGATATTCCGATGTTCTTGCATCCCCAACAAATCGGATGAGACGGAGCGCTTCTGAAGACTGACTGGCCATGCCTGCGGGCCATCGCCATGGGTGTCCTATCACCAGTGCTTCTTTGCCGCCGCTAGCATGGCCGCAGCCTCCTTCCGCGTGCCTTCGCCGCGTGATTTGCCGCGTAGCATGTTCGCCAGTTCGTCCAGACGGTCCTGGTCAGCGAGCAACTCGATGCTGGTCGTCGTGCGCTGGCCTCGGTTCACCTTGCGAATGGTCCATTGGTGCCGGGCATAGCTAGCGACTTGCGGTAAGTGGGTCACACAGATCACTTGATGTGTTTGGCCAAGGGCAGCCAGCTTCTCTCCTAATACATCGCCCAAGCGGCCGCCGACATTGGCGTCGATCTCATCGAAGACGAGGGTGCCAACCTCATCGTGGGCGGCAAGCACAGTCTTGAGTGCCAGCATCGTCCGCGAGAGCTCGCCGCCGGAAGCCACCTTGCGCAAGGGGCGCGCGGGCTCTCCCTTGTTGGCAGCCAGCGTCAGCTCGAGCTGGTCGAACCCGGCTGCCGGAACCTCGGCAGTAAGGGGATCCTCACCGGAAGGGAGTGGCTCCAGCACGGCATCGAGCCTGGCGTCGGCCATCCCGAGATCGGCCAATTCGCGCTGCACCGCTGCGGCGAATCGTTTGGCGACCCGTTTTCGCTGCCGGCTGAGTTCCATGCCAATCTTGCGGAGTTCGGCAAAGGCGGCCGTCAGGTCCGCTTCGACCTTCGAGCGATCGTCCTCCTGTCCTTGCAAGCGCGCTTCCTGTTGATCGAGATTCGCACGATAGGTGATGAGGTCCTCCAGCGATTGGCCGTACTTCGATTCCAATCGTCGCAACAAGCGCAGGCGTTCTTCCACTTCTTCGCGCCGGGCCGGGTCTGCCTCCCAGCGCGGGGCCAAGGCGCGCAACGTTTCCGCGAGGTCCTGCGTCTCCGCAGTAAGACTCTTGAGACGTTGTGCCGCTTCTGCCAGGGCCGGATCAAGAGGCGCCCAGGTCTCGGCATCATGCAGCAGCTTGCCCAACTGCTCAAAACAGGACCCCTCGTCGTCGTAGAGGCGCGCGCTGGCGCCCTCAGCGAATGCCTGGAGCGACTGGGCATGGGCTAGCCGGTCGCGCTCGTGGATCAGCTCCGCCAATTCTCCGGTTTGCAGGGAGGCGGCATCGAGTTCCTCGCGCTCGAAGCGCACCAGGGACAATTCGCGCTGGCGCTGCTGCCGTTCCGCATCAAGCGCGACAAGCTGCTGCCGGAGCGCGCGGACGGTTTCGGCAAGAGTATGGTATTTCTGCCGCAGCGCGTCCAGGTCGCCGAACGCATCGAGCAATCGCAGTTGATAGGCAGGCTGCAGGAGCGATTGGCTTTCGCGTTGCCCGTGGATATCGACCAGGAGCGTTGCCAATCTGCGCAAGGTGGACAATGCCACGGGCTGTTCATTCAGGTAGGCATAACTTCGGCCGGCGTTCGTCAACCGACGCGTGAGGATGAGCTGATCCTCTTCAAGCTCCGTACCCAGAATCTCCTGGACTTCCCCACGCAGTCCGGGGCGCATCAATTCGAACCGGCCGATAATGCGCAGCTCTTCCGTTCCCGACCTCAATAACTCCGTCGAGCCACGGTCGCCGAGCAACAGCCCGAGTGCTTCCAGGAGCAAAGTCTTCCCGGCTCCGGTCTCGCCAGTCCAGGCACAGAAGCCAGGATGGAGCTCGACGCGCACGTCTTCGATCAGAGCGAAATTTTGGACTGCAAGTTCGCAGAGCATGGTACCTTTATGGTAGTGATGGAATCGGACGCGAAAAAGCTCACGCAACCCGCGCAATCGCCCGACCGGGAATGCACGGCCCGGCGATAAGGGTTGTGCCCGTCAGTTCATCAGTTACACTAAAAGTAGCAAATTTGGACCCCGGCGCGGTTCTTGGCTCAAATCAGCGGTGACTCATCGTGAAGCAGTACTTTGAGCTTCCTTGCCCTCAATGTGGGCGCCCATTGCGCGTCCGCGCTGAGTACGTCGGTCAGCGGATTGCCTGCAAGTATTGCAGCCATCAGTTTAAGCCCGAGCCCCCCGCCGGAGCAGTTCCGATCACTGTTCAGGAGGTCCCGGGAGGCGATGCGGAAGCGGCGAAACAGCAACTGAGGACGCTGCAGGAAGAAGTGCTGCATCTTCGCGCCGAACTCGTGACGTGCACGACCCAGCGTGCGAACGCTGAGGAGCAGCTCAAGGAGGTTCAGGAAGAGCTAGCACGCCTCCAGAGTCAGATCCTCGAACTTCAAGGTCAGCTCCAGCTCGCCCAAGAACACGAGCAAGAAGCCGCCTCTTTGCGTCTGAAGCTACAATCTGCCCAGAATGAACTGGAACAGCTCCGCGCGGCGACCGAGCCTTCCCATGGCGAGGCCAGCGTGAACGGGCTATTAGAGGCCCAACTGCTAGCCGCCCGTGCGAAGAGCGCGCAGCTCCAGGCCGAACTGGAGGCAGAAAGAAATAGGGCCGACTCCGCACAGCACGACCTTGAAAAAACGGACGCCTCACGATCTCGACATGCCGAGGAGATTCAGAAGTTACGCTCCGATCTTGAGTCTAGCTTGGAGCATGCGGAGCGCCTCGCTAACACGGCACAAGAGTTCGCAGCAGTGCGAACAAAGATGGCTCAATCGCTTGCGGAGGCGGAGACTCATTGGGAAGAAGAGCGTCGGGCTCTCCAAGACCATGCAGAACACCAAAGCAAAATTCAACTCTCCGAACAGCAAGAGCGCCATGCAGCGGAACTCGCAGCGAGCGTGACGGACCGTGAGCAACTCCAGCAAGCGCTCGAGGCTCTACGTCAGGAGTGCGACCAGCTGCGACAATCCTGGGAAGCGGAGCGCAACGAGCTGAGAGAAGCGGAAGCCGGCACGCACCAACAGATTGATGACCTTGAACTTGAGCGCGACCAAATCGCCACGCACCGCAACGACGTCGAAGCAGCTCGCCTGCAACTGGAAAAGCACCTGAAGGACGCGCTGGAAGAATCGCGTCAGCAAGAACATGCCGCGGCTCAGAAGCACCAGGAATTGACCGAGGAGCTGCAAAGACTTCAGGCTGAGTTCGGTCAGCAGCTTGCCCGCAGCCAGGAAGAAGTCAGCCGTGTGAACCGGGCGCTTGCGGAGCAGCGCGAGCAGGAAAGCCAGATCGCTCAGCAGGCTAATGAATCCAAGCTACAGAACCGGGAATTGCAACTTGAGCTAGAGCAGATTCGTCGGCAGCAAGCCGAAGTCCAGTGCAGCCTGGCGACCCTGCAGGAAGAACTGGAATCGGCCCGCGAAGGTGTAAAGACTGAGCGCGATCGTTGGGCAAGGACGTTGGAAGAGGAAAAAGCAAGGGCCGCCAGCGAGAGCCTACATTTGCAGGAAGTGGTCGACGAGCTTCAGCGACAACTTATGCAAGAGCGGGAATCAATGATCAATGCTACCGAGCAACACAATCTGGAGACGGCAACTCTTCGGCAGGCATTGAGGAACATGGGGATTCATGTGTGACCGAATCTCGTACGGTCAGTTAGTTCAACCAGTTCTGAATTTCTTCGCGCGTCAAGTGTTCAGCCAGTTCACAGCCGTGGAAGAAAATGAAGGTTCGCGGCACAGAGCGTATGACACGGACGTGCACGCCGCGGGCCTTGCTCCGACCCCACGGTTCGACGAACAACGTCTTGCCAGGAAGAACCGCATAGGGCAGCACGATGCCCATGCCTGTCTCAGAGATGTTGTAGACCAGGCCCGACCAATTGCCCACGCCGGTCGCGTCCTCAGGCCGGACCACGCATTCTCGGCTGCACAAAAAACGCTCGGCCCCGCGCCGCTCGGCTTCATCTACCGCTATCTGCTCGACGCATCGTTGGGCGGGATGGCTAGCTATTGACATGACAACCTCGGGAATGGCGGGGAGTTGAGGAGGTGCGCAAGCATAGGACGACGCACGATTACAGTCAAATGGTGCAGTACGTTCAAGCTCCGTCAGTATTTTCGCGGCCGCCGAGACCCGATCTGGCCCGGCCGCATGACGGACAGATCGGAATTCCCAGAGGAGTGTGTCGCCCTGATGCGAGTTGGCAGGCAAGCGTGCCTATCTTTTAAGCACATCGCGTCGCGCACTTGCTCCTTCTTGGTTTCCACCAATAAGTCTGAACCACCTTGCTCGCAAGCACTTCCTGCAGCCGATCGCCGCCTGCTCCATTTCTGGCATGGCGATTGCAAATAGAGTCGATTCCTTGCTACCTCTCTTTGCCCGCTTTCCCTTGGCTGGATTACGTGCTGCAGGAATTACCACGCTGGCTCCGGGCATGCACGAGCATGGTTGCCGCAAAGGAGAATCAACCGTGAAGCACGGCTACTTGATCGACATGGACGGCGTTTTATATCGGGGTCCCGAACTTATTCCAGGAGCGGACTCGTTCATACGACAGCTCCGCGCCCGAGACATCCCTTTTCGATTGTTGACCAATAACAGTCAGCGGACGCGCCGAGATGTCGTTGCCAAACTGGCCCGGATCGGCATCGACGTGGAGGAAAGCCACATTTTCACGAGTGCGATGGCCACAGCGCGCTTCCTGGCCCAGCAAAAGCCCGAGGGCACAGCTTTTGTCATTGGCGAAGGCGGCCTGCTTACGGCACTGCACCAGAACGGCTACGCGGTCGTGGACCATGAGCCTGATTATGTCGTTGTGGGTGAAGGCCGGACGTTCAACCTCGAACTCGTTGAAGCAGCGGTACGGATGATTATTGGTGGCGCCAAGCTCATTGCCACCAACCTAGACCCGAACTGTCCAACTCAATACGGACTACGTCCGGGCTGCGGAGCCATGGTGGCTATGCTGGAGATTGCCACGGGAGTCAAAGCTTTCAGCGTCGGCAAGCCGAGCCCGGTCATGGTGCGTGCTGCCCGCAAGGAACTGGGGTTGAGCACCGACGAAACCACGATCATTGGCGACACCATGGAAACCGACATCCTGGGAGGAGTTCAACTGGGCCTGCACACGGTCCTGGTGTTGAGCGGCGGCACCCATCCGGAGGACCTGGCGGGCTATGCTTACCGTCCGGAAATAGTCGTGGCATCGCTTGCGGAGTTTGCAGAGTTGCTGGAAAAGACGGCCTGGCGGCCATTTTGGCCGCCGCTCAACGGCGTACGAAACAGGCAGCCGTTCGACCTCAGAGAACTCGGCACGGAAATGATCTCACAGTAGACAACGGCTCCGTGGAAACAGGACCGCCGCCGGATTCACTCTCGCGGCTTGGTTTCTTCCTTGTAAACGGTGAAGCCGGCCTTCTGATAGTTCGGCAGCGCGGCTGGATGGTCGAAGTTGCACGTGTGCAGCCACAGACGCTTCGGTCGATAGCTCCAGGCCCTGTCGATGGTCCACTGCAGGAAGTACCTCCCCAAGCCCCGGCCGAGGAATTCGGGCATGAGGCCGAATTGCTTGAGTTCGATTTCGCCTTCCGTGCGGCGATCCAACTCGGCAAAACCAGCCGGCACACCCGCGACGAACAAGACATGCACCTCGACGCCTCGATCGTGAATAATCTGCGCCAGTTCTGCGTCGGAGAGCTTCTTCCGACTCGTCCAGTCCCAATCTCGACCCACGGCGTCGTAGAGAAAACGATAGTAAGCGAGTGTCGGTGTGACGGCGTGAATGACGGCTAAGTCATCCACGGGCACCGGAACGCTTCGTTGCGACTGGGTGACCATCTCCAGGTACGTTGTCTTGACGTTCATCTCAGGTCTCCGCGGATTTCGTGCCGGATGGTTCCTGACGCCCATGTGAAAGGCACAGTTCCTTTCTCTCCCATGAGTCGCCTGCGTCACGCGGGCTAACTGACCGAGCGTTCGACTGCTCTGGCCAGCGCTCTCGCTGAATCGCGCCCAAATCGCTTTTGAACCATTCGCATCCACGGGTATCCCAGCCGGGCCAGCAGATGCCGGGGCCGGGAGAACGCGGAGATGTCGTAGCAGACGGCATCGCTTGCGCGGTCCCATTCGACTGCAAATCGTTCCTCTCCGCACGCGAGATGTGCGGGGAGAGTACCGTATGCGAACCCGAACTGTTCGACAGGTCCATTCACTTCCACAACGTAAACAACCCGGCAAACATTGAGCCACCAAAGACCGAGCGAACGGGCCAGAGTGGCCACAACCTGGCCAGCATAGGTTGGCGGTCCAGGCGCGCTGGCCTCTAACCAACCTAGGCGCATATGGTCCCAGCGTTCCAGGGCGGCTCGTGCTGCTTTGAAAACGCGCTCACCCCGGCCAAGGTTGATCCGTGTGTGATCCACAATATATCCTGCCGGCGGCTGCCCCGCGCTGGCCCCGACGGCCGGGTAACTGAAGTCCAGCGGCGCTTGCGCCTGCATGAGGTTCGCGATGATGACACCTGAAGGCTTGCGAAGCCACAACATGGAATTCCTCCCGAGATCTGCCAGCTACGTTTCATTTTAGCCCTTTGGAGAGTCGCTTTTGGAGCCTGCTGAAAAAGGGGTCTGACCCCCTACGAAGCTTCACTGATTTCCCGCTTTCTTGAGGATCTGTCGCCATTCGTGGAAGGGGTCTGACCCCTTTTTCAGCAGTCGCTTTTGCGGCAGGGATTGCTCGACACTGGCACAATCTTGAGAGATAATGGAGCTTCACCGAACAGAGAATCGCCGATTGGATTGGCCTTCCCAGAGTGGGTACCGTTAGCTCCTCCTGGTAAGCTCGGGCATGCTCCGCCTCAAGGCGTCAAGCGAACTCGTCCAGGAGGTTCATACCCGGGGCCTGCGATGAGCATTTGGATATGGCTTGTTCTCCTGGCGGGTGTCGCGGCTCTGGCCTTTGGGGTATATCGCTTCGTTCAGGCCCGCACGCCCAAGGCTGAACCGTATTTCCGTTTCCTTTGTCCCGGTTGCGGACGAAAGCTTCACTATCGCGCGCATAAAGCGGGCCAGCGTGGAATCTGTCCAAGGTGCAAGCAGCAGTGCGACTACCCCAAGATTCCTAACAATCAATAGTGAACCGGGAGCTGCGAGGCGGGGGCTTGCAGGTCCCCTAGGTATGGATGGCGTCGAAGAGCACGAAAGCCAGTGGGCCAAAGGACAGAACCGGAAGCCAGGCAGCCAGGGCAGGGGAAAGGGACTCGCTGTCGCCCAGATGCTTGCACGCGAAACAAGCGCCGAAGAAGACGGCACACATGAGCAGGCATAGGGCCGTACTGATGAATACGTTTCGATTTTGGTCGCGAAGGATCACCGAAAGCCCCATGAAGACCAAAAGCAGGCCCAGAACGGGGCGTGTCAGGCGCATGTGAAACAGGACTGCCATCGACGCCAGACGCGAAGAGTCGGCCCGGCCAAGCTCCGTAAAGATCAAGGGTGTCGAGGCATAGACGAACCAGGTCTTGCTGCGTGTTATCGTTTCGAATGTGACTTCCTGCGTGTGCAGGAAATACTTGCCGGAGTCCAGGACTTCCAGAATCGCCGGATTGTTCCATCCTTCGAGTTCGGCGGGCTGCGTTCCCGTGAGGAGCCAGCCTCCCGTATGTTTGCCTTCGCCGGGTGGAGAATAGTAGGCCTCTTGCGCTACCAGGTGAACCAGGTCGTGCGAGACTCCTTCTGGAATCAAGCACTGGAACTTCTTGACGACCATCTGCGCTCGCGAAGCTGTCACGCCGGTGATGTGAATGCCGTTGGGCTCATAGGCGTGGTGCACCTCCAGATCCTTTTCACCGTTGGGGTCGTCGCGAGAGTAGAACAAATAATTGGCTATGCGCGGAATGACCAGCTCTTGATTGGCGACCGCGATAACCAGCATGCCGCAGGCGCTGAGCAGCACCGGCCGTACGACTCGATGTGTGGACACTCCCGCGGACAGTAGCGGCAAGAGTTCATTGTTGCGCTGCATCATCGCCACGGTGAACATGGCCGCCAGTAGGATGATCGCCTCGCTGAGCCGGTCGAAGATTTGCGAGATCTTGTAGCCGTAGTAACTGCCGATGTGGATCAAGACCGAGGCCAGGCCGCGGTGGTGCTCCGTGAAAAAATCGTCGACGTTCGTGAACAGGTCAACGACGATGTAAAGACTGAGAAGGCTTACCAGGCAAACGATATAGGCCTTGAGGTAACTGCGAACTAGCAGCCGGTCGAGCAGGTTCATGCTTGCACGTCCGTCTTTCAGAGGGGACCGAAAAAGGAGTCAGGCCTGTTTCTTCGATATAAAACGCGAGCGCCCTTGGTCATTGGCCGCGCACGATCCGTTCAGGATTTCGAATGCCCGGCTTGTAAGCGAGGATGTACTGAGTGATATAGTCGTTGGCCGACGAACAGGGCCATTCGCCGAAGCCATTGTCTTTCAGTTCCTCGATGGCCTCATACGGAGTCCAGTGGTCATACTCCATTCGATAAACGGCCGCCATCACTCCCGTGCGATGCAGTCCCGCCCGGCAGTGAATGAGCACCGGAAAATTGACCGGGTCATCCATGATCGCGAGAAAACGGTCGATCGCCTCGGGGCGGTAGGGGCCCACGCGTCGGCGCGAAATCAGGTCGGGGGGGATGTACACATAGCGGGCGCCCAGTTGCCGGCAGAGTTCACTTTCCTTGATGGTTGCTTTTCCAAAGTAATGCACGCACACGTCGGGATCGGGATATTCATCCTGGAGATTGACGATCGTGCGGAAGTGAAGACGGGCGGCGGCCTCGGCAAACCCGTCGGCAGTCATTTGGCCGCTGCGATAGAAAAGGCCTGGTTCCACTTCGCGAAGACGTTTGGAGTGCGTATACACCCAGCGATAGCGCACCGTTGGCACTACCGTGACCAGGGCGGCAATGAGCAGTCCACAGGTCCAACGGCAAACAGCACTCATGACCAGGCCTTCCTCCTTGAGAGATGTCGGCGCGCAGAGAGGAAACTCCAGACCGATGCGCGGCGGGATTCTGCCAGCTTCCGCGAATAACCGCAAGGGCAAACGCCTCGAGCGCGCAAGCTGACATGGCAAGAGAGAAAGTTGGCGTTGAGTAGCGAGAACGCGTAAGTGAACGAACCTTGTCAAGAGGTTTCGCACGTCTCAGACTTGGACGCGGAACCGTCGCCTCAGGAGTGCTGAAACAACGGCTCCATTGCACGTAGAATCGGCCGCAGATTCCCCAGGGCGCGTGCGCGATGGCTGATGGCGTGCTTCACCCGAGCGCTTAGCTCGCCGAATGTCCGGTGGTACTCAGGAATCAGGAAGTAGGGATCATAGCCAAAGCCGCCTTGGCCACGCGGTTCACGCGTGATGATGCCGTGGCAGCGACCTTCGACCAGGGCCTTGACCTCGCCTCGAGGGTCAGCCAATGCGGCCGTGCAGACGTAGTAAGCAGCCCGAGAGTCGTCCGGTAGCGGCGCCAACTCCGCAATCAGACGTGCATTATTCGCCGCGTCGTCTCCCTGGCGGCCGGCGTAGCGCGCGGAGTAGACACCCGGACGGCCGTTCAAGGCTGGAACCACCAGGCCGCTGTCTTCTCCCAGGACCCATTGGTTCAATGCTCTGGCGAGCTCGGTTGCCTTCTTTCTCGCGTTGGCCTCGAATGTCGTCCCATTCTCGACTACTTCCGGAGCGTTGGGGAATGCGGTCAAGTCTCCTACCTCGAAACCAAGGTCGCCCAGGATCTCGAAGATTTCTTCGCGCTTCTTGAGGTTGCGTGTTCCAGCGATGATACGCGGCGGCGGCATCCCTCGTGCTCCTTCCCGTTGGACCATGTGTTCCGCAAGTCGGCCCGGCATCTGCATTCGTCTTTTTCGTTGTCATTCCTTCCGTCGTCTGTTATCTACTTCTCGGTCGGCAGCGTCCAGCGCAATGCTGGCATCCAGAGTCGAACGAGGAGACAACCATGAGACTACGACGCGGCGTGATTTCGACGTTGGTTAGCCTTCTGGGGCTGACCAGCGCCTTGTGTGCGCAAATACCGGAGGATCTGGCCGGCAAGAAGGATTTTCGAGCCTTCCGCCTCGCCAGCACAGATCCGAAATTCAAGAACGGCGATTACCGCCGCATCGAGCCGAACAGCACGCTGGAGCTCGGCAAGATCGAAGGCCATGGGCGCATTACCCATATGTGGTTCACGATCGCCGCAAAATCTCCGGACCATCTGCGCGAGCTGGTTTTACGCATCTACTGGGACGGGGCAGAGAAGCCTGCGGTCGAGTGTCCCCTCGGCGATTTCTACGGGCTGGGCTTCGGACAGTACCTGGAGTTCAAGAGTGCACCTATTGCCATCGGCGCGATCAAGGCCCTCAATTGCTATTGGCCAATGCCTTTTACCAGGGGAGCACGTCTCACGCTGACGAATGAAGGCAAAGAGCGGGTCGATAGCTGTTACTTCAACATCGATTACCGATTGGATGACAATCCTGCACGCGACCTTCGTTACTTCCACACGCAGTATCGCCAGGCCTTCCCAGCTCCCAAAGGCAAGGATTACCTGATCCTGGCTACAAAGGGAGCCGGGCATTACGTCGGCTGCTTCTTAAGCGTCATGGCCAACAGCGATGGCTGGTGGGGCGAAGGGAACGATAAGTTCTATGTCGACGGCGCCACCAAACCGACCATCGAAGGCACCGGCAGCGAAGATTATTTTTGCGGCGCCTGGGACTTCCAGCACGCCTTCTCGAATCCTTTTAATGGAGTCCCTTTGTACGACAACCCCAAGAAGGGCGGCGAAAAACGGGGAATCTTGAATACTTGCTATCGCTGGCACATCCTCGATCCCGTACCGTTCAAGAACTCACTGCGCTTCACCATTGAGCATGGCCGGCACGGACCGGATGACGATCGGACTCCCCTGCGAAACCATTACTCGACGATCGCCTACTACTACTTGGATAATCCCGAAGGGGATGGCCCGGCGTTGCCCGCATACAAAGAACGCGTTCCTCATCTTTTGGAGCAGTCGCGTAAATGAGGACGGGTGGCAAGTGACGAGATGACAGCGCGGATGACAAGATCGACGCCGACCCACGTTGTCGCCTTGTCACGCGTTCCCAGCGCGATTAAAGTGAAAGCCGGCTTTCTTCCCGCCTTGAGGCATATTGATGCTAACGATCCAGCACCACGGCTCCCGACTATGCGACGGCTTGACGCGCAGGGAATGGCTGCAAGCCGGCGGCCTGGGCCTGGTGGGATTATCCCTCCCTGCACTGGTGCAGGCGCGGAGTACCGAGAACGCTGTTCCCAGTGGGGACCGCTCGTTCGGCAAGGCCAAGTCGTGCATCATCTTGTTCCTGACTGGCGGGCCGCCGCAGCATGAAACCTGGGATCCAAAGCCGGACGCGCCAGTCGAGATCCGTGGCGATCTGAAGCCCATCCTTTCTGCCGTGCCCGGGATGTTTGTCGGTGAATTGATGCCGCAGGTCGCCCGGCTTACAGACAAGTGCTGTATTCTCCGGGCGGTCTTCACCAATGACAACGCGCATTCGTCGAGCGGCTACTGGATGTTGACCGGCTACCCGCACCTGCCGACGAACGTGGAGAACAGCAAACCGGGAGCGCCAAACGATTGGCCCAGCATCGGCGCCGTGGTGAAACGCCTGCGGCCACGCAATGGCATGCTGCCTTCCGCCGTGACAGTGCCGGAGCATATCTGGAATACCGGCGGCATTAGCTGGCCGGGACAAGACGCCGGTTTCCTGGGGCGCGCGGCCGATCCCTGGCTGATGACTTGCGATCCGTCTTTGTCCAGCTTTCAGGTACCGGAGCTAGGACTGCCTGCTGAAGTACCTTCCTTGCGCCTCCAGGCACGCCGCACGCTGCTGGAGCAAGTCAACCTTCACCTGGATGGGATCGAGCGCAGCGCTGCTATGGGCCGCTACGATGCTCACAGCAAGCAAGCATTCGAACTGCTTCGTTCGGCCAAGGCTAGGCGGGCCTTTGATCTGCAGTCCGAGCCGCCTGCGGTACGCGACCGTTACGGACGGAGTCGGTTCGGCCAGAGTGTGTTGCTGGCGCGCCGTCTTGTCGAAGCAGGTGTCGCTCTCGTGCAGGTCAACTGGACGCGCACCAAGGAGGACAGCGACATCAATCCAGTTTGGGACACCCACGCCAAGAACAGTGAACGTCTGAAGAAAGCGCTCATGCCGCCCATGGACCAGGCCTACTCGGCCTTACTCGAGGACCTTGCCGCGCGCGGGCTGCTCGAACAAACGCTGGTGGTTTGTACGGGCGAGTTTGGCCGCAGCCCGCGCATTAATGGAGCCGGAGGCCGGGACCACTGGGGGCATGTGTTCTCCGTCGCGCTGGCAGGCGGCGGCATTCGCGGCGGGGCAGTTCACGGCGCTTCGGACCGCATTGGCGGTCACCCGAAAGAAGGCCGCGTACAGCCTCAGGATCTCACCGCCACGATTTTTCATTGCCTGGGCTATCGGCCTGAAACCGAAATCCACGACTCCCTGGGCAGGCCGCTGGCGATCAGCCGCGGCGAGGTCATCCGATCCATCCTCTCATGAAGTCTTGGCCAAGGGCCTTATGTTGGACAAGGCACTCCGCTCACTACCCCGAGCCGGTCGCGCGGATAGAATAGTGCGAGCTAACTTTGGCTTCCAAGGTCGATGAGGACGGCGATGAGTTCTCCCAGGCGCCGCCGGGCTGTAATGAACCCTTCAGCGCCCCGCATGCGTAAGGCCGAGCGCAAACGACAGCTCCTGGCACATGCCAAGCATCTGTTCCTCAAACATGGCTATCAGGATACAACCACAGATAAGATCGCCCGTGCAGCGGGCGTTACCGAGCCGGTTCTGTACCGTCATTTCGACAGTAAGAAGTCACTCTTCATGGAGGTGCTAGCGGACATTCGGGAAGCGACGCTCAACCGCTGGCACACCGAGACAGCGGGTTTCACGGACCCCCTGGCAAAGCTGCACCGCATCGCTGATCTCTACTTGGGAACGACGCGCGAGCATGCGATCGAGTTCCGCATCATGCATCGCACTTTGATCGAAACGGACGACGAGGAAATTGCGGCCTTCTTGCGATCCTTCTATCTCGATAGCGAGACGCTGCTTGCTCAAGTCATTGCCGCAGGTCAGCAGACCGGCGTCTTCCGTCGCTCTCTCGACCCGCGGATCGGAGCATGGGAACTAATCCGCACGGCCCTGGGCTACACGCTTACCCTTCCCCTCGGCATCCCACTGTACGAAGAGCAAGATTATATTCCCCGGGCGATCGACTGCCTGTTGCACTGCCTCCTCAAGACGGACGTTTGAGAGGGCTGAGCGCGCAGCCAACGATAGGGCATCCTCTTATCTGCGAGAAATGGCTTTCCCCACCTATTTCAGAAAGAAGTCTACAGGCTGGCCTATAAGCCGGGTCCTGTACCCGTCCCTGCGGACGGGCGACGATCATTTATCTAGCCGGCCGGTTGCCCGGCCGATCGAGCGGCCTACCCGAGAGTCGTAGCGGGCCGGACCGACCCTGCTCCCTTATTTGGCCTTGCTCCCAGTGGGGTTTGCCGAGCCAGCCTGTCACCAGGCTGCTGGTGGGCTCTTACATTAAGGGACCGAAATCCCCCCACCTTTTCACCCTTACCCGGAATGAGGGACGAGGGAGGAGGGGCGAGAGGTGAGAGGGCTAGTGACTGCATTTGGCAAGCCTTTCCTCCCTCGCCCCTCCTCCCTCGCCCCTCATTCCCGGCGGTTTGCTTTCTGTTGCACTATCCCTGTCCTTCTTTAACCCCGAAGGGCTAAATCGGACGGTGGGCGTTACCCACCACTGCGTCCTGTGGAGCCCGGACTTTCCTCTCCCCGGTCCACCGGCAAATCCTCGTAACGAGGTCCGCCGACTCGACGGGCAGCGATCGTCCAGCCAACCTGTAGACATTCCTATTATACCCAGCCCTCCAGGGAGACCGCCGCAGTCGCGCAGGAATCGTCATGCGCAGATGCAGCTGTAGCCAGCGCCGATAGAATCTTTTTCTTCGTCAAAACCCTTTGACCAATAATGACATCCATGCTACGATTATCCTCTTCACCCTACAGACAGTTGCCTCGCAAGCGGGTTACGAGGCCGGGGTGTTTTTGTCTTGATCAACTGGGTTTGCTAGCCAGAGGGCAGGAGGGCAGTGCGTGGCCATTGTCCAGGTTAAGGACTTAATCGACGCCGGGGTTCATTTTGGGCATCGCGCCAGTCGTTGGAATCCGAAGATGCGGCCGTATATCTACGGCAAGCGCAATCTCATCCACATCATCGATCTGCGTGAAACGGTGCGCGGTCTCTTGCGAGCCTATCGCTATCTTTCGCAGCTGACCAGCAAGGGCAGCCTTGTGCTGTTCGTCGGGACGAAGCGCCAAGCCAAGGAAGCGATTCAACGAGAGGCAGCGCGAGCCGGCATGCCCTACGTCAACGAACGCTGGCTGGGTGGCACGCTGACGAATTATCGCACGATTCGGGACAGGCTCAGGCGCTTGCAGGAACTCGAAGCATTGTGGCTGCCGGCCGGCGAGAATCCGGCGAAGTTGGACATGGTCGCCTATATGCGCTCCATGCTCAATGAATCCGGTAAACTGGAGTTGAGCAAGTCGCCCGAGACAGCGGACATTCGCCGCTACAGCAAGAAGATGGTGGCCACGCTGAATCGTGAACTAACCAAGATCCGGCGCAACCTGGAAGGTATCCGCGAAATGAACCGGATGCCCGACGCACTCATCGTTGTCGATCCCCACCGCGAATACATTGCAGTCAAGGAAGCACAGCGCGTGGGCATCGCGACGGTTGCGCTCATTGACACGGACAGCGACCCCGACACGGTCGACCTGCCGATTCCGGGCAACGACGACAGCATTCGCTCGATCGAGCTGATGCTTGCCAAGCTGGCGGATTCGATCATCGAGGGCCGGGCGTCTCTACCGCCGGAATCTCAGCCGGCGCCGAGACCGCGTCCGGCGGCCATCGGCAACGGCGCCAATTCACCGGCCGTCCCCACAAGCCCAAAGCCTGCGACGGCAACTATTGAGTAGAGAATAAGTGAAAAGGGAAAAGGAGAGGGAAGCGTGCTTCCTGTTTTTCCTTTTTGCTTTTTCGTCAACGGAGTATCCGATGAGTGACATTTCTGCCGCGGACGTCAAGCGCCTCCGCGACCGAACCAACGCCCCCATGATGGATTGCAAGGCCGCTCTGGTTGAGGCCAATGGCGACATCCAGAAGGCCGTGGAAGTCTTGCGCAAGAAGAACTCGGCAATCCAGGCGAAAAAGGGCGAACGCGAAACCGCAGAAGGCCGCATCGCGGTGTATATCGATCCGGCGAAGCAAGCCGGCGCCATCGTTGAAGTACGCTGCGAAAGCGCGCCGGTTGCCAAGAGTGAGCCGTTCGTAAAGCTGGCGAACGAGATCGCCAAGCAGGTCGCGCACAATGGGGCGGCCACCGTCGAGGCTCTGCTAGCGCAGCCGTTGGTTGATGATCCGAAGCGAACCGTCAACGACCGTATCGGCGAGGTGGTTGGACAAATTCGCGAAAACATGAAGCCGGCACGCATGGCTCGGCTCACAGGCGAGCTGGGGAGCTACAGCCACCACGACGGCTCCGTGGGCGTTCTGCTGCAAGTCGAAGGCGGCAAGGCCGAGGCACAGTTGCTCCGCGATATTTGCATGCACATAACAGCCAAGAACCCGGTCTCGACGCGCCGCGAGGATGTTCCCCAGGATCTCATCGATAAAGAGAGAGAAATCGCCAAGACGCAGGCACTTGCTACCGGCAAGCCTCCTAACATCGTAAATATGATCGCCGAAGGAAAGATAAAGACCTGGTTTGCGGAGAATGTTCTCCTGGAGCAGCCGTTCGTGAAGGATGACTCCAAGACAGTCGGCGATCTTCTCAAATCCGCCGGCCTCAAGATCGTTCGGTTCATCCGCTACAAAGTGGGCGAGATAAGCTAACTCAGAAAAGCAGTTTAAAGAGGCAGGAGGCAGGACGAATGTTCTGCCGCCTGCCTCTTTTCCATTTCCCATGTGGCTCGGAAATCTGTTGAGCCCCCTTCAGGCATTGCGCCTAGCCCGAATGCAGGGGCGAGCGGAAGACAAGAGCATCTCGCCTGGCCTATGCATTTTAAAGAGAGCGCCTTTCCTCCCTTGTCCGCGCTCTCGAAGGGGGCCGGGTAAGCCTGCCCACCCTGGAAACGCGCACGGTCAAGTCGTTGCTTCTATCTAAAAGCGATCGGACCGCGCCCTTACTCGGCCTAGCTGGATTTTCCTGCTTTTGGCATGATGCCCGCTTCTGAAATGAGTCACGCTTGGGACTCTTGGTTTAGAAATTCAGATATACCAAAGAGGGAGACGCAAAGGCGCTTAAAGATGCCCAAACCAGCATTGGCCACTGCCTCTCTGCTGACGGAAAGGCTTGGGCGATCTCACCCACGGAACGAGCCGCTGCGCACATGGCTCCTCTGTGGATGCGCGCTCGGTATCCTCGCTGCTTTTGGGACGGAAGCATATCGCGTTCTCATCGGTTCGAACTTTCATACCGTGGTCGCTGGCCACGTTTATCGTTGTGCACAACCCTCCGGGCACGACGTCGAAAAAGTGGTGCATGATTGCGGCATCCGGACCGTCATCAATCTGCGCGGCTGCTGCGATCCCTGGCCTTGGTATGTCGATGAAGCTCGGGCAACGCATCGATTCGATGTGGCTCAAGAGGATATTCGCTTTTCGGCCGGCCATCTCCCTTCAGTCGATGAGGTGCGCCGGCTTGTGGAAGCACTGGATATGGTTGAGTACCCGATCCTGCTCCATTGCCGTCGGGGGGCGGATCGGACAGGAGTAGCAGCGGCGGTTGTCTTGCTGCTGCAAACACCAGCGCCCCTCGAGCAGGCGCGTCGCCAGCTCGGTATGCGCTATGGCCATGTCGCCGTTGGCAGGCCGGCCTTTCTCAACACCTTTTTTGACCTGTACCAGGCATACCTCGAAAGTCGCGGACTTGCTCATGCGCCTGAGATTTTCCGGCAATGGGCCAAGCACGAATACTGTCCTGCTGAATGCCGTTGCACATTAGAAGCGCTCGGGTGGCCTACCTCCGTGGACAAGGATGAGCATTCTGTTTTTCGCATCCGGAGCCGCAACACATCAATGAGAGCCTGGCGTTTCTGCCCGGGATCCAACGCGGGCATCCATGGCGAGATCACCGTGCTGGATGAACTTGGCGTAATGGTCTTTGCCGGTCGAGCGGGCTTGTTCGACGCGCAGGTCGCGCCCCAGGAGAGCATCGAGCTGACTTTTGCCATTCCGCCGATACACAGGCCGGGACGCTACCTTGTGCAAGTGGACATGGTGGATGAACAGCATTGCGAGTTTCGCCAGGCCGGGTCCGAAGTGCTGGAGCAGGACATTGAGGTTCGTTAAAGGCAATCATCGAGTAGGCAAGGAAGCGCCGTGAATAGAAAGCTGCGGTTCTTGGTAAGCGTCGGACTCTTGGCCTGGTTCGGCTGGCGAACCGACTGGGTACAGATAGGACATGCGTTCGCCGAGATGCGAATAACTCTCTGGTCGGCGGCAGTTGGCCTCTACCTGTTGACACAGATAATCAGTTCTTTGCGTTGGCAACTGCTGGCAGAACCGTTGGGATTTCGACGGTCGCTTCCGCAGTATTGCGCTTTTTACTTCATCGGCATGTATTTCAATCTGTTCTTGCCAACTTCAGTTGGCGGCGATGTGATCAGAGCCCTATACCTGGATCGTCGCCCGGGACAGCGTCTCGCGGCATTCATGAGCGTATTCATAGATCGTTTCAGCGGCCTCCTGGTCCTCCTTGCCCTGGCTTGTGGGGCAACCGTTTTCTGTCCGGACCGATTGCCGCCGTGGGTCGCCGTCAGCGTCTGGGTTACAGCGGGAGGCGCTGCATGCGGCCTTGCATTGCTGCCCGTCGCTACGCGTCTGATCGGAAAGGAATCTTTTGCGGCTGGCGAAATTGGCCGCAAAATGCGCGAGCTGGCGCTGTCATTCTCGCAAGCGCTCTCATTGTTTGTTCGCAACCCCGCTCTGGCGTTGACCACAACGATCCTCTCACTGGCCGTGCAGGCTGCCAATGTCCTTGTCGTGTGGCTCGTCGGTCGAGCTTTGGGGATGGATGTGCCCGCGAGCTATTATGCGATCTTCGTGCCAATGGTCACGCTGCTGACCCTGGTCCCCGTCAGTCTCAACGGCATGGGTGTTCGCGAAGGGGGCATCGTACTCTTCTTGGCGCCACTCGGCGTGAGCCAGGCGAATGCGGTCAGTCTTGCGTTCCTTTGGTTTTGCGTATTCACGGTTGCCAGTCTCTGTGGCGGCGCGGTTTATCTTTTGAACGCCTTTTCCGTAGGACCCGAGGAGCAACCTCATGATGGATTTGTCCGTGGTGATTCCGATCAAGGACGAACGGGACAACTTGAGAGCCCTGCATGGTCGTCTCCGGCAAGCCTTGGAGCCACTCGGTCTGGCGTATGAAGTCATCGTTGTCGATGACGGGAGCACCGATGGATCCTTCGTCATTCTCGAAGAACTGGCGAAGACCGATCCGCATTGGAAGGTCGTGCGACTTCGGAGAAATTTCGGCCAAACGCCGGCCCTGCAGGCGGGCATTGATTGGTCGACGGGCGCAGTCCTCGTCACGATGGACGGCGACCTGCAGAATGACCCTGCCGATATTCCCATCTTGCTGGATAAGCTGAAGGAAGGTTACGACGCCGTGCTGGGGTTACGGGCGAACCGCCAGGATCATCTGGTGATTCGCAAGATTCCGAGTCTTCTTGGCAATTGGCTCATTCGTAAAGTAACGGGCGTGCACATCAAAGACATGGGTTGCACGCTCCGCGCCTTGCGTCGCGAATTAGCGGAAGCGCTCCCGCTCTACGGAGAATTGCACCGCTTTGTTCCTGTCCTCGCTCAACAGTACGGAGGGCGCCTGGCCCAGATACCGGTGCGGCATCACCCGCGCACCGCCGGCAAGACCAAGTACAACCTGTCGCGTACCGTCCGCGTCGTGCTGGACCTGATCACGGTGAAGTTCCTGCACAGTTATTTGACCCGGCCTATGCACATCATGGGGCTCGCCGGACTTGTCTCAATGTGCCTGGGAGGCATAAGTCTGCTGGCCACCATTTGGATGAAGTCGCATTCGGGCATCTTCATGACAGGCAACCCGCTGCTGCATTTCAGCGTCATGCTCGAACTGGTCGGCGTTCAATTGATTTCGATGGGGCTGCTCGGCGAGGTGATGACGCGCACGTATTTCGAGAGCCAGAGCAAGCGTTCCTACTCGGTCCAGAGCACGCTGAACCTGCGATCGCCGGAGAAGCGGCGGGCAGCCTGAGAACCATCAGGCTTGCGGCAAACAAGCTGGTACTTGCCGGCTCGGGAATAAACCCGAAATCCCTGAAAGACAGGAACGCCTCTAGAGAGGATTACCCAATCGACGTCGGCGGGAACGCCCGTGCTGTCCCGCGCTTCGCGCAGGTGTCTATCGAGCACGTATTGAAGCATGAGTGCTGTGTTGTCGCGAATGTGCAATGCCAGCACCGGCCCGCCGTTGGCGCGGATAGGTGCCGCAAGCTGCTCGACCGCAGCCCACTGGGCATTGTCTTTGCGGGCACGCGGCGCATCCACTCCAATCCAATAACCGATCGCAACCGCGCCATGGGCTGCAAGCAACCCCGTCAAAATGCGCATTCGATACTGTTGCCAGCGCTCAAAAACCAGCCAGACACACGTCATCAGCAGCGGTACCAAGGGAACGAAAAACCGCGTAGCCTGATCGAACGGCCAGACGACGTAGAGAGCCGCGTAAAACGGTAAGGTCAGCGCGAAGACATCCTTGCTCTGGCGTACCAATCTCCACCAGGCTGCCAGCAACAAGCTGGACCAGGCCACATAAATCGCCATGTTCACGTTCAGCCAGTCGCCCCGGCGCGCGTAGGACTTGTACATCCCCGGAATCGTGATTCGCCCGATCTCGCTGATCCGCAAACGGATCCCTTCGATCAGCTGTGCCATCCAGTTGTAGTCCGAGTTGGTAATGTGATCCACGTAAGTGACGGATTGTGCAGCAACAGCCAGCTCTCGATCATGGTGGATGATGCCAAGGAACACGAACGTCGCAGGAATACCCACGACGAGACTTCCAGCCACAGCATGAAACCAGCGCACTCTGCCGCGGCATGCTTGCACGATCATTGCCGCGCCGAATCCGGCGGCGAATACGATGCCAGCCTGGCGAATAGCGACCAGCCCGGCAAGCAGCAGGCTGCCCAGGAGAATTCGTACGCAGGCGTCTCGGGAGGAACGGGCTGTCAGCGCAGCATTCAACAGGTTCACGAGCCAAATCAACACAGCCATGAAGGCAATTTCGCTGAGCGTCCTGCGGTAGAGGCACCAGAATTCGACGTTGACGGTTGCCAACGCGGTGACGACTAGCGCTGCGGGCGGGAATAACCGACGGCTCCACTGATAGACTCCAAGCATGAATACAACCGTCAGCAGCCACTGCATGATGGACAGCAAGAGGAAGGGGCGATCGCTAAAAAGAAATGCTGGACTGATCAACAGCGGGTAGCCGGGCGCATAGTAGAGCTGGCGGCTCCCCAAGTTGGTCGGCATGCCGCCTGCCGCGATGCTGCGTGCGATGGAAAGGTAGCTGCAGCCATCAGGAGTGGGATACCAGTGCGGGCTAATCTGGATGGCTAGCAAAAAGGCCAGAACAGTGAGCCATCTGCGCGGCTGCTGGTTGAACGCGTCCAGCTTCTGTTCCCACGAGAGCGCCAAGGGATTGCCTCCTTGCGAGTCGGCTCGGTTCTGCCGAGCGGCAACGATTCAACGATTGGTAACGACTACAACATCGCAGTGTCGGTAGAGGTCGCGTCGGCGCGCCAATACTCGATGTTCCGTGGCAATCTTACCTTCCAAACTCTCCCACACCGACGCAGGCGTAAAGAGATACGCGGGCAATGGGTTTTTCAAGAACTCGAGAACTTTCTCCTCGCTCTCCAAAGAATGGACCTCGCGGCGGCAGTAAAAGACAAGGCTCGGCTGGAAGTACTGGTAGCAGCCGATGCGGATCTCGGATTCTGTCTGTTGCGCCTGTGCCAGCTCCACCAGTGCGCGCGGAGCCTTGTATGCATCAAGCGCACTGCTGCCCCAGGCGGCCAAGGAGCCAACGAACACGACAGCCATCACCGCAAGGGCACCGATGGCTCGAGCCCGCTGTAGACGACGTGAATACCACCAGGCTGCCCCCGCCCCCAAGATCGGCAGGCTTCCCAGCACCGCCCAGTATTCCAAGCCAGGCAACTGCTTTCCTTGCAATTTCGGCAGGTCTATGGCACCGCCAATTACAAGCAAGGCAATGATGGCTCCGACACCGATCAAAGCTAGGAGCGAAAGCGCGAGTACAAACGCCCAGGAGGGTAGCTGCATGGACTGGCTGTTCCAGCGATCCAGAAGCCGAGCAACCAAAATGGCGATTGCGGCGTAGGCCGGCAAGATGTAGTTCGGAAGTTTGGTACCTGCCAAGGAAAAGAAAACGATGTAGACGATGATCCAACTCCAAATGAAGCGATAAGCCGCAATGGACTGCAGGTCGGGCATAGTGCCCGCGTCCTCGCGAGCGCGCCGTCCCAGGCTCGCCCAACCGGCCAACCCCACGAGGGCCGACCAGGGCGCAAATCCCAGCACCAGCACGCCAAGGTAGTAATAGATCGGTCCTCTGTGATTCTCCATGGGGCTGAGATAGCGCCCCACGTTGTGTTTGAGGATGAATCCGCGCAAGAATTCAGCTTTTGTCTCAGTGGCGACCAGGATGTACCAGGGCAGCGCGACGAGCAAAAACGCCAGCGCTGTAAGCACGGTCCGGCGGCTCCAGAGCATTCGCAGTTTGCCCGACCAAAGCAAGAAGAGGCATAGCACGCCAAAGGGCAGCACCAGACCAACCGGGCCCTTGGCGAGCACGCCCAATCCCGCACTGACCCCTGAAAGAACAAACCAGCCAGGCTTCCCGCAGACAAAGCTTTGCCAGTAGAGAAAAAGCGTCAACAACGTAAAGGCATTAAGCAGAGCATCCGGATTAGCAAAATGGGCAGAGGCGCAAAAGCCGGCGGTGCTGGCCAAAATAATCCCGGCGAGCAACCCGGTGGTTGACCCGAACATGCAGCGAGCCAGCTCATACGTCAAAAGAATGGCGGCCAACGCTGCCAGCGCCGATGGCAGACGGGCGGCAAACTCATTGACGCCGAGAACTCGATACGCCCCGATCTGTAGCCAATAAAGTAGGGCCGGCTTATCTACTCGAAGGGCGTAATTAAAAGTCGGAATGACCCAGTTGCCCGACTCCATCATTTCACGGGCAGCTTCGGAATTGTTTCCTTCATCGATATCCCAGAGGCTGGCCGACCCGAGGTTGGTGACGAACAATCCCAAAGCAACGGTCAACAGCAGAGCATAGTGGCCGGAGCGATGATGAAGATTTTGGAACATTCCGTTGTTCCTGCTGTTGGCGCCCTGGGCAAAGGCCGCCGGGTAAGCGAGTTTGGGATGGGCAGGGAATGGTTTGTCCCGAGGTCGCCGCTGGTCGAGCCGCGCGGGATCGCGCTTCAACTCATCAACACAAAGAACCGCACTCTTCGGACCACCTCCCGTACGTCCTGTAGGCGGCGGGATTCTACTTTGGCAAATGGAGATAGGTCAACCGAGGAATCTCACAGACGCCCAGCCTATCAGCGAATGCGCGGTTGACGCCTTTCGACTCAGCGATTATATTCCGCCCTCCTTATGCGGCCGCAGCACCTCGGGGGGAAGATCGCATGGGCATGCTTTATCCCTTATGGCTTGGCTTGGGCATGCTCTTGCCCGCGGTCGATGGGTCCGAGCCGTTGCCCCGCGATCCGGCAACTCTGCGCGAAATGCTCTTCGATGGGCAACATCCTCGTCTCCAAAGTCAGGCTGCACTGCTTCTCGTTCAGAATCGCTCCCCCGATGGCGACGACGTGATTCGGCGCGGACTTCGTCAAACGGATGCTCCCGAGGTCTTCCATGCCTTGGCCTCGGCCCTGCGCCTGAGCCGGGATTCGCGATTCGTGCCGGATCTCCTGGCTGCGCTGAGCAGCGGCAATGCAACCATTCGGCAATCCGCGGCACGGGCTCTGGCCGGACTGGCGGACGGAGCAATCATCTTGCGTCTGCAAGCGCTGGTGGAGGACACCAAGGCTGATGCAGCGGTTCGGCAGACGGCTACCTGGACCCTTGGGCGCTGCGGTCACCGGTCCGCGCTTGTAGCCTTGCTGGATCAACTCTCCAACCCAGATGAATCCCTCCGCCAGGCCGCTGCCGATGCCTTGGCTGAGCTGACGGGGCAACAATTTGGGCTCGATTTGACTCGCTGGCGCGCCTGGTGGGCGTGCCGGAAGGACATGTCTAATGACCAGTGGCTGGCGGAACGCCTTTCCTACCAATCCAGCCGAGCACGTCGCCTGGAAGGAGAACTGGAAAGGTCCAGGGCACAAATCGTTCGACTGCACCAGCAACTTTATAATCGCTTGCCTGCCGGGGATCGCCTAGGGCACGTTCAGAGTCTTGCCGACTCGGAAGATCCGACCGTTCGCGCGCTTGCGGTGGGCTGGAGCGTCGAATTGCTGCCGGGTGCCGACGCGGTGGGGCAGCTAACGTTAACCGATCTGCTGCTGCAGTGGAGCCACGACGGCAATGCGGATGTGCAGCGCGCCGCGGTGCTCGCGCTCGGCTCAGCGCAGGATCAGCGGGCCTTCGACAGACTCGTTTTATTGCTACAAGGCATCCAACCGACCGTGCGCGCCGCCGCCGCACGGGCCCTCGCGCAGCAGGTCAAGGGATCCGGGCCGGAAGCGCTAGTCCGCCAGCGCAAAGTCGTTCCGGCCCTGCAAAGGGCTCTCGACGATCCTGCACTCGAGGTCGTCGTCGAAGCTGCCGAAAGTCTCGGAGCTTTAGGCATCCCCGAGGCGGGACCGGTACTTACTGTTCTGCTGCGTCATCCTTCTCGTTCCGTGCGCCAGATAGCAGCCCAAGCTCTCGAGCGTGTGGCCGATCTCTCGTCCCTGGACGGGATGCTCGATGCATTGGAGGATCCGGCAGTGAACGTGCGCTTCAGCCTCGTTGGAGCGATCGGTCATGCTGTTGGCGACGGTCGTTCCCTTGGCGAGCCGGAACGGACACGCCTGTGGTCACGCCTCGACGGGCTTTTTCTGCGCGATGCGGATCCGGGTGTGCGCAGCCGGGCGGCCACCGTGTTTGGACAGTGCGGTCCTCCATCGGCGCTGCCGACCCTGTGGCGGCGCGTCTTGGCGAGTGAGGACAGCCGGGTCCAGGACAAGGCCTGGGCTGCCATGATGGAGATCATCATCCGATCGGCAAACGCCGATTTGCTCCGAGAATGGGACCGCGTCTTGGCCGGGTCCAAGCAGGGGCCGCGTCGCCTTCAACTCCTCAGTGAAGCCTCGACGCGCTGGCAAAAACGGGAGGAGACCCGCCCTGTCGCAGGCAGCGCATACGAAGCTCTCGTGCAGGCCCAGCTCGAGGAAGGAAAATGGGCGACCGCATTTCCCTCGGTCCGCGAGATGCTGGCCCGGCCTGGGAATGACGCCGACCTGGATCGTCGGCTGCGTTGGTTGTTGACCGTAGGCCAACAGGCCCTAAGGGAGGGTAACCGGGCTGAAGCCCTCCATGTGGTCCAGGAGGCGCAGCCCTTTTTGACCCGGAAAGTCGCGCTGGCAGCGGATTTCGAGAAACTGGAGAAGCAAGCAAGGTAGAAACTCATCTCCTGCGTGGTATATCGTCTCGTACCCAGAAATAGGTTTTTCGTTTTCACTTCAACCAGCTAGACTGATTCTCGCGAGCGGCTTTCGGTAGCACGAATCCTTTCCCTCCCGTAAATCAACTTTTATGCCGAGTCATCCGCTGTTCGTCGGTCTTGATGTGGGCGGCACCACCATGAAAGCTGGTGTTGTTGACGATGCCGGCGGGCCGCTCAGCTCCGTGTGCCTACCGACCGAGGCCATTCGCGGCCAAGACAAGGGTCTTGAGCGAATGTGCGAAACGATCCGCCTTGCAATCGCCAAGGCGGGATTGGGTCCCGAGAGTATCGCCGCGATAGGCGTTGCCACGCCTGGAACGATGGACATCCCCGCAGGCATCATTCTGGATCCTCCAAACCTGCGTCCTTGGCAAAATGTGCCAGTGCGAGCCTATATCCACAACATCTTCAAGGTGCCTGTGGCATTTCAAAATGACGCCAATGCCGCAGCCTACGGCGAGTACTGGACCGGAGCAGGCAAGGCCGCGCATAGCATGGTCCTCTTCACCCTGGGAACCGGTGTCGGAGGAGGCATCGTCATTGGGGATCGCGTTTTGGAAGGAGAGCATAGCCACGGCGCCGAACTAGGGCATACGAAAATCGAGATGACGCAACCGCGCCAGTGTGGCTGTGGCCGGTGGGGTTGCCTGGAGGCCTACGCCAGCGCCACGTCCGTCGTGAAGCGTACCCTTGAAGCCCTGGTTCAGGACGATGGCAGGTCTTCCTTGCACGCGACCCTCGCGCAGCTCGGAGAGATCACCTCCCGCGACGTCTTCATGGCCGCGCATCAGGATGCGTTGGCACAGCGGATCGTTGAAGAAACGGCCTATTACCTGGCTGTGGGCACCATGAACATGATGCACATCATCGATCCGGATATGGTCGTCTTCGGCGGCGGGATGATCGCGGCTGGTCAGCCCTTCTTGGAACGGATCCGCCACGATGTCAAGAAACTGGCATTTCCTGTTCCTGCGGCGAAAACGCAGATTTGTTATGCCCAGCTTGGCAGCGATGCTGGATTCATCGGCGCAGCCGGTTGCGGAAGACAATTGCTGGCCAAGTCCAAGTGAACTGGGCGTGACCCAAGCTGGTCAAGGAGCAGAAAACTCGCATCGCAGCGCCCCCGTCACCTTGCCAATCTTGGGGAACTCGCTCCAGCGCAGACTACCCTTTGAGCGCCGCGTTCATGTGTCGTTTATACGCCTCGACGCCGGGCTGACCGTAAGGGTTGATTCCCATCAGTCTTCCTTCGACTACCGTGGCCAACATCAGCATCTGGAGTAACTGCCCCATCGTGTGCTCCGACAGGGCCGGTAGCGTGATGTCCGCGGTTGGCCGGGCCGCCTCTGCATAAGCGTGATTGGTTCCCGAAAGCGCTGCGTTCATGAGATCGGGGAGTGTCTTGCGCGCCAATGCATTCAAGTCATCATCATTTCGATCGGCCATGCCAATCGCAATCGGCAATGCGCGGGGCGTTTTGAGTAGCAAGTTATTGATGACCCTGTCGCGCATTCCCTCCTGATGCTGCTGACCACGCGAATGAAGATCACGCGTCTGCACAACGGTAAGCGGCGTGGGCCCCCGGCCCTGTTTGCCAAGGCTTTCCGCCAATAGCTGGTCGTACCAGAAGCCGACTGCCTCGAGCTTCTTGGACCAAATGGACAGGAACCGCAAGGGCTTGTCCAATTCCTGGGTCATCAAATAGTTGACGGCGGCGTATTGAAGCACCGGGTTGCGATCGACCGGCTCTTCAAGGAAGCGACTGGTCATGGCGGCGGCACCGAGAAGCAGGGCACGCGCATCCAGTCCCATGACGGCAGCGGGCAGCAAACCAGCGGGAGTGAACACGGAATAGCGCCCGCCGACGTTCTCGGGGATTGTCAGCATATCTTCTTCGGAAATGCCTTCGGCTTTGCATAAGGCACGTAGCTTGCTGCTCGTACCGGTGACCGGGACGGTCAACTTTTTCAGCCATTCCGATCGAGCGCCATAGTACTCGGCGGCCTCGCGGCGCAGGACGCGGTAGGCCGCGGCTGTCTCGAGCGTACTGCCCGATTTGCTGATGACGATGATTCCCCAGCGCTCTTCGCGCAAAGCGGGATCGACGCAAGTCGTCTGCAGCAGATCGAGAAGATCTTGAAGGGCATCGTTGTCGACGTTGTTGCCCTCGAAATAAATCCGTGGAACCCCGAGCCGGGACTCGGCCGGTAGCTCGTTGTGGTAGCTGCTGCGCAGCGATTCGAAAAGAGCACGAGCGCCAAGGTAAGAACCGCCGATGCCGAGGATGACTATGCGGTCCACTTGATCGCGAAGCCGTGCGGCCAACGCCAAGACTCGTCCCAGGATACTCGCATCGCCCTTGCGGCGTTGTTCATCAAGTGTTTTTTGCGGCAGGTCGATAAAACCGGCGTCGAGCGGTTGGGATTCCAGAGGCACTTGCTGAAGCTCACGCTCGGCCAGAATCTGGCTACGGACTTGGCTCAACCGGGGACTCAATTCCTTGAGTCGAGCGGGAGACAAGAAGTTTTGTGTCCGCAACTCCGACGCCGGGGTCCATTCTTCGCTTGGCGTGACCAGCAGAGATTGATATTGGTACGTAATTGCTTCGTCTGGCAGTTGCATGGTGGTTACAGTCCGACTCGACCTCAGCAGGGGCCGCAAGAAAGCCCTCTGCGACCGGAAATCCACTGGCTTTGCACCGTTGACACCTAATCAAAGGCTCCAAGCCGGGTGCCGTTACTGTACTCCGCCTCCTTCTGTGGGTAAACTCCAGCTATGAATATTCATGATCTTATCCGCGAACTGCACGAGCCGAGCACCAGTAAGATCGTTCTCTTGGTTGCAGACGGCCTGGGGGGACTGCCCATCGAACCGGGGGGCAAGACAGAATTGGAATCTGCCAGAACCCCCAGCCTCGACGCATGCGTTCGAGAAGGAGTCTGCGGCCTGAGCATCCCCGTGCTGCACGGGATCACCCCTGGCAGCGGTCCCGGGCATCTGGCCCTGTTCGGATACGACCCCTTGCAGTATCGCATCGGCCGAGGGATCCTGGAGGCTCTGGGGATCCACTTCCAGGTGGGCCCACGCGACGTAGCCGCCCGGGGCAACTTCTGCACCGTGGATGACACCGGCGTGATCACCGATCGCCGCGCCGGCCGGCCGACCACCGAACGATGCGTGGCCATGTGCCGCAAGCTCCAGCAGATCCGCATTCCCGGCACGGAAATTTTTGTGGAGCCAGTGCGGGAACATCGCTTCGTGGTCGTATTCCGCGCTGACAACCTGGGCGACGCGGTCAACGATACCGATCCTCAGCAGACCGGCCACAAGCCATTGGAGGCAAAAGGTAACGATGATCATTCCCGAGCCACGGCCCAGGTGGCCAGTCGCTTCATCGCGGAAGCGGCACGTGTCCTGAAGTCGGATTTCCCGACGAACATGGTCACCCTGCGTGGGTTCGCACGCTATCCGAAAATTGAGACGATGCAAGACGTGTACGGACTTCGCCCCGTGGCCATCGCGATTTATCCGATGTACAAGGGGCTGGCTCGCCTAGTCGGCATGGAGGTCGCCGACGCCGGTGCGACCCTTTCAGATCAGGTCGAGACGCTCCGGCGACTCTGGGACAAGTACGACTTTTTCTTTCTGCATTACAAGTACACCGACAGCACCGGCGAAGATGGAAACTTCGCGGCCAAGGTGGAAATGATCGAGCGCCTCGATGCGGAAGTGCCCAAAATTCGTGCGCTCAATCCGGACGTTTTAGTGGTAACGGGCGATCACAGCACGCCGAGCAAGTTGCGCAGTCATAGCTGGCATCCTGTGCCGACCCTTCTTTGGTCGAAGAGTTGCCGTTCCGACCCGGTCACGGAATTCGGGGAGTCGTATTGTTTGCGTGGGGGCCTCGGGCAATTCCACGCGATGTATCTTCTGCCGATGGCCTTGGCGAATGCTGGTCGCTTGGGTAAGTACGGGGCCTAGGAATGCTCATCCAGGCGGCGCTCTGCGCCCGCTTTGGAGTGCAGAATGTCACGTTTCTCGGATGCTGTGCGCGCCGGACAAGTCTTGCTCATGGACGGCGCGATGGGGACAGAGCTTCATCGCGCCGGACTTGCGGCTGGAGAGTGCTTCGAACTTTGGAACCTGACGCATCCCGACCGAGTGACAGCGATCCATCGGGCCTACATTCGCAGCGGCGCCCGGTGCGTGTTGACCAATACTTTTCAAGCAAATCCCGAGGCGCTTGCGAAACGCGGAATCCGCGGAAAATTGCACGCTATTTGGACAGCTGCCTTGAGCCTTGCCCGTTTAGCTGCCGGCTGCGAGCACTTCGTCCTTGCCGACGTTGGACCGATTTTGGACATGAAGTCATCTCGGGAGTTTAAGAATCCCGGAGCTCTGGAAGAGTTGGTGCCTGAGCTCTCGGCGGCCGATGCTATCCTGTTCGAGACTTGCTCCGATCCAAATGTGCTGCTGACTCTGCGGGAATGTCGTCGCCTCCTCGATGCATCCACGCCTCCCTTGCTGCTCTCGCTCAGCTACCGGCGAATTGGCAATGGCATGCTGCAGACTTTGAGTGGCCACCAACCGGAGTGGTTTGCAGAGAGGGCTTCCGAGAGTGGGGCGGCGGCACTTGGCGTAAACTGCGGCCGCGACATTGGCATCGATGACATGCTCGAAATACTAAGGCGCTACCGGCAAGTATCTGATCTGCCTTTGTTCGCGCGGCCTAACGCGGGCACGCCTTCTCAGATAGGAGAACGCTGCATATACTCGCTGACGCCCGACTCATTGGGCCATCGGGCGCGGGAGGTTCTGGAGGCAGGCTGCGTATTGATTGGCGGCTGCTGCGGGACGACGCCGGAGCACATTGCAGCGTTGCGCCCCGTTGTCGAAGCCTGGAATGCAGAACATTGAACGACGCATAGGAGCGCGTTCAAGCTGCGCAGATCGCCGGAGGTATGGCTATTTCAGCTGAGTGGATTCTTGGCTGCAGCGTCGTGATGCGGCCTAGGACTTGCTCGTCACAGCAACCACGTTCACGCGCCGTCCCTGCTGATCGAACGTGACCACGCCGTCACTGAGCGCAAATAAGGTGTCGTCACTGCCACGTCCGACATTGCGTCCCGGATGAAAACGCGTACCTCGCTGGCGAACGATGATGCCGCCGGCGCGGATGGTTTGTCCGCCGTAGACCTTGATTCCCAGGCGCTGACTGTGAGACTCGCGACCGTTGCGGACCGAGCCTTGACCTTTCTTATGAGCCATCTTTGTTACCTACTTCTGTGGCGGAATTTTATCAAGCGGCATCGGTGCATTCGCCTCCCCAGATCCATTCTTCTTCGGCGTGATCGCGGGCGGTTTGTCGGCCGAAATCGTCACGTTGGTGGCACGGTAGCCCCATTCCGCCGGCGGCACGTAGTGAATTTCTCCGGAGTGTTGATAGTAGCGGTCACCCAAACGCTTGAAGTTCAACTGGAGCGTCTTGTGCTTCACTATTTGTTTATTGTCTGGAGGAATCTCCGCCAAGGACCAGCCGTTGGAAAGTCCACCCACGAAAATGCTGAAGCGGTTGGCATCGGGATCCACGTCGTCCCAAATAGCTACGCCGTTGACCGCCTTGGGGGCTGCATCAGCCTTCGAAGGAGGTATCGGCTTGCTGGCGATCGTGACCGAGTTCTGGATGTCAAGGTACCCGGTGGGATCCTCCACCTGGCGGATCGCCTCCTGGGCTTTTGTCAGGATTTGATCGTGAAACACACCCGGCTTATCGAGCGTGACCAGATCGAATTCCGGATAGAAGGTGTGCGGCTCATTGGTCTTGTTGATCACGCGGTACCTCAGGTACCAGCACAATTTGCGGCCACGTCCGGGGATATCGACCGTGATGAGCCGGGGAGCATAGAAACTGAAATCGAGGACCCAGATCTTCCCATCGGGTTTGTGAATATCGTCTTTATCTTCAACGTTCGTCTTCGGTATCGCTTGGAGCTCGTTAGGTGGCGGGGCCGTCCAAACAGTGCTGGACCCCAGCATGACGAGCAACATCGCGAGTGGAATCCAAACATCACGCCGGCGCAGCTTCACCCATTCACCTGTTCCAGTCATGACCGCCTCCCTTATCCATTCTGGCTTTCTGGTTTGAAAAACCACCCGATTTGCGCAGCTTGACGCTGCTCAGGGCAGCCAGGAACACTAACTATAGCAGCGACGAGCATTTAGGGTCAAGCCGAAGGGCAAGCCCAGGGTTAGCCGATTGCACTCTGATCCCACCGCGATAAACACTCGTAAATCATGGTTTCGAGCGTAGTTGGCTCAGCGGCAGAATGAAGACGGTTCCATCGCTGAGCGGCACGAATGCCTCATCTGCGCCGTAAGCCACCGCCGTTGCCGCGGGAGCGGCCTTGGCATCAAGAAAGTAGCCTCTCCCAAGGGGGTGACCGGTGGCTGGATCGAGGCCGACAAAACGGCCCGACTTGTCCACCACCACGACCATCCCCTGGACAATTTGGGGCTCGCCGACGATCCCGTCGCCCGGCGTCGTGAACTCCGGCCAGAGCGGTTTTTGGGGGTTCTGTTCCGGATGGGGCTCGGTTTCTTTGGTGGGATCAATCCAAACCAAATGCTTTCGATCATCCACATCTGATTTAGGGGTACTGACGACACACCCCAGGTAAGGGCCACGCAAGAAGAGCCCCGCGCTGATCTTACCGTTGACCTGCCAGAAGCGAACGCGCTTCAAACCGGGCCCTTGCAACAAGCTGATCGTGCCTTCGGAGTCGGCAACACAGACCTGTAGTTCCGCCCCAGGGGCTGTGGCAGGCAACACCACGGGAGGCCCCACAATGCGAGCGGGCAGTTCGACTGTGGGCATCTGATTTGGGGGTACTGTCGCGAACTCACCGTTAGCCGGCCACTTCCAGTGAGTCAGCTTGCGCCCGTCGGTGACGATGAATTCCTCGTCATTTATGCGAACGATATGTCCTTGCACGCCTTTGTCGGCGTGCCCGGAGTGCCAATTTGGACCCTCTTTGATGATAATCCCATTGGGGGTTATCATTATGCACTTGATTGTCCCCTCAGCGAGGGGGAGCAAGAAGCCGCCGGATGAGCGGTCCGGCGTGCCGGCCAGCGAGGAGACATTGATCGGGACGCTCCTCTCCGTGGCGATTTTCGGACCGTCCTTGCCTGCCTGATACTCGCGGATCCATATCGACGTCTCCTGGCTCGGGCAAGCTAGCTGATAGACGGAAGCGCCATCGGGCGATGGGAAGAGATAAGAAGTCACTCCCTTGCCTACCAGTGGTCCGCTTACCATTGCAGCCGCCAGCTTCCATCGACGGCTCAAAGTTGTCAAACCTTTGTCGGCGTCAAAGGCGAAAAGCCCGCCGCCTCTATCTGCTACCACGACCTCGCGCCCTAGGACGATCGGATCGTTCTGGCAATCCATGCCCAGTTGTCGCTGCCAAAGGATCTGGCCCGTGTCCCCATTTACAGCCGTCGCCAGGTGAACCTGACGATGCAAGTCTTGCGTCACCACGAAAAGTACCCTTCGCTTCTCATCAAATTGCCCCGCGTGCAATGGCGTTCCAAGTAGGGCGTTTTCTCGCTTGGCGGCGTTGTCTTCCTCCTTCGAAAGCCAAGCCGTCCATTGGGGGATCATTTTCTCTCCATAGAGGTACAGTCGGAACCTTTGAAGCTCGCCGTTCACCAAAATCCAGAAGTCATTCTCGGCCGCGTGAACAACTTGACCGCGGCTCAGTCCGGTCGCCCCCGCAC
>Ga0208565_1000304_pt1 | contig 39501 bp, 69 predicted proteins | sample Sb_taG_7_FD_187706 | JGI IMG/M metagenome (GOLD analysis project Ga0208565, IMG submission 187706) | Peat soil microbial communities from Weissenstadt, Germany - Sb_50d_2_FS metaG (SPAdes) (version 2) | ecosystem: Environmental > Terrestrial > Soil > Wetlands > Peat | place: Germany... | reverse complement strand
CACCCCACGCGGGTGAAGATATAGTCGGGTCTTACGACGAAAGCGTAAGAGACGGGCAGAAATGACCCGTCCCTCTGCCAAAAGGGGCAGAGAGTAACAAATCGGATGCTCGCCGAGGAGTACGCCATCATCGCCGGTTCTGCGCAGAACCTGGCGACGCCGGCTGCCCCGACCTGCACCGTCCGGAACGCGCAGAGCAACGAGACTGCGCTGAACACCACCGTCGACCATGTCCTGGTCGCGGCCACGAACTACTTCGGCACCACCGCCGTCTCCGGGAGCACCGCGGTGACTGTCAGCGCGGGCCAGGTCGTGGACGTGACGATCGCCCCGTCCGCGGGCGCGATGCAGTACAGCATCTGGGGCCTGGTCTCCTCCACCTACTACCTGCTGGCCACCTGCGGCGGGGTGAAGTACACCCTGCAGGGCGGGACGCTTCCCGCGGCGAGCACGCAGCCGACCGCTGACAGCGGCACCGGCAAGGGCACCCGCATCGAGGGCGTCATCCCGGTCCTGTCCGGCCTTTCCCAGCAGGCTGGCGTGTATCCCAGCGGCTGGCAGGGCGGGTACTACAACGGCGGCGTCGGCCTGCACTTCAACTACAACACCATCTACACCGCGCTGAAGGCCCTGTTCGACAGCCCCGGCATCTCGCCGGGGGCGTTCAAGGCCGACCCGGCGGAGATCATCTCCAGCGGGTCGGACCTGGCGAACCTGTCCCAGGACGTCATCTCCCAGGGCACCGGCACCGCCTACGAGCTGTTCATCAAGCAGGGCGAGGTCGGCGACGTCACCGTCGGCGCGGCCGTCTCCCAGTTCCAGAACCCGCTGACCCGGTCGATCCTGAAGATGGTCGTGCATCCCTTCTACCCGCAGGGGAACGCGACCCTCCTGTCCTACCAGCTCCCCCAGTCGTGGACGAATGTCGCGAATGCGTGGGAAGTCTCGACATGTCAGGATTACGTCAGTTTGGCGTGGCCCGCGATCGATGTCACCTGGAGGTATAGTCTGCTATGCTTCGAGGCACTTGTCGCACATGCCCCGATGTACAGCGCGCACCTCGGCGGACTCCAGAACAGCGATTCCGCCCCGTTCTCGTAACTCCCCGTAGTCGTCACACAACAGACAGTGACGGCGAGTGACATGACTGGGCCGGGCCGGGAGACACCCCCGAATGCGCTCCCGGCCCGGCTCAGGCTCGCAGGGCTTCCGCTCGTCGCCCGCACCATCCAGCGCGCGGCACCGTGCCGCCAGAACAGCAAGATCGGAGCCGTGTGCCCCAGCTTTTCTCGAGCATCCAGCAAGTGAATGGTGCCGTCACCGGCACCGCGAGCATCGTCTTCAATCCCGCGAACACCAGCGGCACCGCGTTCGGCCCGCTCGGCTCCTTCCCGGCGGGGACCGTCCTGAAGGACGTCGTGGTGATCAACACCGGGGCGTCGGCGGTCTACGCCGGGATGGGGTCCGCTTCCGCGAACGGCACGACCGGCGCGCAGATCCAGCCGGGCGGCTCGCTGATCTTCTACGGCTACAGCGTGACGGCCGGGACGGCGACGACGGGGCAGATCTGGGCGCAGACCGCCGGGTCCGGCGCGGTGTCCTCGACGGTCGCGGGCCTGGCGACGCTCAGCCCGGCCACGGTGATCTGAGATGGCGCCCCCGTCGAAGCCGTACATCCCGGGCCAGGCGCTGATCGGCCAGCATTCCGAGCCGCTGCCGACGGCGTTCGGCGGCCAGATCACGACCTACAACGGGATCGCCGCGGCCGGGAACGTGCCCACGGTGGCGCTGCTGCCGGGCGCCGGGACGGTCGGGTCGGTCACCGCGCAGATCGGGTATGACCAGGCCGGGTCGTTCGTCCTGAACGCGGGGACGGCGTCGATCGCCGGCGGGTCGCTGTGCTCGGTGACGTTCGGCCAGCCGCTGGCCGCCGCCCCGTCGGCGGTGGTCGTGGATGCCGGGTACACCGCCGGGACGGTGGCGTTCGGATGCGGCGCGGTCTCGGTCACGGGCAAGGGGTTCGTGGTCCAGGGCGGCGCGCCCGCGTCCGGGGCGTCGTACCTGATCTCCTACATGGTCATCAGGTGATCACCGGGGGGCAGCGGCAGGCGGTGTCCGGGTCGGCGTCGCCGGTGTGCGTGATGCCCCCCGGTGACTGCCAGCTCCAGCTCGCCAACGCCGGCACGGCGTCGCCGGTGTACATCGGGATCGCCGGGCCGGGGTCGCTGACCACGCTGAACGGCTTCCCGCTGCCCTCCGGCCTGGTGCCCCCGATGGTGCTGCAGGGCTACCCGGGCGGGCTCGGCGGCTCGGTGACGGCGATCACGGGCTCGGGGACCGCCTCCGTGGCGTGGCTGCTCAGCACCGCTACGGGACAGACCGGGTTCTAGCCGGCGGCCCCGCTCCGGCCCTGATGTCCATGCCCGTGAGCCCGCAGGACTGCGGGCATCCTGGGGCGGTAACTGCCGCCCGCCGGGGGGTGATGCTTATATGAGTCGGCTACTGGTGTACGGGAACGCGCCCTGGTGCCCCTCTTTAGAGGGCTGGCTACGGAACGCAGGGTGACCTGCTCGCCCGCGTGCTGCGCAAGAACGGCCATGAGGTGGCCTTCGCCGCGTTCCACGGGCTGCAGGGCATCCCGATCACCGGGCCGGACGGGGTCGTCACCTACCCCGGCTCGTCCGAGGACGCGTACTCCCAGGACATCCTGCCGCTGCACTACCAGCACTTCCGGGCCGACCTGCTGATCACGCTGATGGACGCGTGGATCCTGGACCCGGCCCGGCTCGCCGGGATGAACGTGGCGCACTGGATGCCGGTGGACTGCTCCCCGCTGGGGTCGATGGACCGGCGGATCCTCGACGCCGGCCCCGGCAGGCCGGTAGCCATGTCCCGGTTTGGGGAGGCGATGCTGCGGGACGCGGGCTACGACGCCCTGTATGCCCCGCACGCGCTCGATCTGTCCGTGTGGAAGCCGCTGGCGGACCGGAAGGCCGCCCGGCAGGCGCTGGGCATGGACGGCCGGTTCGTGATCGGGATCAACGCCGCGAACCAGGACCCGTTCCGCAAGGGCTTCGGGGAGCAGCTCGCCGCGTTCGCGCAGTTCGCTAAGCGCCACGACGACGCGCTGATGCTGATCCACTCCCGGGCGCAGACCCGGCAGGGCGTGAACCTCGCGAAGCTGATCGGCGAGCTGGGCATCGGCCGTCAGGTGATGGTCGGGGACCAGTACCAGATCGCGGCCGGGCTGATCCCGGAGTCCCAGATGGCGGACTGGCACGGCCTCCTGGACCTGTGCTCCAACTGCTCCTACGGGGAGGGGTTCGGGCTGGCCATCCTGCAGTCCCTCGCCGTGGGCACGCCGGTGGCGGTGACGGACTGCTCGTCGATGACGGAGCTGTGCGGCGCCGGGTGGCTGGTGCAGGGCCAGCCGGCGTTCAACAGGGGCCACGACGCTTTCTGGCGCGTTCCGTTCATCTCATCCATCACGCAGGCGTACGAGCAGGCATACGAGAAGGCCGCCGGGAAGCGGGAGCAGGCCGTCGCCTTCGCCCAGCGCTACGATGCTGACCGCGTGTACGCGGATTACTGGGCCGTCGCGCTCAAAGAGCTGATACCGGGAGGATCATGATGCGCGCCCTGATCACCGGAGGCGGCGGTTTCATCGGCGGCCACCTGATCAGGGCCCTGCTGGATCACGGTGATGAGGTCCGTGCGGCGGACATCCGGCCGCTGGGCGAGTGGAAGCAGGTCCACCCGGATGCGGACAACCGGGATCGCTGCGACCTGTCGCAGCGCGGGAGCGCGCAGCGCGCCGCCGACGGCTGCGATGTGATCTACCATCTCGCGGCCGATTCCGGCGGCATGGGCTACATCTCCTATCACCACGCCGACTGCATGCTGAACATCCTGGCCGACGCGACGATGGCCAGGGCCGCGTACGTCGCCGGGGCGAGGATCTACTTCGCGAGCAGTTCCTGCGCGTATCCGCTGCACATCCAGGTGAGCCCGGACACCCCGCCGCTGCGGGAGGACGACCTGGCGGCCAACGCCATCGACCCGGAGCAGGGCTACGGGTGGGAGAAGCTGTTCGCCGAGAAGCTGTTCCTGGCGTTCGCGGAGGACTTCGGCCTGGAAGTCCGCATCGGGCGCTACTTCTCGGTCTACGGCCCGGCGGGCTGGTACAGGGGAGGCCGGGAGAAGGCGCCGACCGCGCTGTGCCGCAAGGTCGCCGTCGCGAAGCTCACGGGCGCGGCCGAGATCGAGGTGTGGGGCGACGGCACCGCCCGCCGGACCTTCACCTACGTCGATGACGCGGTCGCGGCGACGCTGGCGATCACGGCGGGGGACTACGGCCAGCCGCTGAACGTCGGCTGCCCGAAGACCTCGTCGATCGACGAGCTGGTGTCGGTGATCGAGGACATCGCGGGCTACCGGGTGGGGCGGAAGTACACGGACGGCCCGGTGGGCGTGGGCGGCAGGCCGTCCGATGACAGCCGCATCGCGGCCGAAGTCGGATGGAAGCCGCAGGTGAGCTTCCGCGAGGGCATGGAGCGGACCTACGCCTGGACCTTCGATCAGGTAAAGGCGGAACTGCATGCGTGACCTGCTGGTGATCGTCCCGTCGCGGGGCAGGCCGCACCGGCTCGCGGCGATGCTGGACGCGGCCCTGGGCCTGGCCGAGGCACAGACGGATGTCGTGGTGGGCCTGGACGAGGACGACCCGTCGCTGGAGGGCTACCGGGCGCTGGAGGGCCGCGAGCGCGTGTTCTGGCTGACCGGCGCGCGACTCGGCATGCCGGAGTGGACCAGCAGGCTGGCGATGATGTTCGCCGGGGAGTACCGGGCGCTGGCCTCCCTCGGCGACGATCACCAGCCGCGCACGCCGGGCTGGGACGCGAAACTTCTGGGAGCGCTGGACGAGAACGGACCCGGTATCGCCTACGGCGACGACCTGAACCCCCGCAATCAGCATGGGCAGATCATGGTGACCGCCCCGGTGATCTCCAGCGAGATCGTCACGGCGCTCGGGTGGATGTGCCTTCCGGGCATAAGCCATTTTTATGCCGATAACGTCTGGGAGGACCTGGGGAAGGACGCCGGGTGCCTGTACCTGCTGCCGGACGTGGTCATCGAGCACCTGCACCCCTCGGTGACGGGCCGGGACAACGACGCGACGTACGCCGACGCCTACGCTTCGTGGGACGCCGACCAGAGGGCGTTCTTCGCCTGGCGGGAGCATCAGCGGGCCATCGACAGCGAGACCGTCAGGAAAGTGCATGACGCTCCGCGATGACTACCTGGCGCGGCTCGCCGCGTGGTCGGACGTGCAGTACTGCATGCCGCGGTTCCATGACGAGGCCGCTTCAAGGCCCGGCGCTGCGGTGCTGGAGCTCGGCGTGCGGGGCGGGAACTCCACGTCGGCGTGGCTGGCCGGGGCGCAGGTATCCGGCGGCCACGTCTGGTCGGCTGACGTGAACCAGCCGGACGTGCCGGATGACTGGTACTCCTGCGGCCTGTGGACGTTCACCCAGGGCGACGACATGGCCATCCCGCTGCCGGACCGGATGTTCGGCGTGCTGTTCATCGACACGTCCCACGCCTACGACCACACCCTGGCCGAGCTCAGGAGGTTCGTGCCGCTGGTCGCGGCGGGCGGCACGGTGCTGCTGCACGACACGATCCTCGGCGACCCGCCGGGAGGGCCGTGGCAGGTGCGGGAGGCGCTGGACGCGTTCTGCGCGGAGACCGGCCGGACGTGGGCCGAGCACGGCGGCCAGTACGGCCTCGGCGAGATCGCGCGGCCCAATGGCTGACATCGCGGTGATCAGCGCGAACTACGGTAACTACGACGTGATCAAGCCGGTGCTGCCGCAGGACGGCGCCGATGTCGAGTGGATCCTGGTCACCGACGACGAGCAGGTCCCGGACGGCTACCTGGGCTGGCACGTGATCCGCGAGCCGCACCCGGGGATGGACCCGATGCGGGCGGCGAAGAAGCCGAAGCTCCGCCCGTGGCTGTATACGGACGCCCCGGCGAGCATCTGGATCGACGGGTCCTACCGTGTCCTGTCCCCGTCGTTCGCCACGGATGTGATGGCTTGCGCGAGGCCGCTGGCGCAGTTCCCGCACAGCGACCGGACGTGCCTGTTCGATGAGGCGGCGGTGTCGCCGGGCATCCCGAAGTACGCCGGCGAGCCGATCGCCGAGCAGGCCGCCTGGTACCGGACCAGGGGCCACCCGGAGCGCTGGGGGCTGTGGTCCACGTCGGCGATCGCCCGGGTCCACACCGCGCAGGTCCGGGACATGGGCCGGCGGTGGCAGGCCGAGACGGACCTGTGGTCGACGCAGGACCAGGTGTCCCAGCCGTACGTGCTGCGGCTGACGGGGCTGCGGCCGGCGCTGCTGCCGGGGCTGGGGGACGGGCTGCCGGCGTACCGGTCCAGCCGGTGGCTGCGGCTCGAGGCCAGCGGGAAGCACCTGTGAGCACCGCCGTCGTTGTCCCGACGATCCGGGAGGACTGCGCCCGCAGGTTCCTGCACGAGTGGAAAGACGACCTGGACGGCGCAAGGGTCATCGTCGTGGAGGACAACCCGGAGCGCACGTTCAGCCTCCCGGCCGGCTGCGAGCACTACGCCTGGGATGACATAGAGCGGGATCTCGGGGACCTGGCACGGATCATCCCGCGCCGCACCTCAGCCGTCCGCTCCTACGGCTTCTGGCTGGCGTACCACGGCGGCGCGGACGTCATCTGGACCCTGGACGACGACTGCTACCCCGAGGACGCCCGGCGCGGCACCTACCTTGCCCGGATCGAGGGCAACCTAGCCTGGGCCGCGCCCTCGGACGCGTGGTGGAGCACGATCGGCGGGCTGCACCCGCGCGGCTTCCCCTACGGCGTCCGCGAGGCGAAGCGCCCGGTCATGATTCACCACGGGCTGTGGTCACAGGTCCCGGACCTGGACGGCGTCACCCAGCTGGCCAACCCCGACTTCCGGCTGCCGCCGGCGCGGGAACGCGGACCGGTCCCCACCGGGGCCATGTTCCCGATGTGCGTGATGAACCTGGCGTTCCGCCGCGAGATGACCCCGGCGATGTACATGCTGCTCATGGGCCAGGACGACGCCGGGGACCGGTTCGGCTTCGACCGGTTCGACGACATCTGGGCCGGCCTGCTCGCCAAGCGGATCTGCGACCATCTCGGCTACGCGGTCACCTCGGGCTCCCCGTCGGTGCGGCACTCCCGGGCGTCGGACCCCCGGCGCAACGCGGAACTTGAGGCGCCGGGCATGGCCGCGCACGAGAGGCTGTGGCCCCTGATCGCCTCCGCCCGCCTGGAAGGCGAGTCCGTGGCGGAGTGCTACCGGGAACTCGCCGGCGTCGTGGGCGCGTGCGCGGTCCCGGCCCCGCCCGGGTACTGGCGGCGTCTCGGGTCGGCGATGCTGGACTGGGCTAGCCTGTTCGGGTGACGATCCGGGACCGCCTGCTAGACTGGCTGTACCTGCGGCTGGTGTTCCTGCTCGCGGGCCGCCCGGGCGGCCCGGACCAGTCCCGGCTGCCACGGGATGACGGCCGGTGACGATCTGGCTGCCGGTGATGTTCCGGGACGAGCTTCCGATGCTTCAGATGCGGCTGGAGGAGACGCAGGGCTGGCCGGCTCACCACGTGATCGCTGAAGCGACGCAGACCCATCGCGGGGTGCCCAAGCCGCTGTGCTACCAGGAGAACGCCGACCGATTCGCGCCGTGGGCTGACCGGATCATCCATGTGGTCGCGGACCTGCCGGACCTGCCGCCGTGGGGCCGCGAGCATTACCAGCGTGACCAGGCGTGGCCGGTCATTGATGCGCGGGCTGACGATACCGATATTGTGATCATCGGTGATGTCGATGAGATCCCGTCGCCGGAATTGCTTTCCTGGAATGGCCCGGGCGCTATCTCGGCAAGAATGAGAACGACCTTGTTCGCGGTTGACTGGGAAGTCCCGCAGTCCCTGATCCCGCCCACTTGCGTGGCCGCGACGGTCTCCTGCCTGCGCGGACACGGCGGCTCGCTGGCGGCCGTGCGCGACAGCAGGAACTCCTATCCGGTACTCGCTGATGGCGGATGGCATTTTAGCTGGACCGGCGGACCCGAATGGCAGCGGGAGAAACTGGTAACCGCCACATGTCATGTTGAACTGCTTGATACAACCGAAGGTGACCTGATCGCGAGCGGGGAGCGCTGGCGCACGGGATGCAATGGCGAGGGCCATCTCCCGGTGGTTCCGGTTGAGGTGGATCAGACGTGGCCGAAGATGATCCGCGAGCGGCGGTGCCCGGAAGAGTGGCGCAGGCCGCGCGGGCATACTTGAGCGCATGACCGCGCTTTAGGCAGATTCGTCCCAGACGAGCTTCACGGGTCGGCCAGCTCGTGCTCCGCCCCGCCCCCGTTCTCCAGCCGGTCGATCGACGCCAGCAGCCTGCGGGCGTTGGGCGGGCTCCTGAGCAGGTAGGCGGTCTCCCGCAGAGACTGATAGTCGTCCAGCGCGACGATCACGACCGGGTCATGCCCGGCGCGGGTCACGATGACCTCCTCGCGGTCCTCGACGACTGAGTTCAGCGTCTCGGCGTATCGCGCCCGAGACTCGCTGTAGGTTATGGTCTTCAACCACACGCCTGCTCTTGACGTACAGGAAATTGTACGTTAGCTGGAACGCGCTGGCAACACATGTTATGCCCGGCGCAGGCCGCGCGGGCATACTTGAGCGCATGACCGCGCTTCCGGCCTGGCCCGAGCTAGCTGACGTGGCCGCGAAACTGGACGAGGACGAGTGGATGACGTTCTGGTCCGCGCTCGGCACGGTGGTCCGCATCGCCTGCCGCGACCCGCAGCAGCAGGCCGCCAAGACGGAGATCAACAACACGGCAGCGGGGACCGAGCGCAGGTGGGCACCCCATGCTGCGGCACCCGCCAGCGCCTTCGGGTTCGGAAACGGCCAGTAGGAGGCGCTTGTTGAACAAGACGGCGATTATGCTCACGGCGTGGAGACGACCCTTCTACCTTGAGCCGGTCCTGGAGTCCTGGGCGAAAGCCTGCGCCATCTGCCCCCCGGCCCGGTTCGTGATCGCCCTGGGCCGGACCGACCGGACCGCCGCGATGTCGGACGTGATCACCAGGATGCGCCCGCACTTCCCCGTCCCGCTGGAAGTGCTGCCGCAGGCCCACCGGGCGGTGCTGTCGAACGGCCCGCACCGCGCCATCGGCGAGGCCATCTCAGCGATCTTCAGGGACGACCCGGGCATCGGGTTCGTGGTGTCCGGCGAGGAGGACGTCGCCGTCTCCGACGACGTGCTCGCGTACATGGCGTGGGCACGGGACCAGTTCGCGGGGATGCCGGACGTGCTGGCCGCGCTGGCGCACAACCGGCACGGGCAGGCCTGGGACAACCCGCCGCCGCCGCAGGACCCCGCCGCCGACCCGCGCAACATCCGGCTGGTGCCGTACTTCAACCCGTGGATCTGGGGGACGTGGCGCGAGCGGTGGGAGCATTTCCTGGAGCCGCACTGGGACTGGGAGTGCGACTCCGGCGGCCCGATGGACTCCGGGTACGACTGGAACGTCCAGCTGCGGATCCTGCCGGAGTACGGTATGAGGTGCCTGGTCCCGGACGCGTCGCGGTCCCAGAACACCGGCCAGCACGAGGGCTGGGCCGGAAGCTCCGACCCGGCGTGGTTCGCGCAGACGCAGACCGCCACGTTCCGCGCCCGGCGCGGGAAGGTGGCCTACCGCCTCGTCACGGATGAGTCCGTGCCCCCGGTCGCGCCGGTGACCGCAGCGCCGGCGCCCCCGGTGACCGACCCGGGCGGCGCGGCGCTGTGGGACGGCCTGTCCGGCGCACTGGCGTTCGACGTGGGCGCGCACCGCGGCGAGTCGATCCCGTTCATGGCGTCCCGGTACTCGCGCGTCGTGTCGTTCGAGCCGTGGCCCGAGAGCTACGCGGCGGCTGCCGCGGTGCCAGGGGCGGACGTGCGGCAGGTCGCCATCTCCGACCACGCGGGGAAGGTGACGCTGTTCCTGTCCGGCGCGCAGCTGACCTCTCCCGGGCACGAGGTGTGGGAGCGCGATGACATCGCCGGCGCGGAGCAGGTCGCCGTGCCGTGCCTGACGCTGGACGAGATCGCGGCGGCCGAGGGCCTGCCGGACCTGGTGAAGGTGGACACCGAGGGCCATGAGGCGGCTGTGCTGCGCGGCGCCGCGGGTGTCCTGGCGGCCGGCCGGGCGTCGTGGCTGACCGAGTTCCACAGCGCCGGGCTGCGGCAGGAATGCGCCGCGATCCTGGAAGCCGCCGGGTACTCAGTGGAGACGGTGCGGCATCCGCACTACCCGGAGGGGTCCCGGCTGTGGCATCAGCACGGGTGGCTGCGGGCGTTCCCGCCGGGAGGTGGGTCACCGTGCGCGTCGTGAACCTGCCGCCGGGCTGCCAGGGTCTGCGCCTCGAGGACGGCACCCACTACCGGGCCGCCCGCGAGGGCGGCTGGATCACGGTCTCCGACGACCACGCGAAGGCCATCGACGCCATCCCGGGCAACGGGACGGCCGGGCTGGTGAGCGCGGACGGCGGGGTCTACGTTACGGGCGCGAAGAAGAACGGCCGCTGGTGCACGACCTGCCAGCCGGCGAGGCTGTGGCAGCCGTGGAGCACGGCCTGTCCCCGCTGCGGGGCGGCTACCGAGCCTGAGGGGATCGACGGTGACAGCTGACAGCATGGTCGCGACAGGATGGGGATGCTTTGGCGGCACCATTTACCCGTTCGTGCTGAGCAAGGTCCAGAACCCCATCACGAGAACCGTGATCACCATCGAGCCGCCGGTTGAGGTCACGTCCGAGGACGAGTTCAACACGATCTGCGAGCTGGTTCACGGGCTCTGCAGGCTCGCCTGGGACTCCCGCGACTCGGGACCGCGCCCGGACCCGAAGGTCATCGGCGCGGACTGGCTCAAATGGTCTCCGCCTGCGGCTGCCGAGCCTGAGGATAGAGGGGGAAGATCAGCCGGGCCGGCTGGCTGAGGTCGAAGTTGCTGAAGCTCCCGTCCGGCCACAGCATCACGTCGTCGCCATCGGGCGTGCGCAGGTGCGCGTGGTCCTCGCCGCGGTACGGGCAGGATTCCCCGCACGGGTTGCGGCCGTAACCGCGAGCCAGCCACCAGCCGACCCAGTCATCGCTCACCGGCAGCACCCGTCGCAGCCGTGGACGCCCTGCCAGTCCAGGTGCGGGTACTCGCACTCGCGCGGATCGAACCAGGTGCCGTGGTCGCCGGGGCAGTCGTGCTCCGGAGTCAGCGACTTCACGTACGCCATGTGATCCGGGTCGGGATGCCCGACGCCGTGCGGGCAGATCCGCTCCATGACGCCCGTGTCGCCGCGCCAGTTCATCGGCCACGTGACCATGCGATGCGCTGAGGGCCGGTGGATGCAGCACGGAATCTCCCGGCCGGCGCACTTATCCGCAGCGTGCGTCTGCAGCAGGGCCATGCCTGCCTGCTCGCCGAAGACCGGTTCGGCTACCTGCATGCCGACCAGGTCGTAGTCGTTCACTCGTTCAGCATCTCACTCATCACTCACAGAAAGGCGACTACCTTGACTCTGTACTGCCGTAACGACATCGTTGCGGTCACTGTCTCGCCCGACGGGCATGGCGGATGTGGGCGTACCCACTCGCGACCGGCACCCGGCGGAAAGCCCGAGAATATCTGGGCGCTGACGTGCGACGGCGGCTGCGAAGATCACCTGCGCAAGAGCACCCACTGGAGCCCGACTATCGCCAAGATCCCCGAGACTTTCGACGAGGAGTCGGTGCGCAAGGACTTCGAGCAGCGCGGTGCCCTCGACGAGCGCAAGCTGATGGCGATGGCACTGGCCCGGCTCACCGGCCTGGAGATCCCCGAGACGATCGCGGGGGCGATGGCCGGAAGGCTGCCGCACATTCCCGTGACCGGGCAGATGGTGTGCCCGTCCGGCCATTCCAACCCGCCGGGCAAGGGGTTCTGCGGCGACTGCGGCCAGCCGATGCACGGGACCGCCGCGAAGACGGCCCTGCCCGCGCCCGTGAACGGCACGGAGGCAGTCGCCGCACCGCAGCCGGGCCAGAGGCCGCGCCGGCTCCGCGACGCCCGCTCCGACGAGCTGAAGGCGCTGGCGCTGGCGCGGGGCCTGAGCGAGGACGGCACCCGGGCGGACCTGATTGCCCGGCTGGCAGGGGCCGGGGTGACCTCGGCGGACCTGGCCCGGCTGCCCGTGGCCGCGTAAGGAGCGTGTGGGGAGGCGCGGGGAGGCGTGCGCCCGGTGCGGGGCGAAGCGGCACGGCAAGCGCCGCCACGTGTCCGGCTCGTCGGTGATGGCTCCCTGCGCCCGGTGCGGGGCCGGGATCTGCGGTGACCACGCCGTGTGGGACTCGCCGTCCAGTGCGTGGGTGTGCAGGAACGGCACGCTGTGCGAGCGGGACGCCCGGAGGCCCGCCTAGCCCGCTGCCCCCATCCAGATCTCGCCCTCGTGGCAGGGATGCCGGCAGCCGCTCATCGTGCCGCCCCTGTGCCGGACTCCCCAGCAGTCGCCGAGCCAGACACGGCGGTCACCCCAGCATTCATGGCAGGTCTCGCCGCCGAGCAGCGGACCCGGGTCACCGTACCCGATGCCCAGGCACCGGGCCGCGATGATCTCCGGAAGGACTTCCTCCGACGCGCCGAACGGCCACGGATCATCAGGCGGCCAGAACGGCAGGAACGCCTCACCCAGGAACTGGGCGCGGCGCTCGTCCAGTGCGCCACCCTCACGCTGGCGGGTCCGCCGGGACATGCGCTCTTCCCAGGTGCTCATGCTGCCAGTATCCCGCCAGGCACCCGGCGGGTGCCCGAGAAAGGCGGGAGGTGATGCGCAATGCCGACCGTCCTCCCGTGGCAGCCAGGCCAGACACCTTACGTGACCCCTGACCAGCTGACACTATGGCCGGTCGGATTACGGAGTCCAGTGGGGCACGATCCCCCCCATGCAGGGCGTCTCCGGGCCGGCGCAGTTCGCCGTCCAGGCGATGGTCTGCCAGCAGGGCACCGTGAAGGCCGAGGAGATCGCCCGCCAGCCGCTGCGCTCCGTCATCGCCACCGAGACCATCTCCGGCCCGCACTTCCGCCTCACCGTCCAGGCCGACGAGAAGAACTCCCGGTTCGTCTGCTCCCGCGGGCCGGTGACCCAGGTCCTGGCCGTGAGCGTGTGCCCGAACGACGTGTGGCCCCGGCAGTGGACCCCGGTGCCGGCGGGGAGCTACGAGCCCGAGTGGCCCGTCCCCGGCCTGTACGGCACGTCCGTCCCGGCCGGGTCCGGGGAAGGCGGCCAGTCCATCCTGATCCAGCGCGGGTGGATAAACCGGCGGCTGGGCCGGTACGGGTGGCGGATGAAGGTCACCTACATCGCGTGCTGGCCGCACGCGTGCCTCACCGCTGCCGTGATCGCGGGTGCCGGCACGATCCCGGTCGATGACTGCACCGCGTGGGCACCCCCCGCGCCCGGGCTCCCGGGTGCGTACGGGATCGTCTACGACGCCCTCGGCGGCGGCCAGGAAGCCGTGTCCTGCACCGCGGCCTCGGCCGTATCGGGGCCCGGGACGCTGACCCTGGCCTCGCCGCTGGCCTACGGCCACGCCGCCGGGATCATGGTGTCCGCCCTGCCGCAGACCGCGATCTGGGCCGCAGCCCTGCTCGCCGGGGAGGCGGCGCTGATGCGCGGCGCGACCGCCACCACCATCCAGACCACCTCCGGCCGCCAGCAGACGGTGACGGGCAGCATCCTGCGCCAGCAGGCCCAGGACATGCTGGCCCCCTACCGGGTCACGGTGTAGGGATGCCGGTAACCGCCGCCGTGTCGTACGTCGCGGGCCTGCTCGAGGGCCTGACCCCGCCCGGCGCGACCGGCCTGAAGGGTCCCATCTCCGCGCTGATCACGCCGCTGGACCCGGACGTGAACCCCGACGGCATCGCCCGCCTGTACGTCTGGCCCGCAAGAGGACCCGAGAAGCGCATCGCCATACCCCGCAACAAGGGACCGGGCACCCCGGCCGGGGTCAAGCAGATCCTGCACGAGCTGGAGCTTTTCGGGGTCTGGATGGATTACCCCGACGACCCGGCCGCCGACGTGAACTTCCCGCTGTTCCTCGACTTCGTGATGATGACCCTGCGCACCTCCCCGAACCCGGCCCTGTACGCCGACCCGGACACCGGGAGCACCTCGCAGATGGTCAACCTGGGCGAGGTCATGACCTACGACTACGTCCCGCCGCGCACCCTGGAAGGCCAGGCGATGCGGCGCTACGACTTCCGCATCAGGTGCTCGCTCCTGGAGATATTCCAGGCTTAGCCCTTTCCCTGCCGCCCAAGCATTCCTGAAGGAGCCGTGTGGCGTATTCCCCCTCCGTCTGGCCGGTCCCCGACCGCTACATCGACGGCGGCAAGGAGGCGGGCCCCGGCTCGGTGGCCTCCGCCACGTTCACCGCCCCGATGACCCAGTTCAAGCCGGTGGACAAGCGCACCCGGCTGGAGGACACGGCGTGGCGCAACTCCCGGGCGCACCTGTACAACCTGATCGACGGGGTGCGGATCGCGGACATGTCTATGGGCGGACCCATCTTCGCGGATACCATCGGGTACCCGATCCTGGGCGTGACCGGCGACTACTACCAGTTCGTCTCCGGCGGGGTCATCGGCACGTCGTCCAGCCTGTCGGGCTCCATGTCGGCCGGCGCGACGTCGGTCGTGGTCTCCTCGGGCACCGGGTTCGCCATCGGCAAGATCATCTCCGTGGGCGGCACCGGGACCATCGCCGAGGAAGTCCGCTCGGTCACCGCGATCTCCCCGGGCCTGGCGCCGGGAACGCTGACCCTGAACGCGGCCCTGTACCAGGGTCACGCGACGGGCGGCACCGTGATCTCCTACGCGAGCTACAACGGCGTGGGGCACACCTTCACCCTGCTCAATTCCGGCACGGGCGCGGGCGGCTCCATGTCAGCGCAGCCGCCGACGTACACGTACTACGACTGGACCGGCGTGCCGGCCGGGTCCGGGGCGCGGCAGTACTCCTTCGGCAGGTTCTCCGAGGTCACCATCACCGGGTCGGCCGAGGGCCTGGTCATGTGGGACGCGAAGATGGTCGCGCTGGCCTCGCAGATCGCCGGGTCCACCCCGTCGGTGATCATCTCGCCCGTCGCGCCGCAGCCGGCCTGGGTGTCCACGCTGGCCATCGCCGGGGCGGGCACGCAGAACAACGCCGAGTGGAAGCTCACGCTCACCCAGAAGACCGGGCCGAAGTTCACCAACCAGGGCACCCAGGACCCCTACGCGAACCCGGCGGGCTACCTCGACGCCGCGCTCGCCTTCAACTTCGACCCGATCTCAGACGAGTCCGAGTTCAATCTGTACGTGAACAACACCCAGCCGACCATCCAGATCGTGGCGGCCAACAACCTCCCCGGCACGAACGCGGCATCTCTGACCATCAACGCGCAGGCGGCGGGCTTCGACGCCGGCGAGTACGACGACACCAAGGACGTCTTCGCGCTGACCGAGAGCGCCAAGCTGATCGCCAGCACGGCGCTGGCCGGCCCTTCGGGCGGTTACTCGCCGGTGTCCCTGACCCTGGTGAACCAGGTCGTGAACTATTAGTACGAACCGGACATAGGAGCCGCGCATGAAAGTCCCCCTCCCCTCGGGCCACACCGCCGAGTTCCGCGACACCCTGATGCGGGGCGACATCCGGGAGGCCAAGCGCGGCGTGAAGGTCGTCATCTCCCCGGACGGGAGCCGGACGATCGAGGGCTCGCTCGTCGAGGACATGACCGGCCGGATCGTGACCCGGATGCTCACCGGCTGGGACTTCGGGCAGCCGCTGCCGCGCGAGGCGCAGACCGAGGGCCTGCAGCAGCGCATCCTGGACGAGGTGCTGGACAGCGAGGACTGGCAGGCGGTGAAGGCGGCCGCGGGACCGTGGGTGGAGGCGTGCCTGGACACCGAGAAGCCGGACGTGTTCACCCACGTCTCCGGGGTGCGGGTGCAGGCCGCGACCGCGGCGGACGCGGAGGCGCTGGACGCCAGCCCTGACTTCACCCGCGAGGGCGGGGGGCCGGACCCAAAAAACGCATCGAGGGCTATCGGGACTTCTTCCTCGGCAAGCCCGGGGCCGGATGGCCAGCCGGCGACGACCCCGGATTCGACGCCACGGACTTCGAGCTGATCCGCCGGTACCGCTGGACGTTCGAGCAGATCGACGCCCTTCCGGCCGGGAAGGCGGAGGAGGTGGTCTTGGCCCACGCGGGCTGGGACGAGGCCGTGATGGTGGTGCAGAAGCGGCACGCGAGGAAGAACGCGCCGAAGCCTGACCACGGCAGGACCCGCCCGATCTACGGGATGCCGGGGGCGAGCGCCCCGGAGGGCGGTGCGCGGTGACGCCGGCCGAGCTGCCCGGCTACCTGGAGGCCATCAGGGCGCGGGTGGAGGCCGCCGCCGTTCCCGTGGTGGACGCCATCGCGGAGACGTACAAAGAGCATCTGGTCGGCTACACCCTGCATGAATCCGGCGAGCATGAGCCGGTCACCCGGACACCGGCGGTTCCGGGCAGGCCTCCCGCATTCATGCCCGGCGGGAAGCACGGGAGCCTCGCCGGGTCGGTGATCAGGACTCCCGGCACCGGGTCCGGGGGGGTCGCGACGTCGATCGTCGCGCCGAAGGCGATCTACTCGGCCACGCTCCAGTGGGGCGCGGTGCACACAGGGAAGCCCTGGATGTGGCTCTGGGTGGCCTACATCGGCCCTGGCGAGGTGCGCCGGCGCGGCTGGGTCAGGCACACGGTGAAAATTCCTGCTTACCCCTACATGGACGTCGCAGTGGACGAGACCATCGTTAACGGCTCACTGGAACGGGCCGGGATCAGCGCTTTCATGGCGGCCGTATGGGGGAGGTGACTCCTCCCGTTGGCCGAGAATCTTGAGAGCGTAGAGCAAGCCTTCATTTCCGATCTGACCCGTTACCTTGCCGGTCTCGATGCCGGGATCGCGAAGGCCGCCGAGTTCGCCGCCGCCAACAAGGAAGCGGAGGACGCGGTCGCGGCGCTGGCGCTGGCGGCCAACGACGCGGCGACGGTGATCGCGTCGTCGATGGACAGGGCGACCAGGGCCGTGGCCGGGCTCGCGTCGGCGATGGCGGCCCTGGACAGCAAGCACATCTCCGTCACGGCGTCGGTGTCCGGGATCTCCGGGCCGGTCGCCGGCGCGATAGCCCAGGTCGAGGCGCTGAAGGCCGCCATGGCCGGGCTGGGCGGCGCGACGGTGCGGATCGGCACGGACATGTCCGGGGCGGGCGCGCGGACGGCCGCCGCGACGGGGATGATGGCGGGCGGCCTGCGGCTGACCGGGGCGGCCCTGCACTGGATCGTGATGGGGACCGTGGAGGTCGCGGCGACGGCGATCCCGGCGCTGGTGGCCCTCGGCGCGGCTGCCGCCGGGATGTACCCCGCGTTCGTGCACATCTACGACCAGATGAGCAACCTGTACGTCGCGTCGGGGAGCCTGCGGGGGGCGCTCCTGAACTCCGTCGGGCCGCTGCACGCCCTGGGCGTGAACTTCGGGCAGGTCAGCGCGGCCATGGCCCCCGACGCCTACATCATCTTCGGGTCGGTGATCAATGACCTGACCGGGCGGTTCGGCGCGTTCTCGCAGGTGGCGCAGCAGGCCGGGACGGTGCTCGCCGCGTTCGCGACGAAGGTCACCATGGATCTTCAGGGCCCGATGGGCGCACAGCTCGCCGGGTTCTTCGCGAACGCCGTGAAGTACATGATCCAGTGGGGCCAGGTGCTGGGGAACCTGGCGCACGGGTTCGCGAACGCGATCAATGACATGTGGGGCGTCTCCCACATCCTGCTGGACGTCCTGGTCGGGCTGTCGCGGGCGTTCGTGGCGCTCACGTCCAACCCGGTGGGGGCGTGGCTGATCGGGGTCGCGGCGTCCATGTCGGCGCTGTACCGGTACAGCCAGCTTCTGGTGGTGGTGTTCGGGTTCCTCTCGCGGCTCGCGATCGTGCAGGTGTTCGTGCAGGCCGGGATCGCGGCCGTGGCGGCGGCGGCGGAGTTCGGGATCCTGGGCGCGGCGGCGGTGTTCCTCGACGGCGTCCTGATGCCGCTGGTCACGCTGCTCATGGGCCCGCTGGGGATAGCGATGGCCGCGACGGTCGCCGGGCTGGGGCTGTGGTGGCTGGCGACCCGGCAGACTGCCGACGCGACTACGCAGCTGATCCAGCAGGTGCAGGCGATGCCGCCCACCCTGTCGAACCTGGCGAAGGGGGTCACACAGCTTTCCGGGCAGCTGACGCAGGTCACGGGGGCGACCAGGCAGTGGACGGCCGTCTCGCACGAGGGCTGGAAGGGCGCGGCGGCGGCCGGGGTCATGATGGGCCTCGCGGCGCAGGACACGGCGGCCCTCACCGCCGCCATCCGCAAGCAGGTCACGGAGCTGCTGAACCTGGAGATCGGGCTGGCGCAGACCGGGGCCGGCACCGGTGCGGTCGCGGCCGGGGAGAACGCGCTGGCGATCTCCACCGCCCTGGCGGACTCCAAGGTGTCCCAGCTGAACCAGGCGCTGGACCAGTACATGACCCTGGTGACCGGCGGGACCGCCGGGCTGGCGGCGTTCACGACGTCCCTGTCGAACATCGGCTCCGTCGCGGCGACGACCACGAACAACCTGGGCACCGCGACCGTGCAGCTGAGCCTGACCGCCAGGCAGTTCGGCGAGGCGCTGTCGAAGAACACGGCGGTCGGCGCGGCAGCGTGGTCGAACTTCGACCAGATCGTCGGGTCCACGATGCCGCAGCTGATGGACTGGTTCCGCCAGGCCGGGGTCCTCGGCGCGGCGTCCTCGCAGGAGATCAGCCGGGCGGCCCTGGACGCCGCCTCGTCGATGCTCCGCTACGCCGGGTCGAACAAGACCGCGCAGGCCGAGGTGCTCGCGTTCGTGCAGGCGCAGGGACTGAACATCCGCACCTGGCCGCAGCTGCTCGCCGCCGTGCACCACCAGGGCATCGGCCAGGCCGACCTGCAGAAGAAGGTCGACGCCACCACCATCGCCCTGTCGCACCTGTCTGACATCGCGAAGAACACGGCCGCCGCGCTGAACTCCCAGATGTCCACGTCGATCGCGACGGCGGCGCTGAAGACCGTCGGCTTCCAGGACAAGGTCGACGCCCTGACCGCCGCGATCCAGAAGTACGGCGCGAACTCGCCGCAGGCCGTCCAGGCCGCGCGCAACCTCTCGACGGCCGAGCAGCAGGCCAGCAATTACGCGATCCAGGCCGCCGGGAGCATGGACCGCTTCACGAACAGCGCCGCGCGGGCGGGGAACGCGGCCGGCGGGGCCGCCAGGCAGGTGGACAACCTGATCCTGCAGCTCCGGGGCCTGCACGACAAGACCGTCTACCTCAACATCATCACCACCGGCAACGTCCCGCCGCAGATCACCATCCCGGGCGCTCACGGTGCATCGGGCGGCGTCATCCCCGGCTACGCACCCGGCCATGACACGGTGCGGGCGATGCTGTCGCCGGGCGAGGGCATCCTGACCCCGGAGGCGGTGCGGGGCCTGGGCGCGGGGTTCGTGCACGCCGCGAACCGGTACTTCTCCGCCCCCCGGATGGCCGGGCCGGGGTTCGGGACGGGCGGGATCGCGCCGTCGCTGCCGTCGGCCCTGCGGTCGGCCGCGCACGTCTCCCCCGCCCTGGCCTCGGCGGCCTCGGGCGGCGGCGGGGGCGGGATGCAGGTGCACAACCACTACTCGGTGACGGTGAACAACGCCGGGTCGGTGCTCGCGGAGCAGGAGCTCGGCCGGACGCTGCTGACGGTCCTGAACCGGCAGACGGGGCGGAACATGGGCAACCAGCTGTGGCTGCCGGGACGGACCCACTGACGTGGCGCCGTCGGTGCTCACGTCGTGGTCCGGGTCGTACTGCCCGCCGCTGACCCCGCCGGGCACCGGCACGACCCCCGCGCCCGGGTGCCAGGGCCTGGGGATCACGGTCGCGATGCCGGCCGGGGACTGGGCCGTCGCGCTCGTGTCGTGGCGGCAGCCGCCGAACTCCCCCGCCGTGACGATCGCGTCGGTGGCCGACGACGCGCACTCGTGGTGGGAGCCGCTCGGCGCGCCCAGCGCGGTCTCGAGCCCGTCCGGGGTGACCCGGTCGGTGGCCTGGTTCTGCCCCCGCTCCCGGGCGTCTGCGCTGGTGCAGGCCGAGCCCACCGGGTTCGTCCTGTCGATGGCGATGACGGTGCTGGACATCGGCGGGATGACGGACTGGATCGCGCAGGTCCTCCCCGTCACCGGGTACGCGAACGCCGCGACGTCGCTGGCGATGACGTCGGCCGCTCCCGGAGCCTCCGCGATCCTGCTCGCCTCCTGCGGGTCGGACCTGCTGTCCGGCGGGAACGCCTCCCAGGTCACCGGGCCTGGCGCGGGGTGGACGACGCTGACCCCCGTGGTGGCGTTCAACGGCACCGACCACACCTCGGACCTGGCGCTGAACGCGGCCTGGCAGGTCGCGTCGGCCGCGAAGACCGCGACGTGGTCCGCGAGCCCCGCGATGGACCTGTCCGGAGTCCTCGGCGGCCTGATCGCGGCACCGGCGGCGCTGGCCCAGCCGAACCCCAGCTGGCCGGTGATGATCCCCGAGATCGCGGTGGGGGACGGGCAGTACACGACCGCCGATTCCCAGAACTGGGTCCCGGCGGTCGCGCCGGTGCTGGACTTCGCGTTCACGCAGGGCCGGCAGTACGAGCAGCAGGCGCTGGCCACCGGCGACGGGGTGCTGACCCTGGACAACCCGGCCGGCGCGGTCCTGCCGCCCGCGTTCCCGTCATCCGCGGGAGTGGACTCGGGGACCCCGGCGCGGATCCGCTGCTACTGGCCGGGCGGGGCGTGGCAGGTCCGGTTCAGCGGGAACGGGTCCGGCGCAGGGCCGTTCGTCAACAGCGCGTCGGCGTTCGCGGCACCGGGGCAGGTGTGGACGCAGTCGGCGTGGGGCGCGTGCTCCCCGGCCTGGGCCGCCGGGATGAACCTGGTCGTCATCTTCCAGGACGGCGGCTTCGCCACCCTGGCGACGTATACCTCGGGCCTGGCGGCGGGCCCGGTGCCGGCGGAGATGGCGGTCACCACCGGGCCCGCGCCGGCAGGCACGCAGTACGCGGCGTTCTACCTCCAGGCCAACGGCACCCCGCCCGCCGCGACGGTGTTCTCGGCGTCCGCCGCCCCGGTCCCGCCGGGGCCGCCCGGTCCCGGGATCGTGTACCCGCTCGGGCCGTGGAACACCACGTTCTCCACCGCGACGATCCTCAGCCAGTCCGCGTGGTCGGCGAACGCGCTGGGGCCGCCGAACCCGACGCCCTGGTACGTGCCGTTCTCCGGTTTCGTGGAGCGGCTGCCGCAGCAGTGGGACGAGACGTGGCGGGGGTTCACCGCCGCGACGATCACGGACATGTGGACGTCGCTGCAGGAGAACATGCAGCCCATCCTGCCGGCCGAGATGCTCGCCGACGCGCCGCAGTCCGTCTGGCCCTGCACAGACCTGCCCGGGTCGCTGGTCGCGTCCAACCTGGCGCCGGGGAACAGCAACCCGATGTTCGTCCGGGCCGCGAAGAGCGGCGTGCCGTCCCTGACGCAGGCGTTCGGCGCGAACGCCGGGGCGCTGCCGGGGGCGCAGGGCACGTTCCTGATCAACCCGCAGTACCGGATCTCGTCCCAGGCCGGGATGTGGAGCGCGACCCAGCCCGCGTCCGGCGTTAACACCGTCGGCTTCAGCCTCACCGCCGTGGACAGCGGCTTCCCGTCCCCGGCCGGCGGCGCGACGATCGAGTGCTGGTTCCAGGTCACCGCGAACTTCTCGACCACGACCGACCCGTTCATCATCTCCGTCACCGACATCCGCTCCTGCGGCTTCGCGATCTCGGTCATCTACCTGTCCGGGAACCTGGTCATCTGGAGGGACGGCGGGTCGCCGGTCGGGAACGTCGCCACCTTGATCGACAGCTCGGTCAACTACAACGCGGCCGGGTCGCCGCTGACCCACATCGCCGTCACTTACAACAGCACGACGTTCACGGTGTACCTCAACGGCGTGGCCAAGGTGTCCGGCAGCTGGAGCACCCCGCTGCACCGCGACCTGCCGTACCTCTGCGTCAACGGCGTCGCCGGGACGGCGATGGAGAGCAACACCCAGGTCCAGGGCGACAGCGTGTTCTGGGCGGGCTACGCCGGCCAGGTCGCGATCTTCCCCCGGATCCTGCACCCGCTGCGGATCCTCACGCACTACGAGGCCGCGCTGACCGGCATGGCCGGGGATCAGGCGTCGCAGCGGGTGGAGCGGATCCTCGGCGCGTCCACCGACGCCGTGTTCCGCCGCCTGATCATGCAGGAAACCAGGATGGGCCTCGGCGGCGGGCTGGACCAGGTGGCATCCTGCACCGACCTGCCGGGCAGCCCTGCCGGTCAGGGGATCACCAACATCGCCGGCTCGGTCACCCCCGGCCAGACGTTCGTCACCCCCGGCGGCGAGCTGTTCATGCTGTCCAAGCAGGCCGCGTGGGGCCAGCCCGCCCGGTGGACCCTGGGCAGCAACGTCAGCGCCGGGGAGATCCCGTTCACCGACTCCGCGTCCCTGGGCTACGACCCGGCGAAGGTCGCCAACGCCATCCAGTTCACCCAGCTCGACCGGCAGGACATCGTCACCTCCCAGGTCCCCGCGATCACGAACGCGAGCGAGGCGCAGTACGGGTCGGTCACGATCAACGCCACCGGCTATTTGTTCGCCGACGCGACCACGTCAATCGGGTCCGGGCCGGGGCTGTACGACCTGGCGAACTGGCTGGCCACCACCTACCAGGCGCCGCTGATGCGCGGCGAGGTCATCACGATCGACGCCGCCGCCAACCCCGCCGCATGGCCGGTTGTCCTCGGCGCGAGCGTCGCCGACATGGTGCAGGTGAACACGCGGCCCCCGACTGGCGGGGGCCTGGTCATCCCCATCACGGGAAGGGTCTCGCAGACCACCCGCAGGCTGGTGTCCGGCGACAAGGGCATCACCGAGGGGTCCCTGCAGCTGATCATCGACGCCGCGCCGGAGGCCGAGATTCTTACCTGCGACAGCCCTACGCTCGGATTGCTGGACGGAACTCACATTCTCGGCTGGTAGTGCCCGCCCGTACGATTTCCTGCCGGGCGGTGAGTTATGCCGCTGACCAGTGGCGGATTGCTGGTCTACCTGCCGTCACCGCAGACCTACGCGCTGAACCAGCAGGTCAAGGCACCGCTGCTGCGGGCCGACGTCGGCGGCACCGTTCAGGTCCTGACGAACCCGCCGTTCTTCTCCGGCGCGCAGACCGTGAACCCGACGTCGATCCCGAATAGCGGCGCCGCCACCCAGATAGCGCTGGACACCGAGAACGCGGACCCCTACAACGGGCATCTGGTCTCGGTGAACCCGTCGCGGTACTACGGCATGTTCCCCGGCTGGTACCTCGCCATCGCGTCGGTGCCGTCCGCGAACCAGTCCGGCGGCGGGGTGTTCACCTCCTACGTCGGGCTGAGCCAGGGCGGCGGCGCGCCGGTCTACATCTCCGGGATGTACGTCCCGACCGCCGGCACGCCGGGGAACAACCAGTGCATCTCGGCGAAGCTGATCCAGTTCACCAGCACCGGGAACTACGGCGGGTCCGCCAACGACTACGCCGTCGCCGCGGCGTCCCAGACCTCCACCAACGCCACGATCTCCACCCGGATCACGATCAACCAGTACCCGACGCTCCAGCTGCGGTGGTGCGGCACCGGGGCGTCCACGGCGGGGCTGATCGTCCCCACGAACGACACGTGGCCGTCGCCGCCGTCGTACGTGACCAGCGCGTTCCTGAACAAGAACAGCCGCGACGCCTGCGACTTCCTGCTCGGGCCGCCGGTCATGGAGGCATACGACTCCGGCACCGCGCAGACCCTCGGCTCCCAGGCCGCCGTTCCCGTCACCGGCACGACGATCAAGTGCGATGCCGTCACGGTCGACAACTCCGGCGCGTTCAGCACGGGCGCCTTCACCTGGACCGCGCCCTACGGCGGCCTGTACTACTGCTACGGGCAGCTCGGGCTGACGATGAGCGCGAACGCGCTCGGCCTCGCCGCCGGGCTGACGATCACCAGCGGGAACTACAACGGCGGGACGAAGTTCACGATGTGGGGCGGCTCGCAGCAGGCTTTCAGCGCCGGCGGGTTCCTCAACGCCGCCATCGTGCAGAAGAGGCTCCGGCTCGCCGCCGGGGACACGGTCAGCCTCGCCGGGTGGCAGGCGACTTCCGGCGGCGCCGGCGCCGCGGTGCAGCAGACCTACGCGACGCGGCTGATCTGCTGCTGGCTGGCGGCCTGACATGCCGCTGTGGCCCCCGCCGCCGGTCCCCGCGTTCATCGCCGGGTACGCGCCGCTGCCCGCCACCCTCGGCGACGGGTCGTCCCTGACCTCCTGGGTGCAGGCCAGCCTCGGGTTCTGCACCCAGCGGATCGCGTTCCGGGGCCGGCAGACCGTCACCCAGAACATCACCAGCGCTAACGCGTTCTTCACCCTCGCGCTGGACACGGTCGACGAGGACCCGTTCGGGCCCTACGGCACCACCGGGTACGGCTGGCGGTCTTCCAGCAATGCCTGGTACGCGCCGTTCACCGGGTGGTACGAGGTCACGGTCACCGGCACGGCGCAGGCCGGGAACCAGTGGCTCGGCGCGGGCGTCCAGGTAACCGGCGGGACCACGTTCCAGGACGAGGAGGTCGCGGTCACCGCCGCGAACTTCGGCGGCGCGTCCGCGTCCCAGGTCGTCCCGATGATCGGCGGCGGCCAGGACTACGTCCAGGCCCGGATCATCGGCAGCGTCACGTTCTCCACCGACGTCTCCACCGCAGGGCGGGTCCCGTCGATGGAGATCGTGTTCCTGAGCGAGTGATCAGTACTTCGCCCAGCGCTCGTCGGTGAAGTACATGCCCTTCGGCATCGGCACATGGCGGCCGAGCCACCCCAGCCTGTTTAGGTAACGGATCAGGGGAATGGACAGGCCGCCGCAGTACTCGACGGTGTAGCCGAGCAGGACCGCCGTGTTGCTGTCCCAGTGTTTCGCGAAGTAATACGCCGAGATCCTGCCGCTGGCCCTGAGGACCGGCAGCGGCGGCCTGCAGATCGGCGAGCGGGCTGCCGCCTGCTGCACAGTGTGCGTCCGCACACTGTGCGTCCGCACGGCGGGTGCGCGATAGGCCGCGCCTGCGGGAAGCGCCGCGCCGGCCGCCAGCCCGGCCAGGGCTGCGGCCGATGCGATCAGGGCCGTGATGGTTCTGCTCATTGCTCCTCCTCTTCCGGTGCGGACAGGCCGCGCTCGATGTACATCTGCGCCTGTGCCGACAGGCTCCGGTGCTCGCGCCGGGCGCGGGCCTTCAGCGCCTCGTAGGCGCCGGCGGGCACCCGGATGCTGAAGCTCCGCCAGTCCGTCCGGTCCTCGATAGTTGCCATGAACTATGACGGTACCACCGTGAACCATCGTGAGGACGCGGAAGGAGACTGCCATGACGATCCTCGCCTGCGTCCGGGCCGTGCCCCGGACGGTTCTCGCCGCCGAGGGGCTTACGTCAGGCAGTCTGCCGGCCGTCCGGATCGGAAGGAGCGTGTGACCGATCCCGGCCCCTTCGCCACCCGGCGGGAACTGGACATGCAGAGGTCCGCCGCTGACGCCGAGCACGCCCGGTTCCGGTCCGACCTGCACGCGCTGGACGCCGGCGGGTCACGGGGAGTTGTGGGATTGCAGGTGCAGGTGGCCGACCTGGCTAAGGAGGTGGCCAACCTGCAGGCCAGCGTGGACGCCCTGCGAGCCGACATGGACAGGCGCTTCGACGCGCACATGAAAGTGCACCAGGACGATGCCGGGGACCGGATCTCATCGCGCCGGTTCCGCGTCACTGCCACCATCGCCGCCGTGGTCGCGGCGGCGGCCGTCATCACGCTCCTGATCACCATCGTGTCCAGGCTGCACGGCTAACTCTCCGGAGGGAGAATCGCATGACCATCCCGGCCAGGCTTGCCATCGGCCCCGACGGGCTGCTGCGCGGGAACGCCGCCATCACGCACAACGTGCCCATGCCCACGGGCAACGGCACGGCCGGCGGGTTCGGAACCCCCTACGGCGGGGTGATCCACACCGAGGTTGGCTTCGAGCACGGCACCATCGCCGAGTTCAACACCCCGGCCGCGCAGGCGTCGGCGTTCTTCTCGATCGGCATGGACGGCCGCATCCACCAGTACGGCCCCCTCGGCAGGGACTGGATGGCCTGGACTCAGGTGGCCGGCAACCCGAACTGGCGCGGCGTCGAGCACGAGGACAAGAGCCATCCGACCACGCCGATGCCCGAGGCGCAGCTGATCGCCAGCGCGCAGGTATTCGAGGCAATGAGCACCTTCGACGGATCGCTCGGCAACCCGTGGCCGCTGCAGGCGACCGATAACGTGAACGGGCGGGGCGTCATCCTGCACTCCGACGGCGGGGTTCCGTGGGGCAACCACGCCTGCCCCGGACCCGTCCGCGCCGCGCAGCGCCCCGCCATCCTCGCCCTGGCCCGGCAGATCCGCGCCGGGAACGGAACCCTCCAGGACATCCCCGCCGGGGTCTGGACGCGCCTGGCGGGCACTGACGCCGAGGTCCTGACTGACCGGGCCACGGCGCTGCGCGCACGCCCCTACACCACAGGAGAGACCGCATGAGCTTCATCGACGAGATCAAGTCCTTCTTCGACAGCCACGCCGCCGAGATCGAGCGGGTCACCGCCGTCGCCGCGGCGGTAGACGCCGACCCGCTCATGCAGGCGGCGCAGGCGGCGGCAGGGCTGCCCGCAGGAGCGCGGCAGGCCATCGCCGACGCGCTGACCCGGCTGAACGACGAGTTCGCCGCGGCGGTGCAGCAGGCCACCGAGAACGGGCGGCAGGCCGGGCACGCAGCTGCGGCGGCTGAGCTCGCGCCGCCCGCTGACGCGCCCGCCGAGGTGTAGCCGGCGGAGTAGACTGGCTGCTGCTCTCAGGCGAAGAGTTACGGCCCCGGCACCGGGCAACTGGTGCCGGGGCCGGTTTTACTCATGCCCGGAATAGGGCTGGTTCCCGGCCGGAGGTCCCGCAGGCCGCCCATGGTCTGGACTCTCCCCGCAGCGGACGTGGTGCCGATGCCGTGACCGGCATCTTCACGGGGCTGCCCGGTCCTCTCGTCCCCATGGTCTGGTCTGAAGGCCAGACCATGGAATACGGGGGATCTGCCGCCCTGGCACGCTGGGCCGGCGGCGTACGCGCCGGGCCTGGATGGTAAGTCCGGGCTTGGGGTGCCAGGGCCGGGAGTCAGCTTACCGGGTGCCACTGACGGCGGTCAGGTAAGTGTTTATACCCGCCGTCGCGACACGAAACTGCCCGGCGAGGCGCTCATAGGCACCGGGCAGGTCAAAGCCGAACGGCAGCCTGGTTCCCGGCGGGAACGCCCAGAGCCAGTACGTGTTGGACATGTCCACCAGCCGGGACGCGGCGGGGTAGAGCTCGATGGCCTCGGCATCGGAGCACTGCGCGGCCAGGATCACCGCGCACGCGGAGCGGCAGCACCCCCGTGACCCGGCTCACGTCCCCACGGCATGGGACCGTCACTTCTCCATCGCCGCCAGGGTCGCAGCCGGGGCGTTCCTCACCGGGGAGGACGTGAGACGGATCGCCGCGCGGGAACTGGCGGCAGGGAACTTCGCCGTGTGCGAGATACCGGAGGAACCACGGTGAAGCACGGTAGCGATGAGTTCCGCGAGCTGGCCGCGCGGGGCACGATCTTGCGATGCCAGGTCGGCTCGGGCGTCCACGGCATCGCGATCGACGGCCACGATGACCGGGACGAGATGGGAATCTGCATCGAGCCGCCTGAGTACGTGATCGGGCTGCGGCGGTTCGAGCAGTACGAGTACCGGACCCAGCCCGAGCACCACAGGTCCGGGCCTGGCGATCTTGACCTGGTGATCTACGGCCTGCGCAAGTGGATGCGCCTGGCGCTGCAGGGCAACCCGTCCGTGCTCCTGCCGCTGTTCGTGCCCGATGACGAGATCGTGTCCATCACGCCGCTTGGCCGGGAACTGCGCGAATGCACGACCATGATCCTGTCCCGGCAGGCGGGGCACCGGTTCGCCGGCTACCTCGAAGCGCAGCGGCGGGGGCTGCTGTCCCGCGACGGCAAGGGCCGGTGCCCGGTGGCTGACCTGATCCCGCACCGCCGCCGCCCCTGTGCTTCCTGTCCGTGGCGCACCGACACCGCCGGGCGTCTCGCGTTCGCGAACCTCGTCGAGTACGCGGACGGCACCTGCGGCAAGCCCGGCAGCGAGGCGGCGCTCGGCGCGGTCATGTTCGCCTGCCACTCCTCGCGCAGCGGTGCGACCGGATCGTCATCCCGTCCTCGCTGACGCGTTCCAGCATCACCCACCCGCCGAGGCCCTGGCAGACTCGCGGGGACCACAGCCAGATGATGGGCACCTTGCAGCGGTAGCAGTCCTTCGTGTGGGGAATCGGGCCTGTCTCACTCATCGTCGCCTACCGGGATCACTTCGCAGACCCTGTGAACCTCCCCGCGCCCTGCTGCGGCTGTTTCAGCAGTCAGGGTGTCGCGCTCGGCTCCGGCGGACTCGGCGTCGGGCCACATGCCGAATGTCTCGACGTCCCACCGGCCGGAAGCCTGATTCCGGGTCGCCACGACAAATCCAATCGGGTCAGCCATCGTCTTCCTCCACGGGCGTGCAGCGCATCGTCAGGCAGACGCGCTGCCCCGGCTCACTGCGGTCAAGCAGGTACCAGCCCTCCGGGCCCGCCAGCCGGTCCGCCAGGGTGCCGCTGCCGGTGCCGGAGAGGCGCACCTTCACCACAAGGGGATCTGGCAGCGTGCGCGCGGGAACGGGCTTGCCCGCGAAGCGCAGGCACGACCTGCACGTAACGTCCTCCCCCGCGGCACCGCGCGTGCCGCACAAGGTGCCGCCACCCTGGCGGGAGTAGTGGATCTTCGGCCCGGCCATCAGCCTTCCTCCTTCGGCGGCGCAGTCTCAACCCAGTCGATGCCGTGAAGCTGCGGGAACGGGTTCGACCGCAGCGGTTCCTCCATGTACGGGCGCGGGTGGCAGGTGTAGCCCATCGCTACCGCGATGGCATCGGCTATCCACGGGATGAACGTCTCGGCGTCGGCCACGGTGATGTCCAGTCCGTAGCGCTGGTCGAGCAGAAGGTGGATGATGCCCCCGTTCGCGGGCATGGCGTCAAGGAACGGGACTTCCCGGCCGTCCACGATCACCCTGTGGACGCTGAACGGGCCGACGATCTCATAGTGCTGGGGCATCAGCTTTCCTCCTTCGGCGGCAGGCCGGTCAGCAGCCCCAGTACGAGCACAGCAGCCACGCGGGCTTGTCCTGCACGGGCGTGATGCCCAGGACGGCCAGGGCCGCGTTCAGCTTCTGGTCATACGCCGCGAGCGTCGCCGGGTCGCTCAGCGCGGCCAGGTCGAGCACGTCGCAGTCTCCCCGGTGCGCGGTCAGCACCTTCGCCGCCAGGATGTACATCGGGTACTCACCGGAGCAGTAGGACTCAAGCTCGATGCCCAGCGCGGCCTCAGCCTCGCTTTCGCGGCCGAAGTAGCCCTCGCGGCCATCCTCGTACGTCTCAGTGAAGCCTGAGGCGATGAGCAGGCACCGTTTCATCTCATCGGGGATATCGAGATCTTCCGTGGCTTCCTCGGTGTCCGGGTCGGGCAGCCACGGCACGCGCAGCTCGCCGTACTCACCGGCCTCGCGGACCTTCCAGCCGTCGTCTTCGCCGCCGCCCAGGTCATAGCCGTAGACGAGCATCCCGTTAGTTGACTGTCCCATCACTGGTCTCCGTTTCTCGTTGCTTCCTTCGGCGGCAGGTCCGGCAGCGGCTCTCCGGCGCGCCACCGGGCGAACGCCTCGACCTCGGCACCGTCCGGCATGGCACCGTCTTCCCATGCCCGCATCAGCGCCTGGAGGTCGTCCGCGTCGATGATCCGCGTGCCGTCGCCGAGGACATGGACGTGCAGCGTGACGCCGGACAGGCTCAGCTCGCCCGACCAGACGGCAGCTGGCTCAGGCATCGGCCGGGCAGTTCTCGTTGCAGTCACCTTCGTGAGCGGGGTGCCGGAGCCTGACTGGCGCGCCGCTGGTGACCGGGGCATCCGGTATGTAGTTCGGGTCAGCGCCGATCGTGATCGCCTTGCACGCGTGCTCGGCATAGCGAATCCGGGCGCGCAGCTCGCCCTGGTGGCTGCGATCCGAATCGCCGGGATCATCCAGCAGATCCGGGTCGGCCAGCCGCCCCAGTGCCCTCATTGCATAGTCGAGCATGACGGCCGGATCGGGCGTGGTCATTGATGGCCTCCTTCCATATCGCTGTTGCGCTTCTCACCCATCGGTGACTCCCAGGCTGAACCGGGATGGCCCGGAGTGGCGGTGCGGCAGGCACGAGGTGCACCGGCAGTCGTGCGGCCATCCGGGCGCCATCGTCAGCCGGTCCCGGTCTGCCAGCCCGTCAGGGCCGCGCTGGCCGGTCTCGTCTGCTGTGGTGATGACGGTCAAGGGGTCTCCAGTGCGTCGGCCAGCGCACGCTCGTGCGCGGCGGTCATCTCGTCATAGCCTGCGAACAGCGCGGGCCAGCCTGCGGGGGCTGTCAGGACAGCACCGGGAAGATGGCCCCAGGCGACCGCGAGCCGCACCGACAGGTGGTAGTAGCCGGCCACCGCGAGCCAGCCCGCGCACAGTTGCGCCGGGTCGGTGCGTGAGGAGTGGCAGGCGAACATGACCGCGCCGAGCGCCGCCTCGCTGCCGGGCTTGCCGCAGGTGCCGTCCGCGTACTCGACGAGGTTCGCGAACGCGAGACGCCCGGCGGTGTCGGTGCGCCACGGACAGGAAGCACAGGGGCGGCGGCGGTGCGGGATCAGGTCAGCCATCACAAACCTGCCTCTGGGCTCCAAGGGGCGTGCTGATTGCTTTGACGCCAGAAACCAGCTTCGTCGCCGCGCATCAGAAGCAGCGCGGCGATGACGTCATCACTTGGCGTCATGCAGCCTGCCCACGTATCCCGGTAGAACCCGACCGGGTGCAGGCACAGCACCGCCAGGCACCGCATCGAGTCGATCTCCGGGTTAGCGTGCCGCGGGCTCAGCGCCACGGTCGGGCGCAGCCTGCGGAACAGGTAGGTGACCTGGCTGCGCTTGCTGGTCTCCAGGAAACTGCCGGTCAGCAGGTACCGGCGCATCTGATGATGGGCGAGCAGGCCGGCGAGCTTGTCCATCGCGTTCGCCTCGGCGTCGAGCGTCCAGGCGTCCGCCGCGCCGAGCGTGCCCAGGGCGAAGGTCAGCCGGACCATGCTGCTGCCGGTCGAGACCGGTTCGGTGACGGCGCGGGTGCGGCCTGTTGCCAGGTCGCGCAGCAGGTAGACCCGCATGTGCCGGCGGTAGGAGAACCACTCGTTGACCAGGACTTCCCGGCCCTCATCGTCATGGCAGGCCCGGCTGGCCGGCTCGGGCGGGTAGAGAATCCGCTCCGCCTCGGCGATCTTGCCGGCCAGCGGATGGTCCTTGCAGAGGCGCATGCGCAGCTCTGGCACCGGGACGGGCACGCCCTGCCACTCGCCGATCCGGTCACCGTAGGCGGCCATGAGCGCCCGGACCTGGTCGTTACCCATGCGAATCGCCCAAGCCAAACACAGGGCCGATGCCCAGACGCAGCGCCAGCTCGTAGTTCCTGGCCGGTTCGCCAGGTTCAGCATCGCTTTCTAGCGATAGGCCGTCTCGATTGCAGAGGGCAACCAGGATCTCCCGGACCAACCTGGCTGATGCGGCACGCTCGGCAGCGGCATCTTCGGCGATCATGCTCGCCGCTGCCTCCCACGCAGCCTGAAGGTTCGGCGGCAAGCCATCCCACGACCGCATCGTCATCTCGGCAGGCCATTTCGCGTCGGCTGCCGTTGAGGCGTAGTCGGCTTCGGCCTGCCGTGCGTACGCTTCATATCCGATGCGGGCTGCCCTATCCACCGGCTGTGCGTCCGATCGCTGTCGTCTTGCTGCCCGCGACGGGCACGGTGCGCGGCTTGCGCGGGCGTTTCGCTGTGGGCTCGGGCTTGGCCGCCGAACCCGGCGCGGAGGCGTCGGACTCCTCGCCCGGGTGGCTCTCCTCGCCGTCTGCCCAGCGGCGCATGTGCTCGCGGGTGGCGGCGTCAGATACCACGTCGGGAGTGTCGATCACTACGTAGACCATCGCGTCCGGGTCGAACTTGGTCACCTTGAGCGGCCCATCATCCGTTTCCACGAAGAGCGTGTAGCCCTTCCGCAGCATTTCCTCGATGAGCCGCTGGGCGTCGGCGCGGTCCTTGTTGCTGTCCCCGATCGCGATCTTGAGGTCACCCTTGCCGACGCTGAGCACTTCCAGCATGCCGGGGGACCGGACACTGAACGCCGCGGTGCGCCGCTGCTGCCTGAGCCTGCTCTGCCGTCCCATCACGTCTCCTCAAGGTCGAACTCGCCCGCTTTGACGCCGGCGATGAACGCCAGCCAGGACTCGGGGCTGAACAGCTTGGCCCCGATGTCCGGGTAGCGGGCATCCCTGACGCCGATCACCCCGTCGCCGTAGCGGTACACCTCAACGCAGTCACCGCGCTCGGTCGGCTCGCTGAAGCTGGATCTGCGCCAGTCGCCAGCGCCCTTCGGCCAGTCAGCCACGGAGATCCACTCCTGCCTGCTCTAGCTGCCGCTCGCGCGTGGCGATGATCTTGCGTAGCTCTGCTACGAGGTCCTCGGCCCGCACCGCCCTGTCGCGCTCACTGGCGCGGCGCTCTTCAAGAACGGCCATCTCGGCAGCATGGTTCCTGCACGCCGCATCGATCAGCGGCTGCGCCAGTTCTGCGGCCTTGCGGGCAATGTGGGACTCCAGGTCGGCCAGCATGCCCCCGAGCCGGGCGAGTATTTCCATCCTCTCGGCCGGCTGCCAGTCCAGCGCGAGTGCGGCGGGCAGATCCGGCATCGGCCCCGTGGACGGCGGGACGATACGGCCTTCAGGTGCCATCGGGTACCTCCCGCGCCAGCAGGGCGGCGCGCAGCCGTCCCTGCCGCTCGGCGATCGCTGACGGCACCACTTCCCCTACCTCCTGGTGAAAGTCGAGTGCGTCGAAGCTCCAGCCGTCGCCTATGCGCCAGATCACCAGCGCCAGGGTCGGCCAGATCGGGTGGACGCCGCGGCTGATGAACACGCCGCTCATACCTGCCTGGGTGACCAGATCGCCTGGGGCCAGGTCAGCTACCGTCGCCATCGGGCACCTCCCGGCCAGTTCCTGTTAGCCGCTGAACCTCGGCCAGCGCTTCATCCCGCTCTGCCTCGGCCTGCCGCCGCATCTCATGCGGCGTGCGCTTGCCTACCTTCTGGACCGTGAACGCGTAGACCTGCTCACGTTCGTGATCAAGGAACTGCATCCTGGTTTCCGAGTAGTTCTCCGCGCCTTTCGTCAGCTCCCGTGCCGCGCCGACCCATGTCGCGGCGATCTCGCGGGCATCGATGCCGGTCATCTCAAGACGGCCGGCGCGGATCTCCATCGACCGGAACCTGACCTCATCAACGAGCGTGGCGGCCATTCTGGTCACCGTCTCCTCGTTGATGGCGGCAAGCACGGCTTCGGCGAACGCGGCGGCGCTTCCGCTCACGATGTCGTCATGACCGAAGTCGGCCGCCGCAGCCATGACCGCCTTCACGGCATCGGCGCGAAGCTCGTCCCAGGTGCGGGGCTCGCTGGCTACGTGATAGCTGACCGGCTCCATCTCTGCTGCCAGAGGGTTCGTCTCACCGCGCGCCCGGACTGCGACGTACCAGCGGGTGACGTGCCAGTGCTGGGTGCGCCTGCCGCCCTTGCTACGGCACCACTGGCCCGGCTCGGCACCGCAGCGCGGGCACTGATGCCGGATCATCTCGGCCTTCTCGGTGCCGAGTCTCGCGGTCAGTTCGTCAGGCACCGGTACCTCCCGGCCGTGGTCAGACAAGGTGGTAACTGCCATCAGGCAGCCATATCTCGATCAGGCTGGTCTCCGTCGCCCAGCGCGCGATCACGTGGCCCTGGCCATCGCAGGCGGTGTGCCTGGCGGACTGGTCATGGCCGGCGTCGCTGCTGCAGATGAAGAAGCGGCTGCCTTTCCGGGACGTCTTGCTCAGCGCGCCGCATATGCCGCTGTCCCTGAATCTGGCGGCGGCCTCGTCCCTCGTCATCTGGCTCTCACCCATCGTGATCCCCTCTCAGGAGTTCGGTGGCGATGGCCTGGTAGTCGGGGCAGGGCCACTCGTGCTCGCGGCAGTCCGGGTTCGCGCACACGCGGTGCTCCCGGTAGGTGCAGTCCGGGCAGTCGCGGATGTCCGCGACGGACGCCGCCGCCGTGGTCCAGTGGTGCGCCGGGCAGCGCAGGTCCAGGTCGTACGAGCGCACCGGCTGCTCCTGCCGGACGTGCCGGGCGAGCACTGCCTCTACGGCAGCGAGAAGCCGGGGAACGTCGGCCAGGGATGTGAGAGCCTGGGCGCGGCCGAGCAGGGTCGCGTAGACAGCGTTCTCTGCCGTATCCCAGCGCTGCCGTGCTGCCGCGAGGTAGGCGGCTACAGGGTCAGCGTCGGCGGTCATCGCGGGTACCGCCTTCCTCGTTCCGGGCAAGCGCGTCCTGCTGCGCCACGAGGTAGTGCGGCCACCCGTCATCGCCGGGCTGCGGTATCTCCCCGATCTGCATGCCGCCGAGCAGCAGGATCACGGTGTCCTCGCCGCACTCCTGCCCGGCCTGGGCGCGGAGCCGGTCGCATTCCGCCATGTCGCCGCGTGCCCACGCATCGCGGGAGCCGCCGAGCAGTTCCAGGGCGCGGACTGTGCGGCGCTGCTGGTCAAGATCACTCATCGTCATCACCTTCCAGGATGGCCGCTGTCGGGCACCTCGGCCTGTCCGGCCCGTGGTCGTGCTCGCTGGCACACTCCTCGGTCTGGTCGCCCCAGATCTGCCCGGCGCAGCAGTGCCGGCAGGTCACGTAGAGGAACGCCTCCTCGCAGCTCGCGAAGTCGTGGCAGTCGACGCGGGCCGGATCGTCCTCCGGATGGTCGTGGCCGCACTCGTCGTAGATCCGCAGCGGCGCGTGCAGCTCGCCGAGCGCCGCGAGCTTGCGGGCGTACCAGCGCAGGGCGTCCTCTATGCGCTCGGTCAGGTCAGCCATCATCACCACTCCCTGCGCGGCCGGATCTGAGTTCGGCCTGCCGGTCGTAGATCTTCTGCCGCTCGCGGCCCATGACATGGAGGCAGGCGGCGTGGCCGCGCTCACGGCACTCGACGCTGCTCTCGTCGATCTCACGGAGACGGCGGGCCAGCTGCCGTTCCTCGCGGGATGCGCGGCTCACCGCCGCACCGCCGCGAGATCGCCGGTCACCCGCTTGTGCGCACCCCGGCACCCGCACCCGGCAGCCGAGTCGATCACTGCGGGGAACCTGTGCAGCTCGCGGCAGACCGAGCCGCAGCCCGTGCACGCCCCGGACAGGAACCCGGAGTAGTCCTCGCTGGTCATCGGCGCGTAGCCCGCGCAGGACGGGCACAGGTACACCCAGCAGACAGGGGAACGGGCACCCCCGGCGTAGGTGCCGGGCGGGACAGCGGGGTCAGGCATCGGATGCCTCCTCGGGACAGCTCACGACGCCATCCGGGCTGATCGCCCAGTCCTCGTCTGGCGCGTAGCTGCGGGCCACCGTGACGCTGCCGAAGTGCAGGACGGCGTACTCGTCATTGCCCATCTGCTCGCCGCAGGGCTCCCCCGGCCGGCCGTCGCACTCGGCGATGAAGCACGGCGCGGCCAGCTGCCGCCGATCACCGCCGGGATCGTCGTAGTGGCGTTCGTCCTCGCTGCCGTCATCGGTCCAGCACAGCGCTGGCAACTGCTTAACGGGCATCGGCTTCCTCTCTTTCTGCTCTCTCCCGGTAGGCCGCTGCCTCATCGCAGCCCAGCAGGTGCGTCCTCGTCCCGCCGCCGCGCGGCCAGTGGGACCGCCACGCCAGCCAGCGGTCACGCGGCGCGTTCTCGTCCCGGTTCGGCGGCGTGACCGCCAGCTCGTACCTGTCGCCCGGCTCGACCGGCTGGCCGCAGTCATCGCAGGCGTGGCGCTTGCGGGCTGTCCGGATCTTGACCGGGACAGGCGGGGCGTAGGTCTCAGCCATCGGTGCTCTCCGTCGCGAAACAGCCCTCGCCGGCCAGGAACTGCTCCAGCAGCACCGGGAGGCACCCGCAGTCGTCCTCGCCGTAGTGATGGAACCCGTTGGCACACCGGCCCGAGTCGGGACAGCCGCAGATGTCACCGGACCATTTCCCGTCGCTCATGAAGTTGGCGCGGGCCCACGCGGCGGCCAGCGACCCGTCGTGAACACGGCACTGTCTCAGCGCGCCGACGATCACCCCCAGGCCGTACTGGTCGAGGAACTCGCAGCCGGACAGGTCCAGGATGATCAGGTACCGGCCCGTCACGTCCCTGAGTGCCTGCCGCAGCCGCGCGGACGTGTAACAGTCGATGTCGCCGACGGCCGAGACCACGGCTGTCCCGTCGTCGCGGGTCCGGGTGGTGAGCTTCAGGTCCATTCAGCCCTCCTGCGGGGCTTGTGCTCGGGGCAGAAGTCCTCGCCGAGGCGTGCGCTCACCGGGCTGCGCACATACGCCCATCCGGCCGCCTTCGCGGCGCGCCGGGCCTCGGACTTGTCCCCGATGCGCTCGACCCGCGCCTCGCAGGAGCGGGAGCCGGCCGGGGCACCCTTGTCGAAATGGTCGCAGTAGACGACCGCCCTGGTGTAGGCGCTCACCGGACAGCCTCTTCCCGCTCAGCCAGCGCCCTCAGCGCCGATCCGTCTGCGGTCGCCGCCTGAGCGTCGCGGAGCGTGCCCGTGGTCATGGCGAGCCGTCCGGACGGCACATGCCACAGTTCCCACACGGTGCCGCATTCCTCGATCCTCGCGAGATTCCAGGAGCCGTCCGCCGACTCCGCCCACCAGATCTCCCGCTTCCCGGTGCGGGGGTTGCGGCGGCGGACGATCCGGGTCAGCGGGGTCAAGACTCGCCTAGTAGCCATCGCCTGCCGCCTCCTCATAGACAACCCTGATCAGCGAGTCGCGTACGTAAATCGTCACGACCCGGCAGCGCTGTCCGTCGATCTGCATGACCGGCTCGGCCCCGGGCGGTCGCTCGATGGTCAGCACATGGCGCGCAGGCTCAGACACCGCCGGCCGCCTTTCCCGCCTCGCAGGCGCGGGTGATGATCCCGGCTATCACTGCGGCCGTCTCGGGCTCCCACATGGCCAGCCACCGGACGATCCGGGCGTCGTAAGCGCCCAGCGTCACCCCGGCCGCCGATATCGCCTCGGTCAGCATCCGCTCGTTGTGCGGCGCCATCTTCCCCGGCCCCGCGTCGGCCTCGAAGGCGAGGTAGACCGACCGGACGGCGGGCGTCTCGCGCACCTGCCGGTCAGTCTCGAAGGGCCCGATGGCGGTCACGCGAAACCCGCTTCCCGGCGCACGCGCTGCACCTCGTCATAGCCGTCCTCGCCGGGCAGCAGGCCGCCCGGGGCGTCATACCGCCGCTGGGCCTCATCGCACACTTCGGGCCATGCCGCCCGCAGCTTCGCCGCGTTCGTGCTGTCGGCATTGAGCAGCGCGGCCATGATCAGCGCGTGGAACGGGGCACGGCGGACCGTCTGCGACACCTGCCATTCGTGGAGGCTCACTGCTCAGCCCTCGCCCTCGCGGCCTCTCCCGCCATAGCAGAGCAGAGGAGCATGATCCGGGCCGTGGTAGTTCCCTCGGACGGCTCGGCGTGCCAGTCCGCCGCGTCCCACAGGTAGCCGCCCATCTCATAGTCGCGGCCAGCGATGGCGGCAGCGCCGAGCTGGTCGAGCATGATGGCGAACTCGAGGTCGGCTTCGGATGGGGTGGTCATGCGTCCCACCTGGCCCGCACCGTCACCGGCATGGAGTCGTCACCATCCATGAGGGCCACTACGGTGTCAGCGAGATGGACGGGGCAGGCCTCGGTAGCGGCGCGGTCTGCCGCCGCGCGGTAACTAGGGTCACGGTCGGCGCGCTCCATGGCGTATCGCGACATCTGCGTGCACGGCAGGGGCTCGCCTTTGACGACGCCCGCTATCTCCCAGTCGCAGGTGGTCCCGTCAGCGGTCAGCGGTGCCGCAGTGCCGGGGAAGATGGCGCCGAGCGAAGCCGCGAATGCGCGCAGGAGCCTCTCCGCCTCGGGCTTCAGGTCATCCGGGGTGCCGCCGTAGTGCAGGGCGCGGCCCGCCCCCATGCCCGGCAGCGATGACGTGAGCACCCATTCCCCGCTGGCGCGTTCCGGCTTCCAGATCTGGAACGCGAACTCGTCCAGCGTGCCCACATGGCCCGTCTGGCTGCCGTAGCGCGTCTCGTCCCAGCGGATGCGGCCGGTCACTGCTCAGCCCTCGCTCTCGCAGCCTCTCCCGCCATAGCAGAGCACAGGAGCATGATCCGGGCCGTGGCAGTCCCCTCAGACGGCTCGGCGTGCCAGTCCGCCGCGTCCCACAGGTAGCCGCCCATCTCATAGTCGCGGCCAGCGATGGCAGCAGCGCCGAGCTGGTCGAGCATGATGGCGAACTCGAGGTCGGCTTCGGATGGAGCGCTCATGACCGCCACCCGTTCCACTGCGCCGCATCGAACTCCGCCACCGTGACAGGGGCAAGGTCAGCGACATGCGCCGCGCCGTACTCGCCTTCCGGTGAGATCACCGAGTGCCACCGGCCGTAGCGCCAGCCCCGCGCGTAGCCGTCTTCCAGCCGCGCGATCAGCGCCATGACCTCAGCCGCCGGCGCGCCGTGGTCCCGCTCGTCACGCGCGACCAGGGCCAGCGGCGTGATCGTGCCCCAGATCGTCACGCCCTCCCACTGGCGGGTTACGCAGTCGCCCCAGGTGATCGCCTTCTGCCCATCGGTGGCGCGGCGGTTCATCGCGGCCTCTTCGGCGTGCGCCCGGGTGAACCCGTCCAGCAGCGCGGCCATCGCCCTCGGGCTGGCGCTGGCGATCATCGCGCGCTCATCGGCCTCAGTGGTGAACTCTTCAGCGAACAGAACGACCGTTCCGTCCCTGGCCTCGTAGGTGATCACCGGCCGCACCTCCCCGCGAGCGTCGCCATCCTGCGGTCAGTCAGCGCCGCGATCTCAGCGTCGTAGACAGCGCCGGCGCGGTCTGTCTCCTGCCGCCACGCCGCAGCGGGTGCCCGCTCATAGGCGTCCCAGAACCTGCGCCGGGCTGCGTCGCATGCCCGGTCGAACTGGACCTCGGTCATCACGCCACCACCTCC
>Ga0208565_1000303_pt1 | contig 39602 bp, 34 predicted proteins | sample Sb_taG_7_FD_187706 | JGI IMG/M metagenome (GOLD analysis project Ga0208565, IMG submission 187706) | Peat soil microbial communities from Weissenstadt, Germany - Sb_50d_2_FS metaG (SPAdes) (version 2) | ecosystem: Environmental > Terrestrial > Soil > Wetlands > Peat | place: Germany... | reverse complement strand
TGGGGGGGGGGGGGGGAAGAGGACCGGCCGACGAGGGGTTAAGAGACCTGGCCGGGGCTGGAGGCGGCGAGCCGGGCGGGGCGGAAGGAGGAGAACCGACCGGGGCGGAAGGAGAAGGGCCAGGCGGGGCGGAAGAAGGAGGGCCGGCGGGGACGAAACGGGGGCCGTTGAAGTTGAAGCCGCAGGCCTCGCAGAACTGACCGGTCCTTGGGGTACCGCAGCGGGGGCAGGTTTCGGCGGCGGAGTTGGCGGGGTCGGGCCGGGGCGGGACGCTCACCGCGGCCAAGGGACTGGTGGCCGGGCTGCCGCCGATGCGCATGCCGCAGACGTCGCAGAAGTCATCGCTCGCCGAGTCGTGCCCGTTGGGACATAGCGCCATAGTGCCTCCTTCCCCGCTCGCTACTTCTTCACCCGGACCGTCTTGGTCGACCGGGTGTCGAGGGCCATCTCGTCGGCGTCCTCGACCTTCTTCTTCAGCCGGACGGTGCCGGATTCCACATCGACCACGTCTACCACTTTGGAAAGCAGCTTGGCGGTGTCCTCGTTGCCTGACTGGTGCGCCAGCGCGACCGCCCGGCCGAGTTTGGCCGTCGCGGTCTCCTCGTCGCCCTGCTTGCGCGCCTCCAGGCCCTCCTGGATGGCGACGGCGAGTTCGGCCTGGCCCGTGTAGTGCGCCACCCTCGGGTTGATCTTGGTGGACAGCGCCTCGTCGTCGGTCCATATCGCGCGGACTAGCCCCTGCCCGAGGACTTGGGCGCCGGACGGCGTGCCTGTGACCAGGCTGATCCGCGCAGCCAGCATCTCCTGGCCCACGCCGGCCGGGTTGACCTCGACGCCGACGTGGTAGTCCCGGCTCTCCCCCGGTCCCCACGCCCCTGTCGGGTAGTCACCCGCCTGCGGTCCCGATTGGCTGCGCCTGCCGGTCAGGTCCTCGACCGCAGGGGCCACCTGCTTGACGAACTTGACCGTGGCGTGCTGCGGCGTCCATACCCGCAGCGACACGTCGGCGACTTGCTTGCCCATCGCGTTCTCCATCATGGCCGCGAAGTCCGCGGCCAGCCCGGCCGGGTCCGGGACGATGTCCACCGTGCCGAGCAGCGTGGTGGAGACCGTGCGCAGCTCGCTGACCTCCCAGTCGGTGCCCACGCCGCGGCAGTCGCAACTGAAGGTGCCCTCGCACTGGCTGAGCTCGGCCGCGAGCTGGGCGGGCGTCTCGTGCTGGTTCTTGCCGTCGGTGAGCAAGATGGCGTGCCGCAGCTGCGCCGGGTAGCCCGCGAAGATCTGCCGGGCCATCCCCAGCCACTGGCCGATCGCGGTGCCGCCGTTGGCGCGCAGCCCGGCCACCGCCTGCTTGGCCGCGGCCCGCGTCGCCGCGCTCGCGACCGCCATGCGCCCGTCGGCCGGGAAGACCGGCCAGGCGGTGCTGGTGCCCGCGACGACCGCGAACCCCACGCCGTCACGGACCACGTCGATCGCGGCGGCGGTGGCGGCCCGCGCCTGGGTCATCTTGGTCGGCGGATAGTCCATCGACCCCGAGCAGTCGATGATGATGATCTCGGCGCTGCCCGCGCCGCCCGACGGAGCCGCGACGGCGACGTCGGCCCCGGACGTCACGGTGACCACGGCGCTCACATCGCGGCCGTCCTCGGGCAGGTACTGGTTCTGGTCCACGTCGACGGTGAAGCCGGAGTCAGTCATGACGGATTCTCCTCGGTAACGGCGCCGGCCGCACTAGCGGGAACGGGACCAGCACGATAGTGACGTTGTCCATGCCGCCGGCGTCCAGGGCGAACTTCAGCAACGCGTCGGCGGCGCTGGACGGGTCGTGGAACGCGGCCGGGAGCGCGAGCTCCGCCAGGCCTGCCGCCTCGGGCCGGTAGTTCCACAGCCCGTCGGAACAGACGAGCACGACCCCGCGTCCCGGCGGCTCGAACCGGGTGACGTGCGGCTGCGCCGTGCCGACGTCGGCGCCGAGCCAGCGGGTGATCACGTGGGCCTGCGGGGAGGCCATGGCCTCCGCCTCGGTTAGCTCCCCCTGCGCGACCATTTCCTCGGCCAGCGAGTCGTCCCTGGTCAATCGCCTGGCCTCGGAGTCGGTAGCCAGCCAGTAGGCGCGGCTGTCGCCGAGCCAGCAAAGCGTGACCCCATCCGGGCCGATGATCGCGGAAATATAGGTGGCCGACGGCGCCTGGGACGGCGAGCCCAGGATGGCCATGGCCTCGTGGGCCTGGCGCACCGCCGCCAGAGAGGCCTCGCCTGGATCGTCGCCGCGCCTGATCGAGGTGAGCAGTACCCGCACCGCCGCCTGCGCCCCGGTCAGCGACGCCTCGTCCGGACGCGGCGAGGACGACACCCCGTCGCAGACGACGGCGATCGCCAGCGGGCCGGCCGGGGTTTCCGTCGTCGCCAGCGCCATCGCATCCTCGTTACGCGGATGGCGCAGGCCGCGGTCGGTGACCCCGGCCAGCAGCTCGAGGTTGAGCTCGACGTGGTCGCGGCCGGACGGCACCTTGCGGCCGCACGACTCGCAGTAACCCTCGGCGCTGATCGCGCTGGGCGGAGCCGACTCGTCGAGCGAGCACACCGGGCACTGCGCGGTGTACCCGGCCGGGCCGGTGCTGCTGACGGGCGGGGCCAGCTCGGTCCCGCACGACTCGCAGAAGCTGTCCGCGTCGCCGGCCGGCCCGCCGCAGGCGGGACAGGTGACTCCCGTGTTGCCATCGTGCATCAGGCCATCATCCAGGTCACGGGCCGTCATGTCAGCGTCCGGGGCCGGATTGTGCTGGCCATGTCGGCAAGTTCTATCCGGCGGCCCGGCTGAGCGCGGGTCACCGCGCCTGCACCCCCAGGACGGCCTGCTGGTAAGCGGCCACCGCAGCCTCGGCCGTGGCCAGGTCGCAGGGCGCCGTCCAGAGCAGGTCACGAGCCTGGTCATACCGTTCGGCCAAGCCGGAGTCTTCGACCGCGCCAAGCCGGGCGGCCTTGGCCTTGTAGGCGCCAAGCAGTCCGCGGAGCTCGTCACGTTTGGCCATGGCTGCCACCACGGCCCGTTCGGCCTCCTTGTAGGCAGCCGTCGCGGTGGTCAGCTCGCGGTCAAGCAGGTCCAGCTCGGACGCCAGGCGGGTCAACCGGCCGCTGGCCAGCAGCGGGCCCAGGCCGGCCAGCCGGGCGGACAGGTCCGCCAGGCCGGCAGGCTCGGGCGGCAGTGCCGCGGCGGCAATCTTCGCCGCGGCCCGCTGCCAGGCCGCGACGGCGTCCTCGCATGCCGAACGGGCCGTCGTCGCGGCCGCCGTCACCCCGGCGATGCGCTGGCGGGCGTCGTCCCGCAGCCGGACGAGTTCGTCGACCCGGGTGGCGGCGGCGGCGACCTCCTCCCGCAGAAGGTCCGCCCCTGAGGTATCGACCGCGGTGCCGTCCTGCCCCGAACGACTGGGCCCCGAACGACTGGACCCCGAATGACTGGACCCCGAACGACCGAGCCACAGGGCCAGCGGGTCGGAGTTGAGCGTGTCACGCAGCCGGGTCAGCTTGCTCTGGACCGCGGCCAGGTCGCCGGTCAGCGCCTCGTCCCCGAGCGTCGCGGCCAGCGACGTCACCCGGGCCAACTCGGCGCCGGCCGCGTCCAGGCGGCCCGCGACCTCGGTCCACACGTGCTCCGCGGCGGCGACCACCTCGGTCACGGCGGCGAACGCGCCGCGCATCCGGGCCACCGCCGTGGCCAAGGTCAGGTCCTCGCGGCCCGAGTCGGCTAGATCGCGGCCGGCCAGCGGGGCGGGACCCGAGGCCAGCTGTACCGAGCGCCCGGTGAGCAGCGCGGTGAGCGCCGCAAGCTCCCTGGTGCCGAGGTGCCTGGCGGCCGCCTCGGCAGCCTGGTCGACCACGGCCGAGTAGGCCGAGTAGACCTGCCAGAGGGTGGCCAGCGTGGCCGCGGTCGCGTCCCAGCGCCGTTTGGTGTCCCCGGTGAGCTCGGCCCCGGCCAGTAGCTGCTTGCCGAAGCTGGAGTCCAGCTCGAGCAGGTTGGCCTGGATGGCGTCACGCTCGGCGACCGCGGCCGTGACCGCAGCACCGGCCTGGTCCCTGGTCAGCATCGGCACGGTCATCGGTACTCCGCCAGGCACCTGATCCTGAGCCGACCTGCCATACCGCTCCAAGTCATCGGAACCGACGAACCATGACGGTTACTATTTTGCCCGCAGTCCAGAGCGCCCGTGCCCCCGCCGGGTTCGCTGTCATGACCAGGTCTTCGGCCGGATCGCGTTGGCCATGTCGACCAGCTCGATCCGGCGGCTGCGGTCCGACGTCAGCCGGGCCAGCGCCCGGTAGCTGCGTTCCAGGCCGAAGCGCAGCGCGCGCTCGTTCGGTTCGCAGCCGAGGATGAGACCGTCGGCGGACGTGTGCCGGCCGGAAGCGGGGGTCGGCCCGGAGTTGGCCCAGCCGAGCGCGGCGCGCAGGATCTCCACGGTGAGCTGCTGGCGGCGCGCCTCGTCCAGGGGCAGTCGGCCCAAGCGGCCATCAGCCTGCCGCAAGTCGTCGCCGTTCACGCCGGGCGACACCAGGATCCGGACGGCGGCGATCTGCGCCGCAGCATGATGGCTGGATGTCTCGGGCACCGCCGCGAGCGCCGCGATGGCGCCTGGCCGGTCGCCCGCCGCCAGGCAGGCTCGTGCCAGGCCGAACGCCGCGCTGATGCAGGACCGGTCCACCGTCCAGACAAGCCGGAAATACTGGCCGGCCGACGCGGTGTCCCCCGCGGCCTCGGCCGCGAAGGCCAGCGCGAGCTTTGGCGCGAGCTCACCGGGAAGCTCGTCATACACCACGTTGAATGCGTTGCGCGCGACGGTGGCACCGTCTGCGGTGCCCGTAGCGCCTGCGTCGCCGACCGCGAGCCAGCGCAGGCCGTCGGTCCAGGCGATCCGCCAGTCGGACGGGTCCTCGGCGGCCAGTTCGGACAGCGTGACACCGGCCCCGTCATAGTCGCCGACGTCGAGCTGGGCCCGCGCCAGCGCCAGGCGTGTCTCGGCGGACGTGGTCACCTCGGCCGGTACGGACGGGTCGCCCGAGACCGCCCGGGACAGCGCGGCCACTCGCTGGCCGGAATCGAGCCCGGCGAACGTGGCCAGGTAGCCGGCGGCGGGATCGGCCCGGTCCACCTGCGGCATCGGCATTCCCGCGATGATCTCCGCGGCACTCGGCGCGGCCAGGGCAGCCCCCGCGGCGTCGTCCCCGGTCCCGATCGCCTGGAGTTCGGGGCTGAACACAGTCGAGAACGCCGGCCTAGGCGTCCCGTCCGCCACGGCGAGCACCTCGCGCAGCACGCCGGTGAGCTGTTCGGCCATCTCCCCCGCGGAGCCGAAGCGGCGGTCAGGATCAGCATCGGTGGCCCGGCGCAGCAGCCGGACGAACGACTCCTGCTGCTCGAGCAGCGGCACGCCGTCCGGGAAGGTGAACTTATACGAGCTCTGGTAGCCCTTGAACTCGAAGGTGAGCACGGCCAGCGCCCGCGCGACCGTGAACAGGTCCGACGAAACCGACGGCCCGTCGGTCCCGATCTCGGGCGCCTGGTACCCGACGGTCCCGTAGATGGGCCCGTCGCCGTCGATCCCGCGCACCCCGCCCATATCGATGAGCTTGAGCTGCTCCTCGGTCTGAATGACGTTATCCGGCTTGAAATCGCAGTACACCAGGCCACGGTCATGCAGGTACCCCAGGGCCGGCAGCACCTCGATCGCGTACGCGATCGCGTGCGCCACCGGCACCGAACCGCCAGCGGCCCGCGCATCCTGCAGAATCTGCTTGAGCGACTTACCGCCCACGTACTCCATCACGATGTACCCGGCCGACTCCCCCGTGCGCCGGTCCGCGTGCTGGACGAAGTTATAGATCCTGACGATATTCGGGTGCTCTACCTGGGCCAGGAACTGGCGCTCGGCGACCGCGGCCGCCATGGCGTCCGCGTCCCCCGTGTTCAGCAGGCCCTTGAGCACTACCCAGCGGTCGCTGACGTTGCGGTCCCGGGCCAGGTAGATCCAGCCGAGGCCGCCGAAGGCGAGGCAGCCGAGCACCTCGTACTGCCCGGCCACCAGTTCGCCCGGCTCCAGCTTCGGGCTGAACGAGAAACGGGTGCCACAGTTCCGGCAGAACCCTTCCGTAAGCCCCGCCCGGCCGTCCCGGCCGCGCCCGACCGGCTGCTCGCAGCCCGCACAAAAGCGCCGGTTCTCCGGCACCTGCGGGTTGGCAAGCATGGCGCTGGCCGGGTCACGGTAGGGCACTGGCGGGATCTCGACCAGTCCCGCCCCGAGCCGACCGCGTGCCGACCGGCCACTGGTCCGCCGGGAACCCCGGGTGCCCGATGTCCGGCGGCTGACCGCCGACCCGGATCCCGCTGACGACGACCCAGTTGGCCCGGACGCCGACCCAGCCGACACGGACGCCGACCCGGATGGGGCGGACGCCGACCCGGATGGGGCGGCTGTCCCGGCCGGAGCGGCGGCCGGGACCGGAGCGGCGGCTAGGCCGCAGACGTTGCAGTAGCCGTCCTCAATCGTGCCGCCGCAGCTCGTGCACGTGCTCATCGCCGCCATGCTCCCCTCGTTAGCCCCGCCATCGGTCAGCCCCCGTATTGCGCTGGCGGCGGGGCGGGAACCGGAGTGCCGATCCAGTGCGCGTAGCTGGCCGCCCACTGGCCGTTCGTCCGCAGCTGCTGCAGGACCGCGTTCACGAAGCGGACGAAATCCGGGTGCTGCTTGGAGATGGCCAGGCCATAGGGCTCGTCGGTGAGCCGCGGCCCGATCAGCTTGGTCCACGGGTCTTGCGCGGCGAGCCCGTCCAGGATCGAATCGTCGGTGGAGATCGCGGCCACGTCGCCCTGCTGCAGCAGCACCAGGCAATCGGTCCAGTAAGGCACGGCGACCGGAATGGCCCTGGCCGCGGCGATGACGATGAGCGAGTCGGACCCGCTGGTCGCGCAGACCCTCTGGCCGCGCAGGCCGGCCAGGCTGGTCGCCGTAGAGTTCTTCAGCACCAGGACCCGCTGGGCCGCGTCGAAGTAGACGCTGGAGAAGTCGACCTGTTGCAGCCGGGCGCAGGTGATCGTCATCGTGTGCGCCACGATGTCCACGGCGCCGGAGGTGATGTCGGGGATCCGCTGCGCGTCGGAGATCGCCTTGTACACGACCTTGTCCGGGTTGCCGAAGATGGCCTTGGCCACCGCCCGGATCATGTCGATGTCGAAGCCCTCGATCTGCCCGTTGAGCGGGTTGAGGAAGCCGAAGTGGTAGGTGCTCTGGTCCACCCCCGCGATGAGGTGGCCGCGGGCGCGGATCTTCGCCATGAACGAGCCGGATGTCACCTGCGGCGGGCCCGACGGACTCAGGCTGCTCGCATGCGGATTGCAGCTGGCCGCGCCCGCGGTGCGGACGGTACTCCCGGTGCGGGCGCTGGTCGCGACGCTGAGCGCGGCGGGGTAGCCTGGCGCGGCCGCCGCCGCGGCGGCGCCCAGCACGAGCGCAAACGTCGCGAGCATCACCGGCAGCGCGCGCCGCCAGGGTCCCCGGAGTCGCCGGGGCCGCGCGTTCACCGGTACTCCGCGAGCCGACGGCTGAGCCCCCAGGCGCAGCCTGCCACCATCACCAGCGATGCCACGATCATGCCCGCGGCGAGGCCGGTGAACGCGTCCCGGCCGCCGCGGGCGCTGGACGCGAAGACGGCCTGGTGGGCGTTGATCCCGTCGCTGAGGGCCGCCGACAGCTGGGCGAAGCTGGTGGCGGAGCCGCCGGTCAGTGCCGATGTGACCGCCGCGGAGTGGTTCCCGCCGTCGTCCTGCGCGCGCAGCGCCGCATGCGCCCGGTACCAGGCCTGGGCATCGGCCGCGACAGAATCTCCGTTGGCCGCCGACGCCCGTATCGCGGCAAGCAGCGTGCCGGGCCCCGGCCCGAGCAGCTTCTGCTGGGCCAGGAAGTCCTGCTGGTAGGAGTCGTCGCCGCTGTTGTCGATCAAGGTGAGGCTCTCATCCGCGTGTGCCTGAAGCGCCGCCACGTCCGCCCGGGCGAACGCCTGAGCCGGCGCGGAGCCCTGCTGCTGGGCGTGCAGCAGGTCGGCCCGGCCCACGGCGAAGGCCCCGGCCAGCCACACCAGCGAGACCAGGCCAGCCAGGGCGGCCACGAGCAATCCGTAGTTGACCACCCGGTGGGTGTGCCGGGCCAGCCACCGCGACGAACGGTAGAGCAGGTAGCCGATGCCCAGGCCGATCACGACCGCGAGCACGACGAGCGGCAGCCCGGTCGCCTGCGCGCTGGCCGAGGTCAGCAGTCCGCTCTCACGGGTGTAGATGTCGCTGGCCGAAGGCAGCAGCGTCCCGCGCACCAACGCGGAGGCCTCCCTGAGGTAGGCCGCACCGAGCGGCAGGCCGAGCCGGTTGTCGGCCCGGGCCGTGCCCACCTCGTCAGTGTAGACCGGCAACTGCCCGGACAGGGTGGCCAGGTCGTCGCCGACGGCCGAGCCGGCCGCCGACGCCTGATTCGTCAGGTGGCCAGGCATCTGGGTCCGGGCGGCGGACGAACCCACCAGCGCGCTGGCCGCCTCGATCCGGATCGCGGCCTGGGTGATGTCGGCCTCGTAGCGCTGCCGGGCCGCGGCGGGCTCGAGCCCGCCCGCCAGGAACGCGTTCGCCGCGGTCGCGTCGGCGTCCGACAGGCTCTGGTAGATCTGCTCCGCGTCCAGGCTCAGCGGCTCGCTGACCGCGACCACGTCGGCGGCCGCCGAGGCGTGCTGATCGGCGGTCAGTGCGGCCAGCACGCCCCAGGCCAGGCTGAGCAGGACCAAGACGACGAGCAGCAGCCGGAACCTGGCGGGGGTGGTCGCAGTGTCCAGACGAGACCGCCACCAGGAGCGGCGCGCCGCCGGCGCGGGGGTCCGCTGTCCGGGCGAAACGCCGACGCTCGTTGTCATGGGCCGACCGCCAAAACCGCTCGTGCACCGGCATTCCGGTGCCGTCTGGATTAGTTAGTTAATACCAGAGGATGGGCAGTGGGCGGGATAGGCGCAGGCAGTTCGCTGATGGCCGCCAGGCTGCCGAGCGCCTGCTGGACTAGCCGCGGTGCACCGTGATGACAGTCCACGCGCCCAGGGTGATCCGGTCGCCCTCGTGCAGGGTGACCAGGTCCCCGGTCACGATCTTGCGGTTGTTGAGGAACGTGCCGTTGGCCGAGCCCGGATCGAGGACCGACCAGGTGCCGTCCGCGGCGGCGATCAGCATCGCATGCATGCGGCTGACGCCTGGGTCAACCGGCGGCTCAGCCAGGTCGATCTCCGGTTCGAGTTCGCGGGCTGCGCTCCTGCGCCCGATGCGCATTTGCTTGCCGACGAGCGGGATCCGCCGTTCGGAGACATGAGCCGGAAAAGGCACGTCCGAACCAGACCGGCCGCGCACTCCTGCCATCCTTTCGTAGTAGTCACGGTCGGGGGCAACCCGCACGGTCCAGGTGGCTGGGGTGATCGATGCTGTAGGTGCTGTGGGTGGGGCGGAGAAGGCCGGCGAGATGGCGGGCACATTAAGGTCTGGCGCGGACGGCGGGCGGGGACGGGTCAGCGGCGGCTCGGGCAGGGCCGTGGCTGCGGGCGGCGGCTCGAGCACGACCGCAGGCGGCGGTTCCAGCCGGACCTCGGGCGCGGGCGGCGACTCCAACCGGACCTCGGGCGCCGGCGGCGGCTCAGGCCGGGCCTCGGGCGCGGGGGATGGTTCAGGCCGGACCTCGGGCGCGGGCGGCGTCTCGACGGGAGCCGGGAATGAGAATGACGGTTCAGGACGGGCCGGAGGGGCCGGTGCGAATAGCGATGCCAGCAGGTCCGTAACCGCGGACTCCGCTGGTGGTCCGGGCTCCTCCGGCCGGGCGGGCCGGACTGGCGGGGAGGACGACAGCCCGAACCGGCCGTCAGGGGCGGCAGGTGGCCCTGGACGGCTCCAGGAGGAAGGCGGAGGTTCCGGAGCATACCAGGAGGAAGGTGAAGGCTCCGGCGGGCTCCAGGAGGAACGTGAGGGTTCCGGTGGGCTCCAGGAGGAAGGTGATGGCTCCGAAGGACTCCACGAAGCAGGTGAAAGATCCGAGGCGCGCCACGGCGCAGGTGGCTGCTCCAGCCCGCGCCAGGGCGAGGACAGTGAATCGGGCTTTGAGATCGGCGGGAACAGCGATTCGGGTGGTCCGGCCGATGAGCCGGACGACGGGAACGCGTCTGCCGGCGGGACCAGAGTGGCAAACGGCCTTCGGGCACTGGGAACAGAACCGCACGCCTCACAGAACTGACCGGATACCGGCGCTCCGCAGCCCGGACAGGTTTCACCGCCTTTCACCGCGCCCGGCCCGGGCTCGTGGTGCTTCCCTAGCGCGCGACCCAGGCTAGGGGCGGGATTCCCGCCGATGCGAGTGCCGCAAACGTCACAATAGTCATCGCTAGCCGAGTCGTGACCCTCCGGACATGCCACCATCGCCTACCCGCCCTTTGACCCGCAGATTCCTTCAAGCCCCAATGTGGGCAGAATATGCGGTCTGCACGCATGACACTTGGTCTTTTGACCGACGCCGAAACGAAGGCTCAGGTGAGCGGACGGGCCGTAGGCGCGATCGGGGCTGGCAGGGCGGCCGATTCCCGGTCGCCGCACAGGTACCGGTCGACGGCCGCGGCAGCGCTGCGCCCCTCGGCGATGGCCCAGACGATCAGCGACTGGCCGCGGCCCATGTCCCCGGCCGCGAAAACGCCCGGCACCGAGGTCGCGTACGAGCCGTCGCGGGCGACGTTACCCCGCTGGTCGAACTCGACGCCGAGGTCGGCGAGCAACCCGGGCCGTTCGGCGCCGGTAAAGCCCATGGCCATCAGCACCAGGTCACAAGGCAGCTCGCGCTCGGTACCCGGCACCGGGTCGAACCCGGCCGCCTCGGCCAGCTGCAGCGCCCGCACCCGGCCCGCGGAATCGCCCAGGAACTCAAGCGTGGTCACCGCGTAGGTTCGCTCGCCGCCTTCCTCGTGCGCGCTCGAGACCCGGTAGATCATCGGGTACGTGGGCCACGGCTGGTGGCCTGGCCTGGCCGCGGGCGGCCGGGGCAGGATCTCGAGCTGGGTCACCGAGGCCGCGCCCTGCCGGTGCGCGGTGCCCAGGCAGTCCGCGCCGGTGTCGCCGCCGCCGAGGATGACCACGTGCCGGCCGCGGGCGCTGATGGCCGGGTCCGCCGGCGCACCAGGGTTAGCCGCGACGGCGCGGTTGGAGAGCGGCAGGTACTCCATGGCCTGGTGGATGCCGTCCAGCTCACGCCCGGCGAGCGGCAGGTCGCGCGGCACCCGGGCACCGCCGCACAGCACGATCGCGTCGTAGGAGGAACGCAGGTCCCCGGCGGTGATGCCGGCGCCGGCCTCGACACCGCAGCGGAACTCGGTGCCCTCGGCCCGCATCTGGTCGAGCCGGCGGTCCAGGTGCCGCTTTTCCATCTTGAACTCGGGGATGCCGTACCGCAGCAGGCCGCCGGGCGCGTCGTCACGCTCGAAGACGGTTACGGCGTGCCCGGCGCGCGTCAGCTGCTGGGCGGCCGCCAGCCCGGCCGGACCGGAGCCGATCACCGCGGCCTTCTGCCCCGTCAGGGCCGCCGGGGGCATCGGCACCACCCAGCCGGACGCGAACGCCCGGTCGATGATCTCCACCTCGACCTGCTTGATCGTGACGGGGTCGGCGTTGATCCCGAGCACACAGGCGGCTTCGCACGGCGCTGGGCAAAGCCGCCCGGTGAACTCAGGAAAGTTGTTGGTCGCGTGCAGCCGGTCGGCGGCGTCCTGCCAGTCGTGCCGCCAGACCAGGTCGTTCCACTCAGGGATCAGGTTGCCCAGCGGGCAGCCGTTGTGGCAGAACGGGATGCCGCAGTCCATGCACCGGCCCGCCTGCCGCTCCAGGCGGCTCGCCGGGAACGGCTCGTACACCTCGCGCCAGTCCCGCAGCCGCAGGTCGACAGGGCGCCGGACCGGGGTCTCGCGGGGCGTGGTCAAGAAACCCTTCGGGTCAGCCATAACCGTCCCCCTCACCCGTGCGCCGCGGCCATGACGGCCTCGTTGACGTCGCGGCCCTCGCGCTCAGCCTGCGAGGCGGCGGACAGCACCCGCTTGTAGTCCTTCGGCATGACCTTGGTGAACCGGCCGGGATCCCAGTCCGCGAGCAGCCTGGCCGCGACGGCGGAGCCAGTCTCCGCGTGATGGCGCTCCACTACCTCGCGCAGGAACTTGCCCTCGCTGTGATCACCAGCCTCCTCAGGATCCACCCGGTCCAGGTCGACCATCTCCATGTTCACCCGGATCTCGGGCAGGTCAAGCACGTAGGCGATGCCGCCGGACATGCCCGCCGCGAAGTTCCGGCCGACCGGGCCGAGGATCACCGCCCGGCCGCCGGTCATGTACTCGCAGCCGTGGTCGCCGGTGCCCTCGGCCACCGCGAGCGCGCCGGAGTTCCGCACGCAGAACCGCTCACCCACGATGCCGCGCAGGAAGATCTCGCCGCCCGTGGCACCGTAGCCGATCACGTTGCCCGCGATGACCTCATCTTCTGCGGTGAACGCGGCCTCCGCGGGAGGCCTCACGATGAGCCGCCCGCCGGACAGCCCCTTGCCCAGGTAGTCGTTGGCGTCGCCTTCGAGGCGCAGCGTGACGCCATGCGGCAGGAAGGCGCCGAACGACTGGCCGGCCGAGCCGCGGAACGAGATGTCGATCGTGTTCTCCGGCAGCCCCTCCCCGCCCCAGCGCCTGGTCACCTCGTAGCCGAGCATGGTGCCCACGGTCCGGTTGACGTTCCTGATCGGCAGCTCGAGCCGGACCGGGCGGCCCTCTTCCAGCGCACCCTCGGCGAGCTGGATGAGCGTGTGGTCCAGCGCCTTGTCCAGGCCGTGGTCCTGGCTCTGCTTACAGGTCAGGGCGGCGCCCTCGGGCAGCGGGGGTACATAAAGCACGCGAGAAAGGTCGAGCCCGGAGGCCTTCCAGTGCTCCACCGCCAGCGCGGCGTCGAGCAGGTCCACCCGGCCGATGATCTCCTCCAGGCGGCGGAAGCCGAGCCGGGCCAGGTACTCCCTGACCTCTTCCGCGATGAACTCGAAGAAGTTCACCACGAACTCGGGCCGACCGGTGAACCTGGCCCGCAGCTCGGGGTTCTGGGTGGCCACGCCGACCGGGCACGTGTCCAGGTGGCAGACCCGCATCATCACGCAGCCCGACACGACCAGCGGCGCGCTGGCGAAGCCGAACTCCTCGGCGCCGAGCAGCGCGGCGATGATCACGTCCCGGCCGGTCTTGAGCTGGCCGTCGGCCTGCACGACGATCCGGTCCCGCAGCTTGTTGCGCAGCAGCGTCTGCTGGGTCTCGGCCAGGCCGAGCTCCCACGGCGCGCCCGCGTGCTTGAGCGACGTCAGCGGGGCCGCGCCGGTGCCGCCGTCGTGCCCGCTGATCAGGACCACGTCGGCGTGCGCCTTGGACACGCCGGCCGCCACCGTGCCCACCCCGACCTCGGACACCAGCTTGACGTGCACCCGGGCCGCCGGGTTGGCGTTCTTCAGGTCGTGGATGAGCTGGGCTAGGTCCTCGATCGAGTAGATGTCGTGGTGCGGCGGCGGCGAGATCAGGCCGACACCGGGCGTGGAGTACCGCGTCTTGGCGATCCACGGGTACACCTTGTTCCCCGGTAGCTGGCCGCCCTCCCCCGGCTTGGCCCCCTGCGCCATCTTGATCTGCAGGTCGTCGGCGTTGACCAGGTACTCGCTGGTGACGCCGAATCGCCCGCTCGCGACCTGCTTGACCGCCGAGCGGCGCAGGTCGCCGTTGGCGTCCGGGATGAACCGGTCCGGGTCCTCGCCCCCCTCACCCGTGTTCGACCGGCCGCCCAGCCGGTTCATCGCGATCGCTAGGGTCTGGTGGGCCTCGGCCGAGATCGAGCCGTAGGACATGGCGCCGGTGGCGAACCGCCGCACGATGCTGGAGATGGGTTCCACATCATCGACCCGAACGGACTGCGGTACGCCAGAACCTCCCCCTGCGCCAGTTTCCTGGTCGACGCCCTTGATGCGGAGCAGCCCGCGCAGCGTCATCAGCCGCCGCGACTGGTCGTCGACCAGCGTGGTGTACTCCTTGAAGACCTCGTACCGGCCGCTGCGGGTGGCGTGCTGCAGCTTGAAGACCGTCTCCGGGCTGAACAGGTGCGGCTCGCCGTCACGCCGCCACTGGTAGTCACCGCCGCCCTCCAGGCGGCGGTAGGCCATTCCCACCCCCGGGGAGATGGCGTAGCCGACCCGTCGGCGGATCTCCTCGGCGAGCTCATCAAAGCCCACGCCGGACAGGCGCGAGGTCGTGCCCGCGAAGCAGACCTCGATCACCTCAGCGCCCAAGCCGATGGCCTCGAAGATCTGCGCGCCGGTGTAGGAGGCAACGGTGGACACGCCCATCTTGGACATGATCTTCAGGAGCCCCTTGCCGAGGGCCTTGAGCAGGTTGGCCTCGGCCTTCTTCTCGCTGATCCCGGTCAGCACACCCCGGCGGACTAGGTCCCTCACGGTGGCGATGGCGAGATAGGGGTTGACGGCGGCGGCGCCATACCCGATAAGCAGCGCCACGTGATGGCATTCGCGGACATCCGCGGCCTCGACGATCAAGCCCACCCGGGTCCGTGATTTCTCCCGGATCAGGTGGTGGTGCACCGCCCCGGTCAGCAGCAGCGAGGGGATCGGGACCAGCGAATTGGAGGTACTCATCCGGTCAGAGAGGATGATGAGGCGGGCACCGGAAGCGATCGCCGCGGAAACGTCGGCGCAGATCTCGGCCAGTCGGGCGCACAGGCCCTCGCCGCCGCCGCGCGGGTCGTAGCGGCCGTCGACCACGTGCGAGGCCAGGCCGGGCAGGCTGCCGTCGTCGTTGATACCCGCGATCTTCGCCAGGTCGTTGTCGCTGATCACCGGGTAGGGCAGCACGATCTGGCGGCAGGACGCCGGGACCGGCTCGAGCAGGTTCTGTTCCGGCCCAGTAATCGTGCCGAGCGAGGTGACGAGCTCCTCCCTGATCGCGTCGAGCGGCGGGTTGGTCACCTGGGCGAACAGCTGGGTGAAGTAGTCGAACACCAGCCGCGGCCGACTGGAGAGCACCGCCACCGGCGTGTCCGTCCCCATCGACCCGATCGGCTCCGCGCCGGCCCGGGCCATCGGGGTCAGGATGACCCGCAGTTCCTCCTCGGTGTACCCGTGTATCCGCTGCCGCGTCAACAGGTCCTCTCCGTCGTGGTCCGCCACCCCGTCGGGGCGGTCGGGCAGGTCATCCAGGTGGATGAGGCCGGCGTGCAGCCAGTCCTCGTAGGGGTGTTCGGCGGCGAGGGCCGCCTTGACCTCCTCATCCTCCACGATGCGGCCGGCCACCGTGTCGGCCAGGAAAACGCGGCCCGGCTGCAGCCGGCCCTTCCTGACCACCGTGGCCGGGTCGATGTCGAGCACCCCGACCTCGCTGGCCAGCACGACCAGGCCGTCGCTGGTCACCCAGTACCGGCCGGGCCGCAGGCCGTTGCGGTCGAGCACCGCGCCGATCACCGAGCCGTCGGTGAACGCGATCAGCGCCGGGCCGTCCCACGGCTCCATCAGCGCGGCGTGGAACTGGTAGAAGGCGCGCCGCTCCGGCGTCATCTCCTCGTGGTTCTCCCACGGCTCAGGGATCATCATCAGCACTGCGTGCGGCAGCGACCGGCCGCCCATGTGCAGCAGCTCGAGGCACTCGTCGAAGCTGGCCGAGTCGCTGCCCTCCTCATTCAGCACCGGGAAGAGCCGCTCGATCCCCTGGCCGTCCCTGGAGTGCGGGATGAGGTCGCTCGCCAGCATCGCCTCCCGGGCCCGCATCCAGTTGCGGTTGCCGCGGACGGTGTTGATCTCGCCGTTGTGCGCCACGTACCGGTAGGGGTGGGCCAGCGGCCAGGACGGGAACGTGTTGGTGGAGAACCTGGAGTGCACCAGTGCGAGCGCTGAGCCGTACCTGGGGTCGGACAGGTCGGGGTAGAACGGCCCGAGCTGCGGCGCGGAGAGCATCCCCTTGTACACGATGGTCCGGGTGGACAGGCTGGCGAAGTACACCCCGGCCTCGTGTTCGGCCCGCTTGCGCAGGCAGAACGCCATCCGCTCGAGTTCGGCGCCGCGCTGGCCCTCGGCGCCCGCGACAAACATCTGGAGCACGTCGGGCAGCACCGCCCGCGCGCCGTCGCCGCAGGCGGTGATGTCGAACGGGACCTCGCGCCAGCCGAGGATGGTCAGCCCTTCCGCGGCGGCGAGCCGGGCCAGGGCGGGTGTTACCAGGTGCCGTTCGGCAGAGAAGAAAGCCATGCCCGCCGCGTAGGCACCGGCCTCTGGCAACTCGAAGCCACACGACGCGCGGAAGAATTCGTCGGGGATCTGGGTCAGGATCCCCGCCCCGTCCCCGGTCCCCGGGTCGCCGCCCAGGGCGCCGCGGTGCTCGAGGTTGCACAGCACCCGCAGTGCCCTGGCCACCACAGCGTGACCGCCGCGTCCGGACAGGTCCGCGACGAAACCGACGCCACAGGCGTCGTGCTCGAACTGGGGGTCGTAAAGGCCAGCAGCCGCCATGCGCTCTCCCGTCGTCTCTCGAAAACGCCACATCAGTGCGCTGGGGACGACACTGGCCCTGTTACACAGACATTACATCACCGGAAGAATCCTCAACCAGGGCTCGCTTGGGGTAGGCGCGAGCCGACGGTTTGCGCCCGGGTCTGGTCAGGTACATGCCCACCACGGCGAGAACGAAAACGGCGATGTCGCCGAGCGCACCGTAGCGCATGCCAAGGGCATGCGGCAACGGGCCGACCCGCTGCGACTCCACCCAGAAGCCGCCGGCCGCGTATCCGGCCGCGCACAGCATGAACGTCCGCTCGCCGCTGAGCGTGAACCGGGCGGCCGCCCAGATCACCGCGAAGCCCAGCGTGACCTCCCACAGCGACTGGTACAAGAAGGCCGGCTGGAAGGTGGCGTAATTCTCGTAACCGGGCACGCGGCGCTCGGGCGAGATACGCACCGCCCACCACCACGTAGAGGGGCGGCCGTAGAACTGCTGCGCCCACCAGTTGCCCAGGCCGCCGACGGCCAGCCCGAACGCGACAGCGGGCGCGGCCGCGCCCGCGACCGGTCCCAGGCGCACTTGCGACCGGCGGCAGGCGATCCACGCGCCGGCCGTACCGAGCGCTACCGCGCCAGGCACGCCGATGGCCGCGACGCCCACCGCGACGACGTGCCACAGTCGGTACGCGTGGCCGAAGTCGTGCCTGGTGGCCAGCAGGATGGCGTGCGCCGCCGCGCCGGCCAGGCCGAACGGGATGGCCCAGGCGGCCACGTCGAGGATGACTCCGGCCCGTCCCCCGGAGCGCCGGTACCTGCGGCTGGCCACCGCGACCGCGACCACGATGCCGGCGATGACGCACAGTGCGAAGGCACGGACCGAGAGCGGTCCAAGACGCCAGGCCGCGTGGCCGGGGCTCGGGATCGACGCGAGCGGCATCTTGCGAGATTACTCGGTCTGCCGGGAGGACAGCAGAGCAGGACAGCTAAGAAGACACTGCCCTGCGGACTCCGGCGGAAAGCTCGGAGGTCAGCTCGCGGATCGCGGGTACTCCCTGACCATCGAGCAGGCGGCGGACGAAGGCGGAACCCACGATCACGCCGTCGGCGAACGCCGCCACCTGGGCCGCCTGGACACCGTTGCTGACGCCGAGGCCGACCGCTACCGGCAAGTCGGTGTGCTCACGGATCCGCTCGACCAGGCCGCCCGCGTCGCCGCTGACCGCGTTCCTGGTACCGGTGATGCCCATCAGCGAGGCGGCGTAGACGAAGCCGCGGCAGGCTCCGGCGATCGTGGCCAGCCGCTGGCTGGTCGAACTCGGCGCGGCCAGGAACACCCGGTCCAGGTCGTGGGAGTCCGAGGCATCCAGCCAGGAGCCCGCTTCCTCCGGCGGGAGGTCGGGGGTGATCAGCCCCGAGCCGCCCGCCACGGCCAGGTCACGGGCGAAAGCGCGCACTCCGTACCGGTCGACCGGGTTCCAGTAGGTCATGACCAGGACGGGAACGCCCGCCGCCGCGACCGCCTCGACGGTGCGGAGCACGTCGGCGACCCGGGTCCCGGCGGCCAGCGCGCGGTGCACCGCCTCGGCGATCACCGGGCCGTCCATCAGCGGGTCGGAGTAAGGCAGGCCCACCTCGATGATGTCGGCTCCGGCCTGAGCCATGGCCTGGGCGGCCGCGATGGCGCCGTCCACGGTGGGGAACCCGGCCGGCAGGTAGCCGACCAGGGCCGCCCGGTTGTCGGCGCTCGCCTTGCCGAAGGCTATGGTGACGGCGCTGGTCATGAACTCATGCCCTTAGACTCCGAACCATTTCGAGGCGGTGTCCACGTCCTTGTCGCCGCGCCCGGACAGGTTGACCACGATCAGCCCGCCGGGGCCCAGTTCACGGCCGAGGTCGAGCGCGCCGGCCAGCGCGTGCGCCGACTCGATGGCCGGGATGATGCCCTCGGTCCGGCACAGCACGGAGAACGCGGTCATCGCCTCGGCATCGGTGACGGAGCGGTAACTGGCCCGGCCGGTTTCCATCAGCCAGACGTGCTCCGGGCCGACGCCCGGGTAGTCCAGGCCGGCCGAGATGGAGTGGGTGCCGAGGGTCTGGCCTTCGTCGTCCTGCAGCACGAAGGTCCGCATGCCGTGCAGCACCCCTTGCGACCCGCCGGTGAGCGTGGCCGCATGGTGCCCGGGGCGGGGACCGTCGCCGCCCGCCTCACAGCCGATCAGGCGTACAGAGGCGTCGGGGATGAAGGCATGAAAGATGCCGATGGCGTTGGAGCCGCCGCCCACGCAGGCGATCACCACGTCCGGCAGCCGGCCGGTGGCCTCGAGCACCTGCTCGCGGGCCTCCAGGCCGATCACCCGCTGGAAGTCCCTGACCATCATCGGGAACGGGTGCGGGCCGCCGACCGATCCGATGCAGTAGTGCGTGTGGCCGACTGTGGTCACCCAGTCGCGGAAGGCCTCGTTCATAGCGTCCTTGAGCGTGCGGGTGCCGGTCGTGACCGGGATGACCTCGGCACCCAGCATCCGCATGCGGGAGACGTTCAGCGCCTGCCTGCGGGTGTCCTCCTCGCCCATGTAGACGGCGCAATCCAGGCCGAGCAGCGCGCACGCGGTCGCGGTGGCCACGCCGTGCTGGCCGGCCCCGGTCTCCGCGATCACCCGCGTCTTGCCCATCCGCCTGGCCAGCAGCACCTGGCCGAGCACGTTGTTGATCTTGTGCGACCCGGTGTGGGTGAGATCCTCGCGCTTGAGCAGCACCGTGCAGCCGCCCGCCTGCTCGCCGAACCGCCTGGCCTCGGTGAGCAGCGTCGGCCGGCCCGCGTAGCCGCGCAGCAGCCCGTCAAGCTCGGCCCGGAAGACCGGATCCCGGCGCGCCTGCTCGTAGGCGGCGGCCAGCTCGTCCAGCGCCGCCATCAGAGCCTCGGGGGCGAACCGCCCGCCGTAGGCGACGCCAGGGGTCTCGCAGGCCCCGCCCTCCTCGGCTACCCCGACCGCACCGACCACGAAGTGGCCGGAGACGTCAGGCACCGGGGCGATGTCGGGCTCGGCGGCCGGTGCCTGCTGGAACCGGGCCCGCTGGAGGAACTGAGCGTGCTGGGTGGTGGCCGTCAACCGCGTTCTCCTCGTAGCGCAGGGTGCGAGCCCGCGGTCACCAGGTCGGCGACGGCGCAGCGTGGGTCCTTCTCGGTGACCAGGCTCTCGCCAACCAGCACGGCGTCCGCGCCGGACGCGGCATAGGCGAGCAGGTCGCGGGGGCCGCGGACGCCGGACTCGGCCACCTTGACGATGCCGTCCGGGATCCGGCAGGCCATCCGGCCGAAGATCCCGCGGTCTACCTTGAGCGTGGCCAGGTTGCGCGCGTTGACGCCGATGACGGTGGCTCCCGCGTCGAGCGCCCGGTCGAGTTCGGGCTCGGCGTGCACCTCCACCAGTGGCAGCAGGCCAATCGAGCTGGCCCGCTCGACCAGCGAGACAAGCGCGCTCTGCTCGAGCGCGGCCACGATCAGCAGCACCACGTCCGCGCCGTGGGCGCGCGCCTCCCACAGTTGGTAGGAGCTGACCACGAAGTCCTTGCGCAGCACCGGCACCTGCACGGCCCGGCGGACCGCGTCCAGGTCCTCCAGGCTGCCGCCGAAGCGCCGCTGCTCGGTCAGCACGCTGATCACCTTGGCGCCGCCAGCCTCGTAGTCCGCGGCCAGCGCGGCCGGGTCGGTGATGGCCGCCATCTGGCCCCGTGACGGGCTGGCCCGCTTGACCTCGGCGATAACGCTGACGCCCTCCGCCTTCAGCGCAGCCATCGCGTCCCGCGGTGACGGCGCCTGCCGCGCCATCTCCTTCAGGTGGTCAAGAGAGACGCGCCGCTGCCGTTCGGCGAGATCGGCACGCACGCCGTCTAGGATCTCGTCGAGCACACTCACGCGGTTCGCTCGTCCCCTCAAATCGGTACTGTTGCGCCACTGATGGTAGCCCGGCCACCCAGGTGCCCCAGTGACTGCCCCCCTGAAATCGCGCCGGTGCCACCATTGTCATGGATCGATGGCATAGCCCGTGCCGCGGGCCGTCCTGATCACGACGGCAGGCCCGATCTTGGCCCTGAGCTGGGAGATATACACGTCTGCGGCCCGGTCGGCGGCGGCCGGGTGGCCCGCGGCCGCGAGCAGCTGGCGGCGGGACAGGACGCGCCCCGGGTGGTCAAGCAGGGCCGCCAGGACCGCGAACTCGGTCGCGGTCAGCTTCACCGGCTGGCCGCCCGCCGCCGCGGTCCGGACCCACAAAGTCCGGCCGTCCAGCCGGAGCCCGCAGGCGGCCCGTCCGGCTCCGGCAGGCCCGCCCCGGGACCGGGCCCCGGCCGGTTCCGCGCCCTGGGCCGGCGACGGCGCGGGCGCGGCCAGCACGTCGCGGACCAAGGCGACCAGCTGGCGGGGGCCGAAGGGCCGGGCCAGCCACCGCCGCGGGCCGGTCGTCCCGCCGCTGCGGGCCAGGCCGCGCGGACGGGGCCCCTGCGGGCCGGCCACCAGGAAGATGACGGGGGTTCGCAGCGCGCGGCGGATGCGCCTGGAGTCGAGGCCGGGCATGGTCAGGTCGAGCACAGCCGCGGCGTCCGGGCCGCCGGTCAGCTCGGCCAGCGCCTGCTCCGGAGTTGTCACCAGACGAACCCGCAGCCCGTCCCGGCGCAGGTAGCGAGCCGACATCTCGGCGACTTCGGGCTCGTGTTCCGCCAGCAGGACCGAGACGGGCTCGGGCTCTACTTTCTCCCCCAAGCCCACCCTAGGTGCGCGTCCCGCCATCGACCGTCGGGTCGACGTCACGGCTCAGCGACTCCCACATGGATTCCGTGTTGGCCCGGGGGGATGCGCCCCCTTGCCGGGAGCGCTCAAACCGGGAGGACATGACCGGCCAGCGCGGACCCCGCCAGACGGTGGCCAGGCCGGCCAGCAGGACCACGACCGCGCCGGCGACGGCGGCCGCGCGCCAGGGCGCCCCGGCCAGGACCGCCCGGCCGGCTCCCGAGATGACGATCCCGTGCACGGCACCCCCCGAGGACGCGCCGCTCGTCGTCGAGCCGCCCAGGGGGCCGTCCAGGGCGCTGGCCCGCGCCGCGGCGAGCACGGTCGCGGTCCGCACGCCGGCCGACGCGGCCGCCGCCGTGCCCGCGCCGAGGACAGCCAGCAGGGCGCCGACGGCGCGCCTGATCACCGACCTGGTTGCGATCACCGCCGCCAGGCAGGCCAGCGCGGCCAGCGCCAGCGCGCTGGCCAACGGGACGAGTTGCTGCCCGGTGACGGAGATGTCCTGCGCGGGCAGCGGCCGCGGCGGTGTGAAGATGGCCTGCGCCCAGGCCTGGCGGACGGCGAGCACGACCAGCCCGGCGCCGACCGCGCCGGCCAGCAGCACCAGCACGAACTCCCGGCGCATCACCGGCATCTCACGGCGCCACCGGGGTTGCTTCCCCGGTCACCGCCGCCAGCACGTCGGCGTCGAAGCAGGTGCGGTCGCCGGTGTGGCAGGCCGCGCCGACCTGGTCGACCTTGACCACCAGGGCGTCGCCGTCGCAGTCGAGCGCCACCGACTTCACCCACTGGCAGTGCCCGGACATGTCGCCCTTGACCCAGTACTCCTGGCGGCTGCGCGACCAGTAGGTACACCGGCCCGTGGTGAGGGTGCGATGCAGCGCCTCGTCGTCCATCCAGCCGAGCATCAGCACCTCGCCGGTGTCGTACTGCTGGGCAATGGCCGCGACCAGGCCGGACGCATCCCGCTTCAGCCGTGCCGCGATGGCAGGGTCAAGCATCGTTCCCTCTTTCCTCGGGGGTTCCGGGGTCGCCCCCGGGCTAGCACAGCACCGAGACTTCAGCCAGGGTAGCAATCACCTCTACGATCGGGAGGTGAGCTACTCCCGGGAAGAGCGTCTCGCGCTGTGCGCGCTGCTTGACAAGACAGGCCCGGACGCGCCGACGCTGTGCGAAGGCTGGACCACCGGCGACCTCGCCGCGCACCTGGTGCTGCGTGAGCACCGCCCGGACGCGGCGGGCGGCGTGATCGGCGGCCCGCTGGCCGGGTACACGGCCCGCGTGCAGCAGCGGATCAGGGCACGGACTCCGTTCCCCGACCTGGTGCGGATGATCAGGTCGGGCCCGCCCCGGCTGTCGGTGATGGCGCTCCCTGGCGTGGACGAGCGCGCCAACGCGGTGGAGTTCTTCGTGCACCATGAGGACGTGCGCCGCGCCGCGCCCGGCTGGGAGCCGAGGGCGCTCGGCGACGGGGAGTCGGACATGCTCTGGCAGCGGCTGCGGATGGCGCGGTTCATGCTCCGCAAGGCGCCGGTCGGTGTGGAGCTGGCGCGGGATGACATCGATACCGGCGGGGCGAGCGCGGACGGCCCGGCCTACCGCATCACGGCGAAGAACGCGACCCCCGCGGTCACCGTCGTCGGCAGCCCGGCCGAGCTCACCATGTGGGTGATGGGCCGCACGACCGCGGCGCGGGTCCGCATGGACGGGATCGAGGCGGCCGTGACCAAGCTCGCCGAGGTATACGGGACGAACTGGCGCCCGAGCTGAGCGGCTAGCCGCCCATCTCGCGCTTGAGGCGGGCCAGTTCGTCGTCCACGTCCTGGGTGGCGGGCTTAACGGGTCGGGACGGCGGCGGGTACGGAGTGGAGACGGGCTCGACGTCGGCCCGCGGCAGTGGCCTGTTGTACTGGGGGTTGTCCGGCTCGCGGACCTCGCGCTCGGCCTTGGGACCGGATACCTGCCGCCGGGAACGGGCCACCTTGATAGCCACCGCGATCGCGCCGACGACAAGGGCGGCGATCACCAGGTCGGTCAGGAGGTGCAAGACGGTGCCGATCACGGCGCCGACGATCAGGAACGCGATCAGTATGCCGACGCCGATGGCGGCGACCTTGAACCAGCGCATCCGCCACATCCTCTCTGAGGAGAAATCTGTCCCCTCTCGCGATATTACCTGACCGGCCATCTCGCAGAGCGCCAGGCGGGCGGCAATCAGGCAGAGCATTCATTACGCTGATGCCATGCACGCACTCGGCATTGACATCGGCGGTTCGGGGATCAAGGCAGCACCCGTGGACGTGGCCACGGGAAAGCTGCTCGCGGAACGGCAGAAGATCCCCACGCCACGCCCGGCGCTGCCGGACGCGGTCGCGGACGTGGTGAAACAGCTCACCACCTCCTTCAGCTGGTCAGGGCAGGTTGGCATCACCTTCCCCGGCGTGGTCACCGACGGCGAAATCAGGACCGCCGCCAACCTGGACCCGGCCTGGATCGGGACAGACGCGGGCGCGCTGTTCGGCAAGGCCGCGGGCAACCCGGTCCGGGTGCTGAACGACGCCGACGCGGCCGGCGTGGCCGAGATGAGGTTCGGCGTGGGGGTCGGCGAGAACGGGACCGTGCTGATGCTGACTTTCGGCACCGGGATCGGCAGCGCGCTGTTCACCCGCGGCGTGCTGGTGCCGAACACCGAGTTCGGGCACATCGAGATCCACGGGACCGACGCGGAGAAGCGCGCGTCCGAGCGGGCCAAGGAACTGCACGACCTGAGCTGGGGCAAGTGGGCCGGCCGGGTCGATGAGTACCTCCAGCACATGGAGGCGCTGCTGTCGCCGCACCTCATCATCGTCGGTGGCGGCATCAGCAAGGAGGCGGACAAATGGGTGCCGCGGCTGACCGGGATCCGGGCCCGCATCGTGCCCGCGGCGCTGCTCAACAACGCCGGCATCGTCGGCGCCGCGATGGCGACCACGAGCGAGGCCGTCCCGGACACCTCAGGTGCCACCGGAACCGGCCGCTAGTCAGCGGACCGGGTGGCCGGCGCCGCGCAGGGCGCCCTTGACCTGGCCGATGCGCAGCGTGCCGAAATGGAACACGCTGGCCGCCAGCACCGCGTCCGCGCCCGCGTCCACGGCGGGCGCGAAGTGGGCGAGCGCGCCCGCGCCGCCGCTCGCGATCACCGGCACGGTCACCACGGCGCGCACCGCCCGGATCAGCTCCAGGTCGAAGCCGACGGTAGTGCCGTCCGCGTCCATCGAGTTCAGCAGGATCTCGCCCGCGCCGAACTCGGTGGCCCGCCGGGCCCAGTCCACCGCGTCGATCCCGGTGCCGACCCGGCCGCCGTGCGTGGTCACCTCGAAGCCGCTCGGAGGCCCCGCGGCGCGGCGCGCGTCCACCGACAGGACGACACACTGCGACCCGAACTGCCTGGCCGCCTCGGCCAGCAGGTCCGGCCGGGCGATGGCGGCGGTGTTGAGCGAGACCTTGTCCGCCCCGGCCCGCAGCAGCCGGTCCACGTCCGCCGTGCTGCGCACGCCGCCACCGACGGTCAGCGGGATGAACACCTGCTCGGCTGTGCGTCGCACCACGTCGTACATGGTGTCCCGGCCGCCGCTTGACGCGGTGATGTCCAGGAAGGTCAGCTCGTCGGCCCCTTCGGCGTCGTAGAAGGCGGCCAGCTCCACCGGATCGCCGGCGTCCCGCAGCTCGCGGAAGTTGACCCCCTTGACCACCCGCCCGCCGTCCACGTCCAGGCAGGGGATGACTCTTACCGCGACGGTCATGCTTCCCCGACCTCGGCCAGGGCTTGCTCCAGGGTGAAGGCGCCCTCGTACAGGGCGGTGCCGACGATCGCGCCTTCCACGCCGAGCGGGACGAGCGACGCGATCGCGCGCAGGTCGGCCAGGCTGGACACTCCCCCGCTGGCCACCACCGGCGCGGACGTGCGGGCGCAGACGTCACGGAGCAGGGCCAGGTTGGGGCCGCGCAGCGTGCCGTCCTTGAGGACATCCGTGACCACGTACCGGGCGCAGCCCTCGGCGTTCAGCCGGTCGAGCGTCTCGTAGAGCTCCCCGCCCTCGGCCGTCCAGCCGCGGGCGGCCAGCCGGGTGCCCCGGACGTCGAGGCCGACGGCGATCCGCTCGCCGTGCCGGGCGATGACCGAGCGGACCCAGTCCGGGTTCTCCAGCGCCGCGGTGCCGATGTTGACCCGGGCGCAGCCGGTGCCGAGCGCGCGGGCCAGCGAGTCGTCGTCCCTGATGCCGCCGGACATCTCCACCTGGACATCGACCTTGCGCACCACGCCGGCGAGCAGGGCGGCGTTCGACCCGCGGCCGAACGCCGCGTCCAGGTCCACCAGGTGGATCCAGGAAGCCCCGGCCCGCTGCCAGGCCAGCGCGGCCTCCATCGGGTCGCCGTACTGGCCGCCGCTGCCGGCCACGCCCTGGACGAGCTGGACCGCGTGTCCCTCGGTGACGTCGACGGCGGGCAGCAAAGTCAGCTCAGTCAAAGAATCTCCAGCCAGTTGGCGAGTAGGGCGGCGCCAGCGTCGCCGGACTTCTCCGGGTGGAACTGGGTCGCGGCCAGCGTGCCCTGCTCGGCCGCGGCGGCGAACGGCTCGCCGTGCTCGGCCCACGTGATCAGCGCGCCGGCCGCGGCGAGCTCGTGCGCGCCAGGCGCCCGCAGCGCGTAAGAGTGCACGAAGTAGAACCGGGTCCCCGGGGCGATCCCGGCGAAGAGGGCCGAGCCAGGCGGTGGCGTGACCGTGTTCCAGCCCATGTGCGGCAGCACGCCGGCGTCGAGCCGCTCCACCGTGCCCGGCCAGGCCCCGCAGCCGTCGGACCGCACCCCGTGCTCCACGCCGGCCGCGAACAGCACCTGCATGCCCACGCAGATGCCGAGCACCGGGCGCCCGAGCTCGAGCCGCTCGGCGATGAGCTTGTCGCCGCCGACCGCGCGCAGCCCCGCCATGCAGGCGGCGAACGCGCCCACGCCGGGTACGGCAAGCCCGTCGCATTCCAGCGCCGTGTCGGCGTCCGCGGTCACCTCGACCTGCGCGCCGACCCGCTCGAGCGCGCGCTGCGCCGAGCGCAGGTTCCCCGACCCGTAGTCGAGCACCACCACCCGCGGCATCAGGACAGCACGCCCTTCGTGCTCGGGATGCCGCCGGCCCGCGGGTCCGGCGCCGCCGCCGCGCGCAGCGCCCGGGCCACCGCCTTGAACTGGGCTTCGACGATGTGATGCGCGTTGCGGCCCTCGATCACCCGGACGTGCAGGCAGATCCCCGCGGCGAACGCCAGCGACTCGAAGATGTGCCGGGTCAGCGTGGTGTCGTAGCTGCCGATCAGCGGGGCCATGCCGTCCGGCTCGTGATGCACCACATAGGGCCGGCCGGACAGGTCCACGACGGCCTGCACGAGCGTCTCGTCCAGCGGGACCAGCGCGTTGCCGAACCGCGCGATGCCGGACTTGTCGCCCAGCGCTTCCTTGAGCGCCTGGCCGAGCGTGATGGCGGTGTCCTCCACGGTGTGATGGGAGTCGATCTCGACGTCGCCCTTGGCCCGCACGGTCAGGTCGAGGGAGCCGTGCTTGCCCAGCTGGGCCAGCATGTGGTCGAAGAACGGCACGCCGGTGCCGACCTCGACCACCCCGATGCCGTCCAGGTCGAGTTCCACCATGATCTGCGTCTCGCGGGTGAGCCGCTCCACCCGGGCCACTCGGCTACTCATGACTGGAGCACCTCATCCAGGGCCGTACGGAACGCCGCCATCTCCGCGGGCGTCCCTACCGTGACCCGCAGCCAGCGCGGCGGGCCGACCTCGCGGACGAGCACGCCGCGGTCGAGCAGCCCCTGCCAGACCGCCCGCCGCGAGTCGAACTCGCCGAACAGCACGAAGTTCGCATCCGAGTCCGCCACCGCGAGGCCCCGCTGCCTGAGCCAGGCGACGAGCCCGTCTCGTTCGGCCCGAAGACTCGTGACGGTGGCCAGCGGCTCGGCGGCCAGCGCGAGTGCGGCCCTCGCCACCGCCTGGGTGACGGCGGACAGGTGGTACGGGAGCCGCACCACGAGCAGCTTCTCGACCACCTCGGGCGCGGCGGCCAGGTACCCGATCCTGGCGCCGGCCATGGCGAACGCCTTGGACATGGTGCGGGTGACCACCAGGTGCGGGTAGCGCGGCAGCAGCGTGAGCGCGCTGGGCGTGCCCTCGCGGGCGAACTCCGCGTAGGCCTCGTCGACCACCACCAGGCCGGGCGCCGCTTCGCAGACCGCCTCGATCAGCGCCAACGGGGCCGCGGTGCCTGTGGGATTGTTCGGCGAGGTCAGGAAGACCAGGCTCGGCCGGTGCTCGGTGATCACGCGGGCCGCCCGCTCCGGGTCGAGGCCGAAGTCCTCGTCGCGGTCCGCCGAGACCCAGCCGGTGCACGTCACCCTGGCGATCAGCGAGTGCATGGAGTAACCCGGGTCGAAGCCGAGCGCCAGCCGTCCCGGCCCGCCGAAGGCTTGCAGCAGCTGCTGGATGACCTCGTTGGACCCGTTGGCCGCCCATATCTGGCGCGCGGTCAGGCCGTGCCCCAGGTAGTCGGCCAGGTCCTTGCGCAGCTCGACCGCGTCCCGGTCCGGGTACCTGTTCAGGGTGGCAGCCGCCTGCGCCACCGCGGCCGCGACCGCCTGCACCAGGCGGGGGCTCGGCGGGTAGGGATTCTCGTTGGTGTTCAGCCGGACCGGGACGTCGATCTGCGGAGCGCCGTACGGCTGCAGGTCCGTTAGGTCATCCCGAACGGGCAGGCTGCGAGCACCGGTCACGGCTCAGCGCCTTCTTTCGGGACCCGCACCCGGACGGCCTGGACGTGGGCGTCCAGGTCCTCGGCGCCGCCGAGCGCATCGATCAGCGGTGCGGTGGCGGCCAGGGTCTCGCGGTCGCACTCCACCACGTTCACCAGGCGCAGGAAGGGGAACACCGAGAGCCCGCTGGTGTGCCGCGCGGTCCCCCCGGTCGGCAGCACATGGTTCGAGCCGGCCAGGTAGTCCCCGAGCGACACCGGCGAGTACGGACCGGCGAAGACCGCGCCCGCGTTGGTGACCCGTGCGGCCAGCTTGGCCGCGTCCCTGGCCTGGATCTCCAGGTGCTCGGGCGCCCACGCGTCGCTCACCGCCAGGGCCGCGTCCAGGTCGTCCACGATCACGCAGGCGGACTGGCCCGCGAGGGCCTTCTCTACCCGCTCGCGGTGCCTGGCGGCCGGGACCTGCCTGGTGAGCTCGGCCTCGACGCTATCGGCGAGAGCGGCGTCGGTGGTGACGAGCAGGCAGGCCGCGAGCTCGTCGTGCTCGGCCTGCGCGACCAGGTCGGCGGCGACGAAGCGGGGGTCCGCGGTGTCGTCGGCGATGATCGCCACCTCGGTGGGGCCTGCCTCGCCGTCGGTGCCCACCACGCCGCGCAGCACCCGTTTGGCCGCGGCCACGTAGACGTTGCCCGGGCCGGTGATGACGTCGGCCGCCGTGCAGTCCGACGTGCCGTAGGCGAACATCGCCAGCGCCTGCGCCCCGCCGGCCGCGTGCACCTCGCGCACGCCGAGTAGCGCGCACGCGGCGAGCACGCTCGGGTGCGGCAGCCCGCCGAGGCGGGCCTGCGGCGGTGACGCCACGGCGATCGCGCCGACGCCCGCGACCTGGGCCGGGACGATGTTCATCACGACCGAGGACGGATAGGCCACCAGCCCGCCGGGGACGTACACCCCGGCCCGTCCGACGGGCACGAACCGGCCGGTGACGGTCAGCCCGCCGGTGACCCTGGTCGGGGTCTCGGCCGGCAGCTGCGCTTGGTGCACCCGCCTGGTGCGCCTTATGGCCTCCTCGAGGGCGGCCCTGACGTCCGGGGCGAGCCCGGTGAGCGCCTCGTCCAGGGCCTCTTGCGGCACCCGGGTGGCGGCCAGGTCGATGCCGTCGAAACGGGCGGTATATTCGCGGACGGCTTCGGCACCTCGGCGCTTGACGTCGTCGCAGACGGGCCTGATCTGCACTACGGCCGCTTCGACATCGGTCGTAGCGCGCGGCAGGACGCCGGCCAGGGCGGTTCGGCTCAGGCTGCCGGGCGCGTGGCCACGCAGGTCGATACGGGAAATCACGCGCCTAGTCTACGGAGAGTACGCCCCGCCCATCTCCACATCGGGCCCGGCGGCTGGCCCAGTGGCCGACTCGGCGGGACGGCGGCCGCCGTACTCGGCCAGCAGGATGATGATCGAGGTGAGCCCCGGCCAGAACGCCAGCGCGCTCTTGGCCCCGAGCCCCAGCGACTCGTGGAAGAAGCCGCCGTCCCGGCTGGTGGCGAGCAGGTGGTTGTAGGTCCCGAGCCCGATGTTCTCGCCGATCCACAGCGTGAGCAGGCTGGCCGCCACCGCGCCGAGGACGAGCCCGGCCGCCGCGGTCCAGCCGGCCCGGCGGACCAGAAGGCGGTAGCCGACGACACCGGTGATCGCTCCGCCGAGCGCGACGATCAGGCAGAACCAGGCGTCGGCGACGATGAACGCGTGGCTCTCCGCGTTGACTACTTCGGCCTCGCCGGGCCCGACTTCTTGCAACAGCGCCCGCGGCGCCACCGCGGCCCAGATGACCCCGGCCACCACGCCGAGCACCGCGCTGCCCGCCAGAGCCGCCAGGAACGCGGCCAGTCGCCCCTTCGTGGGTCCTCCCTCGCATTGTCGCCTTCACCGCCCGGGCACGATGGTACTCGTCAGGTCGTCTTCGGTTCGATGGCGTGTACCTCGGGCAGGATCGACGCGATGGCCTCGAAGGTGGCGTCATCCCAGGACGAGCTGGGCGAGGCCAGCACGTGGTCGATGCCGAGCGCGGCCAGCTCGCGCAGGTGGGCGAGCAGCGCGCCCGCGCCCGCCTCAGGGTCTTCGCCGAGGTCGAAGCGGCTGGTGACGGTCTTCTCGATCGTGGCGAAGTCGCGGCCTGCTTGATCGCAATGGTGGCGGAGCACGGCCAGCTTGTGCTCGAGGTTGTCGCGGAACTGCGAGTTCTGCACGTCGAACAGGTTGCAGGCGTCGGCGTACCGCGCCACCAGGCGCAGGGTCTTGCGCTCTCCGCTGCCGCCGATCAGGATCGGCGGGTGCGGTCGCTGCAGCGAGTTCGGCGAGTTGAGCGGGCGGACCAGCTGGTAATGCCGGCCCTGATACGGGCTCTCGTCGCCACGCCACATCTGGTGCGCGATCTGCAGCACCTCCTCCAGGCGCTCGAAGCGCTCGGCCAGCGAGGGGAAGGGGATGCCGAGGCCCTCGGCCTCGAAGGCGGTGCCCGGCCCGGCGGGCGCGATGTTCCACGGCGCGCCCGCGCCGACGCCGAAGATCACCCGGCCGCCGGTCAGCACGTCAAGCGACGTCACCGTCTTGACCAGCACCCCGGGATGGCGGTAGGCCACGGATGTCACGAGCGTGCCGAGCCGGATCCTTCGCGTCAGCCCGCCCAGGAAGGCGAGCGTCGCGTACGCCTCGGGCATGGGCGACTCCGGCGGCAGCCCGCTCAGCCGGATCTGGAAGAAGTGGTCCATGACCCACAGGCTGTCCACGCCGGCCTCGTCCGCCGCCATGGCGATCCTGGATATGGCCGGCCCGATCTCCTCGGCCGGCCAGGGAAACGTGGTGATGCCGATGCCGAGCTTCATAGCTGCCTCCTTGCCCGGAAATATCGTTAGCCGGATAATGACTTTACCATGAGCCGGCTAACGTACTCCAGGGCCGTACGCTGAATTTGCCATGTCCGAGGAATTCACCGATGACCAGCCAGCGCCCGACTTCCAGACGGCGTTCTGGTCGGCCAAGCATGCCTTGTCGGTGGCGACCTCGGCGGCTTTCTCCCGGCACGGCGTGCATGAGGGGCAGCAGTTCATCCTGCGCCGGCTGTGGGCCGAGGACGGGCTGCCGCCGGGCGAGATCGCCCGGCGGCTGGGGCTGGCCACCCCCACGGTGACCAGGGCCGCCACTCGGATGGAGGCGGCCGGCCTGCTGCGCCGCGAGCCGCACCCGGGCGATCGCCGCCTGGTACGGCTGGTGCTCACCGAGCGGGGGCGCTCCCTGGAGGGCGTGATCGCGGCCGAGACGGACAAGGTCACCGAGCGGGCGCTGGCGACGTTCGGGCCTGGTGAGCGCGAGACGGTCATCCGCGCGCTGGCCGCCATCAGGCGCAATCTCACCGGGGCCTGACAACCTCGCTTAGCACGGCTAGCTGACGCAGGCGGGACCGAGTAGCTGCTTCAGGTCGCCGATCAAGGCGGGCGAGGTGGCTACTCGGAGCTTGTCATCGAGCCGGACCACCGTCGTGCGCTCGTGGCCGCGGAGCTTGAGGTGCACCTCGGTCGGGCCGGGGTGGGTGACCAGCACCTCCCGGAGACGCTCCACCACCGGCGGCACGCACCGGGCCACCGGCATCGACACCACGAAGGGACCTGAGTCATCTACGGACAGGTCCGGGATGGTCAGGTCCATGGCGATGAGCTTGGGGACGTCGTCCCGGCGGTCCACCTTGCCCTTCACGACCACCACCGCGTCCTCGGCGATCGAGGTGGCGTAGAGCTGGTAGGTCTGCGGGAAGAACAGCACCTCGATGGCCCCGCCCAGATCCTCGAGCATGGCCGCGGCCCACTGGTTGCCCTGTTTGGTCACCTTGCGCTGCACCCCGGACAAGATGCCGCCGACCTTGACGATCTGCGCGTCTGACCGGTCGCCGCTACGCGGCCGCGGTTCGGCTTCGTCCGCCATCAGGTCGGCGAGCGAGCAGTCGCTTTCCCGGGCGATGATGTGCTCGACGCCGAAGAGCGGATGGTCGGAGACGTACAGCCCGAGCATCTCGCGCTCGAAGTTCAGCAGGGTGGGCTTGTCCCACTCCCCCGCCGGGACGGGCACGTCGAAGACGGCCTCCGCCTCGGCGTCGCCGCCGAACAGCGAGTCCTGCCCGATCGCCTCGTTGCGCTTGATGTCGATCACGGCGTCCACGGCCTGCTCGTGCACGAGCACCAGGCCCTTGCGCGGGTCCCCGAACGAGTCGAACGCGCCCGCCTTGACCAGCGACTCGATCACCCGCTTGTTGCACACCACCAGGGGCACCTTGCGCAGGAAGTCCGTGAAGCCAGTGAACTCGCCCTTGGACTTGCGCGCCGCGATGATCGCCTCGACCACGTTGGTGCCTACGTTGCGGATCGCCGCCAGGCCGAACCTGATGTCCCTCCCGACCGGCGCGAACGTCGCCACCGACTCGTTGACGTCAGGCGGCAGCACCTTGATGCCCATCCGGCGGCACTCGCTGAGGTACAGCGCTGACTTGTCCTTGTCGTCGCCCACCGAGGTGAGCAGCGCGGCCATGTACTCGGCGGGATAATTCGCCTTCAGGTAGGCGGTCCAGTACGACACGAGGCCGTACGCGGCCGAGTGCGCCTTGTTGAACGCGTAGCCCGCGAACGGCACCAGGACATCCCAGACGGCCTGGATCGCCTTGTCCGAGTAACCGCGCTCCCGGCAGCCCTGGTGGAACGGGACGAACTCCTTGTCCAGGATCTCTTTCTTCTTCTTGCCCATGGCCCGGCGGAGCAGGTCGGCTTGGCCGAGCGTGTAGCCGGCGAGGATCTGGGCGGCCTTCTGCACCTGCTCCTGGTAGACGATCAGGCCATAGGTCGGCTCGAGCACCTCGCGCAGCGGCTCCTCGAGCTCGGGGTGGATCGGCGTGATCTCCTGCTGCCCGTTCTTGCGCAGCGCGTAGTTGGTGTGCGAGTTCACGCCCATCGGGCCCGGCCGGTACAGGGCGCCGACCGCGGAGATGTCCTCGAAGTTGTCCGGCTTCATCAGCCGCAGCAGGGCGCGCATCGGGCCGCCGTCGAACTGGAAGACGCCGAGCGTGTCGCCCCGGCCGAGCAGCTCGTACGTGAGCTTGTCATCGAGCGGCATGCCGAGCAGGTCGATCTCGGTGCCCTGGTTGCTCTTGATCAGGGCGACCGCGTCGGCCATGATCGTCAGGTTGCGCAGGCCCAGGAAGTCCATCTTGAGCAGCCCGAGGCCCTCGCAGGTCGGGTAGTCGAACTGCGTGATGACGGCGCCGTCGGCATGCCTGGTCCACACCGGGATGTGGTCGGTCAGCGGCTCCGCGGACATAATCACGCCGGCCGCGTGCACCCCCGGCTGCCGGATCAGCCCCTCGATGCCGCGCGCCTTGTCGATGACCTGCTTGACCTCCGCCTCCGCTTCGTAAAGGGCGCGGATCTCGGTGGCCTCCTTGTACCGGGGGTGAGCCTCGTCCAACACCCCGGACAGCGGCATGTCCTTGCCCAGCACGGCGGGCGGGTACGTCTTGGTGATCCGGTCGCCCAGCGCGTACGGGAAGCCGAGCACCCGGCAGGCGTCCTTGATCGCGGCCTTGGCCTTGATCGTGCCGTAGGTGACGATCTGCGCGACCTTGTCCGAGCCCCATTTCTGGGTCACGTACCTGATCACGTCGGCCCGGCCACGTTCGTCGAAGTCGATGTCGATGTCGGGCATGGATACGCGCTCGGGATTGAGGAAGCGCTCGAAGATCAGGCCGTGGACGAGCGGGTCCAGGTCGGTGATGCCCAGCGCGTAGGCGACGATCGAGCCTGCCGCGGAGCCGCGGCCCGGGCCGACCGCCACGCCGTTGTTCTTCGCCCACATGATGAAGTCCGCCACCACGAGGAAGTAGGCGGGGAAGCCCATCTGGCTGATGACCTGGATCTCGTATTCGGCCTGATGACGGCGCTGCTCGTCGTAGCCGTCCGGGTAGCGCCTGTCCATGCCCTTCCACACCTCGGCACGGAACAGCTCGTCCTCGGACGCGTAGCCGTCCGGGATGGGGAACCTCGGCATGAGGTTGATGAACTCGAACATGCCGCTCGCGTCCACCCGGTCCGCGATCAGCAGCTGGCTGTTCCTGCACCCTTCCTGCCAGATGTCGCTGCCGTTCAGGCGGTACATATCCGCGGCCGACTTGATGTAGTAGCCGCCGCCCTCGAGCCGGAACCGGTCCGCGTCCGCCAGCGTCTTGCCGGTCTGGATGCACAGCAGCAGGTCGTGGCTCTCGGCGTCGCTCTCGCGGGTGTAGTGCGAGTCGTTGGTGACGACCGGGGGGATGCCGAGCTTCCTGCCGATCTCGAGCAGCCCGTCGCGGACCCGGCGCTCGATGTCGAGATCGTGCTCCATCAGCTCAAGGAAGTAATTCTCCTTGCCGAAGATGTCCCGCCACTCAGCCGTGGCCGCCAGGGCCTCATCGAACTGGCCGAGGCGGAGCCTGGTCTGGAGCTCGCCGGACGGGCAGCCGGTGGAGGCCATCAGCCCGGCGGAATGCTCGGCGATGATCTCCTTGTCCATCCGCGGCCACTTGACCAGCCAGCCCTCGGCATAGGAGCGGGAGGACAGCTTGAACAGGTTGTGCAGGCCCTGCTTGTTCTGCGCCCAGATCGTCTTGTGCAGGTAGGCGCCGCCCGCGGAGATGTCGTCCTTCTTCTGGTGCGGCTGGCCCCACAAGATCCGGTTGAGGTTGTTCCGGGCTTCGGGTGCGACATAAGCCTCGATCCCGATCACCGGGGTGATGCCCGCTTCCTTCGCGAGCCGGTGGAACTCCGCGGCGCCGAACATGTTGCCGTGGTCGGTCATCGCCACATGCGTCATGCCCTGGTTCTTGACCTCCGCGAACAGGTCCTTCAGCCGGGCGGCACCGTCCAGCATGGAGTACTCGGTGTGCACGTGCAGGTGAGCGAACGGCGCACCGGAGGGTGCCATGACTATCCGCCTCCTCAGGGCATGCTGGACAGCGCACGCAGCCCTGCGGATCTCAGCTGGACAGCATGCGTAGTCATCAACCGGTGCTCATTACCTTAGTCGAGCCGGGGCGGCGCCGCCGGTCTGGCGCGCCGACTGGGCCGCCCGAGTTCTGGCACGGGTGGTCATGCGGCGTAGTAGTACTGGCGTATGGGGTGCTCGGCGTAGTACTGGCGTATTCGGTCAGGCCAGCCCTCTGGTTCGAAGACCTGCACGCGATCGCGGGCGGGATCCTGTCCCTGCTCCCGCTGGGCCTGGCGTTCCTCCGGGGTACGGGCGTTGGCCAGGCAGGTATAGATGGCGTGGTCCAGGTCGAGCCGCTCGCCGTACCAGGGCGGGATGATCGTGCCCGGGGTGATGTCGGCGTCGTGGCAGTCCCCGATCGTGCCGTCCGGGGGTGGCAGGGCGGGGCTGGGCGGGATGCCGGTGCCGTCCGGCCGGAAGAAGGTGAACCTGCCGCCGGATTGCGCGGCGATCAGGTAGCCGCGGTCGTGCACCAGCATGTGGTGGTATTTACAGAGGCTGATCAGGTTCTCCAGGCTGGTCCGGCCGCCGTTGATCCAGTGCTGGATGTGGTGCAGGTCGACCCGGCGGGACTCACAGCCCGGGAACCGGCACCGGCAGTGGTCGCGTTCGCGGGCCGCGCGGCGCAGCGCCGCGTTCGGGCGCCGCCGGCGGCGGCCCAGGTCCAGCACGGCACCGTCGTGGTCGTGGATCATCCAGCTCAGCGCGGCGGTGCAGCCGAGCATCTGCGCGGTGCTGACGCTGAGCGCCGGGCCGTCTTCCACGTGGCAGCGGGCCGGGTCCGCCGGGTCACCCGGGGTCCCTGGAGCCGGCCGGGCGGCCGTCGGCGTCTCCGCGGAGACGCCCCCGTCCTCACCGCCGTGAGGGTGCTCCAGGTCCCCGGCGGCCGCGCGCAGCGCCTTCAGCAGCACCGCACCGGCCAGCGGCGGCAGCCGGAAGGTGCCCGCCAGCGACCCGTCCTCCTCCAGCCGCCAGGCCAGCCGCCGCCGGATCTGCGCTGTCGCGTCATCAGCGCCGGTGACCTGCCGGTGGGCGCGGGCGAACCGCTCCAGCTGGTTCCCCGTCATCGGCCCGGCGATCTCCGCCAGGCCCCGCTCGGTGCCCGGGGTGGCGATCCGGGTCAGCGCCCGGACCTTCGCATACGACAGCCGGGCCGCAGCGAACTCGGCCCGGATCACCGGCAGGTCCCGCAGCGCCCGCGCCACCCGCACATGCTCCCGCGCCGCGCCGGAGGACATCTGGCACTTCCACGACAGCCACGCCGCGCAGCTGCTCATCTCCCAGCTCGCCCAGCCACGGCGCGCATCGAAGTCAGCCAGCAAGACCAGGAACCGGCATGTCGCCGCGGCCAGGTGCCCGGCCAGCTCGCAGATCTGCGCCTCCAGCCGCTCCAGCGGCACCGGGACCGGGACCGGGACCGGATCGGCGGGCACCGCGGCCGGGGTGTCAGGGACAGTGATCGTACTGCCGGGAACACAGCCCGGCTCCCATATATCGAACATGTATTTGACGATAACACCAGGGTCTGACAATCCTAAGCGACGCCCGGTCAGCTCCAGCGGACCCGGACGCTGGCTTGCCAGCCTCTGAGCACGCCTTCATCTCCGGTGACGGTGACCTCTGCCCGCCCGGCGTCGAGGCGGTTCCACAGGTACAGGTAGACGCCGGACGCGGAGCCGCTCACCGTGCACCCGGCGCCGTCCGCCGCGTTAGCTTTGGGGTCGCGGCGCGGCTGCAGGCGGCCCTCGCGCGCCTCGACGGACCAGGCGTCGCCGGTATCCGCAGCCACCACACGTAGCTGGCCGCCGTCGCTGCCGGGGTCGACGGCTGGCTGGTACTTACGCCGCCGGCCGAAACCCGTGATCAGCTCGTCGATGCCGTCGGCGGCGAACTCCGCCGGGTACTCGGGCGTCGTGCCGGCTGCGCTCTCCGCGTCGGCCCGGTGGATCGCGGTCTCGTGGGCCTGGCGCCGTGCCCAGAACGCCAGCGCGGACGGGGCCGGCATGAAGGTCGCGCACTCCAGGGCGGGATCGGCCGCGGTCAGGGTCTCGACCAGCGCGGCATGGCCCGCGCGGAACCAGCCGAGCAGTTCGGGGTCGGGCGCGCCGCCGCGCAGTATCTCCTCTTCTGGCGGCCCGTCCAGGACGTGATCAGGGCATTCGGTGACGTGCCTGGTAGCCCAGCGGTGGATGTACCCGGTGTGCCGCAGCAGGTCCTTGACCTGCCAGGGCGGGCACGGCGGCACGGCCGCGTCGAGCCCGGCCCGTTCGGCCGCATCGGCCAGCAGTTCGCCCTGGCGGCGCAGCATGTCAACGTGCTCGGCGATCTCCATATGGGTCAGCTTTCGGCTCGCAGGATGTCCAGGGCGCGGGCCAGGTCAGGGGGGTAGTCACTGGTGAAGGTGACCTCGCGGCCGTCGGCGGGATGCGCGAACGTCAGGCTGACCGCGTGCAGCCACTGGCGCGTCAGGCCGAGCCTGGCGGCCAGTACCGGGTCGGCGCCGTAGAGCAGGTCGCCCACGCACGGATGCCTGAGGGCGGCCATGTGCACGCGGATCTGATGCGTCCGGCCGGTTTCCAGGTGCACCGAGACCAGGCTGGCGGCCCGGAAGGCCTCCAGCGTGTCGTAGTGGGTGACGCTCGGGCGGCCGTCGCTGACCACCGCGAACCTGCCGTCGCCGGACGGGTGCCTGCCGATCGGCGCGTCCACCGTGCCGCGCAGCGGATCGGGGTGCCCCTGCACCAGCGCGTGGTAGCGCTTGTCCACGGTGCGCTCGCGGAAGGCCCGCTTGAGCGCGCTGTAGGCCCGCTCGCTCTTGGCCACCACCATGACGCCGGTGGTGTTCGCGTCCAGCCGGTGCACGACGCCCTGGCGTTCGGCGGCGCCGCTGGTCGCCACCGTGTGCCCGGCCGCGATCAGCCCGCCGGTGACGGTCGGCCCCGACCAGCCGGGGGTCGGGTGGGCGGCGACGCCGCGGGGCTTGTCCACCACCACGATGTCGTCGTCCTCGTAGAGCACGATCAGGCCTTCGACCGGCCGCGGGGGTTCGGCCGGACGCGGCTGCGGCAGCGTGACCTGAAGCGGATCCCCGGCCAGCACGCGATCCGATTTCGATGCGGTCCGTCCGTCGATGAGCACCATGCCGTCACCGATCAGTTCCGCGGCGCGGGACCTGGACAGCCCGAACATCCTGGCCAGCGCGGCATCGAGCCGCTCGCCGTCCAGGCCGTCGGGCACCGCGACCTGGCGCTCACCCGGAGCCGTCATATGGATTCCTGGCCGACCCTGGTCCCGTCCAGCCGGATCCCGCGCAACGCGAGCAGCACGACCAGCACGCCGGCGCAGACGATGGCGGAGTCGGCCAGGTTGAAGACCGGCCAGTGCGGCAGCTCGATCCAGTCGACCACGTGCCCCTGGAACAACCCCGGCGCGCGGAAGATCCGGTCGAGCAGGTTGCCGGTGGCCCCGCCGAGCAGCAGGCCGAGCGCGATGGCCCAGCCGATGCTGCGCAGGTTCCTGGCGGCGCGCAGGATGTAGACGATCACGCCGAGGGCGATGGCCGTGAACACGATCGTCATCGACGTGCCGATGCTGAACGCGGCCCCGCCGTTGCGGGTCAGCGTGATCGTCAGCAGTCCGCCGAGCAGCCGGATCGGCGCATGATCCGGCATCCTGGCCACCACGATGGCCTTGGATACGACGTCGGCCGCGATGACGAACACGGCCACCGCGAGTAGCAGCGCGACCCGGCGCGGCCGCGCGGGCGGCGCGGAGACCTGGCCGTTCAGCGGCGTTCCTGGCGCTGCTTGCCTATCGGCTGGCTGCACGATTCGCATTCCGCCTGGCGTTCACGATGAGAAGCCTATCCGGGCTTCAGCTACGCTGGGCCGGTGCAGGGATTCCAGCCGCTCCCCGCGCAGGTCGACCTGCCCGCGCTTGAGCATGAGGTACTCACCCGCTGGCAGGACGGCGGGATCTTCGAGCGGTCACTGAAGCAGACCGCGGGCGGGCCCGCCTGGATCTTCTACGAGGGACCGCCCACCGCTAACGGGATGCCCGGCGCCCATCACGTGGAGGCGCGCACCTTCAAGGACCTGTTCCCCAGGTTCAAGACCATGCAGGGGTTTCACGTCCCGCGCAAGGGCGGCTGGGATTGCCACGGGCTGCCGGTCGAGGTCGCGGTGGAGAAGGAACTCGGCCTGACCGGCAAGCGGGACATCGAGGCTTACGGGGTCGCGGAGTTCAACGCGCGCTGCCGCGAGTCGGTGCTCAGGCACGTCGACGCGTGGCTGGAGATGTCGCGGCGAATGGGTTACTGGGCGGACACGGACAACGCCTACCGGACCATGGACCCGAGCTACATC
>Ga0208565_1000302_pt1 | contig 39614 bp, 31 predicted proteins | sample Sb_taG_7_FD_187706 | JGI IMG/M metagenome (GOLD analysis project Ga0208565, IMG submission 187706) | Peat soil microbial communities from Weissenstadt, Germany - Sb_50d_2_FS metaG (SPAdes) (version 2) | ecosystem: Environmental > Terrestrial > Soil > Wetlands > Peat | place: Germany... | reverse complement strand
CACGTCGTCAGCGTGGCCACGTCGGCGGGGTCGACCACGAGCGGTGGAGCAGGGTGATTCGCCATGCAGGCAATCATCCTGCCACGCGGACTCTTAGTGCAAGCTATTTCAGAGTCGCTGCACTAGCTATTGCTGTAATTGCACTCGGAGTCCACCTCCACGCACTCCCGCTTGGCATCCTCGGCGTCGGGATCGGGCTCGCGGGGCTGGTCGCCACCGAGGACACCGTCCGAGGCCATCGCCTCGCCAGCCGTTCACGATCAGTCGATGACTTACGTCGGATATCATGGCAGGACTTCGAGCGGCTGGTCGCCGAGGCGTTCCGCAGAAGCGGCTATCGCGCCGACCTAACGGCACGTGGCGCGGATGGAGGGGTCGATATCATCCTCACCCGGGGCGGCTCGCAGACGCTCGTGCAATGCAAATAGAACACGTCACGGTTGGGACCAGGCGTTGTTCGTGAGCTCGCGGGAGTGATGGCAAGCGAAGATGTCGCCGACGGGATCGTGGTTGCGTGCGGCGGCGTTGCCGATGAGGGGCAGGCATTCGCGAAGCGCAACAGAATCAGGATCCTCGACGGGTCCGCATTGGTCGGACTCCTCGTCGAAAAGGATGTATGGACAGAGCTGCCGCGCGAGACAGCTACCACAACGGCGGCGCCCGTGCACGGACCTTCTTGTCCACGATGTCACTCGACGATGGTGCGTCGGAACTCCCGTCACGGCGTCTTCTGGGGTTGTAGCCGGTTCCCGAGCTGCAGAGGTACTCGCGCATTAGGAGGGAGCCGCGCACGTTAGGGCTCGCCCGAATCTCCGCGAGATGCGACGCGCACGTTTAGTCAGAGGTCAGCCCTATCGCGGGACTCAGGGTTGGGGTCACTGCGCGTCTCAAGATCCGTAGCCGAATACGAAACCCGTCATGTGGTGCCGAGGATGGGACTCGAACCCTTCCATCGGCTGAGCCAGAGGTAGCCCACCTACCTCACGCGCCTCCGCCACCGGCACGCTGAACTCCGGAGCGTCGGCTGAGCCCGCCACCTCGCTCGTCTCCATCGACTGATTCATGCTCGCGGCGGTCAGAGGCCGCGACAAAGCCCCGGCCAACTGATCGGCCGGGGCTTCGCCATTGCTCGGGGCAGTGCGGTCCTTCGCCATCGTCGGGCCGCGGACTGCCGCAGAACGACCCGGGGGTGTCTCCCCTGTTAGTGCATTGGGATCGTGTTGAACACACCCCACGGGGTAACGGCGCCGGCCCCGTTGATGCTCTGCGTTCCGCTGATGCCCGGTATGTAGGCGTCATCGATGAAAAGGTAGAGGGGCTTGCCATGGAAGGTCACCTGGCGAGTGCCGTCCGGCCTCACGACGACTCCGAGCGCGTGCTGGTCGACGCCCTTCCCGGCTTCGGGCCGCCCGGAGGTGAGGACCGGTGACCAGTTCAGGGCGCAGAACTTCTGGCAGGCCCGACTGTTGTCGTTGGTCAACGTGTAGGCGGGGAAGTCCCCCTGCGGCAGGAGGGAGAAGTCGTTGTCCATCGATGCCGCCAGCACCGACTGGCCGCCGACGGTCTCGACCTGCATCTGAACCCGACCAGGCGCCGGATTGCCGCGACCGGGGTCCACCAAGTACCAGGTGCCGGCGGGACTGGTCACCGGGTCGAACAGGTTAGCCCCGTCGGTTTGCCCCGGCGTCTCGTCCAGGAAGAACCGATACAGCGGCAGACCTGCATAGGTCACCTGCTGCACGCTCTGGCCGGAGAGCACGTCGGTGCGAGCCACCGTCCCGAGAAGGGAGCGCTTGGTCCCCGGCCCGGCGACGGGATGACCCTTGGTCAGGAGTGCCGGCCAGAGGACGCTGTCGCAGGGCTGCCCGATAGCGTTCGGCCCGTCGCTGCACGCAAATGCAGCCAGACCAAACGTCAGGGAATGGAGTTGGTCGGAGGTCAGGACGTACAGAGAGCAACCGGCGTTGGCGCCCGAACCGACGACGAGCACCCGGCCAAAGGATGTCGATGCCGTCGACACCGTTGCGGGGCCGGTCGGGGCGCTGGTGACGGGGGTGGTGCACGAACGACCACCATTGTGGGCGCTCACGGGGGAGCTGAACAGAGGGGCCGCGGCGAGCAGGCCCAGGGCAAGCACAGCGGCTGTGGCTGGGCGTGTAACAACCCTTCGGGAATGACGAGACAACATCTTCATGACCTCCAAAGATCTTCCGACTCGATGACCCGAGCCGTGGTGACCAGAACAATCTGTCGATAGGGGGACGGCGATGGTGCGAGAGGAGCCCGCATCCCGTCACTCACTTGTAGAAGTAGGGGTCGAGCACCTGCACTCGCGTGATGCTCTCGATGGGCAACCCGTTGCGGTCGGCCGCGCGCCTGATGGCCTCTGGGTCGGGCCCGTCATACACGCAATAGGTCTTCTTCTTGTCCTCGCTGACGTAGGAATGGACCCATGTGACGCCGACTTCGGCGTTGTGTTCCACCACGGCGAGGCAGGTGGCTGCGCCGTCGTCGTTAGCGGGGATTTCCAGGCCGTCGGGAAAGATCCGTTCGACCATGTATCGCGCCATTTGGTACCTCCTTGTATGGACCAACAGGACCCGTGGTCCGCCTCCGCGTATTGCGCCAGACACCTGCCCGGGAGGTCATCGGGAGGTGCCACCCATGTTGGGAGGCGACGCCACCTATGTTGGTGTCGGTTCAGCCATCCGAGATCGGTAGCTCTCGCAGCTTCGTGGCGGCCTCGGCCCGGGATCGCACCCCGAGCTTCGCCAGGATCGCCGAGACGTGGTGGTCCACGGTCCGGGTCGAGAGGAACAGGCGGCTCGCAATCTCGCCGTTCGACGCGCCGGTCTCGAGCAAGCGAAGGACTTCAACCTCACGCCCGGTGAGCATCGCCCAGTTTCGCTGCGTCGCGGGGCGCGGTCCGCGAGGCAGGTCGCGAATCCCCCGCTCCTGCAGACGTCGAGCCACGATCGCGACGGCCGGCCTCGCGCCGAGCCGCTGCAACTCCACGAGGGCTTGCCGCAGTGCTACGGAATCGCCGGAGTCGGCGAGTGCGAGCGCAGCCTCATAGGGACAGTGCAGCTGCCGCCACAGATCAGCAGCGAGTACCCAATCGCCCCGCGCCTGCGCATCGAACGGCGGTGGCAGCACAGTCGTCATCTGCGCAGCGGTGTCCAACCCCGCCCGCAGCCGCCAGCTCACAAGGCCGGCGAGGATCCAGGGTGCATGTCTCGCCTCTGCGAGGTCGAGCACGGGAGCCGAGGCCGCGTCAACCGCCGGCGCGTCGCCCTCGAGCCACCCAGCCTCGGCTCGGGCCAACGCGGGGAGCTCCCATCGCTGCAGCTCGCCCGTCGGCTCAGAGCGATGCCACGCCTCGTCGAGGAGCGATCGCCACTCGGGGTCCCCGCGCCGGGCGCGGACCAGGCCGATGATCGCCTGCGCAATCGGTATGACGACCGGGGAGGTTCGCGGATCGTGAAGGATCGAGTCCGCTGACTCGACCGCCTGGTCCCAGCGGCCGTGGTCGAGCTCCGCCCGGGCGCGGGACACCACGAGGTAGCTGCGCCACAGATCCAGGCCGTGATCGGTGCAGTAGCTCAGCCCGTCGTCGAGCCACGGCCCCGCATCGGCATGCGATCTGCTCCGTGCTCCCCAATAGCAAAGAGCGACATACGAGCGTCCCGCGTATTCCTCCAGACCGGCTTCGGACGCCTGCTTGAGGCAGCGTTCGAGTGTGGCGGTCGCCTCGGGGGTGCCCGCCAGGTAGTCGATGCAGGCGCAGTTGATCAGCGCATAGATCCTCGATTCAAGATCGCCGAGTTCATCCGCCAGCACGAGGGCTTTCGCGGCCCAGTAGGACGTGTTTTCCCCATCCTCGACGCTCATAAAGAGGTACGAGAGATTGCAGTACGCCAGGGCGAGTTCGCGCCCAGCAGTGATGGCCTCGAGCACGGTCACGGCCGAGCGTCCCGCGTCGAGCGCTTGCTCGGGGCGCCCCATGTAGCGCAGCAGGCGGGACAGCGCGCGAAGCGCGTTTCCCTCGCGGCGCTTGTCGCCGGACAGGCGATGACACTCCAGTGCGAGCTGCGCCGACTTCAGCGCCTCCTCGAATCGGCCGGCCACGTAGCATTGGTACGAGTGGCCATCGAAGAGATCGCCGCGGAGGTTGGGACCAGCATCGGCCGAGAACCGCAGCGCCCTCGCGTATTGAGCTGCCGCCTCGCGATGCGCGCCGGCAGCGACTGCGGCGATGGCTGCGCGCGGCGCATGCCGCAGCACCGAAGCGGTCTCTTCAGCAGCCTCCGCGTGGTGGGCAAGCCGGGCGGCATCCTGCGTCTCCGCAGGGCGCGCCTCGAGCGCGACGAGGGCGGCGCGGTGCAGCGCGCGCCGCGCATTGGCCGCCAGCGACGTTTCGACGGCCAAGCGCGCAAGTTCGTGGCGGAAGCCCACCGCAGCGATCGCGGGGATCAGCATCCCCGAGCTCAAGCACTCGTCGAGGTGCGATGTCGCCTCCGGTGCCACGGCTTCGAGTAGCCAGCTCTCCGCCTGCGGCTGCAGGATCGACGCCGCCTCGAGGGCTCGATGCGCGCCCGGACTGAGGCGAGCGGCGCGCGCCAGGACGGCGTCGCGCACCGTGTCGGGGACGGCCCGGCCCTCAGCTGCGAGCACCTCCGTGACGAAGAACGGGTTGCCCCCCGTCTTGACATAGAGATCGGCGGCATCCACGCCATTGGGGGTGGCCATCTGCACGACTGCCTTAGGTGTAAGGAGCGGCAATCGGATGCGCCAACCGATGCCGGCCGAGCTGAGCTCGCCCAGAAGTATGCGCAGTGGATGGCGGCGATCGAGTCCCTCGTCGCGATAGCTGAGCAGCATGAGTAAGGGCACCGTCTCGACCCTGCGCGCGATGAGACCGATGACATCCAACGTCGCCTCGTCGGCCCAGTGCACGTCCTCGACAACAAGGACGGTGGGGCCGCGCCCCAGCCTCGCAAGCAGTGCCGAGGCCAGACGGTACGGAGGCACGTCGTGCTCCAAGAGCTCCTCGAGCTCACGACCGGCCGCCGGCGCGATGTCGTGGAAAGGACCGAGAGGCCGCGGTGTGAACAGCGCGTCGCAGGCACCCCTGAGCACGACCGCCGACCGCGCCCGTAGCGCCAGAAAGCGACTGATGAGCGCCGTCTTGCCGATTCCTGCTTCGCCGCTGATGAGGACGACACCACCGCGGTGCTGCCCGATCACCGATCCGAGTCGATCCGACAGCTCGGCAAGCTGGCTTTCGCGTTCGAGCAGCTCCCTCCTGGCGTCACCACCTCTATCGTCCATTCGCGCTCCCCTCATCGGGCGACGGCGTAACCGTACTACGAGGGGCGGACCCTCGAGTCGGAACTGGAACGCCTCGGCATCGTCTACAAGAACTCCCGCCCCTATCACCCCCAGACCTGCGGCAAGGTCGAGCGCTTTCACCAGACCCTCAAGCGCTACCTCAGCAAGCAACCGCCCGCGGCGTCGCTGGCCGAACTCCAACTCCAACTCGACACCTTCCGCGCCTACTACAACCACCACCGGCCCCACCGCGCCCTCGATGGACAGACACCCCTCATGGCGTTCAACGCTCGCCTCAAGGCGCATCCCGAAGCGCCCCATGCGGCACCACACCTCCGCGTCCGCCGCGACACGGTGGACAAGGCAGGCCGCGTGACCCTTCGCTACCGCCTCCGCCACATCGGCGTGGGCCGGCACTACATCGGCGAACGCATCACCCTCCTGGTGGCCGGCACTCACATCCGCATCGTTGACGAGGACGGCCGACTCATCCGCGAGCTCGCCCTCGATCCCGCCCGCGACTACCAGCCGCTCGGCACACCCTGCGGCCGACCGAAAATCGGGCACTATGTCCCGAGACAGGTGGGCACCATCACCTGAGACATCACATGGCTGGGGAGAGAGGATTCGAACCTCTGATTGGCTGATCCAGAATTACTCGTTCCTGTTCGCACCTCCTGAATTCGTTTCGTGGCTTGCAACAACGTCATTTCACCCCTAGTCACCGCGTGCTGTGCATCGACTAAGCGGGTGCGAGGGATCGATTTGGATTGACTAAGCGGGTGCATCGAAACGGCCCAAAATCGGTCGAAATGTGGGACGTGATGATACAAGATCAGTCGATGCTTCGCACGGACAGAACGCAGCGACTCCCTGAGCTCGGGCTCTTTGGTGTCGGCAGTTAAAGCTAGTCTTGTCGTGAACATCGGGGCTCGGCTGCGGTTGACGCGCACAACCGAGCGCGGAGGATGGCTCGGCCCTGGGTGATCCCGTTACACGGCCGACAACCGACAGGCTGGACATGAGCTGCGTCGGGGAGCTCAGATGATCGGGCTTTGACCTGCGTCTCCAGAACCGGCGGGCAGATGGGCGCGATCGCGAATCAACCGCTCCACGGTGTCGGGGTCGTCGGGCGTGACAAAGGGACGGATGCGGCGCCCCAGGTCAAGGATGAGCCCGAAGCGCTTGCGCGGCCGCTGCGGGTCCAGGTTCGCCCAGTAGCGCGGGTTGGTTGTGCCCCAGATCCGCCACATCCCTCGCACCGTCGAGAGTTCGACACGCCGAACTGCTCGGATCGATGCGTAACGGATGCGCTTGGTTCCCCAGGGAAAGTAATAGGCGCGAAGACGCACCTCGTTGGACGTGCATGCGACCCATGGGTCCTGGTAGTCGACGCTCATGGTTGCTCAGATTACCCAGGCGCTGCTCGGTGACGCGATCTCGGCGACGAGGGTAGCACTGTCTGCCGAAGCGTCCAGCACACCATCCGTGTCGTGTTGGGGTTGGTCAGCTCGTCAGGAGGAAATCCGTCCCGGAGCGAGAGCAGAGGGAGGAGTTGGAGGGAGGTGTCGTGGTGCCCAATTGAGCTTGACACGGAGCGTGCTCCGCCACATCCAGTCGATCCTTTGAGCCTGAGGTCCTCACATCTTGGGGCCCTTGGACCCTGGAGCTTCGCCCGGCTGGTGCGGAACCATGAGTGGCAATGACTCCCATAGACGAGGACCTGCCCGAGAGCCTCGGCGAGCGGCCCTGGCCGGGGCACCCTCGCCGCTGGTTGATCCTGGGTGCGCTGTCGCTCAGTCTCCTTGTCATCGGCCTCGACCTCACCGTGCTGAGCGTCGCACTGCCCACACTGGTCCGGGATCTCAACGCCAGTTCCACGGACCTGCAGTGGATCATGGACAGCTACATCTTGGTGCTCGCCGCGCTGCTGCTTCCCGCCGGCAGCCTCGGGGATCGCCTCGGGAGAAAGCGCGTGCTCGTCGTGGGCCTCGCCCTCTTCCTCATCGGTTCGCTGCTCTGCGCCAACGCCGGCTCGGCGCAGGAGCTCATCGGCTTCCGCGCCTTCATGGGCCTTGGTGGCGCCATCGTCATGCCCCTCACCCTCAGCGTCCTGCCGACCATCTTCAACGACACCGAACGTGCCCGCGCGATCGCCGTCTGGTCGGTCGTCACCGGCGTCAGCATTGCGCTCGGCCCGATCGTCGGCGGCTGGCTGCTGGATCACTACGCGTGGGGATCGATCTTCATCTTCAACGTCCCGTTCATCCTGGCGGCGCTCGTTGCGGTGGTGCTGCTGGTCCCGGAGTCGCGCAACCCCATGCCCCGGCCGGCCGATCCGGTCGGCGTGATGCTTGCCGCCGCCGGGCTCACCACGCTCGTCTACGCGATCATCGAGCAGCCGACGCGCGGTTGGGACAGCGTCACCCTCATCACAATGATCGGTGGCGTCGTACTCCTCGCCGGCTTCGCCGCGTGGGAGGCGCGATCCCGCCACCCGGTGCTCGACGTCCACCTCTTCGCAAACCCGCGCTTCACATGGGCAGCAGTCGGATTTGGGCTCGTCGGACTGGTGTTGACCGGAGCCATGCTCCTCTTTACGCAATACCTGCAGAACGTGCTTGGCTACCGCCCGTTCGACTCCGGCGTGCGCGTCCTCGCGCTGGTCGGCGGTCTGCTCGTCGGTGCGCCGGTTGTCAGCCGTCTGCTGCCTCGCATCGGCACGAAGGTTGCGATGGTTTCGGGTTTCGCCATCCTCGCCGTCAGTCTCGCTCTCTTCAGCACGACGACCGTGCAGACAGGATTTGGCTTCATCGGGTTGTGCCTGGCGCTGATGGGTGTCGGCCTCGGGGTGGCGATGACCCCGGGTCTCGACGCCATCATGGGCGCGCTCCCCGAGGGAGAGTTCGGCGCGGGATCGGCTGTCGCGAACACCTTCCGCCAGGTTGGCGGTGCCGTTGGGGTCGCGCTGCTCGGCAACTTGTACCTGAACCGATATGTGACCGACCTGCATCTTCCGTCGATACTTCCCGCGCCGGTGGTGAGCACCATCCAGCAGTCGGTGGGCGCAGCGAACGCGGTCGCGGCCCAACTCCCGGCGCCGTTGTCCGCGCAGGTGCGAAACGCTGCACACGCAGCGTTCATGTCGGGAATGGACGAAACCATGGTCATCTCTGCAGGCATCGCCGTTGCCGCCGCCGTACTGGTGCTGGCATTCTTACCCGGACGCACGCGTGCCGCCCAGCCAATTCTGAAGACGGCAGCGACCGGCGCTCGATCCTAAGCGCGTCGTGCGACGGCGAGGCGTGCCGTCCAGTCGGGCTCACCCTCGTGGGGGCGGCACGATGAAAGTGATGTCGAGACCAGCGCGGGCAATCAGCTGAGCTCGATTCGAGGGTGCCCTGCCAGGTCTCCGCCCTTCTTGAGGTGACTTGAGATGGACGGTGAGCCCAACGTCCCGGCGGGCGGGCCAGTTCGCGAGCAGTTCGGCTTATGGCAGAGGGCGTTTGGTCACAGGTAACGGGGTCCATCAGCCCTGGTAGCGGCCATCCCTGGGGCCTAGCGTGGCAGGCAAACGAGTCAATCCTGCGAAGCCTTTTTTGAGGAGGATCTGACATGGCAGCCACTGTCGAGACCAAGGCGTTCGATGCGACCGTGTGGGAGGTGACTCCCGGGACACGCGAGCCGGAGGTGATCACACGCGCGGGGCCGAATATCGGCGCCGACGTACTCAGTTTCATCGCGGTGGGGGGCATGCTGCTCGCGTTGAGCGTCATCAACGCCGGCTGGATCGCGGCCGGTACCGTCGGCGTGATCTTCCCGGTCCTGGGCGCTCTGGGATTGGGCTTGGCACTCCTGGCGATCTACGCCGTGGTGAGCAACCGGCTGGTGTGGGCGGGAGGGCTCGCTTTTGTGGCGGCGCTCGGGCTCACCTATGTGCTGCTCGGCGCTCCGACGCTGGCGGCGCTTGGCAACCATGACATCACGCATGCGCTCGGGATGACCTTCATGATCTGGGCTATCGTCGGCGGACTGGTCGCGCTGTCGATTCTGCCGCGGCACTTCTTCATGGGGGTGGTGGTCGCCATCACTGACGTGGCCCTTTGGCTTGCGATGGGAACCTACGTCGCACCCAACGCCGTAACCGCGAACACGGTCGGTTACGTCGCCCTGCTCGGAGCCGTGGTCGCCTTGCTGATCGCGGTCGTCGGGATCGTGTGGCCCGATGGGATCCGCTGGCGCGGAGGAAGTCTGCGGATCGGATGATTGACCCGGAGGGCAATGAAGAAGGGAGGCGCTGTTGAGGCGCCTCCCTTCTCTATATCTCGTTGCCTGAACTCGTGCAGACGCACAGCTCAGCTGTGGGGGGCGCGGCGATTTGTCGGAGCAGTTGGCCGGACGCACTGCCGCCTCCATGTGTAGGTAGGGCGGTATTGGTGACCATGGCGTCCGACCTTCGCACCAGAGCAAGTTGAGGTACCAAGACGCTTCATCAAACGGGCGCCTGGGGCCAACTGCAGGGTCGCGCTGGGCTGCGCGCCCGAGGCATCCGTCCACACGATGGTCACCCGCTGCCCGGCGGAGATGTTGCGCAGCGCCACCTGGAGATCCTGTGAGTCGGTGATCGTCTGCCCGCCGATCGCGGTGATCAGGTCACCGGCGACCAGCCCAGCGCCCGCTGCGGGACTGTCCGCCTCGACGCCGTGCACCAAGGCACCTGTCGTGCCACCCGCCGCGACCTCAACCCCGATGAGCACCCCATTGCCCATGTGAATGCCGGGACCAGACCCGGAGCGGATTTCCTTGACCACGGCCACGGCGGTGTCGACGGGGATGGCGTATCCGGTGACGGCCGCGTTGTTCTGATTGGGAAACGCAGATTGCGAACCCGCCGTAGTCATGCCCACCACTTTCCCCGCAGCGGTGATCAGCGGACCGCCGGAATCTCCTGCCTGAATGGGCGCGTTCACCTCAGTCTCTCGGCGACCGTCGTTGACCAAGTCCTTCGAGCCTGAGGTCCTCACATCTTGAGGCCCTTGGACCCTGGAGCTTCGTTCGGCTCGTGCGGAACCGTGAGTGGCGATGACTCCCACAGACGCCGACCTCACCGCGCTGCCCGTCTGAACGAGGCCTACTATGTGGCCGACGATGGACGAGCTCGAGCTGAAGCGACAGGCTCTCGCAGACTTCGCGACCTATGTCAACCCAGGCAAGGCGCGGATGCTGCGCAGCGCTGGCCTGGACATCCTCGAGTGGCGCCGGAACGGCGCGGTGGTGCGGGACGCTGACGGGCGCGAGTTTGTCGACTGCATCACCGGCATGGGCTCATTCGCCGTCGGTCGTCGTCACCCTCGGGTGATCGCTGCCCTCAAGCGGGCGGTCGACGAGCAGGAACTCGACATCGGTGACTTCATGTTGATGTCGAAACCCAAAGCAGATCTGGCACGCACGCTGGCAGACGTGTGTCCCGAGGGGTTGGACGCGGTGATGTACGGAACGGGTGGTGGCGAAGCGGTGGACTTCGCCATCAAGCTGGCTCGCGGCGTCACGCTGCGGCCGGGGGTTGTCTCGACGCTGAACGGGTATCACGGCCACACCGGCTTTGCGCTGAGTGCCATCGGCAGGCCGCAGTTCCGCGAGCCGTTTGAACCGCTGATGCCGCACTTCACGCAGGTGGCGTTCAATGACCTCGAGGCTATGCGCGCCGCGATGGACGAGAGCGTGGGCGCCATCCTGGTCGAACCGATCCAGGGTGAAGGCGGCATCAATGTGGCGACTGACCAGTACCTCAGGGGATTGCGGGAACTCTGCGACGGACAGGACCGAGTACTGATCTTCGATGAGATCCAAAGCGGCATGGGTAGGACGGGGAAGCTTTGGGCGAGCCTGTACTCCGGAGTGGCACCGGACATCATGGCCGTGGGCAAGTCGCTCTCCGGCGGGATCTATCCCATCAGCGCAACCGTCTTCCGGTCCGAGTACCTCGATTTCCTGCGCGCGCACCCTTTCATCCACCTCTCAACGTTCGGTGGTGCGGATGTGGGATGCGTGGTGGCGCTTGAGGTGTTCCGCATCCTCGAAGAGGAGGGACTGCTGGAGAATGCCACGCAGCGCGGCGAGCAGTTCCAGGCGGGATTCACCCGGTTGCTCTCCATCTATCCCAGCATGGTGACCGACGTACGCGGCCGTGGGCTCATGATGGCCCTCCAGTACACTGAGGATCAACTCGGTCCGCGCATGACCAAAGAATTGGCGGAGCGGGGTGTGCTCGCCATGATGAGCGGGAACGACCCATCGGTGATGCGGGTCATGCCCTGCCTTGGGATTACCGCCGAGCAGGTCGACCGAGTACTGCGCGGTTTTGAAGACGCCATGGCGGCGATCCTCGAAGGCGCACGGCTGAAGGATGCTGAGCCGTCCCGACCCCCCCGACGTCCCACGAGGCGCCCGAGCTAGCCAATGGCCACCTGGGAAGAGATCGCAGAAGCCCTCGTCGATTACCAGCAGAGTTGCAACAGCAACCAACGGCTCCGGCGTGTGCAACGCGATTGGTCGAAGGTCATCAACTTCACCTGTCTTGACGACCCCACGGTGATCTTCCAGATGACCGTCGTCAAAGGCGAGATCACTGAGTGGCACTCAGGCTATGCCGCGCAGCACGACATTCACGTGAGAGCGACCAGCGAGGACTTCGCGGACATGTTCTGGGGTGATCTGAATCCATCACGCAAGTACCTCCAAGGCGAGATCAAAGTGGAGGGCTCACAAGAGGACGTCATGCGGTTGGACGCGATCACGTCGATCATCTGGCCTGACGTGTGAGCGGCGCCGGCCTGCCAGCGCTTCGCCGTAGTCTGGGCCTGCGCTCAACCACAGCGGTCAGCGCCGGCCTCGCCTTCGCGGCAATTGACTATCTCGGTGGGGTCACTGTCGCGATCTTCGTTGCCGGTGACGCCGCCTGGCTCGCAATTCTGGCGGCGGGCATTCTCTGTCTGCTCGCAGCACTCGCCTTCAGCGAGCTCAACAGCCTGTATCCCACGGCTGCCGCCATCCGCCTGTACATGCGCAACTCGATGGACGACCGAGTGGCACTCACGATCACCTTCACCTACATGACCACGATCATCCTGATCATCGCCGCAGACGCATTCATCGTCGGTCGCGCAGTTCAGTACGTGCTCTTCCCGGATCAGGACTTTCTTTCGCTGCCGATCATTGCCGCGTTGATTGGGCTGGCCGTCTTCTCCAATCTGCAAGGGGTCCGGATGGCCGGAAACCTCCAGGAGATCGTCACGTACAGCGCTCTCGCCATAACGGTTGTCGTGTCCGTGGTGGCTTTGGCGCTCCATGGCTTCCGGTTCGACAACCCGATCACCGGCGTGTTCGGCGCCGGCACGAACCCCGTTCTCGCGGTGGTGTACGGCATCTTCCTGTTCAGCGCGTTTGAGTGGGTGACGACGACGGCGGAGGAGGCGCGTAAACCGAGTCTCGTCCCGAAAGGAATGCTCGTCGCATTGGTGCTCCTGTACATCGGCACGGCCGCGTTCACCATGGCGCTCACCGCATACTTTCCTGACCACGCCGCTCTGAGGACGGTTCCGTATCCCCAGCTGCTCATGGCACAGCGGGCGCTCGGTGTCGGCGGCCTCGTCGCCATGTTCGTCGCCACCGGACTCACCGCAATGAACACGTTCAATGGCGGCTTCCTGACCGCCTCGCGGTTCATCTACGCAGCCTCGCGGGAGGGCAACCTGCCTCGTTCGCTGAGCCGGCTCAATGTCAACGCAGTGCCCTGGGTACCCGTATTAGCCTTGGGCATCATCTCGCTGGTCGTGGCAACGCTCGTCTACGTCACCGGTGCCTGGCTGATCCTCGTGTCGGTGGGGGCCGCGCTCGAGGCGATGATCTACGCCGTTGCCGCCTACTGCGTCATCGTTCTGCGGCGACGCCGACGTGACGCCGCGCGGGAGTTCCGGATGCCTTTCGGCTACGTCACACCCGTGGCGGCCTTGATTGTCTTCGGCGGGCTGGCATTGGTCGCGGCGTTCGCCGATCCCAACAACCCCAGCGGTTTCAGTCTCGTCCCAGCCGCGATTCTCGCTGGGATGGGGATTGTGTCCGCCGTCTACGTCATTGTGGTAACGCCTCGGCTTCGTCAGCGAGTGGCTGCCACCGCCGCACCACGCCGTCCTCGCCGTCCTCCCCGGAGTCAATAGCTGCGCTCGGCCGAGCGCCGACCTAGACTGTGACTCTCGCATCGACCCACCCGAAGCCCGGAGGTTGGCAGTGGGAAATGAGATCAGCGCGATCACTGAGATAGCAGCCGACGCGATCGACCGGTTAGCGATCACGCCGGCAGAGCTGCTGCACGCCGGAATCGCCCGACGCGTCTTCGCCAGCATCGGTGTCACTGCGACACCGACCCGGGTCATCCACGATCGGATCGCCACGTCTTCATACTCGTTGACGCGCAGGGCGCTCCTCGGCGCGGCCGGTGCGATGGCCGCGGGGTTGCGCACAGCAACCGACAATGCCGACATACGTCCGTTCAGCAATTCGCGCCCTGGGCGATTCATGATCGGAGCCTTCAACGGGTTGGTCGGAGATCGCCTGGCGGAACGCAGCAACGACCTGGCGATCCGTCTGGCGGTTCGTCACCGCGGCAAGGACGTCATGTGCACGCGCGACGAGCTCGCGCGCACGTTTCCAGATGCGACGCCGAAACTCGCCGTCTTCCTGCACGGTCTGGCCGAGACGGAGGAGTGGTGGCTGCGCCGGCGGCGCGACCAGGAAGCTCGTTGCATCGGCACCCGTCTGCACGACGATGCCGGATACACGCCGGTGTACGTTCGATACAACACGGGGCTTCACGTCAGCGAGAACGGGAAGCAGTTCAGCGAAGCCCTCGAATCGTTGGCAGCAGCGTGGCCCGTGTCCATTCAGGAGATCGCTCTCATCGGCCACTCCATGGGCGGCTTGGTGATCCGGTCCTCATGCCACGTCGGCACTCTGGCACGACACGGCTGGCCGATGCGCACTCGTCAGATCATCACGCTGGGCACACCGCACCACGGCGCGCCGCTCGCAAAGGCGGTGCATGCGGCAGCATGGGCGCTGCATGCGTTTCCCGAATCCGAACCGATGGCACATGTTCTGGACACGCGCAGTGCGGGCATTCGCGACATGCGGCTCGGCGCCTTGCATGACGATGACTGGCGCGAGGAACGCTTCGATGACTTTGCTGACCGTCGCCGCGAGATCCCGCTCTTGCCCGGTTGCCAGTACACCTTCATCACGGCGACCGTCACCGCCGATCCTGGCCATCGCCTGGGCGCGTTGTTCGGTGATCTACTCGTGCGCACCGAGAGCGCGAGTGGACTCCACCGCGAGCGCGTCATTCCGGTCGATCCCTCTTCGGTGGTCCATGTCGGCGGCCTCACGCACTTCGACCTCCTCGATCACCCGCTCGTATACGGTGTGATCCGCGACGTTCTGTCCAGGTCGCGGCCGTCGCCGCATGTTCGCAGTCGCCGAGCGTCTCTCGGGAGCTCCGTTCGCGCCCGCTGATCGAACTCCGGGTGGGCTCAGAGAAAGTACCCTGAACAAGGAGCAGCCACCATGCGAATCGACAACATCTCGTCGGCTCCATCCAGATCGAAGGCCGAACGTGTGCGTTCGACGTGGTCATCGATCAGGACGCGGTCAGTAAGCGCAAGAAGGGCGCGTCGAAGCTCCACCGTAAGAGCTATGGGCACACGCCGTTGTCCGCTGAGGAGGATATCCCTTGGAATTGCCGCCGGCTCGTGATCGGCACCGCGGCCCTACTGGTGCTGGCATTCTTACCCGGACGCACGCGGGCGCCCAGCCAATCCTGAAGACTGCGGCGACCGGCGCTCGATCCTAGGCGCGTGATGCGACGAGTTGGACGGCGTTCCAACTGGGGCTCACCCTGCTCGAGGCGGCGTGTCCGCGGCCGCGAACCCCGGAATTGCGGGGCGCGGATCTATCGGGACAGGGTCACTCATCGAGGTGATGCGAGCGAATCGGCTCCCCCATTAGTCTCGCCAATGAGCCTATGCTGGAGGTCGAGGGCCGGGCAACAGGCAAAAACATCCCTCTTAGCCCCGGAGCGACGACCTTTTGCAGGTGCGTCCGCAGGGCTATGGCCCGGCTCTCTCACTTACCCGACCCCAGCGTGTGCCGGCGGGTACACGCGAAAAGGTGGCACGCGCATGACTGAGCGGGAAGCCCCGCCGACAGCGCGCGAACACGCGCTCTTTGATGCGGCCAGCCAGCCAGCCCCCGAGGAGTTCGTCCGTCTTTGCGCCCTGATCGGGCGAGGCCCAGTTGAGGTGCTCGACAGATTTGACGCCGCACCCTGGCGTTGGCTGATCGTCAGCTTCGCCAGCCCTGGCATCCTGTCGGATGGCGCTCGGGAGATGCAGTTCCCGGCCCGCGTTCGAGCCCGGCTGGACGCGACGCGCGAGTACGTCGAGCGCCCTTGGTGGCGCCGATTGGCGCGGCAATAACCCGAACCAGGCGGCGCGCGGGCATGTTGCGCAAGGGTCGAGATCGTCAGCCGTGACGCCTTCGTGCGACACGCGCGGCCGCCATCTCGGCCGAACCAATATGCAGGGCACGGTCCGCCAGCGGACAGACAACCGCAGGAGGATTCGCACAGGATCCGTCCGGGGAAGCGATTCAGCACAAGGGCGGACGCGATGGCGAGACCTACCCCGTATACCGACCCTGCACTGCGTCGGGTGCGGAAGCACGCGATTCATACCGCTGACCTTTCCGCGATTCCGCGAGGTGAAGCGATCCCACACCGCCCGGCCCAGCGCGAAATGTGTGACCTGCGGACTCTGCTCCTACGGCGCGCGTACCACGTCGATCAGCCGGGTGCACCGGCCCTGACACCGACTGCTGTGTGCGCAGTCGCTCGTCGACGTCGAACGCATCATCTCGCCTGGCTTGACTCCGTTGCTCTGAACATCCAGCGGCGGCGCTCACGCTCTCGGCTTCAGGAGTGGCTGTCAGTGGCGGCACCCCGCCAACCGGTTGACACCGGGAAACCGGCCGGCCTTCGGCAAGCCGACCGGTTCACCAACGAGGGCTACCGAGACGCGACGGCCGCAACGTCCTTCCAGGCGCTCTCCAGCGCTGCCATGTTCTCGGAACCGAGCACCAAACGCGTGTCGGTCGCGAGGTAGACGGTGGTGAGGTTGACGCCGGCGTCGGCGAGGCGACGCGTCACCTTGCCCAGCGCGCCGGGCTGATTCTCAACGCGCTCGACAATCACCTCTGTCTCGCGACTCACCTGGTATCCGATCGCGGCGATCGCGCGTGTGGTTGCCGCCCTGTCCGTGGTCAGCAGGTGGAGGATGGCACTCCCGTTCTGCTCGACGGCGCAGAGGCCCTCGATATTGATCTTCTCGCGGCCCAGTTCCTCCGCGAGAGTCGCAAGACTGCCCTTGCTATGGGGGGCGACGATGGTGAAGTCATATGCGTGCATGACTTGCCTCCTGTGTCGGGCGCCGAGTATCTCAGCTGGCCCACACCCACCGTGCGCGTGCTGTCACACGAAATGCAAACGCTGCGATGCACGCATAGTCAGCGGGCGACGCACAACGGTCGAAACCCTTGGCGTTCTGCTCTGCGATATCTGTCTTGACCGACACACTCGTGTGTTCCGCGGTCACTGGGTTCCCGCCACCCGGCGCGCGAGGCAACCGCCGACAGGTTCTCGCTGCAATCGATCGTGGTAAGACTCCAGTCTCCTGAGCCGGCCGATTCCCTTACACGCACGGTTCGGGTCCTTCATTCACGGAGGACTTCACGCACACTTCGTCCGCGCTGTTCAGCTCGTCCAGAAGATCCGCGACCAAGCAACTCCCCCGCGAGAACGCCCACATCCGCCGTGTGCTTCCACCCGTTCATCGAGTTCCGTCTGCCTCTCCTCGAGGCATTGAGAAACTCTCATCAGCTGACCAGTTCTTAGGATTCAGGGCAGCGCAACACTGGATCGAGCAGTGCCAGAGATAGGAACATCGGCCCTTGACATTGCCGGTACCCACTCCATAGCGTGGTGTCTGAGGCGGGCTTCCAGCGTTCGTGACGATCGCTAGCCCGCGAAGGGGATCCCTCGATGCGTAGCAGACTTTTCTTCAGCACGCTTGCCGCGTGTGCCCTCGGCGCCGGCGCCCTGAGCGTACCGATTGTGGCCCAGGCCGGGCCGCCACCACCCCCGCCTGGTGCGACCATCGTCAGCAACCACAGCGGGCCGGACACGGTCCCCGGGTGCGCACATCCCGCGTATTCGACGATCCAGGCAGCGGTGACTGCGGTCAATTCGGGTTCGACCATCTACGTCTGCGCCGGCACCTACCCCGAGAGCGTCTCGATCAGCCAGCCCCTCGTTCTCGATGGCGCCCAGTTCGGCCACGACGCCCGAACTCGTAGTGGGCCGGAGACGATCATCGACGGCACCGGTGGCATCACCTACGCCGCCGGGGCTACGACCGGAACGATCAATGGATTCACCCTGAACGGCTACACCGGCGGCACCGCCGAGATCGTCGCATCGAACGTCGGGGCCGGCTGGAAGTTCATCGACAACATCATCGATGTCAGCAACGGTGGCATCTACCTCAACACCGACGGTCAGACGAATCCGCCACCGACAACCATCAACCAGAACCGGTTCGTGCAGGCCACTCCGTCAGCGGCCGGGTCCGGCGACTTCGGTCAAGCGGTGCTGCTGTGGGCGAACACCGCGAACAACGTCACGATCGCCAGCAACGCCTTCGTGAACCTCACCGGTCCGGGCGCTGCCATCAACACCACGCAGGCCGGCGACTGCGGAACAACGCCGACCACCGCCGACTTCGGCAACGACCTGATCATCACCGGGAACTCGCTTGTCGATAACTCGGTTGGAGGCTCGAGCATCTACGGCGACAACTTCGTGGCGCTGTTCTGCACCACGAACGCGCACGTCTCGCACAACACCGTCACCATCACCACGGCCAACGACGCCAACGCGTCGTCGCCGATCTATCTTGGCGGTGGGAATTGGTCGACATCTGTCGACCACAACACGCTCAAGGGGAACGGCGCCAGCAGCGCTTCCGGAGTCAGCTTCAACAGTGACTTCTACGCATCGGGAACGGGCGTGGTGATCACCCAGAACAAGATCTCGGGCTTCCTCGACGGCATTCATGTCCGCAGCGGGCTGTACGGCACTACCGGAGGGTCCGGGAATACGCCGTCCTACTTCGCGATCTCCCGCAACAACGTCACTGCCTCGCTCTCTGACGGCATCGCCATCGATCAGGGATTGTTCGGGACCATCTCGAACAACACCGTATCGCTCAGCGTGACCTGGGACTGCTATGACAACACCGGACCCGGAGGTCCCAGGACGGCCGGCACCTATGACACCTGGACGAGCGACATCGGCGCCACCAGTTCGCCGCTCGGGCTCTGCAAGACGTAGGAACTGACACTGCGGTGCGTCAATTCACCATGACGCAACTCCCGCGCTTCCCGCGCCTGACACAGGACTTAGGAGTGAGGGCGCCCGGCCGTCGGGCGCTCCACTCGCTCGTCCCTGGGACGTCCGCCTTCGGTGCCACCAGCCCTCACCGAGGCGTCGATGCCGGTGGAGGCGATCGCCCAGGACGACATCACTCTCGCAGAAATCGACGCCGCGTTTGACTGCTACGAATCTGAAGTCAGAGCCGCAGGACTCCGACCGCGTGCCGAGGAGACATATCTTCTCCAGTCGTCCCAGGTTGTGCGCTGGCTGCACAACGACTTCACCCCGGCGCTAAATAGTCCTCCTGGGGCGCGCTCTCCGGCTCTGGCTGCGTTGCAGTCGGGAGAAGGGTCACCATTTTGAGCTAGATGCCACCTCCCGATGGCCGCTCGACGACGGCCGCCTCGAGCGCATCGAGATCGTCGGAGGCAAGCACGATGTCGCCGTGCGCGCCCGGGTAGGCGCTCGTTAGGTTGAGGCCGGCGTCGGCCGCGAGCCGGCTGATAGTCGCGAGCACTCCCGGTTCGTCCGGGAAGCTGACGACGAGCACCTCGCGGACGTTGGAGACCGCGAACCCCGCAGCCGAGATCGCGGCGACCGCGCCCTCCCGATCATCGGTGACGAGTCGACACACCACTTGATCGCCCAGTTCGGCAACCCAGAGTGCCTCGACGTACGTATTGCGTTTGCTCAGCTCGCCGCTGACGCGCTCGAGAACGCGCTCCGCGCGGGGCGCGACAACGACGTACTCACTCTCTCGCATGATCTCGATCTCCTTCGTTCAAACTCATCGCCGTCGCGCCAATGATGATCTCATTGGGGCTGTCCAAGCATCAAACGGCACTCATACTGCCGCCGGCCTACATTCGGCCGTTCCAGTGGCCATGCACATCGTCGACGCCCAGAGGAACCCAGATCGCCGCCGCCTCTTCTCCATAAGGGAAGCACTGTCCCCTGACGTACTGAATTCCAATCCAGCCGCCGCTACCCCGCGGAGGAGGTCGAGATGGCTCAAGACGAGCGTCGAACGCTCACTGGCGAATACGAATATGAGGTGATCGCCTTGGTGCGTTCGTCAGGCAAGGCATCACGACAAGGCTGGTCGCCCTTGATGACCTAATGCCACATTATTCCCCGCGCGCGGCCCGGCAGATTCCAGCCGTCTTGAATTCCTTGGCATGGGCTGACTCACGACGCCCAATGCTATTCATCGACTATCCCGCGAATGGCATCAAGCTGCGGATTCGCAGCGTGATAACGAGTTAGCGTTGTGGAGGCATTTCCTTCGCCGAGCTCTATGCTTCAACAATGCCAGTAGGCGCTCGCCTGATTCGCCTCACACGCGATGGCACGTGTGATCACTGCCGTCGCGGAGTTATCGCTGGTGAAATGGCTTGGTGGACGAGAGGCAAGCCGACTGTAACGTGCCTTGCGTGCCTCCCGGCCGCGGGCGAGCAAGGACTCCATATCACAGGTACGTTCGGAGTGGGTGCTTCGGACATACCGCCTGACGCCCCACCGGCGCTGGTCGTAGCTTCCGACCGCAGGAGCGATAGCGATGCCAACATCAACGTCGGTACCGCGGGTCGATCCGCGATGGGCGAATACCAACGGCGCCGCGGCAACCGTGAAGGACAGATTCGCGAACGCTGGGGCCGGCTCGCGGGACTAGTCCTCGCTTTGTCCGAGGATCCTCAATCGACGCAGGCCTGGAAGCGTGGCTCGATTGGCGAGAGCAAGGTCGCCAAGACGCTGGCCAGGCTCGACCGGGACGACATCGTAGTCCTTCACGACCGAAGGGTTTCTGGAACCCACGGAAATATCGATCACCTCGTGATTTGCCCGTCCGGTGTTCTCGTTGTCGATAGCAAACGATACTCGGGTCAGGTCCATACGAAGGACGTTGGTGGGCTATTCACTCGCCGAGACATGCGCTTGTTTGTAGGACGTCAAGACTGCACCCGCCTCGCGGCGGCGATGGAGTGGCAGGTGGCCGCAGTTCGGGCCGCAATTGATGGAAATCCAACCCCAGTGCGGCCCGTCCTCTGTTTCATCGATGCAGAGTGGCCGTTGTTCGGGGGGCCAAGGGAGTTCCAAGGGGTGCTCATAGAATCCGATCGATCACTACTCCGCCGTGCTACCGAAGCAGGGGAGCTGGACTCTGAGGAGGTCCGTCAGATGGCCATGATCCTAGCCCGTCGCCTCCCAGCCTCCGCATAAGCATCAAGATGCGGCTGCTCCAAAGTCAGGACGCCCTGGGCATCCGAAGGGCGTGAGCTCGACATTCGGTTCGCACAGGAATCGCCCTGATGCTCCCGGCGGTGACCTAACGGCGATCTACTAAAGTGTCGAGCGCGTCGCCGGCGTCGACAAGTACGAAATCAGTCGATGAGCCAAACGGAGGCCGAGCGCCGCGAATCCGTGAGCTTGGGCTCAATTGTGGCGCCGGGACCGACCCGGCGTCTGTACAGCGGCGAGTGATTGTCACGACAACTGCCAAGTCAAGCATTCGCGCCTGCCTAGGGGCAGGGCGCTTAGCTTTCCTGGACGACCTGCAGTCAGCCGACGCGGAGCCTGTGGTGCTCGGGCAGTTCGGGTGCCCAGTCGCAGGGACAGACTTGGTAACGCGGGTCGGTGTCGGTGACCCAGAAGCGAAGCCCGCGCATTCCATTGCGAGAACCGAGGGTGACGTTGTTGTGAGCGAGCACCTTGCCCGCCGGGACGACGGCCGGAATGCTATCGGGGGTAGTCGAGGCTCAGCGCGGTCACGTCCAGCGCAGCATGACACAGGGCGTCGAGCGATGCCGGTTGCCCCATTCTCGACACGGCAGCGAGGCTATATCGGCCTGCGACGAGGCGCGAGACGGCGCAGATACCGCTGTCCGGTCACGTCAGACGATGGGCGACGAGCCGACGACGGCGGCGCGGCAGCATAGAGGCGGCGACGACGCAACGCGGCCTCCTACGCCCCTGAATGCGATCGCGACCCACGACGCAGCGCCTGAGACCCGACTCGTTATCGGCGAGGAACGTGGCTATAGTCAGTCGGGGGAAGCGGCGCAATGGGCACATCAGACCAATCAAGTCGATCCAAGCTCTTAGCGTGGCTGGCAGGCTTTGTAGTCGTGTTCGGCGCTGTGTCTTGGCTTGTCACCTCGAGAATCGCTCCCGCGCCGCCGACCCACAGCCATCCAGCCACGTTCACACCAGGCCCGACGCCAGAGCCGGTAGTGTGCGCGTCTACCGAGTTGGCACTGACTGGCGTCCTCAACGAATGTGCCACGGAGGTTCCGGAGGAGAAACGAGCATGCTCGGTAGCGGGTGACACCCTTGACGCGCAGGTCCGGTTGGCTGGCGACAACGAGGCGTTCTTGCTCTACATCGAACTGAAGGGAACGTACACTGGTCTGGATACGTACTACTTGCCAGGGTGGGGGTTTGGGCTCGGTACGAATGATGTTCCAAAGGTTGGCCTCCTCCAGTTTGCGACCGGCACACTCTGGGAATCGGTCGCGGGGGTTCTAACCATTACCGGCGACGGACGATCCGGAACCCTGTCCGCGATCTTCCAAGCGTCCTCAGCCAGTCTTCAAGCGTCCGATGGCACCACCGTCGTACCCGGTCCGACGCTTAGCATAGATGGGCCGTGGAGTTGCCCTTGACTTACCCGCAGCGCTGCGTCTCTCTCGCGTGACGTGCGCGTGCAGGCTGCGATCTCGTGAGACAGCCGCCGCCGTCCTGACGCTCTGACTTTCGTTTGCTAGTGTCCGCAGCGATGCAAGGCCAACTTGAACACGAAGCGCTGCTCGATACCCCGGCGGCTGCGGCGTATCTCAACGTGGATGAGTACACAATCAACAGCCTCATTAATCGCGGTCTGCGGTCCGACGTGCCCGAGCGCCGATGTGATCGCGATCAGGATGGACCTGAAATCACACGACATTTCGCATGGGATGATCCGAAATTGCCCTAGCTACTGCCCTTTGATGATTTCCGGCATGTTGAACGCAACAGCAGCGGTTGAGCCCACGCAACCGACGCTGATCATCGACTAATTCCAAAGCGCGGCAACCATTTCATCGGGTGTTAAGTGCAGCCGGATCGCACCGAGTGAGCATGTGTCGTATTGACATTTTCACCACCCGAGCGCGCAGGAAGCATGCACCGCACAATACCTCGCTGTCGCGATAGAGGCATGACGAGCGCCGCTGAACGTCAGTAGATGAAGCCCTCGACGTCGGTGAGCGATGAGATCAATCGCTGGTCGACGATCCCCAGGCCATCGGCGTTGGCCTCGTCGACGATGAAGCTGGTCGGGTTCACCACTGACTCCACGTAGGCGACGTGCCCGAGCGGGCTGTAGCCGTTGCCGGGGCCGAAGACGACGATCGCACCCACCCTCGGGATGATGCCCTCCTGTTTGCCCAGGGTCGCCGCCGCGATGAGCCACTTCCAAGCGTCACCGCCCCAGGTGACGTCGCGCAGCGATGCGACGTACCACGTGCACTGGCCCCAGGGGAAGTCATCGACGCGCGGGCCGTAGGCGAAAGGTGGCAGCGCTCCATCGATCGAGCCGGCTTCGCCTCCCGCCGCTCCCAATGTCGCTGCCTGCACCCCCTGGGCCGTCGCGAGCTGCGTGAGGACGTCCTGCAGTTGGTGCATCAGGGTCGCTGCCCGGCCGGTGAGCCGCGATGCCTGCTGCTGGTAGCGGGCCTGATCCTGCAGCGCCTGCGCCTGGAGGGTCTGCACCGCGGCGGCCTGAGTGGCGATCTGCTGCTCCTCATGCTGCTGCTGCGACTGCAGTTCCGTAAGTTGGTCCACGTTGGCGCGCACATCGAGCACCAGGGTGTTCATATTGTCGGTCACCTGCGCGTAACTCACCATCGTGTCGAGTGCGTCCAAGAGTGTCTTGCTCTGAAGCAGCGTGGTGAGTGCGGTGCCGTTGGTAGTGACTATGTACCTCGCGACGATCAGCGCGGCCAGGCGGCTGCGGTCCGATTGCAGCGTTGCCTGCGCCGCCTGCGTGAGCCCGGTTGTTTTCGCGAGCTGCGAGTTGGCAGCGGCCAGCTCCACCTGGTCGGTACCCAGCTGTGTTTGCGCGGCGGCGGCCTGCTGCCCAGCCTCTACGGTCTGCGCCTCGAGCGGCGCGGCCTGCATCTGCAGCGCCATGATCTGCTGCTCCAGTGCTTGCGCCTTCGACTGCAACTGCACGACCTCTGGACTTGGCGGGGAGGTCGGGCTCGGGCTCGGACTGCCGCCGGGAGTCGGTGTGGCATCGGCCCGTGCCGACATGCCGAAGAGCGCGGCCAGGGCGCAAAGGCACAAGAGGGCCGAGGTCGGCCGGACGGGAATCAATGGGCAGGCGTGGCGTTCATGAGCGGCAGCGCAGCCAGTGCAACACGGTCGCCACGAGCATTTGGCCTACCGCAGTGTCACAACCCGGTTGCGTAGGGACAGAGCGCGTCATGCGACGGCCCAAGCAAGGCTGGTCGGCGAGATCTGGATGGTTCCGCGGAAGGAGGCTGGCGCCTAGCCACGCGAGGGGTCACGGCTGAACTCCTCCTCAGTCGTCTGACCATGACTAGAGTCGGGTAACGATCAGAGCCCGGATAGTCGGTCGTCGGGCGACACCAGCGACCTCATCCGCGCTACCCGACCTGTCGGCCGTTTTCGGTTTGAGCATGCTCGGGGAGAGTGCGACTGGCTAATGTGGACTTAGCCCGTCTACGACCCGTCCCTGATCACGGCGACTGTGAACGCACGGGTATCAGCTGATCCGACGATCCTGGTGCTGGTCATCGACTGATGCAAGGGTCACCCATCCTTGGGTCGGCGGGTGGGGCGTGGGCGCCGACCGAGGCCGTTCCGGGCGGCTGTATCAAGGAGGGCGCTGACCCTCGCAACATCGAAGCGCCTGCTCTGAGGGTGCGTCCCGCACAACCAGTCCACCAGCTCACTGCCCCGTATGAAGGTGACGTTGTTTACCTGAGTCGGACCTTGATCGAACTGCCCCCAGAGGACGACCACGGGTTCCACCCATGTCCTGACTCCGGTCCCGTCCTGAATCCGCTCCTTTAGTGCGGCGCTCGCACTCCCTTCTTTCGCAAAGATTCCACGGTATTCGGATACCATGTCGGGGTCCTCGAGCCACTGAAAGTGAAGGCCATGGTTGTCGACGGTAACGTGCCCGAAGCAGTCCTTGGTATCCAGCAAGAAGACGCCTTCGCTACCAACGACAACGTGGTCGATGTTTGTCTCGTCCTCCCATTGGAGGTCGTGCCAGATCCTCCAATCCGCAGGGGAGAGACGCTGCAGGGCCCTCGCAGTTTTGCGCTCGCCATCACTCCCCCATCGCCAATTCTGGATCCGCGCCGGAGGTGAATCCCTGAGCCAGAGCAATGTTCCCAGCAGCAAACCCGCCGCGATCCCGAACGTGACTTTCCACTGCCCGCTAACCACGAAGCCGATGGCACCGAAGACGACGGCGAGCCCCAACCACGCGGCAAACAAGACACGGAATCGCCGCCGCCACGCACGGGCGAGCTCCGTGTACTTCCGGCCAGCTGATTGACCACCACGATGCACGATGTTCACAAACTCTATCCTCGTTGGTTGATCTCCAACGTGCGTACTGGTTGAGCTTCTCGGCATCCATCCGCCTGCCGAGCCGGCAATGGTTGGGCTATCCCGGACACTAGGTCTACCGGAGACGTTGAGCGCATCCTACGGGCTGTCGCCTCGTGATCTGCCTACAAGCACGTCACCTGGGACTCGGCTCCGGAGACTCGGTGGGCAATGGAGATCGACGGTTCGCTCATGGGGGACTGACAGCCGACCAAATCGGCTGGTCCAGGATCGCTAATGCCACGTTAGTTGCTGTGACGCCGTGTGCCGAGCTCGCACCGCCCGAACTCGACGGCATCGGCTGATCCGACACCTCCGATGCTTATGATCGACTGCGTAGTGTCCGCTGACGGCCGCACACGGACTAATCGGGCCCCGGGGAGTTAGTCCCCGTCAGGGTCCGGTATGCGGGCGACTCAACGTCGCAGCAGCGCCCGCCGTGTGCGATGCTCGATCACCCCGCCCGAGCTCTTCTTACAGGCTCGACGGGTGTGGAGATGCCGCCTGACTACGTGCGAGATCCACGAGGGAGCGTCTCGGAGGGTTGAAGACATCGATCTCCCGGCACGAATTGCCGTGCGTGCGTGCTCCATGAGGCACCCAGCTGGGAATGACAGCGACGTCACCTGCGTGCATCGTGCGAACGTCGCCATCGATTTCGAACTCGAACTCGCCTGCGATGACGAGGACGATCTGCTCTTCCTCGTGGACGTGCATCGGAGCTTCGGTGTTCGCCTCGAAGGACACGAAGTTGATCATTGTCCGCTCAGCGAGGACCGGTCGAAACGCGAGCCCAGGGAGGAACTCGACTGATTCAATCGAGTCGACGTCGACGTAACGCCTCGGTGCAGTCGGCGTTCCGTCCGCATGCATGGTGAAGTGTTGCTCGGTACCGGTCATTCATGCTCCAGTGAAGGCCGCGGAAGTGTCAGACGTTCGCTGTCGCGAATGTGCACATGCTGTCCCATCACGTGTGAGTGATCCTCCCCGTTTAGTCGCCCAGCAGCGATCGCGAGAGCTGATGCCAATTATCCGCTGCGACGTGTGGCCGATAGTCAGCGTTGGACAATCGAATTGGAGCGCTGATCAAGAAGTGTGACCGCAACTCGTCGCTCGCGCCGAGCAGGTAGCTCGACAGGTTGGCGCGCGAATGCAAAGCTCCGAGCGCCCGGAGTCGGGCCAAGATCAGTGCGAGGTTCTGATCGCCTTGGATCTCGCGCTATTCAACGCTTCCGAAAGCCTTGATCTCCTCAAGTTCCTGCGGCGACAACTCGCGCGGTTGGTCGCCTCTGGCCACCTTCTCCGTCTGGACCTGGTGGCGGATACTCTCCACGATCTCAGGATTCGCCAGCGTGGTCACATCGCCAATATCGGTGAAGTTGGAGATCGACGCGATCACCCGCCGCATGATCTTGCCTGACCTCGTCTTGGGCATGTCGGGAACAATCCAGACATTGTGCGGACGCGCGATCTTACCGATCTCACGGTCGATCGCTTCGACGATCTTCTTCTTGATTTCGTCGCTCGGTTGCACCCCCGGCTTCAGTGCCACATACATTTCCACCGCACGTCCGCGAAGGTCGTCAATGACCGGGACCGCCGCCGCCTCGGCGATCTCATCGACCGTGAGGCATGCCGACTCGAGCTCTTTGGTTCCCAATCGGTGCCCGGCCACGTTGATCACGTCGTCGACACGGCCAAGGATCCGAATGTAGCCATCCGGTGCCTGGACGGCGCCGTCACCCGCGAGGTATGGCCAGTCGCGCCAGTCCTTGCTCTCCGGGTCCCGGTTGTACTTCCTGAAGTAGGTATCCACGAACCGCTCGGGTTGACCCCAGATCGTCTGGAAGATGCCAGGCCAGGGGTTGCGGATGCAGATGTTCCCTGCTCGACCGCTGCCGGGCTCGATGACATTGCGCTCCTCGTCGTAGATCACGGGATAGATACCGAGGACTCCCGGGCCGCAGCTGCCTGGTTTCATCTGGTCGAGTGCGGGGAGCGTGCTGCCTAGGAATCCACCGTTCTCCGTCTGCCACCACGTGTCGACGATGACCGCTTCGCCTTTGCCCACGACCCGGTGATACCAGCGCCACACCTCCGGCTCGATAGGCTCGCCAACCGTTGTCATGTGCTTGAAGTGGTAGTCGTACTTCGCCGGCTCATCCGGACCGAACTTGCGGAGCATTCGGATGGTGGTGGGGGCTGTGTGGAAGATATTCACCCCGAGACGCTCCGCAATCCTCCAGGGACGGCCTGCGTCCGGATAGAGCGGCACCCCCTCATACATCACGCTCGTCGTCCCGAGCGAGAGAGGACCGTAGACGATGTAGGAGTGCCCGGTGATCCATCCAATGTCGGCAAAACACCAGTACGTATCTTCCGGGTGAATGTCCTGGTAGAACTTTGACGTCCCAGTCACGTAAGCGAGATATCCACCCGTGCTGTGGACACACCCCTTCGGACGTCCGGTCGTGCCGCTGGTGTACATCATGAAGAGCGGCGCTTCGGCCGGCATCGACACCGGCTCGACCATCTTGCCGGCATAGTCTTTCAACAGATCGTCGACGAAGAAGTCCCGGCCTTCGACCATCGGGGTCTTGGAACTGTACTGACCCGGATGACGTCGCCACACCAGCACCTTTTCGACCTCGATCCCCTGCTCGCGCGCAGCGGCGATCGCTTCATCGGCTTTGGCCTTATGGTCGATGAGTTCACCGTTGCGGTAATACCCATCCATGGTCACTAGGATGGTGCTCCCGGAGTCGGCCATACGGCCACCACAAGCTGTCCCACTGAACCCGCCGAACACCTGGTTGTGGATCACGCCGAGGCGGGCACAGGCGAGCATCGAAACGGGGAGATCGGGAACCATCGGCATATGAAAGGTGACGCGGTCACCGACCTTCACGCCGCCGAAACCACGCAGGAGCGCAGCAAACTCGTTAACCCGTTTGTAGAGCTCCTGGTAGGTGATCGCCTTGGTCTCCTCGGCTTCGGGCTCTGGGACCCAAACGAGAGCTGCCTTGTTGCGGGATTTCGCAAGGTGGCGATCGACACAGTTGACGCTCGCGTTGAGCCGGCCACCGACGAACCACTTCCAAAACGGCGGATTGCTGGTGTCCAAAGTGGTGTGCCAGTATTTATCCCAGGTGAGCAGGTCCGCGTACTCTTTGAAGCACTCCGGGAAGTTCTCCTCGCGGAACCGCTCGCGGATGCTGGGGTCGCTGGCATTCGCCTGTCCGATGAACGTCGGTGGCGGGGCGAAGTAATCCTCCTCGCGCCAGTGCACCGCGATCTGGGCTTCAGTGACCTGCACTTCCACTGCCATTGGTCGACCTCCGACTTACCGCCTGACCCGCATCTCTCCATCCCAGGGTGAACGCCCCCACTCTAGCCTTCCGATAGCAGCCTTGCAGAGACGGCGAACTCCTTAAGGTCAGCTGCCATCGTCGCTTGAGAGGTCAGTGCCCGGAGGTCACCTCGCGACAGAGAGTCCCGGCAAAGCCCGCGGATCAGGTTGAGGGCGTGCAGGGCTACGTAGGGCAGCGTCTCAAACGGCGCTTTCTCGGTCTCCACCCGCAGCCGGGCGAACTCACATGCAAACTCCTCGTTAGGAGCGACGGCTTCCAGCTGCACTAGCCGAACCGACAACTCCCCGATGATGTATTGCTCGGTCACTGCCAAATCGCCCGGCCGTATGAGCGTCTCCGGCGGCCTGTTCCCGCTCGGTCGCCCCATAGTGCGCCGCCCCGCTGGGATGGTCAAGCTGGCCTTCATCAGGCAGCAGTCCCGCCTCTTCGCCCGTCGCCTCCCTCGACTTGGGCCGCCAAACTTGGCTCCTCGTCCGTTCACCCGAAGCTGAAAGGTTTCGACCCCCCGGAGGTCGTCTCCCCGACGGAGCTACCGCTCGTGACGGCCGCCATAACGGAGGCGCCTATGCAAGGTCGGACTCGGCCACGGTGCCACTCGACGATGGTCCGCCGAGCCTACTATCACGGCTCCTCCTACGGTTGTAGCCGACTCCGAGCTGTCGAGGTACTCGCGCCACGGCGGGGACGATTCCCAGGCTGAAATGCGGGCGAGTGGTGACTTTGCGCCCTAGCCCGACGTCCCGCACCTGCCGGATGATGGCCGAATTCAGCCGCTGAGAGGTCACATCGTGCTCTTGTACGACTACGCGTTCGTGCCTGTTCCCGCGGAGTGGGTGTGTGCGCGCATCAGCGCCGACCACGGTGAGTGGCTCTCTGGACTCGCGGCGGGCGCCGCCAGCGAAGGCGCGTCGCCTCCGGGTGGGCCCGATCGCATCGCTGCCGATGCTCAGCAAGGCCGTCACCCTCCACGCCGCTGAACTCATTGTGCGTGGGGAGTCCACGGTCGTGCCGCTGACGTGGCGGGCCACGGGCCCGCAGGGCATTTTTCCCGTCCTGAGTGCTGATCTCGAGGTCGCTGCCCTGAGTCCGAAGATCACTCATTTGAGCCTGCGCGGCAGCTACGACCCTCCACTCGGAGCGGTCGGCCAGCGACTTGACCGCTTGCTCTTACATCGCGTGGCCGAGGCGACCATTCGCGCCTTCATGCGCCGGCTTGTCGAAAGCCTGGCGGACACCGTCGCTGAGGGATAAGCCTCAGCGGTTGCCGACGGTGGCAGACCTTCGCCGTCCTCGGTGCGAGCGTTTCGCAGAATCGTCGACATCGATTAATACGAAGTCAGCCATTGGATTAGTGAGGTCGAGGGCGATCCCCGGCCGATCTGACGATTGCCGATATCAAGCCGCTTGGCACACTCCTTAGAGGAGACTCACCGGGAGGAGATGCCCACAAACGTCACTCGGAGCGAATCACATTGTCCTTCGCAGCTTCGAACTCGTTATCAGTGAGGACTCCAGCAACCACGCCGTGGTCGTGGTTACCGAAGGCGAGTCGTTCCGCATGAAAGAGGCGAAGTCACGAGGAGGTGGTCGCGCGCCGAAGACCTGACATCCGCACCTTCATAGCCAGGGGTGCGGATTTCTGCTTGGCCACAACTGCGGACTTCCGGATGGCCATTGACAGAAGCTCGTGACGGATTGGAAGCGCCTTGGGTATGGGCGTGCCGCTCCGTTGTGGTGGCGGGTGTCGACCGCGTTGATCCGGTCCGAAATCTGTAGGTCCCGCTCAACCGAGCTCGTCGCCACGACTTTGCGTACCAACCTGAACTCAGATCTTTTGCGTCCATCCCACCAAAAGCGTCACTCCCGCCACACAACCGCAACGCAGCGCACTAGTATTCAGCCTGACGCGAAACACTCGGCTCTCGCGCTGTCAGCCGGTTCGCGGTAGGGGATGGGTCTTCCGTGGTCTCGATCAGACCGGTGACAGCAAGGCGGATCGCTCGGCTGCGGGCTGTGTTGCGGAGGACTGTCTCGTGCGCATAGCCGGCCCGCATAAAGCCATGACGGGCTTCGTCGGAGCCGCAGTTGCGGCGCTGATGATGAGCAGTGCCTCAGCGCAAGCTGCATCGCCCCACTGGACCATTGTGAGCTCACCGAATGCCAGTGTCCCTCAGAACAATGTACTCAACGGTGTGAGCTGCGTCAGCAGCGGCTTCTGCATGGCCGTCGGGCAGTTCTACAACGGCACGAACGAGCAGGGACTCGTCGAGAGCCGGAGTGGGGGCGGCTGGAGCGTCGTCAGCTCCCCCGACACCAGCGAAAGTCAGGACAACATTCTCAAAGGCGTGAGTTGCGTCAGTAACAGCTTTTGCATTGCAGCCGGTGACTACTACAACGGCGCGTACAACCAGACACTCATCGAGACATGGAATGGGAGCGTCTGGAGCCAGGCCAGCTCGGCGAACACCAGCAGCACCCAATGGAACTTCCTCAACGCCGTGAGCTGCAGCAGTGTCGGCTCCTGCATGGCCACCGGTTACTACTCCAACGGCACGAATTGGCAAACGCTGACCGAGATGTGGAACGGGGCTACGTGGAGCCTGATCAGCTCGCCGGACAGCAGCAGCACCGAGAACAACACCTTCAACGGGGTGAGCTGTGTCAGCGTCGGATTCTGCATGGCCGCAGGCTACTACTTCGATGGCACGTACAATGAAGGCGAGACCGCGACCTGGAACGGGAGCGTCTGGACACTAAGCGGTCCAGACTCAGTCGTCGGCGCTGAACTCACTAGCGTCACGTGCAAGACGCTCAGCTTCTGTGTTGCCGCGGGCTACTTCCCAGAGACTGATGGTGGCTCGCATGATCAAACCGTCGTGCAGTCGTGGAGTGGATCCGGCTGGACCATCACCGACGCTGCGAATACCAGTTACACCCAGGACAACTTCCTCAACGGAGTGAGCTGCGTCAGCACCAGCCTCTGCATGGCAGACGGCTATTACACCAACGCCGGAACTGAGCAGACGCTTATCGCCGAGGGATCCAGTTGGGCTCTCGTGAGTTCGCCCGACGCTGCCGGCAGTGTTACCGATGAGCTCAACGGAGTGAGTTGCGCCACCAGCATCTCCTGTATGTCAGTCGGCTACTACGCAGTCGGCTCGAATGAGCAGACTCTCATCGAGAAGTGGAACGGAACCGCTTGGAGCGTCGTCGGGTCGCCGAACATGAACAGCACGCAGGACACCCTGCACGGCATCAGTTGCGTCAGCAGCACGTTCTGCATGAGCGTCGGCGCCTACTTCAACGGGTCCATGAACCAGACCCTTACAGAGAAGTGGCATGGGGGGACGTGGAATGTGATTGCTTCGCCTAATGCCGGTAGTACCGGGTACAGCGAGCTTGACAGCGTGAGCTGCGCGACCATTTCGTTTTGCATGGCCGTCGGTGAGTCTTTCAACGGTACGCTGGCTGAGAAGTGGAACGGGAGTAGTTGGACCCTTATCAGCTCGCCGGACCAAAGCAGCCTCGACGCCCTCAGCGGAGGTGTGAGCTGCGTCAGCAGCACCTTCTGTATGGCCGGCGGCTACTTCTACACCGGCACGACCTATCAAACACTGATCGAAAAATGGAACGGCAGTAGTTGGACGGTCGTCAGTTCGCCCAATAGCAGTGCGAGCCAGTGGAACTTCATCGACGGGATAACTTGCACAAGTGCCAGTTTCTGCATGTCTGCGGGAGATTACAACAACGGTCTCAATGATCAAACCCTCATCGAGAAGTGGAACGGGAACACATGGACCGTCGTGAGCTCACCCGATAGCAGTCCCACCCAGTACAACGACCTCGACGGGATCACCTGTGTGAGCACGACCTTCTGCATGGCCGCCGGTGATTACAGCGGCACGAACGCCCAGACACTCATCGAGAAGTGGAATGGCAGCACCTGGAGCCTAGTGAGCTCGCCGAACAGCAGCAGCACCCAGGACAACTACCTTTACAGTCTCAGTTGCGCCAGCAGCACCTTCTGCATGGCCGTCGGGCAGTTCCCGGGGAGCACGAACTCGCGGACCCTCATCGAGAAATGGAATGGGACCGCCTGGAGCCTGGTCAACTCGCCCAACACGAGCAATGCCCAAGACAACGTCCTCTATGGTGTCAGCTGCGTCAGTAGCGCCTTCTGCATGGCCGGCGGGAACTACTCCGTCACGAACGACGAGCCGTCCACGCTCATCGAGCGGTGGTGAGCCGCCGAGCGGTGCGCCTCTGGATCACACGACAGATTGCCTGATATGAACGCGCGTCGACCCCGCTCGACGGCGTAGCCACCAAGAACTGTAGATAGGGATGGCGAAAGGGGGACACATGAAACGGATCAGAATCGCCCTCGCGGTCGCGACACTGGGGTTTGCGGCTATCGTCGGGAGCTCATCGACGGCGCGAGCCGGCAGCGGCTGTCCCGCACCCGGCGATGGGATGTGCGACTTCAACTGGTCTGGCTATGCCGCCGTTGCCACGTCGAAGTTCACCGCTGTCACCGGAAAGTGGGCAGTCCCGAATGTCACTTGCCTGGGACTCGCGACCGAAGGTGTGATGACCTGGGTGGGCATGGACGGATTCCAGCTCGGTAACAACACCGAGGAGTCCGGCGGAACGTTCGCTCAGTGCAACCAGGGCCAGCCGACCACGTACGAGGCCTACTGGTTCATCGAACCCGGTGGTGTGATCACATCCCTCTATCGGGTCTATCAGGGTGACCAGATGCAAGCAACAGTCGCGTACGTCAGCGGCAAGTTCAAGATCACCGTCGCGGATCTGAACAAAGGGCACAAGCAGACCAAAACCGTCTCCGCGGTGTGCGCGCCCGGTTGTCAGCGCCAATCTGCGGAGTGGATCGCTGAGGTGCCTTTTGACAACATCACTCAGGGCAATCTTCCAGAGTGGAACGCTCCCGGTAACAAGCTGGGGTTCTCCGCGTGCTTCGCGACTGCTGGAGGCAAGAAGCTCGCCATCGGCGGGCTGGTTAACTACCCGATCGCGGTCTGGGACTCGAGTCAGAACGTACTCGCGTTGCCGACTGTTCTTGGGTCAAAGGGTCAGGGATTCACCGACATGTGGGAGGACGAGAACTAAGCAATGAACACAAATCCACAACACAAGATAGTTTTGACAGCGCCTCGCAAGCTGGCGGGTCTCGTCGCGCTCGCAGCACTCATTCCAGCAGCGGCGTCCACACCACCGCCGTGACAACCCCACCAGGACCCTACACGGCGTGTTCGAGCCCGAAAGAGGTGCTCACGGTCGAGGTCAAGGGTAAATGTCCCAGCGGGACGGTCCAGGTAACGATCAATGCCCAGGGCGTCCCCGGTGCAACTGGTGCCCAAGGACCATCTGGACCGCAGGGCCCGCCAGGGCCCACAGGACCCCCGGCGAGTGCGTCAGGGGACGTCGTTGTCACCAGCACTACCCTGAGCGGTGGTTCCGGCGGAAATGGAGTACCGGGTGGCACCTATCAGTGGTCGATCGCGCTGTGTCCAAGTCCGGGCGAAAGTTATGCCGTCGGCGGAGGCTCAAGTCTTGCCAACGTCCCAACCGACGGCAGTGCCGAAGCCGGCTTCACCTTGGAAGAATCACAGCCACACAACATTGGGACATTGGGCGGAACGGACGCCACAGGATGGTATTCGGACTACCAGGCTAATGGCTACCAGTATCCGAATGGCCCCGCCAATTGGACTGTTGTGACCTGGGTTATTTGCTCGTTCTGAGAAGTTAGGAGAACCATGAGTATTCGGCCGTACCTTGCGACCGCGGGCGCGTCCGCGGCCACCGCGCTGTTGGTTGGCTCTGCCATCGCCGGCTTTGCCGCCTCCAATGCGAGCCTACACGGATCATTAAGGGCCAGCACAAACTTCGTCAGCATTCCGGGCGACGGACCCGGGGGGTGCGTGGAGAGTGGTCCGACTGGTGCCGTGGTGACCTGTCATGTGACGCTGTCCAACCCCAAGTCCTCGAACGCGGCGGCAATAACGTGGGCGGTCGTCGGAACCCCGAGCGATACCGACACTGTGACGCCATCAAGTGGCACGCTTGGTGTCGGAAAGTCCGTCAAGGTCACGATGGTCACAGGTTGCTACGCGTGGTCGGCTTTCGACTTCCTCGACACGTCCACGGGCCTCTCCGGTGCACCAGTTATGTTCACCTGCGGCTGAGCGGAACCCTTGAGGGAGAGCGCGTGTGCCCTCCCTCATCGATATGCGTCGCGTCGACCACGGGTACGAAAGCAACGAAGGATAAGTTCGAGCGCTCACGAGGTCGATGGCTAATGCCAAATTACTCGTTCCTGATCGCGCCTTCTGCACTCCTTTCCTGGCTTGCGCAGAACTCCCCAGGGCGCAACGTATTGGACGTCAGTTCTGACGTTGTGAGGTCTTGCTCCTGCCGCAGACAGATGGTTGGCGCGCCTATCGCCGATCGCTGTTTCAGGGTTGAGTTTAGGCGGGGCACCCCATGATTGATGGCGCGCAGTTATCGGGCGCGTTACTCGAGACCGCTGTGGTCTTGACCTTCAAGGTGCTGCCAAACCAAAAGACTGCTCCACCGTTTCCGGCGGCTGCGTTTTGATCGATTTTTCCGGAGCTGAGTGTCAGAGTTGAGCCGAGCGCCCGGTAGCCACCGCCGTCGCCTCCAGCGCCCGTCGCGCCCATCGAAGCGCCAACGCCACCGACGCCTCCGTTGCCAGTATTGTTTCCAACAGCCATCGCATTTGATGCCAGTGCGGCGGAAACGAGCGCTACACCCCCTCCGCTGCCTCCCGCCCCGCCGCTGCCTCCCGGTTGGACATCCATGCTAGCCCCGCCACTGCCTCCTCCGCCCGTACTGTTGCTGGCGATCTGAGCCGCTTGGATACTTCCTTTCGCACTGCCGCTTAAAGCGCCGCTTAGCGCGATTCCTCCACCGCTCCCACCAAAGCCACCGGAGCCGCCCGGTAGTCCGGATCCTCCGCTGCCGCCTGATCCAGTCGTGTTAGAGGAGATGACGCTGCTGTGGACCGTGAGCTGGCCGCTGCTGAAGATGCCTCCCCCCCAACCACCATCTCCTCCAAGTCCGCCTGATGCCGTTAAACTGTAGTCACCATCACCCCCATTCCCGGTGACGTTTCCCGAAACACTCGCATCGACAATCGTCGCGGATCCAGATGCGAAAATGCCGCCTCCGTCACCGCCGAAACCGCCGGAAGCGCCTGTCCCGGAGGAAGCGGACCCCCCCCCACCACTCGCATTCCCAGAGACTACCCCTGACTCGAGTTTGAGCGACCCGGTGTCTAAGATCGCTCCGCCAGGCGACCCATCGGTCGGGGCGGAGGTCGTCGTACCGCTGGCGCCATCTGCGGCATGGCCGCCGGAAAGGTCAACCCCTTCCAACATCAGAGAACCATCCGTGGCAACGTCCATCAAACGAAATTCTGAGGACGCGCGTGCGTCACGCGCCACGAGCGCGTTCTGCGTGTAGCCGTCATCCCCGTCTATCGCGATTTGGGAGGTGATGACAGGCAGGGCATTCCCACCGTCCGAACCGTTGTCCGCCGTAGTGAAGTCGTAATCACAACCACCGATCAAATGAATGAGCGAATGACGCGTTGTATGTCCTGTCCCGTAGGCATTGGCCGCAGCGATGGCGGCTACTAGTCCTGACGATCCCCCGCCGAGTCCCGAGCACGGAACTTTCATTGTCATCGTAGATGACGCCTCCACGCTGGTGGAACCGGCCGAAAGGGCCAAGCCCAACGCCGCTGGAATGACTATGGCCAGCCAGATCGTCCGGCATCGTGTCTTAGGGTTGTTACCCATCTGCGCCTCCCCGAACTCGCGAACGAGACGTGGGCATCCTAGCAACGTATTGGGGGCCCTTTCAACCAACCCCTGATGTGCCGAGCCCCTCAGCTAGGTGTAGTGCCGCGCCAAGGAACGGCTGGACCACGCTGATCTCAGAGTGGTGGCTATTGGGACCTCGAGCTATGCGCAGGTCCGGTGTCCACTGCTGCGGGTAAACTCCCCGCTCGTAGCCACGGGTATCGGCAACTGACACTCGACAGGTGGCATCCCGCCGAGGTAAGCCGAGCGGCGGCCTCCATCTCCAACTCCAAGGCTTGTGTGCTCATGAAGGCGAAAGTCGTCTACTAGCCATGCTGTCGGCGGATCCGGACCGGTTTCCGCTGTGGTTGAGGCCGGTCATCCCCAGCGCTTTGGACGAGACCACGATCACGAACTGCCCCCGCTCGGCTGAGACGGCTATCGATCGGGGAATTCGAACTCGGGAGAAATCCACTCCTTTGCGCAGTAGCCGCCGACAGGGACTCGCATTGACAGGCCTTTGCGGAGCCCAAACAACCTTCGTTGACATTAGAATCGTCCGCCTGCTACCGTCCTGACGCTGGGCGGATAGGTTGTTGTGCCAATGGCGGCGCTTGCGTCCAGGGAGGTGATCCTATGGTGGGCAACCCTCTACGGAAGCGCGTCTCAGTGCCGCTGGTCCTTCTCGCGATCATTTCGGATCTCGCGGCGCTTAGCCCGTTTACATCCTCGTCCGCTGCATCTGGCATCGCTGGGCGAACCAGTGGGGTGAGCACGGCCCTTGCGGCGCCCGCATCGACTACGAATGCTCTGACCACCACCGTTTATTCAGCGTCGTTGCACGGCGGCTACGTCGCGGCCGGCGTGGGAATGCGGGACCGTGGATTTGGGCATGTGACGCTACAAGGTATCCCTCTGGCCTCACGCGTGACTGCGGCATATGTGCTATGGGACGTGCTAGACAACGTCGGAAGCCCTGAAGACGCTATCGGTGCAGTCAACTCGAGCCTGATCCACGGAACGTTGGTGGGCACGGGCGGCTCGCCGTGTTGGCCTACGACCTCAAACTTCGCCTACGACGCAAACGTCACATCGCTCATTACGGGAAATGGGACCTACGCTCTGTCAGGCTTCGCCTCAGGCCTTGTTAATGGCGTTGACCCATGGACAGAATCCGCACCACCTCCTTTTATGGAGGGCGCGTCGTTGATTGTGATCTATACGAACGCGTCGCTTCCCGTTCGTCGCATACTCGTCGTCGCGGGCGCGGCGGAGACGCCGGGCGCGCAGCTCACTACCACCTTGACGGGCATCACAGCTGGAGCGAGTTCACAGGCATCGACGACGTTTATCGTCGGCGACGGTCAGTCTCCCCCTGATGCACCCGCAACATTCGATGGTGTCTCGCTAAGTCCAGGAACCTTCTCGGGTCAGGATCCGCAAGATGGGCCGCCGTTCACATTTGGGGACCTGTGGGATACCGAGACGTATCAGGTGGGATCGTACATCCACCCGGGAGACACCTCTGCGATAGCAACGATCGCCGGTGGCGGCAATGACTGCGTCGTGTGGGTCGGCCAGGCACTCGAGTTCAATTCCAGCGGCTCGGGAACCATCGTGTCTACGCCAGACGTCAAGGTAGCTGCTTGGATTATGCAGTTTGAAGAGTGGGGGGTGAGCGCCGGGGATTGTGCGACTGCTCTTGAGACGCAGGATGGCATCTCAAGCGCAAATGCGCTGGCAGCATGCTCCCTCCTACAGATTACGGCCAACCCAGATCCTCCCTATTCGTTCAAGAACTGTTCCTTCTTAGGCATTCCCTGCTGGGTTGTCTTTGAAGCCTCACAAGAGTATCGCGGATACGTGCATCTTCCAGCGTTGACGCTTTTCTGTCACGGTTCGAAGCCACTCGCTCTAGATGGTCAAATGCTCACAACCAGTGACACAACAGCGGCACCCTTGACAGTGCCCGGTTTCGAGCAAAGCTATGGGTACACACCGCAACGCCCACTTGACTCGGGATACGACTCGGCTGACGTTTACACGGTGCCCGCCACGTTCAACACCTTTTCGCCGATGGTTATCGACCACCGTAACGGAACAGTGCTTGTCTCCTACTTTCAGGCGTCGCGCATCTCGAACACAGACCGGTTTCTCGCATATGAGAACACCGGCTTTGACCCGCCGTTTATCTGGACTGTGGTGCAGGAGAGGATCGCTTGCAGTGGCCAATGGAGCGTCTTTGTCGTAGGTTCGGAGTTCCCAACCCAGCAGCTTTACATCAACGACACCGCCGTGAATGAGGCCGTTCAAGGCTACCTTCCTCAGTTCATCGCAGATGGCACAAAGGGCGTCTACAACGCACCAGGTCAAGGAAACCTAGCTCTCGATCCGACGTGCAACGTCCTTGCCATACTCAAGAGCCCAAGCGCGCCGATTGCAAACGGGCCGCCCGGTGGGTGTTTCAGCGACATCTTGTATGGTCCATCAGGTGGCCCGAGCGGTGGCTACTACTGACTTGTGACGACGAGTTCGACCGGCTGCGAACGGGGTCGCGTAGGGCTGACGTGCTACGTACACAACTGCTCGAGCGCCACAGGCACAGGGCTCTTGGCTTAGGCCTCCTCCAAACTCTCTTCCTGAAGGATCTAACCCGCGATTAGCAGTACTCGGCGCGTGCCCCGCCCGGGCGATAGCGAACTCCGTCGCATCAGCTACCTGCTCATCCCCGATCCTCATGGGTGACTAATCCGCTGTGTCCCGGTCGCGCTCCCCACACTGCAGTCGCTCGCCCGCGCAGGTGCTCATCATCGGGATGGCTTAAGGGCGTCACTGGGGTGCGCCATTTCGGATTTGCTCTTGCACTCGGAGTGTCGTTTCGCAGCAATGCAAAAGGCT
>Ga0208565_1000298_pt1 | contig 39712 bp, 34 predicted proteins | sample Sb_taG_7_FD_187706 | JGI IMG/M metagenome (GOLD analysis project Ga0208565, IMG submission 187706) | Peat soil microbial communities from Weissenstadt, Germany - Sb_50d_2_FS metaG (SPAdes) (version 2) | ecosystem: Environmental > Terrestrial > Soil > Wetlands > Peat | place: Germany... | reverse complement strand
CGACCTGCTCGGCGGTGCGATCGCTGCTGGTAAGGTTCGCCAGTTGGCAAACCAGCCGGACGATCGCGATCCGTGCAGCGCTCGGGAGGGCGAGGAATGGGGTTTCCAGACCAGCCGCAGGGTCAGGACCAGCAGCAGGCGGTTATCAGCCTCCGGGCGGGTATCAGGCACCGCCTCCTGGCCAGCCTGGTTACCCCGGCTGGGGTGGCTACCAACCTCAGCCGGGGTACCCGGCCGGCAAGAACAACAGCCTCGCGATCGCTTCCATGGTCTGTGGCATCGCCCAGTTCCTGCTGTGGTTCTTCTTCGGTCTCGGGTTCGTTCCATTACCACATCGGGAACATAGGAAACTGAGACTGACACCTAGCTCGCGGACAGGCCGCCGTCCACGAAGATGAGCTGGCCGGTGACATAGCCACTGGCAGCGCCGGCCAGGAAGACCGCGATGCCCTCGAAATCGGCGGGCTCGCCGTTGCGCCCGATCATGGTGCGCGCGGCGAGAGCGGCCGATCGGACCGGATCGCTGGCTACTTCCCTGGTCATCGGTGTCGCGACGAAGCCGGGCGCGATGGCGTTGCAGCACACTCCCGAGGGTGCCCAGGCTTCGGACTGGGATCTGGTCAGCGACACCAGGCCGCCCTTGGATGCCCCGTATCCACCGCTGTTGCCGAAGGCCCTGACCGCCTGCTGAGACGCGATGTTGATGATCCGTCCCCAGCCGCGCGCGGCCATCGGCGGGCCGAACTGCTGGCCGAGCAGGAACGGCGCGGTGAGATTGACCGCCAGCGAGCGGTCCCACTGCGGCACGGTCAGCATCGGCAGCGGCGGCCTGATATTGACGCCGGCGCAGTTCACCAGGATGTCAGGCTCGCCAAACAAGCCGGCGGCCTGCTCGGCGGCCGGCCCGACGGCTGACCGGTCACCGAGATCGGCGCGGACGCAGCCGACGGTGCCGCCACGGGAGGCGAGTTCGGCCGCAGTCTCGTCCAGCCGGGCCTGGCGGCGCGCCACCAGCACCACCCGAGCGCCGGCGGCGGAGAGGGCACCGGCGATGGCCCTGCCGATACCCGAGCTGCCCCCGGTGACGACAGCCACCCGGCCGTCAAGCGAGAACAGCCGCTGCAGGTAGTCCGTCATCCCCCCGAGTATGGCCGAAGCCGGGGCGCTAGAGCAGCGGCCTGGCGCCGACCAGCGCCATCGCCCTGGCTGCGAGCCGGCATCCGCTGGTCAGCGCCTCACCAGGGGGCTTCTTGTCCAGCCAGGCCGGCAGGAAGCCGGCGCAGAACGCGTCCCCTGCTCCGGTCCGGTCCACGATTCGCTCCAGCGGAGGAGCGGGTACCCGGACCGGTTCAGGCCTGCCGTTGGCGTAGAACAGCGCGCCTTCGGCACCAAGTTTCATGACCACGTGCGGGTACCAGGCGTTGAGCACTCGCGCGGCCTGCTCGGGCTCGCCCCGCCCGGTAAGCACCCGGCCCTGGTCGGCATTGACGAAGAGCAGCGTGGCCCCGTTGGTCATCTGCAGGAACGGCTCGGCCCCGACGCGCTCAAGCGGCGCGGATGACGCGCCGTCCACTGAGATGGTCATCCCGGCCCGCCTGGCCATCGCCACGGCCGCCAGGGTGGCCTGCCTGGATCCTGGGTTCAGCAGGGTGTAGCCGGAAACGTGCAGGTGACATCCCGGCGTGAACAGGTCCTTGGGCAGGTCGTCGGGGGAGAGCGCGGCGTTGGCGCCGGGATCGGACAGCATCGTGTGGTCGCCCCTGTGGGTGATCATGACCACGCAGGTGCCGGTCGGCCGCTCCGGGTCCATCACCAGCCTGGCGTCCACGCCGTAGCCCATCAGCTCCATGTCCCTGTTCCGGCCGGCGATGTCGGCGCCGCGCCGTCCGACGAAAGCCACCTCGGATCCGTCGACCGCCAGCCAGGCAGCGATGTTCGCGCCGGAGCCGCCGCCGTGCATGGTTACCGTCGCAGGCGTGTCGCTGCCTTTCGCCAGCGGCAGCATGGCGTGAGCGACGGTATCGGTCATGAGATCACCAATGACGACAACGCGGGTCAATGTCGTCCACCACCTTGGTCACAGGGCCGGTTCGGGCGGACCGTGGGGGGTATCCGCCGCGCAGGGCAAGCGCATTGAACTTAACAGTCTAAGGGAATCACCTCGGCCTGTTCGCTCGCTGAATCCGAGATCAATGCCGAATTCCGGTCAAGTTGACCAGGTTGTCTGCGGACTGTCTTCCTGCTCTGCCTGGCTCGGCCTGCGCGCCAGGGGGGCCGGCCATAGAGTGAGGCTGGCGGGTGCCGCCCGCAACTGCGGCAGTTGGCAGGCTGGCTCGCCCGGGCGGCGAGCCCTTGGGACATCCACTACATCCGCGCCAAGCCGGACTTCCGGTCTGGCCGTCACCGCGAGGCGAGGCATGACCTGGACCTGGCAGTACGAGAAGGCAGACGGTACCGCGGCTACGTCACGAAGCCTGCCGAGGGAGAGCTTCGGAAGTCAGGGTGACGCCGAGACTTGGCTCGGCGAGCACTGGCGCAGCCTGCTCGACTCCGGCGTCGACCAGGTCAGCCTGGTTGAGGACGGCCGGTGCGAGTACGGGCCGATGAGCCTGCATCCGGCGGAGGAGTAGCGCCTGGCCGGTCAGGGCAGTGCCGCTCAGGTCCGAGCCGCCGGGCTGGCGGTTTTGGCCGGATCGCGCACGATCACCGGGTCGAGTATCTCGTCGATCCGCCGCAGGATGGCAGCATCCAGCCGAACGCCCGACGCCCGGACATTCTCCCGCACCTGCTCGGGCCGGGTGGCGCCGACGATGGCCGCGCTGACGTTCGGATTCTGCAGCGTCCAGGCGATCGCCAGCTGGGCGAGCGTCAGCCCGGCGTCTTCGGCGACGGGCCGCAGTTGCTGCACCAGGCGCAGGATGTCATCGGTCAGGTACTCGCTGATCATCGCGGCACCGCTGGCGTCAGTCGCCCGTGATCCGGCCGGCGGCGCAGCTCCCGGCGCGTACTTGCCGGTCAGCGCGCCCTGCCCGATCGGTGACCAGACCAGCTGACCGATCCCTTCGCGCTCGCAAAGCGGCACGACCTCGGTTTCGATCACCCGCCAGATCATGTTGTACTCCGGCTGGTTGGAGATGATCCGGTGCAAGCCAAGCTCGGCCGCGATGCTCAGCGCCGCCGCGATCTGCTCGGACCGCCACTCCGACACTCCGATGTAGAGCACCTTGCCCTGCCTGACCAGGTCATCGAAGGCGCGCAGGGTCTCCTCCAGCGGCGTGCCGTGGTCGTACCTGTGCGCCTGATACAGGTCGAGGTAATCGGTCTGCAGCCGCCGGAGCGAAGCGTGCGCCGATTCCATGATGTGCTTGCGGGACAGACCCCGGTCGTTGACCCCTGGTCCGGTCGGCCAGTAGACCTTGGTGCAGATCTCGACGGACTCGCGCCTGACGCCGTGCAGGGCCCGCCCGAGCACCTCTTCTGCCTTGGTGCCCGCGTAGATGTCGGCGGTGTCGAACGTCGTGATTCCCTCGTCGAGCGCGGTGGCTACGCAGGCTTTGGCGGCGTCCTCCGCAACCTGCGAGCCATGGGTCAGCCAGTTGCCGTAGGCGATCTCGCTGAACTGCAAGCCGCTCCGGCCGACATGACGAAACTCCATCAGCCCATCCTCATCGCCGTTGGGTTCGGACCGCGCACGCTGGTCGCTAGACCTGGTCGCCGCGGCTCAGCCTGGCCGGTGGCATCCGCGAGCTGCGCAGCCGCATGCTGCGCTTCGCCACGTACCAGGCGATGCCCCTGGTGCTCTGGCCGGGAAGGCGCTGTTTGGCGAGGCGGATCACCTTGCTGCTGTGGTACGCGGCCTCAACCGCGATCACGACCACGATCGAGGCTTCGGCGATGAGGATCACGAGCGAGTTCTTCGCCGCGCCGAGCACGAACAGCAGGAAGATCACCACAAAAACGCCGAACAGCACGTACTCGCTCACGATCAGCCGACGGGAATCGACGTAATCCCTGGCGAGAGCCTTGACCTGGCCTTTGTCCCGCGGCGGCAGGGCCCACTCCTCGCCCCGCCGCATGGCGTCCATTCTGCGGCGGTTGGCCGCGCGCCGGCGCTCCCGATCCTGGGCGGCGGCCGCCTTGCGATTGGCTGGCGGCGGGGTGTAGGGCTCCCGCCTGCGCCGTTCGGCTTCGCTCCGCTTGGGGGTGGGCCGTCCCTTGCCGACCGGCTTGGGTGCCTGGTCGGAATCATTGCGCGCTGGCTCGGTCTCAAGCACCACCGGAGCGCCGCTGGTACGTCGTCGGAACACGCTGACAGCCTACCGGGACGAACAGCCCAGACCGCCAGTGCCAGGGTCGGGTCGGCTGCGGTGGCGGCCTTGGTCAGGCAGGCGTGATGACGGGCCGGCCAGGAGGCCATAGGCTGGGAATCCAGCACCTGCCAGATAGATTTCCGTTGCTGATGCCAAACGGCAGCTGGCGGCACCGCTTTGCGGTACGGCAGCGGGTTACCGGATGAGGGGATGGCCGCGCTTATGGGTGTGATGAAGCGGGTTTCGACGATCTTCAGGGCCAAGGCCAATAAGGCCCTGGACAAGATGGAAGATCCGCGGGAGACGCTGGACTATTCCTACCAGACGCAGCTGGAGCTCCTGCAGAAGGTGCGGCGCGGCGTCGCTGACGTCGCCACTTCGCGCAAGCGGGTCGAGCTGCAGATGAACACGGTTCAGCAGTCCACCGACAAGCTGGACCGCCAGGCTCGCGACGCCCTGGCCGCCGGCCGGGAGGACCTGGCGCGCGAGGCACTGCAGCGCAAGGCAGGCGTCCAGAGTCAGCTCAACGACCTGCAGGCCCAGTACGCCTCATTGCAGGGCGAGGAGGAGAAGCTGACCGCTGCCTCGCAGCGGCTGCAGGCCAAGGTCGACGCGTTCCGGGTGCGGAAGGAGACGATCAAGGCCACCTACACCGCCGCCGAGGCGCAGACCAGGATCAACGAGGTCTTTACCGGCATCTCGGAGGAGATGAGCGATGTTGGCCTGGCGATCCAGCGTGCCGAGGACAAGACCGAGCAGATGAAGGCACGAGCGGGTGCGATCGATGAGCTGATGGCCTCTGGTGCGCTGAGCGACGCCCTCGGCGGCGCGCCGCACGACGACATCCAGGCTGAGCTTGACCGGATGGGCGCGACTCACGGCGTCGATCTTGAGCTGGAGCGGCTGAAGGCCGAGATCGCCGGAGGCACCGAGCTCCCCGGCGGCAGCGCGCCAAAGCAGATCGGCCCCGCCATCCCGGCCACCTCGGCGGAGGGTGCGAACGGCGGCCAGCAGGCCGGGGCAAGCTCGGCCGAGGGCGCGAACGGCGGCCAGCAGCCCGGGACGAGCTTCCCGGCCGAGCAGCCGAGTGCGGGGGAGGTTCAGTGATCATCCGGATCATGGGCGAAGGTCAGCTGCAGCTCGACGAGGCGGCAGTGGAGGAACTGAACAAGCTGGACACCAACCTGGAAGCCGCCGTCGAGCAGAACGACGAGGCGGCATTCGGGCTTTCCCTGCAGGCGCTGCTCGACCGGGCCAGGGCGGTGGGTACCGCGCTGCCTGCCGATGCCATCGAGCCGTCGGATCTGATCCTGCCGCGTGAGGGCGCGACCATTGACGAGGTGCGAGACCTGCTATCCGACGGGGGGCTGATCCCCGGCTGATCCGGGTCGGCGAGGGCAGCTGACTGTGGCCTGGGCCGGCTCCCCGCCGGTCTGGGCGTTGTGTCTCGCCGCGGTGCGCAAACCACGGGCGAAGTTGAGATGTAATGAAGTAAGTCGGCTTCCCGAGGCCGCCCGATTGAAATGGAGGCGCCGCCGATGGCTCGGACTCGCTATGCGACGGACAAGGGCCTGATCGCGCGGATGGGCGTGACCATGTTCATGATCGGCCTGGTGTTCACCGCATTCATCATCCTGGTGATCTTCCTGCTTGGGCACTACGGGGTGAGCCAGGGTGGCATCGTCTTCATCGCGGTGCTGCTCGGCGGCGGCATGACGTTCGGCTCGTACTACTGGTCGGACAAGATCGCGCTGCGGACCGCCGGTGCCCGGCTGGTCAGCCCGCAGGAGGCGCCTGAGCTGCATGGCGTGGTGGACCGGCTGTGCGCGCTTGCCGACATGCCCAAGCCGCGGGTGGCGATCGCGCCGACGGACATGCCGAATGCCTTCGCCACCGGTCGGAGCAGCAAGGTCGCCGTGCTCTGCGTCACTCAGGGGCTGCTCCGCAGGCTCGACCGCAACGAGCTCGAGGGCGTGATCGCCCATGAGATGTCGCACGTGGCGCACAAGGACGTCGCGGTCATGACGATCGCCTCGTTCATCGGCATCGTGGCCGCCCTGATGATCAGGTTCGGCTTCTACTCCGAGCTGTTCGGCGGCGGTGGCCGCGGCCGAGGCGGCGGCCGGGGCGGCAACAACCAGTACACGCTGGCAGTCGGACTGATCATGATGCTCGTCGGCATCGTGGTCTATGCGATCAGCTTCCTGCTGATCCGGATGCTGTCGCGGTACCGTGAGCTGTCGGCGGACCGGTCCGGAGCGCTGCTGACCGGGCAGCCATCGGCCCTGGCCAGCGCACTGGTGAAGGTGAGCGGTGAGATGGCCAACATCCCGACCAGGGACCTGCGGGCGGCCGAGCCGCTGAACGCGTTCTATTTCGCCCCCGCGCTTTCGGCTCGCTCAGGTCAGCTGAGCCTGTCCACGATGTTCTCCACGCATCCGTCGCTTGAGAAGCGGCTGCGGGAGCTTGACAAGATCTCCAAGCAGCTCAGCAGGTAGCTCGGCTCGGCGGTGAACCCGCGGCGGCGGCGCGCCCAGCGCCGTGGCCCGGCCCGGGTACTCGATCCAGGGAGGTAGCAGGCAGGTGGGGTTTCTCGACGCGCTGCTTGGCCGGACCAAGCCGGTGCCCCCCAACCTGGATGCCCTGTTCGCGCTGCCGTCGGCCGCGATCACGCTGCAGGCGGCCTCGGACTTCAAGCCGACCGGTACCGGCTCGGTCTGCTTCCGCGCCGCCGAGGGGAAGGCGTTCAGCGACATCGAGCAGGATGTGCGCGATCTGCTCGGCATGGGCGAGAACAAGACTCCGGTGCAGCTGTCCGCCGATTCCTACGGCTTCACCTGGCTGGTCTGCCAGCACACCCCCGATGACATCGAGGGCCTGGTCACCGACCTGCACGCGGTGAACTCCTCGCTGCAGGACGGCGGCTTCGGCCCGCAGCTGCTCTGCACGATTCTGGGCTTCCTCGACTCCTCGTCCCGGCGGCTCGGCCTGGTGTACCTGTACAAGCGCGGCACCTTCTACCCGTTCGCCCCGCAATCGGGCCAGCGCCGGGACAACGCACTGGAACTGCAGGTCCGCGGCATGCTCGGCGACGACCTGAAGATCGAACCTGACCTGGGCCGCTGGTTCCCGGTCTGGGGCGCTCCCGGCCTGTAGCCGGGCCGGCGGTCAGGGCAGTGCCAGCATCTGGTCAAGAGCGGCCCTGGCCTGGCGTGCCGTCTGCTCCTCGACGGTGATCTGGTTGACCACCCGCCCGCCGGTGAGCGACTCAAGCACCCAGACCAGATGCGGCAGGTCGATCCGGTTCATGGTGGAGCAGTAGCACACGGTCTTGTCGAGGAAGACCACCGTCTTGTCCGGATGAGACTGCGCCAGCCGCTGCACCAGGTTCAGCTCCGTGCCGACGGCCCAGGCCGAGCCGGCCGGCGCTGCCGCGATGGTCTTGATGATCTTCTCGGTAGATCCGACCTGGTCCGCCGCGAGCACAACCTCGTGCGCGCATTCCGGGTGGACGATGACGTTGACGCCGGGCACCCTGGCCCTTACCTCGGCCACGTTCCGCGCCCTGAACCGGCCGTGCACGGAGCAGTGCCCGCGCCACAAGATCATGGTGGCGTTCCGCAGCGCGTCGGCGTCCAGGCCGCCGTCCGGCCGGTGCGGATCCCAGACCACGCAGTCGGCCAGGTCGAGCCCGAGCTCGAGCACGGCGGTGTTGCGGCCCAGGTGCTGGTCGGGCAGGAACAGCACCTTGCTGCCCTTGGCCAGCGCCCAGGTCAGGGCGCGCTTGGCGTTGGAGGATGTGCACACGGTGCCGCCGTGCCGCCCGGTGAAGGCCTTGATGTCAGCGGAGGAGTTCATGTAGGTGACCGGGACGACCGAATCGGCGATGCCGAGGTCCTCCATGGTCTCCCAGCACTCCTCCACCTGGCTGTAGCTGGCCATGTCGGCCATCGAGCAGCCTGCCGCCAGGTCAGGCAGGATGACCCGCTGGGCCGGCGAGGTCAGGATGTCAGCGGACTCAGCCATGAAGTGCACGCCGCAGAAGATCACGAATTCGGCGTCTGGCCTGGCTGCCGCATCGCGGGCAAGCTTGAACGAGTCGCCGGTCACGTCGGCGAACCTGATCACCTCATCACGCTGGTAATGATGACCGAGGACGAACGCCCGGTCACCGAGTTCCGCGCGCGCCCGCAGCGCCCGGTGCACCAGGGCGGGGTCGGACGGCGCCGGCAGCTCGCCTGGGCAGGAGACGCCACGCTCGGTGTGGCGCTGCGCACCGGCGCCGAGCACGAGCAGCGGTATCTCGCGGGTAACGGCTGGCTTGCTTGCGGTGAGCTGATCTGCTGGCCTGGACATGAGCGGCCTCACTTCCGCACACTTATCGTCGAACTGACGATACAGCAAGGATACCTCTGACGTCCGGCCGGGGCAGACGGAAGCCGGGGCAGACGGAAGCCGGGGCAGACGGAATGAGAGCGCCGGGGCAGACGGAATGAGAGCGCCGGGCATATCGTTGGAATGCTAAGAACGAGGCCGCGCCTTCGCGCTGGTCCCCTCGAACGCGGGAGTTATCCAGATGACAGTTGAGCACGACGTGACGGCGCAGGGCGTCATTCTCACCGAGGTCGCGGCCGCCAAGGTGAGCGGCCTGCTGGCTCAGGAGGGCCGTGACGACCTCAGGCTGCGGATCGCCGTGCAGCCCGGTGGCTGCTCTGGCCTGCGCTACCAGCTGTACTTCGACGAGCGCCAGGTTGATGGTGACATCGTCAGCGCCTTCAACGGTGTCGAGGTGGTCACCGACAAGATGAGCGGGCCGTACCTGAGCGGCGCCACGATCGACTTCGTCGACACGATCGAGAAGCAGGGCTTCACGATCGACAACCCCAACGCGACCGGGTCCTGCGCCTGCGGCGACTCCTTCCACTGACGCACAGCGGGGCCGCAGCGCCGTCGAAGCGGTAGCCTGGCTGAGCCAGCTTGATCGGTGCTAGCTGCCCCCTGCCGCCAGAAGGACCGCCGTGCGTATTGCAGTCACCGGGTCGATCGCGACCGACCATCTGATGACGTTCCCGGCCAGGTTCGTCGAGCAGCTGATGCCAGACAAGCTTGACAAGATTTCGCTCTCGTTCCTGGTTGACTCGCTGGTGATCCGGCGCGGTGGGGTAGCCGCGAATATCGCCTTCGGTCTTGGCTGCCTGGGGCTGCGGCCGCTGCTCGTTGGCACCGCAGGGAGCGACTTCGCCGAGTATCGCGACTGGCTGGAGCGGCACGGCGTGGACACCAGCGGCGTGCGCGAGTCGGAGCGCCAGCACACGGCCAGGTACATCGGCACGACCGACATGGACATGAACCAGATCGCCTCCTTCTATCCAGGGGCGATGACCGAGGACAGGGACATCGATCTGGCCGAGCTCGCCGGCCGGGTCGACCTCGTGCTGATCGGGGCCAGCGACCCTGACGCCATGCTCGCCTTCACCAAGCAGTGCCTGGCGAATCAGATCCCGTTCGCCGCCGACACGTCCTGGCAGCTGGCCAGGCTGGATGGCGGGCAGGTTCAGTCCCTGCTGACCGGGGCCGCTTTCTTGTTCTGCAACGAGTACGAGGCCACGCTGACCGAGCACAAGACCGGCTGGTCCAAGTCGGACCTGAGCGACCGGGTCGGGGTTCGGGTGACCACGCTCGGCGGCCGAGGCGCCCGGGTAGACCGGGCCGGGCATCCGCCGGTGCTGGTACCGGCTGTGCCTGGCGTTCAGCCCAAGGAGCCGACCGGCGCCGGAGACGCTTTTCGGGCCGGCTTCCTGGCCGCGATCTCGTGGGGCCTGAGCCTGGAGCGGGCGGCCCAGCTCGGCAATATCGTCGCGGTGCACGCGCTGGAGACCACGGGAACGCAGGAGTACCAGCTCCAGCCTGAACCGCTGACCGAGCGGTTCGCCGCCGCCTACGGCGATCAGGCGGCGGCCGAGATCGCCCTGAACTACATCTGACGGGCTGCTGACGGCACGCTGGTGGCCGGATCCGCTTCGGCGGAGAAGATTCCGGTGCGGTTGATCGCCTGCCAGCGATGCCGGGTTCCCAGCAGCGCGGTCATTACGGACTGGATGGTCACCAGGTACATCACCTGCCGGTAGACCAACTGCTGCAAGGGCAGGGACCAGACCGCCCGGATTCGCTCCCCGTCCAGTGCGAGGGCGTATCCGCAGGCCACCATCTGCAGGCCATTGAAGGCCAACCAGAACATGGTGATCTTGAGCGGGCTCAGGAAGACCAGGCCGTAGATGGTGGCCAGGTCCACTACCGGGGCAATCAGCGGTAGCAGCACCTGGAAGAGGACGAGATACGTGAGGCAGCGCCGACCGACCCGTCCCGATGCGCCGCCCTCAACGACCGAGTGCCGGTGCTTCCACATGGCCTGCAACGTCCCGTAACACCAGCGGTAACGCTGCCGCCAGAGCTGGCTGAGCCGCGATGGCGCCTCGGTCCACGCGATCGCTGACTGCTCATAGACAACTCGCCACCCGGAGCGGCAGATCGCCATGGTCAGGTCGGTATCCTCGGCCAGCGTGTCGGCGCTGACTCCGCCGACGGCGGCCAGGGTGGCCCGCCGGAATGCCCCGATCGCACCGGGCACGGTCGGAATGGTGCCCAGGATGTCGAACATCCGGCGGTCGAGATTGAAGCCCATCACGTATTCAAGGTGCTGCCAGCGGCCGAGGAAGCCGCTCCGGTTGGCGACCTTGGTGTTGCCGCTGACCGCTCCCACAGCCGGGTCGGCGAGTCGGCTGGTGAGGCGGCTCAGCGCCTCCGGCTCGAACACGGTGTCACCATCGACAAGGACGAGAATGTCGTACCTGGCCGCGGCGATGCCGCGGTTGAGCGCGGCCGACTTGCCCGAGTTGGACTGGCTGATCAGCCGGACACCAGGCAGCGCCAGGTTGCGCACGACCGCCGCCGTGCCGTCGGTCGAGCCGTCATCGACGACGACCACCTCGATGTCGCCCGGATAACTGCTGCTGACCATCGATGTGACCGTAGCCGCGATGCCGGCGATCTCGTTGTAAGCCGGCACGACGACGGAGATGCCGGGAGCGGGCCGGCCGGGCGGCCAGCCGGACTGCGCTCGGTGCCGCCGCCGGTGCCGCCCGGCAAAGCTCATCACCAGGAGCACCCTGATGATCATCAGGCAGCTGGCGATCACCAAGCCGACGGCCAGTACCTGGACGGCGTGATCGGCCGCCTGCTGGGTGAGAACCAGCGCTAGGCCGGTCATCCGTTGACCGGCGGTGGCCGGAACGTCGGCAGCCGGGAGGCCCAGCCCGGCCGTGACGGTCACGAACCGATAGCCGCGCGCCTTCAGCCTGGCGATGATCTGCGGCAGGGCGCGAATGGTCTGGCTTCTGTTGCCGCCCGAGTCGTGCAACATGATGATCGCGCCTTGGGTGCCGCGCGGCATCGCGGCCCGGACGATCCTGGCTACTCCGGGCCTGGCCCAGTCGCGGGTGTCGATCGTGTCAAGCACGATCAGGTAGCCGAACCGGGCCGCACGCTGGTCGGCGCGCCAGTCCGCGGCGGTGAGCGCGTCCGGTCCGCCGCAGTACGGCGGCCGCAGCAAGTTGGTCCGTATCCCGGCTGCCCCGGCAAGGGCATTCTGGGTCAGCGTGAGTTCGAAGGCCTCACGCCAGCCAGAGGTCGTCAGGTTGACATGCGTGTAGGTATGCGAGCCGACCTCGTCGCCGGCCCGCAGTTCGGCGCGGATCAGCGAAGGGTAACTGGCGACATGCGCGCCGACCGTGAAGAAGGTGGCGGGAACGTGGTAGCGCGAGAGGATGGCGAGAATCGCTGGCGTCCAGACCGGGTCAGGCCCGTCATCGAAGGTGAGCGCGACGGTCCGGGACGGCATCCGATAGCTGTATGGTCGCTGCCCGGTCGCGCTGATCACCGGTCCGCCATTGAGCAGCGAGGCGGGTCCGGCAGGCCCGGATGAGCTGGAGTTGCCGACTGTCTGGATAGTCTCGCCGAGGACACCATGGGTATATCCCTCGACCGCCAGGCCGGTAGCGGTGACCAGCAGAACCAGGCCTACAAATGCCCAGTGCCCGCGTGGTGGCCGCGGTCTTCTATGTCGCGGCTGCGCTGGCTTTGCGGTCGCCTCACGGGCCATGAGGAGACTTCGACGGATGCGGCTTCTTGCTGTGATTCCGGCCAGGCGGCGTATGGCCGGCCGGATTCGTCGGCGAAGGCGAATCGCTCGGGCTGCTCGTCGGCGACGCTGAACCGGGTGCGGGCGACGGCGTTGGGGAGTGATCTGGCCCCGGAGATGGCGCAGATGCCTGCCATGGCGCGGTGTGGCCAGGTGCGCCTGATCCAGCGTGCTGCCGGTGCCTGACGCTCGGGCCGGCCTGGGTGTGGCCCTGGGACTGCGGGGCCCAGAGGCTGAACGGCGTTCTCGGCCCGCCGAACATCCCGATGCCCACCAAGATCAGGGCACCGATCAAGAAGATGCTGGCGGCAACGCCGACTCGCCGCATCCGCCGCCGACGCTGGCCGGAGGGATCGGTGAAGACTGGAACGCCTGGCTGCTGCGCGCCAGGGCCGGGATGGTCGGCCGCGAGGTCGGCGTCGTTCACGACGCTGAGTGTAGGTCTGCTCTGGCGGAAATGCCGATGAAACATCACCTTCGGGTCAGCGCCAAAGCGTTCGTGGCTGGCTGTTGGTACCGTGGCGGGCATGGCCGCGCTGCTCGCCACGGGGTATCACGGTCCGCCGGAGCTTACGCCGTTGCGTGCGCTGACCGAGTGGACTGTTGATCCGTGGGCGCTGGCCGTCTTGCTGGCGGCCGGCTGGCTCTATCTGGCCGGCGTCCGCCGGGTGCGGCGGTCTGGCCGGGAATGGTCGGCCGGGCGGATCGTGGCGTTCTGCGGCGGAGGGCTCGGCCTCGCCGTTGTCGCCGCCAGTTCCTTCCTCGCGGTGTACTGGCCAGTCCTGTTCTACGTGCGCGCCATCCAGACGGTCGTGCTGCTGCTCGGGGTACCGCTCTTCCTGGCCGTCGGCAGGCCATTGACGCTGCTCATCGCCGCCGCGCCGAGGCTCGGCCGGCGCGCTGCGGCAGCGATCGATGGCCGGCTGGCGCGGATAGCGACGTTCCCGGCGATCACTGGCCTGATCCTCGTCCTGACCCCGTTCCTGCTCTACTTCACGCCGTGGTTCGCGGCCGGCTTCCATAGCGCGGCGGTCAGGGACGTGACCGCCGCCGTGCTGCCGCTGCCTGGGCTGGTGTTCTTCTGGACGCTGCTTAGGGTGGATCCGGTGCCGCGCCAGTACCCCTACCTGGTGTCGCTCTGGGTGACCGCGGCTGAAGTGGTCGGTGACGCCGTGCTCGGACTCGCCGTGATCGCCGACCACAATCTGATCGCCGGGCCCTACTACCATGCCGTCGCCAGGCCATGGGGACCGTCGCTGGCATCTGATCAGGTGCTCGGCGGTGGCGCGCTCTGGATTCTGGGTGACCTGATCGGACTGCCGTTCCTGGCCGCGGTGCTGATCGCGATGATCCGCGAGGATGAAACCCAGGCGGCGGTCATCGATGCCGAACTCGACGCCAGCGAGGGCGGGCTTCCAGCTGGCGATGGGCCGGCCCACGCAAGCCCTGATCCGGTGCCTGCCGGGTTCCAGCAGCCGTGGTGGCACTCCGACCCGAGGTTCACCGGCCGATTCGCACCGGTCGATCCTGGGCGCCCTGGCGACCAGTAGGGCCGCCGGGACTGGCTAGTACGGGACTGGCTAGTAACTGCGCCTGACCGCGAACGCCCAGCCGGAGTCCCCTGGCAGTTCGGCTGCCTGAACGAACTCCTGTGACTTGAGGCCGCACCAGGCCGGGATGTCGGTCTTGGCAGCTGGATCGTCGGCTAGCACCTCGACGATCTGGCCGACCCGTACCTCGCCGATCCGCTCCGCCAGCATGATGATCGGAATCGGGCACTTCTTGCCCAGCGCATCGATCGTCAGCGCGGGCAGCCGGGTGGCCGCAAGGTCCATGAGGTCATTATCGCTGACCCGGCCCGGTAGCGGGGCCGACCGGGATGCAAAGTGGCAGGCGCAGCGCGGTCGCTGCCGTCAGTGCTGCGTGCTTGTCGCTCTGAAGCCTCAGGGAGCGCGCAATGTCAGGTCAGCCGTGGCTCCGCGGCGGAACGCGGCATAAGCCGCTGGGCTGTTGAGGCGCCAGTTCCTGGCATCGAACCACACGACTCCCAGCAGGCCATAGGCGCGAATGCCAGCGAACAGGTTGGTGATCTTCGCTGGCTGGTCGGGGCCAGGCGTTGTGCCGGTCTCGGCGGTGAGGATCGGGATCGGGTAGCGAGTCAGCGCACGCACCGCTTTGATTGTCGTCCCGAACAAGGCGGCGAAGGTCGGGAACGACCGGTGGTAGTAGCCGTCGAGCCCGACCCAGGTCACATACGAGCGGCCGGGCCACCAGGGGGCTGGGGGGCGGATGCCGCCGTGCGCATCGATGACGTTGATCGTCCAAAGCCAGGTCACGTTGGTGGCGCCATGCCGCCGGAATACGGTGACGATGTGCCGCCAGGCGGCCACAAAGGCAGCCGGGGACGTGTGCCGGTATCCCCAGGTGTACCACCACCCGTTCATCTCATGGCCGAAGCTCAGGATGACCGGGCCGCGATAGGAACGGACACTAGCGGCGTAGGCATCCAGGTAGGTGTCGTACCGGCCAGCTGCGATCGCGGCGATACTAGCCTGCACCGGGTTGATCTGCACAAGCGGCACCGCGTCGTGGTCGGCTGCCTGCCTGGCAAACGCTGACTGGAATGGCTCACCCCAGCCGCTGTAATAGAGGGCGATGTTGGGCCTGACCCCGGTCGCCGCAGTGAACGTCGTCATCGGCGCATATGAACCAGGGAGCCCAGGGATGTACAACCCGAGGTAGGACCCGGGTGTGGTGGGCAGACTGGTGCGCTCGGCTGGTGGGGCCGAAGGCCCGGCCACCGCGAAGGCCAGCACGGTTGCCGCCAGCGCGACCGCGGCACCGATCGCCGCGAGCAGCGTCGCCCGCCGCCGGACCAGAGTGTGCGGTCGTCGCTGTTGCGCTGGCCGGTGCCGGCCCATGCGCTGAGCGTCAGCGCGCGTCACAATGCCGCCTCTGGCCGCGAGTGCCTTGCGTCAGGCTGGCCGGTCATGACGCAGGCCTGCCGTACGGCTTGGCTCCCCGGCGGAACGCAGCGACCGCCGCGGCGCTGTCAATGCGCCAGTCCTTGATCCGCCTGGCGTCGAACCAGACGAAGCCAAGCAGCCCGTAGTCGCTAATGCCAGCGAACAAGTCGGTGATCTTCGCCGGCTGGCCTGCGGCGGGTGCCGCCGCTGTTTCGGAGATGAGTATCGGGTCGAGGGTCAACGCGCGTACGGCCTTGATGGTTGGCCCGAACAAGGGAGCGAACCTCCATGAGGGCTTGTAGTAGTAGCCGTCAATTCCTATCCAGGTTACGTACGAACTGCCTGGCCACCACGGCCCGGGCGCGGCAATGCGGCCGCGCACATCGATGATGTTGACCGTCCACAGCCAGGTTACGTCGTCGGCACCCTGATGCCGGAACACAGTCACGACGTGCCGCCACGCGGCGACCCAGATGGCAGGAGCAACGTGCCCGAATCCCCACGGGTACCAGCTGCCGTTCGGTTCGTGGGCGAAGCCGATGATGACTCCGTGCCCGGTCTGCGCGCCGTAGCTGGCAACGGCGTTGGCGTAGGACTTCAGGTAGCTGTCGTAGGCACCAGCGATGATCGCGGCGAGGCTGGTATCGCCTGGCTCGATCTGGACCAGGGGAACCGCGCCATGGTCGGCCGCCTGCCTGGCGAACGCCGCCTGGAATGGCTCACCCCAGCCGCTGTAGTAGAGGGCGATATTGGGCTGCACGCCGGTGGCACTGTCGAAGGAGTCGATCGAGTCGTAACTGTTAGGGACGCCGTTGGCGAAGGCGCCCAGGTAGGACTCCGGGAAGGCCGGCAGAGTTATGACTACGGGGTGGTTGCCGAACGGGGACCCCGGGGCCGCGGCCGAAGGTGGGTTCGGGGAGATGACCAGCACGATTCCCGCTGTGGCTGAGGCCACGAGCAGGACCATAGCGGCGCTGAGGATGACTGAGGCCGTCATGCTGGTCTGGAACAATTCAGTGATGCTGCGGCGCGAGTGCCGCCCGTGCCGCGTTGCGTACCGCGGCTGCTTGGCAGCGGGCGGTGGCTGCGGCCTGCTCACGCAGCCTTCCTTCCCGGGTAGATGACCCGCAGCACGATAGCGGCATTGAGCAGGCCGCTGATCGTAATGACGGTGAGCCGGCCTGGCGGGATGGCTGTCATTCGCCAGGCGATCAGGGTCAGCCACACGGTCACCGCGGCGAGGTTCCATGCGCGGATACCCCACCAGAACCGGCGCACCGGACTGACCCCGGCACCGGTGGCCTGCCACTGCATCGTCTTGCCACGCACGTAATCCCAGATGGCCAGGGCATGCGCCCAGGAGCGCACCAGGGACAGCGGCAGGGTCTTGCGCAGGTCGTAGCTGGAGTGATGCCACAGTGGCATGACGGTCATGGAAGTGAGCATGGCGACGACGATCAGGCCGGAGTTCAGCGGCGTGATGCTCTCCGGCCGGAACAGCAGCAGAGTGATCGGGATGAGCGGGACAGCGAACACACTCATCCCGGTGAACAGGTAGTAACAGAATCCGGACACGTACGTCAGCCGCGCGGGGATGCTCATTGGAACGGACCAGAGCCGCGAGGTGAGCACCGTGCTCGTGGATCCGGTGCACCAGCGGTACTGCTGGCGGATGAACGCATTGAGACCGGTGGGGCACATGCCTGTGGCGAGCACGACCGGCACGTAGATCAGCTTCCAGCCCGCGCGCCGGACGTCCAGGCCGGTGTGCACGTCCTCGGCGTAGGCGATCAGCGTGGTCCCCCCTTGTGGCAGGAGTGGGTGGCGCCGGTAGACGGCGCACGTTCCCACGCAGATCGAAGCGCCGAGCCGGTCGCGGCCAACCTGGATGGCCCGGTAGAACAGTTCCTGGATCGCTCCGGCAGCACTTTCTACCCAGCTCTGGTGGCGGTCGGTGCGGAAGAACTGGGGCGTCTGGACAATGGCGATGTCCGGGTCGTCGAAGTACGGCAGCGTCTCGGCCAGGAAGTCGGGGCGAGGCGCGAAGTCGGCGTCGAGCACGATGAAGAACTCGCCGCGCGTATTGGCGAAGGCATGCCGCAGGTTGCCGGACTTCTTGTCGTGGCCCAGGTTCGGCCTGATGACGTAGTTGAGGCCGAGGTCGAATGCGAGGCGCTGGCTCTCCTGGTCGGCCGCGTCGTCAAGCACGTACGCCACGGCCCGGCCAGGGTACGCCTGCACCAGGGCGGCGACTGCAGTCCACGAGTTGCGGAGCACCTCGATCGGCTCTCCGCAGCACGGCAGGAAGATGTCCACGTCCGGGTAGTGCCGCGGGTGCCAGGACTGCACCAGCTCAAGGTGCCGGCCGATGTTGAACCCGCGTCCGGTGAGCCCGAGCGGCATCGACATGGAGAACGCGATCGTCCCGACGAACGTGTAGATTCCGAACACCCAGATGCCGCTGTTGATCTCGAACAGAAGCTGGCTGGTAAACGCGGCCGCGAACGCGAGGCTCATGCTCACCGCGAGGTAGGGCAGCGACCGCGACACGTAGAGGTATTTCTCGGTCTGGCTGGGCGGTGGCTGAACGATCGTGCGGTAACGATGACGGCCGACAGTCGTTGTGCTCATCCGGGACCGTGCCCGGCGGGCGGCTGGTAAACCCAGATGGTGTAGTCGCCGCGTCTGGTTGGCCCAAACGGAATGGTGTCGGCGATGCGATACCCGTTGGTGCGCTGCAGGACCCTGGCTATGTCATCGTCCAGGGCCACGGTGTCCGTGAAGGTCAGCAGGACGACGGAGAAATAGTGGCTAGCGATGAGACTTTCGTACAAGGCCGGGTCGCCTTGCCCGCCGACCGGCACGCTGATGGTCCGGCCGCCGGGCAGAACAGCGCTACGGGTATTCGACCAGTCCTGCCAGCGTGTTCGGCGCAGGTAGTACTCCGGTATGTACTGGCCTTCGGCCAGGAATCTGCCGCCATGCGCCGTCAGCTGGTTAAGCGCGGCAACCAGCACGTCCTCGTTCGGCCAGTAGCCGTAGAGCATCTTGCGTGCCTGGAGCACGCCGGCCTGAGAGACAGCGAAGAGACACATGAGGCAGCCGCATACGACACTTGCCCGCATCAGGCGCCGGTGTGGCAGCGCTACTACTCGGCGGACGGCGTAACCAGCGGCAATCGCCGCGAACCACGCGCCGAAGTCCACATGCTTGTTGAGCGACGTGACGGTGTGAATCCTGGCTTGTTCGATGGGCGCGAGCAGCACGGCGGCGGCCAGGAGCGCGGTGACCGCGCGCTGCGGGCGTCGCCAGCTAAGGACTACGGCCACAGCGGCGACCGCAGCGACTGACCCAACCCAGGCCGCTGACTGACCAAGCACGGTCAGTACCGGACTCGTGTTGCCCGTGCGGCCGATGGTTGTCTGCTCAATGCCGCGGAGATACAGCGGCCCGCCGAAGCGGATTCCGAGCGCTAGCGCTCCGGTCACGAACGCGGTAAGCAGGGTCCCGCGTCTGAGGGCGACCTTCCCGCCCGGCTGCGGCCATGCGCTGGCCACGGCGAGCGCGATTACTACTGGATCAAAAAGCGCGGAAGCGTACTTGGTCGCATTTGCCATCGCGAGCGCTGCAGCGGCGGCAAGAATCCAGCCGGTGGCATCCGCTTTGTCCCGGCGCCCGGTCGCACACCAGGCCGCAAGTGCGACCAAGAAGAGAGCCATCGCGTCGTAAGTGGCGTACGCGCCGAGATGTTGCGTCGGCCCGAGGATTGCCCAGAAGCCCGCGGCGAAAGAGGCGGCCGTCGGGTCGTAGAGCCTTGACGCCGTGCCCCAGAGGAGGGCCGTCGCCCCGAGCATGAAGCACAGCGACAGGATTCGGGCGCCTGTAAGACCGTCAACGCTGTCCGCCAGCGCTCCTAGCGGCGGATAGACGACTGGTGAGCCTGAGAAGTAGGTCTGAAACAGCGGAACCGGTGTCCCATGAAGCCAGTGCGACCATTCAAGACGTCCGGCCCACAGGTAGAGCGCCTCGTCGTTGAAGGCGGTGTACGCGTGGATCAGCCGAGCTGACAGTATGGCCTGAACGGTCAGGATCGCTATCAGCCACAGCGCCGGCGGACGCGCGAGCCTGCGGTTGTTCCGTGCCGCTCGCCGCTCGCCGACTGGCTGGGGGGTCGACCGGTCCACAGCGCAGGCCGACGATGGCTCAGGTCGTGGCGCACGGGTGCCGACTGCGGGAAGCGACCGGGTCGGCGCTGGGGCTTCGGCGAGGCTGATAATCGCGTTCAGCCCAGCCTGTTGTGAGTCAGCGAAACCGCTGGCCGTCGGGTCTGGTGAGCTGGTGCTGGCTTGGGCCTCAGACCGCAGGGTCTGCAGCCCAGGGCTGCGAATGTGGTCCTCGGTCCGCAGCGGCGCTGGAAGTAGGTCCTCCGAACCGCTCGCTGTGCCGTGGTCCATAGGTCGCGCCTGCCTGCGATCAGGGGGCACCAGGGGCCTCGGCTGCCCCCCGCAGCCCACGTGCTGTACTGGCGGTGTCACATGCTGTGGCGATATCCGGCCGGACGGGAGTACCGCATACGAAAAGGTACAGTTCGATTCCGCTGAGTGAGTGGTGTTTGCTGAATTTGCCGAATAACGGAGGCTCTGCGGCCGGCCAGGCGGTGCCTGCGAGCCTGCGAGCGAGTCCACACCGTTGGTCGAGGCGGCGCATGCTAGTGCGGGCCGGCTGACGTCAGCTCGTCGCGCACGCCAAGTCGGAACGAGTACTCGGCCGCCGGGTTGTCTTCGATCCGCCAGTCCTGGTGGTATATCCCGTTGTGCTGGACCTTGTCGAACCACACCAGTCCGAGCGTCTTGTACTTGGCCATGCCGTGGAACAGGTCCTGGATCTTAATGAACTGGCCGGCCTGCGGCCCCACGGCTGTCTCGGAGAGGATCACCGGCTTGTCGGTGAATGCCCGCACCTGGTCAATGGTCCGGCCGAAGACGCTGGCGAAGGTATCGGTCGGCTGGTAGTAGTAGCCGTCGATGCCGATCCAGGTGACGTATTGCGCGCCGGGCCACCAGGAGCTGACCGGCCCGGTGCCAGCGCGATCCGCGTTGACGGTCCACAGCCAGGTGACGTTGTCGGCTCCGTCGTTGCGGAACAGTGTCACGATGTGCCGCCACGCCGCCACGAACGTCGACGGCGGGACGTGCCCGTAGCCCCAGGAGTACCAGGGCGCGTTCATCTCGTGCCCGAAGCCGATAACGACTGGGTGGCCGAACGCCGCGACACTGTCGGCATACGAGTTGAGGTAGCTGTCGTAGTCGCCCGCGGCGATCGCCGGGACGGAGGCATAGGTGGGATCGATCTGCACGAATGGAATGACGCCGTGACTGCGGATCATCTCGGCGAACGACGCGTCGAAGGGCGCTGCCCAGCCACTGTAATACCCGAGCAGGTCCGGCTGCCTGGCCGCTGCCTTCGCGAACTCGGCGACCGGCTGGTAGGTAGGTGGTGATCCGGTCACGAATACGCCCAGGTAAGAGGCCAGGTTGGCGGGGAGTGATGCACGTGCGACCAGGGGACCTGAAGAAGAAGGAGAGACACGAGTAGCCGTGAAGGCGCCGGCGGCAGCAGCGAGCGCCAATGCCACGAACATTGCTATGCGGGATCTCATGCTGCCTTGTCCCCCGGGAAGATGACGCGGCCAACGACGGCGAGATTGAGCAGGCCGAAGAACAACAGGACCGAGAACCGGGAAGTGCCCAAGGTCACCGAGCGCCAGATGGCCAGTGCCAGCCACAGCAATGCCATGCCGCCGCTCCAGCCGGTGACCCCGATTCGGAAACGCCGCAGTGAACTGCCTGGTGTCCGGGAAGGATGCCAGCCCATCGTCGTGCCCCTGGCGCCGTCCCAGATCGCGAAGACGTGCGCCCAGCCTCGGGCGACCCCCAGCGGCCAGACCGATGGCCCATAGTCGGAGCGATGCCACAGCGGGTACAGGACGAACCCGGTGAGCATCGCCGGCAGCAAGATGAGGAAGTTCCGCAGCCGGATCTGGCCGGGCAGAAAGGCGAGCATGACGATGGGGATGATGGGACCGAAGAACGTCAGCAAGCCGGTGTATGCGTAGTAGAAGAACCCTGAGATGTAGCTGAGCCGGGCCGGGATCGTCATCGGAACCGACCACATTCGGCGGGAGAACACGACTCCGGCGTTCCCAGTGCACCACCGGTACTGCTGGCGGACGAATGCGTCGAGATTGTCTGGGCAGATGCCGGTCGAGAGCACGATCGGCAGGTATCTCATAGACCAGCCGGCCCGGCGCACGTCGAGGCCGGTGTGCACGTCCTCGGCGTAAGGGATCAGCGTGGGGCCGCCCTCCGGCTCCAGCGCAGCCCGCCGGTAGACCGCGGACGTGCCGACGCAGATGGCCGCGCCGAACCGGTCCCGTGCGACCTGGATCGACCGGTAGAACACCTCCTGGATCGCGCCAGCGGAGTTCTCGATCCACGTCTGCGCGGCGCTGCCCCTGAAGAACTGGGGCGTCTGGACAATCGCGATTTCCGGGTCGTCCAGGTAGGGAAGCGTCTCGGCGAGGAAGTCGCGCCGCGGCGCGAAGTCGGCGTCCAGGATGACCAGGTATTCGCCATTCGTGCGGGCGAAGGCGTACCGCAGGTTGCCGCTCTTCTTGCAGACGCGCAGATCAGGTCGGCGGATGTAGCAGAAGCCGAGGGACTCGGACACCGAACAAGCCTCGTCAGAGGAGCCGTCGTCGAGTACGAAGGCCTGAGCTAGGCCGGCGTAGGCCGCGATGAGCTCGGAGACCGCGTTCCAGGTGTTGCGGAGCACTTCGATCGGCTCGCCGCAGATGGGCAGGTAGATATCCACGCTTGGGTAAGAGCGCGGGCGCCACGCCCGAATGAGCTCCTGGTGGGCAGCCAGGTCGAAGCCGCGCCCGGTGTAGTTCACCGGCAGGCTGATCACCTGGTAAATGACGTAGGTGGCGGTGAAGACCATGAACGGCCACGACCCGGGGGCGCGTGCCTCGAACCTGACCTGGCTGATGATGAGGCAGCCCGCACCAATGACGAGTATGGTCGCGAGGAAGGGCAGGTTCCGGTGGATATAGGCGTATTTCTCCTCATCATCGGGGGGCAGGGGAAGCACCGGGCAGGTTTGTCCGCGCAGCCTGTCTGCGGCGATGACCGCGCTCACCGATGGCTCCAGTGGTGCTTGCCTGGTGGCGCTCATAGCCGCGGCTCGTATCGCCAGATCACGTACGTACCCGGGGTCGGGCCAATCGGGCCCGGGCCGTATGGCATGACTTCGATGATGTGGTAGTGCGGGTTGCGACGGAGATCGGCGGCGATGCGGTAGTCCAGAGAGGTGGTGTCCGAGAAGTTCAGCGCGACGACGGAGAAGTAGCCCTCCTCGATGAACACGGCGAAGACGCCGGCGTTGCCGGGACCGACAACGCCGGCGGCCGCGGATGGGCCGCCGGTGCTGGCCCCGGACGGCAGGACGATGTTCCTGGTGCTTGACCAACGCATCCACTGACGGCCGGCAGGCAAGTAGTACTCAGCGAGAGACGGGTCCTCAACCAGCAGGCGCCCGGTACCGTGATCGGCTATCGGGCGGAATATCGCGATGAAGCCGGACGAATTGGGCCAGTCGGTGGAGAACCCCCGCGACTGGCTGGCGCCGACTGAGATCGGAAGGACAAGAGCGATCACGCAGGCCCCATAGGTGATGGCCTGCGTCCGCCCGACGGGTGCGGCCGCGATGAGCTTGTCTACCGCGTAACCCGCGGCGATGGCAGCGAACCAGGTGCCCGTGGCCACGTGCTTGTTCAGCGAGACTGTGGTGTGCAGGATCGCCTGCTCAAGCGGCACCAGCAGCGCGGCGCTGGCCAGCAGCGCCAGCAGCCATGTCCGTGCGGCTCCCGACCGGCCGACCCAGCTCACGACGACGCCGCACAGGGCGGCCACGACCACGAGGCCAGTCCACAACCAGGAGTCAGCCAGCACGGACAGCGCGGATTGCGGTCCGGCAACCCGCGCCAGCGTTGTCTGCTCGATCCCGTGGACGTAGTAGCTTCCGCCGATCAGTGTTCCCGCCGTGAGGATTACAGCGACGACGGTCAGCAGGATCAGGCAGCGCCCGGCAGCGAGCTTGCCGCCTGGCTTGGGGAAGGCGGTTAGCAGTGCGAGCAGGAGCACGACTGGGTCGAACAGGGTTGACGTATACGCCGCGGCGTTGGCCAGCGCCAGCGCCGCTCCCGCCGCGATCATCCAGCCGGTCGCGTCCCGCCGGTCCCCGGCCCGGACCACGCACCAGGCCGCAAGCGCAACGAGGAACAACGACATGGCATCGTAGGTGGCGAACGCTCCCAGATGCAGCGTCGGGCCACCGACGGCGAATAGTGCGGCGGCAAAGAAAGCCGCCCGGCGCCCGTACAGCCGGCTTGCGGTGGCCCACAGCGCAGCGGTGACCCCGAGCATGAAGACCAGGGACAGGGTCCGAGCCGCGGCCAGACCTCCGACGCTGTCCGCTAGCGCGCCGATCGGCGGGTAGATGACCGGCGCTCCGGAGAAGTAGGCAGGAAACGGCGGGATAGGTGTGCCGTGCAGCCAGTGCGCCCACTCCAGGTGCCCGGCCCACAAGTACGCCGCCTCATCCTCGAACGCCGTGTCGGCCCGGACCAGCCGGAACGAAAGGACCGCCTGAACTGCGAGCACTGCGAGCAGCAGCCAGCTACTGGCGAAACTCCCGTGGACCCGTTCCTGCCGGTGTGAGGCCGCCGTCCCCGCGGGTGCGGAGGCCAGCGTGGGCACCTCCGTCGGCTGCGGGGTCGAAATGCCGTGGTCCATAGGTCGCACCTGCTTGCGATCGGGGGCGTACCAGGGGACCTCGGCTGCCCCCCGGAGCCCACTCAAGGTATCGCCCGGCGTCACGTGCAGTGGCGATACCAGGCCGGACAGTAATGCCGCATACGAAAAGGTACAGTTCGGTTCGCTTCCGTGACGAGCGTTTGCTGAATCTCCGTTCATGGCTTCCCGCTGGTCGGGGACCACGAGACGCCTGTCCGCCGTCTGCCGTCCCTGGAAGCAGGCGTGGTGTCGCAGGCGGCCAATCTGGTCGCGCCGCAGGCCCGAGGGCCTGAGCATCAGTTTCGTAGCGACTTCGTGACAATAGGTCATTTCGCTTGAATAACAGTTCATCGTGTGCTGCGCTGTCCTCGGGGTTCGCGTCAACCGGTACCCGGGCCCTGGGGGTTGGGCCGCATGGGAGACGAAGACAGTCGCACTTCGCCGCTGGCCCGGCGCGTGCCCGGTGCGGCCCGAGCCGGGCCGCCTCGTTCGGCGCGGGCGGTGTTGTCCGAGTCTGTGCTGCAGCGCATGCAGGCCGCGGTCGACGCGGCACATGCGCAGGCACCAGGACAGAACCTGGAGCGGCAGCAGGCGGATCTTGAGCCTATTCAGGCAGACCAGGACCCCATTACAGAGCCGCTGCCGCGGCTGCAGGCCGCGGTCAAGGCCGCATACGCCCGGATAGCCGGACACGACCAAGAGCAGCAGGCAGAACAGGACCCTGCGACCGAGACGCTGCCTCGCCTGACCAGGTCAGGGCGTCCGAGCAGCGACGTTAAGAGTCCGGCCGACGAGATCAGCGCGCGGCCGGACCGTGTCGCGCGGCCGGACCGTGTAGCTCGGCCGGACCGTGTCGCTCGACCGGACCGCGCGGTGCAGCCGGACCGCGCGGTGCAGCCGGATCGCGTCGTGCAGCCCGATCGCGTCGTGCAGCCCGATCGCGTCGTGCAGCCAGATTCCCTAGTATTTGCGGATCTTGTGGTGCTGCCGGATCGCGTGGTGCAGCCCGATCGCGTGGTGCAGTCGGATTCCGTCGTGCAGCCCGATCGCGTGGTGCAGTCGGATTCCGACGTGCTTGCGGATCTTGTGGTGCTGCCGGATCGCGCTGCGCAGCCGGATCGCACTGCGGCGGCGCCGACGACGAATAACCGGCCAGCTGCTGCGTTGCGGGCGCCGGTGGAGCAGCGGGCCCAGCCGAGTGGGCGGAAGGCATCAGGCCGGCGCTACCGCGTTGCTGGCCTGGTCATGTCGGTTGCCTTTCTCATCACGGCCGGGTCGCTGGCAATCGTGCTGACCCCGCATACCGCAAAGCTGGCCGCGGGAGACAGCCGCAGCACGCAGGTTCGTGCGGTGGTGGCGACTCGCGGTGCGGCAGCAGCCTGGGTCGCCCAGCAGGTCAGCCATGATGCCATCATTTCCTGCGACCGCGTGATGTGCACCGCGCTCGCTGGACAGGGGTTTCCCTCAGCCAACCTGCGCGTGCTCGGGCCGGCGGCGCCTTATCCGCTGAAATCTGACGTGGTCATCATGACGGCAGCCATCCGTAGTCAGTTCGGCAGCAGCCTCGGCCATGACTGGGCGCCTGCCGTCCTTGCGAGCTTCGGCTCCGGCACCGCGCGGGTCGACGTCCGGGTGATCGCACCGCACGGGGCCGCAGCGTACAACTCCGCGATGAGCGCGGACCTGCTGCTCAGGAAGGCGGCCGCAGCCGGGCTGCTGGGCAGCCGACAGATCACGGTCTCGGTCACCGCAAGGAGGCAGCTGGCCGCCGGTCAGGTAGATTCTCGGCTGCTGGTCGTGATCACGGGCCTGGCCGCGCAGCAGCCGGTCGACATTGTGGGGTTCGGCAATATCGGCCCAGGAGCGAGCGCAGGCATCCCGCTCCGCTTCGCCGAGCTGGCCGAGACAGTTCCAGCAGCTCACCTGGCTAGCTCGAAGTACGTGCAGTCAGTGCTCGCTTTGCTGCGTGCGCAACCCCCTGCTTACCGTCCCGCGCACACCGAGACGGTAGTACTCGCCCGCGGCCTAACTGTCCTGCGGATCGAATTTGCCGCACCGACACCACTTGGTCTCTTCAGCCCGCAGAGCTCGTGATCAGCCTCCGGCCGCTTCCTGCCGGCCGACCGGCAGGGTGATGACGAAGCTGGTCTGGCCCGGATGACTCGTCACGCTGACCGTTCCGTTATGAGCCGTAATGACGGCATCGACGATGGCCAGGCCGAGGCCGGTGCCACCGGCCGTGCGCGAGCGCGAAGTGTCACCGCGGATGAACCGCTCGAAGATGGCGGGCTGCAGCTCCGCTGGGATTCCCGGCCCGTTGTCGGCTACGATCAGCTCGGCCTGGCTGGCCGCGGACCCGGCGTACGCGGCCAGCCGGAGCGAGACTGTGACGGTCGTGCCCGCCGGCGTGTGGGTCCTGGCGTTGCTCAGCAGGTTCGCCAGCACCTGATGCAGCCGGTTCGAGTCGCCGGTAACCAGCACCGGCTCGTCGGGCAGGTCCAGCTGCCAGCGGTGGTCCGGCCCGGCCACCCTGGCATCGCTCGTGGCATCGATGGCCAGCCTGGTCAGGTCTACCTCGCGGTGCTCAAGCGGCCGGCCAGCGTCCAGCCTGGCAAGCAGCAGCAGGTCATCGACGAGCGAGCTCATCCGCGCGGCCTCTGACTCCACCCGGCTCAGGGATCGGGCAACTTCGGCCGGAAGTGGGCCAGGATAGCGCCTGGCCAGCTCCGCATGGCCGCGGATGGCTGCCAGCGGGGTGCGCAGCTCGTGGCTCGCGTCGGCGGCGAAACTGCGCAGCCTGTCCTCGCTTGCCTGCCGCCTGGCCAGGGCGGACTCGACATGCCCGAGCATCCGGTTGAAGGCCGCGCCAAGCTGCCCGACCTCGGTGCGCGGATCGGAGTCGGGGACTCGGTGCGGCAGGTCGACCTCACCGCTGGCCAGCGGCAGCTCGGTCACCTCGACCGCGGTCGTGGTCACCCGCCGGAGCGGGCGCAGCGACAGGCGTACCCAGCCAGTCCCGATCACGCCGGTCAGCAGCAGAGCAGCGGAGAAGACGATTGCCTCGGTCAGCTCCACGTCACGCAGGGTCATGGTCATCGAGCCGACCGGCAGGCCGCTGATCAGGACGCTGCCGTTACTGCCGCGCACGGCGAGCAGCCGGTACTCGGAGTGCAGCGAGGTCAGCATCGCGGTGGACGGCTGGCCGTCGGCCTTCAGCCGCCGCAGCGTGGCCTGGTCCGCCGCGGAAAGCTCGCACTGACCGTGGGTGATGTTCGCCGCGGTGACGACGCCGGAGCTCAGGGCCGCGGAGAAGGTTGCCTGCGCCTGCCCCGGCGTGTTGGCGCAGGCCGCCGCATCCTGCGGACCTGGCGGCTGACCCCCGCCCGCGGGCGGGCCGTTGACGCACGAGGTGAACCGCATGCTGGCAGCAGCCAGCTGACTGTCGAGCTGGCCGAGCAGGAAGCCGCGCAGCGCCAGGTAGGTGACCACCCCCACCGCGGCGCAGGCCAGCGCGAGCAGCGCAAGCAGGCCGGTGATCAGCCGCCCGCGCAGCGTCCAGCCGTCCAGCCAGCGGCGGAGTCCTGCGCTGCTCATTCGATCGCCTATCCGCTACCGGATCAGCTCGACGACTTCAGCACGTAGCCGACGCCGCGGACGGTGTGGATGAGCGGCTCGCGGCCCGCGTCGATCTTCTTGCGCAGGTAGCTGATGTACAGCTCGACGACATGGGCCTGGCCGCCGAAATCGTAGTTCCACACCCGGTCCAGGATCTGCGCCTTGGACAGTACCCGCCTGGGGTTGCGGATCAGGAACCTGAGCAGCTCGAACTCGGTGGCGGTGAGCTCGATCAGCTCGCCGCCCCGGCGTACCTCCCTTGCGTCCTCGTCCATGGTCAGGTCAGCCACCGTCAGCTCGGTGCCGCCGCGGGCCCGGGCCGCGCCTGCCCGGCGCAGCATCCCGCGCAGCCTGGCGAGTACCTCCTCCAGGCTGAACGGCTTCGTCACGTAGTCATCCCCGCCTGCGGTGATCCCGGCAACCCGGTCCTCGACGGCGTCGCGCGCGGTCAGGAAGAGCACGCAGACACCTGGTTGCTCGGCGCGGAGCCGCCGCAGCACCTCAAGGCCGCTGATGTCGGGCAGCATGACATCCAGGACAACCGCATCGGGCTTGAACTGACGGGCGGTGCGCACCGCGCTGGCTCCGTCGACCGCGGTTCTGACCTCCCAGCCTTCGTAGCGCAGCACGCTGGATAGCAACTCGGCCAGGCTGGGCTCGTCGTCGACCACCAGCACCCGAACCTGCCCGTCCGTGCGGTCGGGCAGGTTCTCGCTCGGCATCACCTGCATCATGCTCTCAGCATCGGACCCGGACCTGTGCTGCCCTTATGCATTGGCTCTGAGTTTCCTCTGGGAGCATCAGGTGCCGCGGTGAACAGCAGCGCAAGCGCCGGGCAGTCGGCGACGGCCCGCCTGGCCGCTTGGCCAGGCTGGCCGGAACCTGCCGGTCGACCAGCTGCGGATAGCCCCATTCGTCCGGGTGATGAGCTCGGGCAGCAGCGCGAAGGCCGGTCGGCATGGACGATCCAGTACTGCAAAAGCTCGATCCTCATCGGAGCAGGAGTGAACGCCGGCGTCCTGGACGTCGTCACCTGCGCCGCTCCTCCCGTCATGCGGGTGCACAGTGCCATACGCCAGATGCTTATTTGTGAGAGCTGACCCTTAATGCGCCCGGCCGGGTGCAGGTGCCCAGGACACGTGAACCTCCCTGGATAGGCGGATGCGTCACGCCTGACCGGGCCCCGTCCGGTGTCCGGGCAGCGTGCACCATGGTGTAGCCGTAGCCCGTGGCTAGGGCGGCCGTCAGCGTTGTCTTGGCTGCGGCCTGCGTGACTGTGATCGAGAGCTGGTCGATGACGGCACCTGCAGCGTGCCCGGCGATCTCGGCGGATCCGGACGAGCCCTGATACGCTCTCGTTTGACGCAACAATACGCAATCCGTCAGACCGGGAGCAGCCATGCGCCTTACCTTAGTCGCCAGGGATCCGGACTCGCAGCCGCAGTCATCGCCCGCGCTCTATCGCACCGACCGGGGAAGCTGGATCGTCCAGGGGTGGATGGTGACCGACCCGGACGCGCTTGCTCAGATGGGCATCCCGCAAGGCGAGATCGCCTGCGAGATTCCCGACCGGCTGGTGCCCTTCTTCCGGGAGAGGTAGTTGGGACTGACTTACGAGGAGTTCACCGCTCTGTTCGAGCGGTTCGATCGCGAGGCCGTCCATCTTGAGATGCGCGATAGCTACGGCACGGCGGTCGAGCTGCCGCACATGGCCAGATGGGCAGCCGGTGAGGCAGACGACCTCGAATGGCTCCGGCCGTGGTGCGATCAGGTCCGCGAGCACGTCGCGCAGGGCAAGATCTACCGGCGCGTTCACGTTGTGTCCGAACCGCTGTCGGACTACCAGCGCTGGTCACATAGCATCATGCAGCCGCATGTCGATGCGGGCACGGACATGAGATGGATGCCGCGCCGGCGGGTCTCGTCCATCGCGTTCCCGGGCAATGACTTTTGGATGTTCGACAGCCATCTCGTGGTATTCCACCACTACGCGGGAAACGGCGCGAGCATCGACTTCACCACATCAGCCGATCCCGCCGATATCGGGCTGTGCAGGTCAGCGTTCGATGCGGTGTGGGCGCTGGCGACCCCGCACGCGGACTACGTGCCCGCCTGACCGGCAGCAGCTCTTCCCGTGGCCAGCGCGGCACAGCGCGCAAAGGAGGCATTCGGCGGGCGGCTGCGCGAGATCCGCCAGGATGCCGGCTTCACGGGGAGGCAGCTCGCGGAGCTGACCGGCTTCCACTTCACTAAGATCTCGCGGGTCGAGCACGGCGCTCAGGGACTGTCCGATGCCGACATCCGCGCATGGTGCGGCGCCTGCGGTGCCAGCGACCAGATCCCGGGCCTGATCGCCCAGGCACGCGCCGCCGACTCCATGTACCGCGAATGGAAACGCCAGGCGCGCAGCGGCCTGCGGCGGCTGCAGGAGGCCATCGAGCCGCTCTATGAGCGCACCAGGCTGTTCCGTGTTCACGAGCACTGGAGCATTCCCGGGCTGCTGCAGACGGCGGCGTACTCGACCGAGAGCATGGCGTACTGGGCAGGCTTGCTGGACCTGCCAGACGACCGCGAGGCCGCGACGGCTGCCCGGCTGGAACGCCAGCGGGTGCTGCGGTCGGGTACGCACCGGTTCGTGTTCCTGCTTGCCGAGCAGACGCTGCGCACGCGCGTCGGAACGGCGGAGATGATGGTCGAGCAGCTGGACCGCGTCCTGGGCGTGATGTCCCTGGCGAACGTGTCCGTCGGGATCATCCCGGCGACCGCGGGACTGGGCGCGCACGCCCAGACAGCGTTCTGGATCTTCGACCATGACCTGGTGAAGGTCGAGACCCTGACAGCGGCACTGGACATCACCAGACCTGAGGAGATCGACATCTACGCCACCGTGTTCGGCCAGATGCGGCAGGCGGCCAGGTTCGGCGCCAGCGCCAGGGCGCTCATCATCAGGGCACGAGACGGTTTGCTGCAATAATCCGCAACATTCTTGCCTGGCCTCCGGGTCGGCTCCTAACGTCGAGGCGACGCGGCCTCAGCAGGCCGCGACCCGATCGGAGGATGCGAACCTTGAACGCGCCCGGACCGCGACCCCGCTCTGACGGCACGATTGGCCGGCCCGGTGCTCTGCCGCGGCCCGGCGGCGAGGGCAACGGAGCTGCCGGCGACGCCGTCATCGCGGAGTTCCCGGTCGCCGCCCGCGCCGCCACGGCCACCCCCGTGCCCGACGTCGAGCAGAACCCGCCATCGCCCCGCCCGCCGATCCTGGCCAGGCAAGAAGCCAGCCGCAGGGCGGGCCTGCTCCGCGACCTGCAGACCGCATTAACGGCGCAGGGAGTCAGCTCCGTGCTCGCCAGGCATCACCGGCTCGTGCTCAGAGGAGGAGGCCGCACCCGGTGCGAGCCGTCCGGTCCCACCGACCCGCAGCTGCACATCTTCACCCCGGACGGCACCGACATCGCCACCGCGGACGGCAGCACCTACCATTTCGCCAGCGGCAGCGCGCACCCCGCCGGTGACCCCGCCCGGGCGGCCCTGCGCGCGACGGGCAGGGACGGCATCTGATGCCTGAGCATGACGGCCCGGCAGAGGCGAAAGGAGCTGCCGCGCATGGGTGCACGTGCGGCGCGCACGCGATCACCCGGTCATGCCCGGTGGACTGCCTGCGGACAGTGCTCACCAGCCAGGCGTTCAATCCGCTAGCCCGCGCCTGTGACGCCCGGTCCGGCCCCGGCACCGTCGGCGACGTCGTCAGCCTCTGCGAGCAGCAGCGCCTCACCGACATCCACGGCCTCGGCCCGCGCCGGATCGGGGAAATCCGGCTCAGCCTCGCATCATCCGGGCTCATCGGCGCGGACGTCCGCCTCCACCAGACCCGGCCAGAACCCGGCACCCGTGGCCGCCAGCACCCGACCGCCCGCCGACCCGCCACGACGACAGCGATGACCAGCTCCGCCAGCGGCAGCCCCGCCACCGAGAGCCAGTGGCCGGACGCGGCCAGGAACCGGGACACCGCGCTCGCCGCGGCCGCGCAGCTCCTGACCCAGACCGTCGGGACTGTCACCCCCGCCACCGCCCCGGCGGAACTGCTCGCCTGCCTGGCGCAGTACCGCGCGCACCTGGCAGCCCTGGTCGCGGCACACAGCCCGCGGCACCGGCCCGGCGGCACCACCGCCGGGCCGGCGCAGCCGGAACTGACCCGCCGTGAGCTGCATGTCCTGACCGCGCTCTGCGTGCTGCACCTGACCGCGCCGCAGGCGCTCGCGGCGCCGGCCTGCACCGGCCCGATCGCGGAAGCCCTGGGGATACCGGACGCAGCGGTGAAGGAGCACCTGACACGGCTGTACGCCAAGCTCTCCCTCCCGGCCGGGCCAGACCAGCGGGCACGCCTGGTCAGCACAGCCCTGGCCCTCGGCCTCACGCCAGCCGCACCGCCGGCCGCAGACGCCCGGTACCCAGCGCCCGGGCCGGCCGCGGACGGCGCGTCCGGCCCGCACCCCGGTGCCTTTCCCGACCACATGAAGCTGGCCGAGGTCGCCGCAGCGTTCCGGGTCCACACCAGGACCATCATCCGGTGGGCAGACAAGGGAAAGCTGCCCTGCTTCCGGACAGCCGGCGGCCACCGCCGGTTCAGGGCTGCCGAGGTCCGCGCCTTGCTGGCAGCCGCCTGCCCGGCAGGCCAGCTACCGCACCAGCCGCAGCCGGCCAGCCCGGCCAGGACCACCGCCCAGGCACAGGCAGCCCAGCCCGTGGACGGGCCAGGCAACGGCCCTGAGCCTGCGGTGCGGTACAGCCGTCCGGACCAGGCCGCGAGCTCCGCAACGGCTCCGCGTCAATCATCCGGACTTACTTCTCCTCAGGTACCTGCGGCTGGCGAACAGCAAGGCAGCGCCGCGCCGCTGCTGCCCTGACCAGGCACCACAGAACAGCGACGAGGAAGCATGCAACGAGGAACCAGTTCCGATGGAAGACGACGCCGCTGCGCCCGCTCTGCCGCCTGCGCCTGCGGCGCGGCCCGCCGGTGGATGTGCTGGCCGGCCGCATCAGGGTAACAGCCACAGGCACCGGGAACGGGCATCGCTTGTCCGATATCGTCGCGCTCGCCGACGTTCTGGGAGCGTCCCGCCTGTACGCACGGGACCTATGGTCTCCTGACGGGGCGTCTTCCGGCCGCCTGCCTCGCGATCAGGGCCTCATCGAGACCGTGCCCCGGCGCGGCACCTGCGTCCGCTGATCCCGGCCGCCGACCGCGACCCACCCGTCGCGGGCGTCGCCGGCCGGGCCCGGCGCGCCTCGGCGGCACCGGCCCGCCGCGCGGACGCGGCCTGGAAGCGCCCGGGCCGGCAGGCACCGGGCGGCCAGGCTGAGCGGGTGCCGGGAAGTCGGCGCGGGTAAGACCCGGCGCAGTCGCCGGCTGGCCGGGCCGACGGTCTGCCGCCTGGCCAGGCCCGCGGGTCTGCGCCCGACCAGGCTGCGGTCCTGGCGGCCGACCCTGGCCGGGCGCGGTGCGCAGATGCGCGGCGGCGGCGCGGGCGGCTGATGCCTGGGCGGCGTGCCGCTGGGCTTCGCGCAGCTCGGCGACCGCCATCGCCAGGGCCACCAGGTTCGCGACCAGCGCTGCCGTCGCGAACGTGGCACCACTAGTCAGGCTGCCGGTTACGGCCATCAGCCGCGCGACGGCGCGCAGCTGGCTGCCCTCGCTCGTGCGCTGCGGGATCCGGCCGTAGCCCGCGCGGGCTGCTCGGCCGTACGTGTCCGCTGCCCGGCGGGGTTCCCGGCTGCCCGGCGCCCGCGCGGCGGCGTGCAGGGTGCCGGCCGTCGCCCACGCCGCATCGGCGCCGTGCCACGGGTCACCGGCGGCGCAGCGGCGGATGTGCTCCGCCGCGATCTCGCCCTGGCGAGCTGCGTGCGCGTAGAGCGCGTCCCGTTCCGGGGCGGTGAACCGGAATGCCCCGGAACGGCCCGGCGTTCCGGGCTGGCCCGTGTTCCAGCGGCGGCGCGGCCGGGGCAGCGTCAGCCTCTCGGCCAGCCGGCCCCCGCCGTACCACAGCGTCTCCCCGTCGGCCCCGGCGTGGCCGGGCAGGCCGACGGCGTACCCGGTGACCTGACCCGGGTCGATCTCGCTGAATCGAAGCCGCACCAGCACGCTGTCGGCGCGCAGCCGGGCGAAGAACCCGGCCTCATCCCCCGCCTGATCCGCCGCGCCGGTCACCATCTTCCGGAGCACGGCGCGCGCCGCCGTCGGCGACATTCCCTGCCCCGCGGCGTCGTCGGTGCCGGTGGTCCAGCGGGCGCGCAGCTTGGGCAGGGTTAGGTCGGCGGCGAGCTTCCCGCCGCCGTACCAGATGATCCCTCCGCCGTCTTTCGCAGTGTGACCGTGCAGGCCGACCGCGTACCCAGTCACCCCACCCGGGCTGGTCGTGCTGTGCCGCAGGCGGACCGTGACCCCGACGTCGGCGAGGCGGGCGAAGAACTCCTGCTCCGTCCGCGCGCCCGCCGCAGCGCTGGCGACCTCCCGCCGCAGAGTGACCCGAGGCGCCTCGCGCCAGCCGCGGCGCGCCGCCTGCTCCGTCTCGGCACGGGACGGCCGCCGCCCCGCGGTCCGGTCCGTCGGCGCGGTCGCCGCCAGGCCGAGTCGTTCCTCGGCCTCCAGGCAGGCTTCCCGGACCCGGTAGAAGTCGTTCCAGATCCTCGGCCGGGTACCATCCTGGCGGGCCAGAGTCGCCACGATGTGAACGTGATCCGGGGCATGCCGGACCGCGACCCACCGCACCCCCAGATCATCACCAGCAGGTGCCAGCCCGGTCCGGTCCATGATCCCGGCCGCGACCTGCTCCCACTCCGCGTCCGACAGCACCTGGTCCTCCGGAGCCGCGCGGACCGCGCAGTGCCACACCGGCTCGTAGTAGCCCGGCCTGCCAGTGCAGCGAGCGGCTGGGCCAGCAATCCGGCCAGGCGGCGCAGGTCCGGTGATCCGTCCGGGCGGCGTTCTGGCTCCAGCTCGGCCGGGTCAGAGAATCCGGCGACCAGGTGCGGGTCGGTGTGCTCGTTCGCTTTCCCCGGCCCGTAGAGGTAGTAAAGAAGCCGCCTGGCATTAGTGCCCCGGAGCACTTTCCCGATCACCCGGAGCACCCCGACCCGGTCACGGAATGCTCCGGCGCAAATGCTCCGCTGTCTTATCCAGCCGACGGATTACCCGCATGCAGAACCGCGCCGCCGGAATCAGATCCTCACCGCGCTGTCCCGTCGCATTCAGCCGGGCAACAGCCTGATTCAGATTCGTGCCCACCCGGCGTACCACCCGGCCGCCGACATCAGCTCCGTCAGCGCCTCCCGCGAAGGCGACGCCGCACTGGGCGCAGCGCCTTCGCCTCCGCCGCAAAAGCTCCCCGTGCCAGTCCCGATCTGGCCGCGAACAGTACTGACCTCGTCGAACTCTTCCTCAGTCAGCGAGAACTGCACCACTCGCGGCCTCGGCACTGCCTGCCGCGACCGCCGCCGAACAGTTCCGCCCGCCACCGCCGATCACCTCCGGTCCGCGCTGACGCTCTTTCCCTCGTGGGACCGCGCCCGGTCCCAGTCACCGCCACCGACCCAACACCAGGGACTTTAGGTGTTTATGCCCGACTGGGGTGTTGTGCTCTTGTGGTCCTGTAACGGTCTTATTGTCCGGGTCGATGGCGGGTTTCCCGGTGCCGGGGCATAACAAGAGGCCGCGTGACGCCGCGGTGGGCGTGCGGTTTCACGGGCCGCGGCCCCGGCCGGCCGGGGCGCTCCTCCTTCCTGACGGGTGCCTGGGCAGGTGGCGGCTAGCCCGGGCCGGGCTCGGGCTGGAACAGGGTCACCCGCGGGACGCCGGTGACGGTCTTCTTGGTGACCGCGGTGTGCGGGAAGCCGGGCCGGGCTTTCTGCGCCCGCGGGGAGTGGCGCTGCCGGCCGGTGCTGACCAGGGTGTGCAGCGTGGCGCGGCTGGTGTCCTCGGCCAGGGCGGCGAGGGCGGCCAGGGACGTGCCCGCGGTGACCCTGGACTGGATCATCGTGCGGATCGCGTGCTGCCGGGCGGCGGTGAAGGACACCTGGTCGGTGGTGACCGGGCCGCTGTCCTCGCGGCGCCGCAGCGCCCGCGCGGCGGCGGCCTCGGTGGTCAGGGACGCGGCGGCGCTGGCGCGGACCAGCTGGGTGGCGGTCATCCAGGCCCAGAACTCCCCGATGACCAGCCGCGGGGTGCCCGACCGCAGCACCGGCCCGGACGTGCGGTCCCCGGCGCCGGTGATGGCGGTCTTGTCTTCGCCGAACGTGGTCTCCGACGCGGGCCAGCGCGACTGGTAAGCGCCGCGGACCTGGTCCGCGCTCACTGCCTGGTGGTCCAGCAGCGTGGTGATCAGGGTGCAGGTTTCCGATACTTCCTGGCCGTCGCCGCACGGCAGCACCGCGTTGTGCTCGGCGGCCCGGACCGGCAGCCGGCCGGCTTTCTTCCCGCTGGGGGCGTTCAGCCAGCTCAGCCGGGAACTATCGCTCAGCCAGCCATCGGGGGCGAGCGGCAGCGCGAGATCGCTCCTGGCCCGGGCCACCACGTGCCCGCCGGCGTCCAGGATCGCGGTGATGATCTTGTGGCATGGAAGTTGCGGTCGAAGGCGAAGACCCGGCCGGCGAACAGGTCCGGCCGCCGGCGGATCAGCCGGTACAGGAGCGTCTGCTCCCCGGCCCGGGCGTTCCCGGTGATCGCCCCCAGCGTGGCCCGGCCCGCCCGGGCGGTCACCACCACCGCCAGCAGCTGGGGGAACGGCGCCGACCCCGGCCCCTTCTGATGGCGGGTGCCCGTGCAGCCGAACATGGCCCGGTTCGCCGGGGTATCGGCAACGGCGACCAGCATCCCGTCGATGCCGCATACCGGCATCCCGCCCAGCACCGCTACCGGGCTACCGCCGCCGCCGCCGGCCAGCGGCCCGGCTACCTGCCAGAACAGCTCTTCCATCACCGCCGGCGGCACCTTGCCCCGCCACCCGGTGACCACCCCGGAGGTGGGGACATGCCATTCCCGGTCAAAGGGCACATCGGCCAGGTGGCCCACCAGATGCCGCATCGCCCCGGTATAGGACGCGTCGGGCATGAGCGTCATGGCCACGGTCATCCGGATCGCGAGCGCAAGCGACATCAGCCGCTGCCGCTGCGGCGCCGGCATCCGCCCGGCGGCGATGCCCGCCGCCACCAGGTTCTCGATCACCCCCTCGCCCAGGTGCCGTTCCAGCTCACCCAGCCGCACATGATCAGGCAGCCAGCCGCCGGCCCGCACCGCACCGCCCCGGCCGGCCACCGCCGGCGCGACCGTCACCGGATGGGCGAACACCAGCAGCTCACCCGAGGTCACCGGCCCCGCCGAGGCCGGAACGGCCAGCAGCGCCCCCGCCCGCTCCGCGCCGCCCGGGCAGACCACATCGGCTGCCCGCACCGCGATCATCCCCGCCGCGACCTGCGCGAGCCCGCCCCCCGCCAGCCCGGCCGCCGCTCCCGGCACCTCCCTCACGCCGCTCCCGGCGGCGTCCGCACCTGCAGGAATGGCACTGCCGGACGAGATCGTGTACAACAAGACGACGGCTCCTGTAAGTCGCTGGACTAGACAACAGCACTCATACAGGAGCCATCTCACGTTTACATGCACCAACACGCCCAGAACATGCCATCAGCCACACGCGACCCGGCACTCACACCCGCCGCGTGACACCCAAGCCCAGGTCACACCGCTAATCGCCTTAAGTCAGTGGTGTTGCCGCCACCGACCAGCACACAATGGACTGCGAACAATGGATAAGAATATCTCGCCAGTCCTCTAGCGCATAGCGCTGTTGCAGAACCGCATTTCAAGTATTCTCCGATACTCCGGATAATGGAAAAAGGAAAGTTGGCCTCCGAAGCAATCGGCCGGTACCTGGCGGCACGGACCGAGGATTCGTACCACAATCAGTCGAGTCGCCCGATGAACGGCGCGACCCGACGAGACCGGAAGCTATATCCTGGGCGGCACAGACGCCGAAACGGAGAGAATGCGTGGCCGAATGGCCTTTGTCACTGTGGCGTCCTCAAGCGTGCGGCTTGTTTGTCAAGGTTACCGACCTGGACGGAGTCAGGTCCGAATGTTTCGACCAGGAGCGGGCGAACTGCGCGCAGTTCGGCGAGCGCCTCATCTGAGTAGCCGTCGGCCGCCAGCAATTGCGCGATGACGAAGCGGGACTCGAGTATCTTGTGCGCCTCGTCCCCGGCAACGAACGTGTTGGCGTTCTGCACGTAGAAGCGCAGATGCGGAAGGGCCTTGTCGGGCTTGCCGGTTTCGGCGTAGGCGTGGCCCGCGTAGTAAGCGCAATCAAGGACGTCAGGGTCGTTCGGGGGGAAGTAGCGCCGGTAGTCACGTCCTGCGGACTCGAGGACAGTTGCGGCGCGGGTGTACTCCCCGGCGTAGAAGAGCGCCGCGCCGAGGAGGTGGCGCAGCCTGAGTTGCAGGGCCGGGTCGTGGTTGGCACGCTCGATGCCGTCCTCAAGTAGGCTGATCGCCTGAGACGGCCGGTCGCTGTCCAGGAGCGCGCGGACATTGCCTTGCAGTAGACGGGCTTCGGTGTCGGTGAGCCTGCTCCGGCCCTCGGCCCGTACGCGCCTACTGATGACGGGAGCGAGCAGGGGTCGGAGGAACGGGCCGGGTGGGGTCACGATTCTCCGCGTCGCTCTCCGGTCTGGCCGTTCTTCCGGATACCCCCGCCGCGCTGGCCCCGTCCGCTCTAGGTCCGGCTGTCGTCAGGGGCAGGAGCGTCTCGTACACCGCGACTGCCGGCGGTCGGGTACCCGGATCCTTCCCTAGCATGGAAGACACGAGCGTGTCCAGTTCAACGGGCACGTCGGCCCGCCGGGACCGCACGGACGGCGCGGGCGTGCTCAGGTGATGCGAGCGCAACGGCGTATCTGCTGTCGCGAAGAACGGCACGTCCCCGGTCAGCAACTCCAGGAGCAGGCACCCAAGTGAGTAAATGTCGGACGCGGAGGTGACAGCCTGGCCAAGGCACTGCTCGGGCGACATATACGCGGGGGTGCCGACCGTCCGGTCGACCTGCGTCAGCCGGGGAAGCGCTCCGGCGCCCCGCAGGATCGCGATGCCGAAGTCCAGCACTTTCACCAAGCCGCCGTCCACGATCATTACGTTGCCCGGCTTAATGTCCCGGTGCACGATGTCCACTCGGTGGACGTCAGCTAGGACGGCCGCAATCTGCGCCGTGATCGCTGCGGCCCAAGCGACGGACGGCGGCGATGATACGTAATCTGCCTGGTTAAGCAACGCATCCAGCGTTGAGCCGCGCAGCAGTTGCATGATCAGCCACAGCCTGGTGGTCCCGTCTGGCGCGACTTCAACCCCTGTGTCGTAGACAGCCGGGCCTTTGCCTACCGCAAGGTCGATGAGCCTTCGTGGTCCGTGAACTCGTCCATCTTCAGAGACAACCAGATGGCCCATGCCGCCCGCAAGACGAGGGCCGGCGGCAGCTCGGAGATCTTGGCACACGGTCTCAGCGGCGCCAACGGGTACCTGCGAGCCGGGTGCGCTGAGGACGAGCCTGCAGAGGTGGCTGGATCGGCCGCCCCGGCCGCAACTGGAGCGGGTGGAGCCCGCAGGCTCGCCATGGTGCCAAGAAGATCGCTCTGGTGACGCTAAAGACCGCCCCGTGACGCCCCCGTGACGCCGGACTCAGTGACAAACCAATGACAAATGATCAAGGACCCGACCGCTGTCACCGG
>Ga0208565_1000296_pt1 | contig 39769 bp, 46 predicted proteins | sample Sb_taG_7_FD_187706 | JGI IMG/M metagenome (GOLD analysis project Ga0208565, IMG submission 187706) | Peat soil microbial communities from Weissenstadt, Germany - Sb_50d_2_FS metaG (SPAdes) (version 2) | ecosystem: Environmental > Terrestrial > Soil > Wetlands > Peat | place: Germany... | reverse complement strand
GAGGATCGGGCCGAACCGCTCGACCGAATGTGCTCACGGAGCCTCAGTGCTCCGCGATCCTCGAGGTCTCGGTCCTCAGCCGCGCCCGACTGGGTCGTTCTTCATCACCCTGCTAGGGCGCGTTGGCGAGGAATTGCTGCCGTGAGGCAGCGGCGCAGACGAGACCCGCAGCGCTGCTCGGCAGGGTGCCGTAGATATCCACCTGGTAGCTATGGCCGTTCTTGCTCGCGCTGAACCCGCACACGTGCGGGCCGCTATGCGAGTCCCCATTCGAGAAGGTCACTCCGGCGGCGCTGGTGGGCAGCTTCGCTTCGAGAGCTGTGATCGCCGTGCTGTCGCTCGTTATCACGACCTGGACCGTGATCCCACCCTGAGTCTCCGAGGCAGTGACCGTCTGGTTGCCGCACCCGGCGAGGAGGAGGGTGGCGGCAATTCCAATCATGACGAAGGCCGCGCGGTTCATTGGTCTCCCTCCACTGTATGGGCTGGGGCGGCCGACATTGAACCATACCGGGTTGCCTCATTTCGGTGGACCGGTTATCTGCTCGCCGAAGCGCCTTCGACGCGCCAGCCGTAGGGAACCATCGGTCGCGGATCGCGGTCAGGTCGGCGTGGGGCTGGCGGAAGGGGTCGGAGTTGACGAGTTCTGGCCGGCGCACACTGCGGTGCCGAACTGGGTGAAGTCCTGGACGACCTGGTTGTTGTCCATCTGCTCCTGGGCGATCGCGGCCTGGTAGCCGCTGAGATTGCCGGCCTGCGCCGCCGTCTCCGCGTTCTGGAAGTCGGTGATCCCCGTCTGGAAAGCCGCCAGGGCTCCCGCCCATTCCGACTGGTTGGACGGAGGCGTGCCAAGCGCCTGCAGCTGCGATGTCAGCGAATTGAAGACGGCGATCAGCGAGGAGAAGTACGTCGCTATCGCGGGAAGATCGCCAACCTCGGGGTTGGTGATACCGCCGCTGGAGGTGGTCGGGAGTGGCACTGCCGCGCCCGTGGCGTCCGCAGTGGTGCAGAGCGCATTGGCTTCGGCGATGAACGAGTCGACCGACGGCGGCGTCGGAGATGGGGTCGCCGGCGCTGGTGTCGGACGTACCGTCGTCGGCGCCGCGGTAGCGCTGCCGGTACTGCCGCACGCTGTAAGGGCGAGGAGGCACGATGCGATGGCCACGACGATCCCCGGCGCTGTGCTCATGAGCCGGCGCCTCCTGGTCGCGAATTGGGTCACATTCGTCCCTCGCCTCAGACTGTGCCGCGGAACTCTCCACGCTTTAGCAGGCAATGTCAAGCGCGCGTTCTGCCGCGGTGGGCGTTCTGAGAACACGACCTCGCTTAGGAGTTGTGAGAGTTTGTCCTCTCATGGAGTACACGATCACCCTGTGCCGTCTGGTCTTCGCCGAGCTTGTCTTGGATGTCGAGCCGATCAGACTCCAGCGGCAAGGAGTTTGTGATCCTGAGCTTGAGCGACCGATTCGGCGAAGCTCTGGTCGACCGTACCCGTGGAGGCGACGAACAACACGGCGGCGACGACAGTGCCCTCCTGAAACGTGATCGCGATGATGCTTCTGCCCGATGCATCCGTTCCGATGAATTCATCGTCCTGGCTACCGAGACCGCTCGGCGACGACTGGCTCGAAATTGTCGCAACGTTGCCCTTGGCCGCATCGCGGAACGATGCGTAGTCGGACGCGGCCGCCGCGACGGAGGTATCGACATACAGGTCGTCCTCGAGACGATAGGTGTTGTCCCCGTTGGCAAACACTCGCTGATCGGTGTTCGCCTCGCTGTTCAGGAGGCCGTCGCTGATCTGACCGAGTGACGGTCCACCAGAAGGCAGGTCGCTCACGGAGAGCGCCAGCGATGCTGGGTCACCGCTCGACGACGGTGAGGGCGACGGACCGCTCGAGGCTGATGGCGACGGGCTCGGTGACCCTGATCCGGGGGACGGTGATCGGGTCACGGCAGCTGACCCTGATGCCGCCGGGTGCGTGGGCGCGCCCCCGCACCCGGCGAGACACGTGAGCAGGCCCAGAGTGAACGCGCAGACCAGTCCCCCATGTTGTCCACGGCACGCGCTTCCCATCGCGGTGGTGAGTATAGGTCGACGGTCACGCGACGTACTGCGAGGCCGGCGCCTCCGGGGGTACCGCCGCCGCTCGGTCATGTCGGAAGCCAGGGTCAATGACGTTGCCGGGAACGGGCGTCGGTCCGATACCAGCGTTCGACTTATGCCGCGCCATGGCAGCGGTTTCGACCTCCCACGGGGCGCGGATCTGGGCGAGCATGACGCGCGAACTGAAGGGAACGGCAGTGATTACCCGATGTTCGACCCGCACGAACAAGTCAAGCTGACAGACGGATCTCGCCACGCCCCATCTGGACCTGGGGGCTGAGGTGAGCGAGGGCTTGATGGTGTAAGAGGTCAACGACGTTGACAGGTATCGCGCTGAGTATCTGAGCGCAATAGGGCTATTTCTTCAGAAACACGGCGCAGAGACCCTAGTCGTTGGCTTCAGCGCTGAGGCCGCCGAGGGTGAGCCTCCGAATAGCACCGTGGTGTTGCGGTTTGCCGACGCCTCGGCGCCGTGGGGCTTCCTGAACGATCCGGAGTATCAGCCGCTGAAGGTGATCCGATTGAGCGTCACATCGCGCGGACAGGCGGACAGATGGTGGTCTCGCCCGAGTTCGTGCCGCCCAAATAGCGCTGGGTCAGCGGCGATCGTGGGCAGGTTGTGGCCGACAGCGAGACCGAACTAGCGGCCCTGCGTAGCACCGCGCAACCTAGCTTGGAACGTTCGACGCAATCGAGCCATCGCCTCATACAGGGGCGTACAGTCCCTCGCGAGCACCTCGTTGGTAGGTGCAGCACAGGGGGCCCGACATGAGGGTTATTCGTCCGTTCTTGGCGCTGCTGGCAGCGTTGTCCATGGGGCTGATCGGCACCGGCACGGTGAGCGCGTCGTCGTCCTCAGCAAGCACCACGAACGCTTCCAAGGCCTACACCTGCACCGGCCGCCACGGGGGGATCGTTCCTCCGGGAACGTATCGCTCGATGACCATCACCGGTGTCTGTTATATGCCGGCAGGCACGATCCTCGTCCGAGGAAACCTCACGGTGGCACCGGGGGCTTTGCTTGACGCCGCCGCCACTTTGGGTGACCCGGTTGCCAGTCCCGTTTTGCCGGCGACAGTCGTGGTCGGTGGGAGCGTCACCGTCGGACGCGGCGCCGTCCTGGTCCTCGGCTGCTCCCCAGCAGGCGGATGCGAGGGCGTCACCTATGACCGCATCGGCGGAAATCTCACCGCCATCAAGGCGCAGGCGGTCTTGATGCAGGCGGTTTCTATCGGCGGCAACGTCACCGTCCTCGGGGGCGGGGGCGGCGTCCTCGGAGGCCCGCCCAAGTCCGGAGGGTGTTTCGCCGCCCCGATTCCAGCGCCCTGGTCGAAGGACCCCGCCTTGAGCCAGGGGCCAAACGGAACCCCCCAATACACTGACTTCGAGGACAGCACAATTGGCGGCAGCCTCACGGTGATCGGAGTGCGGACGTGCTTTCTCGCGTCGTTTCGCGACCGTGTCGGCGGGAGCGTCACATTTGCCTCCAACGCCACGAGCGACCCCGATGGCATGGAGTTGGGGAGCAATCTCGTCGGCGGGAACCTTGCCTGCTACACCAACGTCCCGGCAGTGCAATTTGGGGACTCCTCCGCCGCCCCGAACCTGGTCCATGGGGCAGCGCTTGGCGAGTGCGGGTTCAACGTTGTCCTGCGAAACCCGCCCGTCGGGCACGGAATCCGCGAACACATCTCGGTGAGCACCTCGAGCCTGGGGACGTACTCGGGACGGCACATTCAAACAGCGAGTGTTGCGTCGCTGGACCTGGGAACCACCGCATCAGGAGACGAGTTGCTCCTCGCCTTGAACAACGACGTCCTCAGGGGATCTGGCCTCCAGGGGCGCATCACCGTGGCGCCCGGCTCTCCGCCGGGGAGCACGGGTGAGGCAGTCGCGATCACGGTCCACCCCGATGGTTCGCAGTCGTTCGAAGCCTTTGACAAGTGCATGTGCCACTTCGACGGGCAGAGCGGCCTGGTGGCGATCCAGGCGTACGGGACGACCTCGGCTGACGGCTCAAGCTCCGGGATCTTCTTGGTGACGTCCAACGGCGCCGGCGGCGGTGGGTTGGCCACGCTCGCCGGTTATGGCACGTTCTCCAGTTCCGGTGAGCCGGCAGGGACATTGAGGCTCACCGAGCACCTCGGCATCTTCTGAAGTAGAAGGGAGACCGGCTGTCAGGCGCCATACAGCAGCCGCAGCCGGTCTCCCTTCCCGCAAAAACCCAACGACGGAACGCCGTGTCAGGGCCGGTGCGCTAGCCGCGCCTGGACCCGGCAGGCAGATGGACCGCCGATGCCGTTCCGGGTGGCGCGGCGGTGCGCTGGCAGACAGACGGTGGCTGGATGGGAATGCCACGATCCCCCGGCGTTGATCTTTTGCGGCCATTGCGGTGCCGATCGTCTTATTCCGCTGAGTTTCACTCCCTCTCGGCGGGACGACGGACACTTTGGGGGATGGCCCTGTCCTCCAGGACGAGCCATCCTCAAGTGCATCGGGTGCGGACGACGACTTGAAGCCGGAGAAGTCATCCGTGCGCGGCGCCCGTCAGCGTCCCGAGAGCAAGTCGAGCCTTGACGGTCAGTCGGATTCGAGTACTGGGTCATCGTGAATCGGTGGGCCGGGCCAAAGTCCTGCGGGCGTCCCGGTGGGGAGGCGCCACCTCAGGGCTAAGAGGGATGTTTTTGCCTTTTGCCCGGCCCCAGCCATCAGCATAGGCCGATCGGCGAGGCTTAACTTTGGGCCACCCGTGGCTGCCCACGGAGCCAGGCATGGAGCTCCGTGCTATCTCAGACCCAGCCTCCGACACGCCCGGATCACCGGTACGCGGTCTGTGTTGGTCACCTCCATCAGACCCGCGAGGTAATCGGTGCCACAGGCAGGTCGTCGATATGCAATGCTCGTGCCGCCCTCGTTGAAGGGCCTGATCGGTATGCGGGAGCGTCGAGATGGCGGAGCTGCTTATCACGGAAATCGAGGGCATTGGCGAGGCGGAATACGACCAGGTCAACGCTGAGCTCGGCGTCGACATAAACGGCGGCGGCGACTGGCCGGACGGGCTCATTTCACATACGGCAGCCACGACCGAGAAGGGCCTCATCGTCATTGAGATCTGGGAGTCGCGCGAGGCTCAGGAAGCCGAAATGCCGAAACTTGGTGCCGCGATCCAGAAAACCGGCCTCCAAGAGAAGCCGATGCGGGCCAACTGGTCCAAGCTCAAGGCTCACGTCATACCAGACAAAGCGATAGCGGGCGGCATGGTCGAAGCACAAGGCAGGGCATCTTCGGCGGCTACACCGGCAACGACCTAGCTAGGCTTTGTCGTTTGCTGGCTTCTGGTGTGTAAGTTGCACGCTGAGGTGGGCGCCGATCCTCACACGGGTCGGGTCGGAGAAGCGATATCGACGAATTGCCTGTCAGCGGGGGCGTCGGCCAGCCACTTACCGCCGCGGACTCGAACCCCCTTGGAATCCGTCGTCCACTGCCTCCCCACGGGCCGAGCGCCAGCGATGCCGATCAGGTGTCCGGTCTGGCGCACTCGGTCGGGCCCGGAGGGACGTCGACCGCCGGCGACGCCACACGCACCGGAGACACACTCACGACATACAGCGCCATGGGAGCGGCTGATGGCAGGGTGATGGTCACGTTCTGCCACATGTACTGATCGTTCACGTCGTCGACGCCTGACGCGCTGGCGAGCACACTTTGTGCGCCGGAGCACCGGTCGATCGCGACGACTTGCCACGCGACGGTCCCCAGTGGATGCGGACCCAGGTCGATGCGAGACATGAGGGTGCAGGCGCTTCCGGGCCTGCAGCTTGTCGGCGACAAAGTCAGCACCGCGCTCTCCAAGTACCCCAGCGTCGGCGGGGCTGGAGGTTCAAGAACCGCGGCTCCCGGCACTGACTTCCCTGTGGACGGCTTCGCTGGTGTTGGTGAGATATGCGCCGGTGGTAGACGCGCAGTCCGCCCCGCCCCAGGGTGTGGATTGGCGACGGGGGCGTGATGCGTTAGGACCACCAGTGACGTGACGATCGCGACTACAGCCACGGTAGCGACAGCTGCGCCGAGGCGTTGAGCGCTGACCCATGGTCGGGATCGCGGTAGCGGCACTGCCATGGTTTGGGATGGCTCGCCAGTGTCGTCCGGCATGTCAGGGATACGCAGCGACGCGCGGGGTCGCGCGTCACGAACTGAAGAGAGGTGCGGTGACGGTGGGCCACTGCCGGCGATGCGTAGCGCGAATTCACCCAGGCCAGCCCGCCCGGCTGTGCGCTCGGTCTCTGGCCATACATCGTGCAGCGCTTGGAGCGCTCCGGCTGCGTCGCTCGCTTGGGTCAGAGCGTCGTGCTCGAGCAGGAAAGTGAGGGCCGGGTGTGCTAAGCGGCGGGATGGTTCCCAAATCTCGAGCAGCAGCGCCGTCACGGCCTCGAGATCCCCTCGGCGCTGCGTGCGAGGGTACACATGAAGCGCAAGACCGGCGTCGCTGAGTCGGACGCTGCCGTCAGGATCAAGGAATACGTTGCCGGGATGGATTGCACCGTGAACGAGCCTTCGACTGTGCAGGGCAGCGAGCCCTGTGAGCATTCCTTCCGCGAGCGCAGCGACCTGCCCGGCCGCCAGCGACCCCACCGAGACGAGGCGGCCGAGGCTCGTGCCTGGATCGAGGGCGCGAACCATGGTCACCGCGTCAGCGTCCATGGCAACACCGATTACATGCACTAGCGCTTCGTCTGCGCAGCCGGCGATCCTCGCAATGCGACGCTTCAGCCGCAACTGCGCCTCTTCGCCGTTGCACAGCACCCGCTTTGCCACACAGACCTCGGATCCCCCGACGCGCGCGAACCATGTATCGCCGTGGCAGCCGCGGCCAAGGCGCCCCAGCCACTCCACTTGATCGATGCTGATCTCGTGCTGCAGAACACGCGGTGCTGTCATCGGGTACCTCGCCGCGACTGCGAAATTCGGTTGGAGCGCATACTCATCTTCGGACGCGTTGTGAGGTGATTATCGATGGGTATCGGCTGGTTCTCGGTGGGATACGGCATCGATTTGGGCACAGCGAACACGGTGGTCTGCCGGCCCAACGGGGCGATCGTCCTCAACGAGCCGTCGGTCATGGTGGTGCGCACCGATGACCATCGCAAAGCAGTGCTGATCGGCTCGGCCGCGCGTGAACTCATCGGCCGCACCCCGATCGGCATGGAAACGATCCGTCCCATCCGCGACGGTGTGATCACCGACCTCAACACCGCGCGAGCGTTCATCACCGCGATTCTTCGTCGCGTCAACCGGAGACCGTGGGAGCGCCTGCATCCTCGCTGCGTCGTCGGCGTCCCCACCGGGGCGACGTCGCTGGAGCGGCGAGCGCTGGTGGAGGCCGTGGAGGAGGCGCACGTCGGACGGGTCGACCTAATTCCCGAGCCCATCGCGGGGGCGGTGGGCTGCGGGCTCGACCCGCTCTCGCGGCGCGCCCACATGGTGGTGGACGTCGGTGGCGGCACCGCCGAAGTCACCGCGTTCTGCTTCGGCGGCGTGCTCGCTGCGAAGTCATCGCGAATCGCCGGCGACGAGATGACGGTCGCCCTGCACCAGCACCTCCGCCGTGTACACCACTTGCTGGTCGGAGAGTTGACCGCCGAGGATCTCAAGTTCCGCCTCCGCAATCCCGAGGGCCCGGGACCCCTCATGGTCGAGGGTCGCGACCTCGTCACCGGCCGTCCCGCCCTGATCTCTCTCGAGCCCGATGAGTTGTCCGACGCACTCCGCCCCACGCTCGATGGGATCGTCGAGGCGCTGGCTGCTTGTTTAACGGAGCTGCCTCCGCAGGCGACTGGCGACATCATGCAGGAGGGGGTCCTCGTCTTCGGCGGTGGCTCACTGCTCCAGGGCTTCGAAGGGCGCCTCGAAGAGGCGTTTGGATTTTCGGTGCGGTATGCAGAGCGGCCGCTGACCTGCGTGGCAGAAGGTGCCGCGTCGATCCTTTCTCAGCCCGACGTAGTCGCTGCCTTCGGAGGCCGATAGGCGGAAGGAGTTTCGGCGCCGCCGCGGTGGTCACTGGATGCGCTTGCGTCGCCGATGACGCGTCAGAGGCCGCGACGGCGGCGACCGCAGGAGGCACAGCGGGCTGCACTGGCGCCGTGGAGAGTATCTGCGCAGCGTGGCCGTCGAAGTATTCGAGCAGGTCGCGGACGATGGGTTCCGCGGTGTTGTACCCCTGGCCACCACCACGGACGTTCATGGTCACCACCACCTGTGGCCCGTCCGCGGGGGAGTACGCCGTGTACCAAGCATCCGGTCCGCCGTCGGGGGCCGACGAGTCTTGGGCCGTCCCGGTCTTCCCGGCAGCCGGTATCGGCAACCGGTCGAGCAGGGTACCTGTGCCACTCACCACCTCCTCGCGGAGACCCTGACGCAGTGGAGCTAGGTCGGCGGCGAATGGCAGCGGCTGGGGCGGCGGTGGTGTGATCGGTACGTACGCTTCGCCGCCCGCGGGTCGAGCCGAAAGCCCCAGACGCGGCGTCACCAACGCTCCCGTGGCTGATGCCGCCGTCCAGAGTGCGTCCTGCAGGGGTGTAACGGTCAGGGGTCCCTGTCCGATCCCAGACATCGCAGTCGTGCCCGGGTACCACTGCTCGCCAACGCTGCTCACGTTCGCCGGCGTGCCGAGGAACCCCGATGCCTCACCCGGCAGATCGATTCCGGTGGCTCTGCCCACCCCCATCTCGGCGGCGACTTGATCGATGCGGGCGGGGCCGAGAGCGACCGCGAGCTTGTAGAAGTACACGTCGTTCGACCACGCGACCGCTTCGGGCAGGTCCTGTGGGGGCAGGTCGCCGTAGTTGTGGAAGGTCCACCCGTCGTACGTAAACGTCGAGCCGGTGGTGATCACCTTGTTCGGGGCCACGACGTGGGTGGCTAGGTCGGCGGCGGCCACCACGAGCTTGTACGTCGATCCGGGCGGCATCGCCGTCTGGGTCGCATGCTCGAGGAAGGGGTCACCGGGGGCATCTAGCTCGGCGTCGAGGGCGGCAGCGTTGACAGGCGGCCCGAAGAGGTTGTCGTTGTAAGCAGGTAGGCTTGCCATTGCCAGCACCTGGCCGTTTTGCGGATTCATGATCACGATGGATCCCTCATCGCCACGCGGCTGGCCCGGGACGCCTCGCAAGGCACGCTGGAGGAGCGTCGTTGCCTGCTCCTGAAGCCCGAGATCGATGCTGAGCCGGAGGTCGCCACCGCTGACCGGGGCTCGGGAGGACGTCATGGCGACCGGGCTGCCGGTGGGATCGACGAGAATCGACTGGCTCCCGTCCGCACCGAGCAGCACCGAGTCGTACTCCTCTTCCAAGCCGGCCCGCCCGATCACTTCGTCGGGCGGGAGCGTGCCCATTGACTTATCGTCGCCCGCGGTCGGGATGCCGACGAAACCGAGCAGCGGCGCAAGCAGCGAGCCGTAGGGGTAGATGCGCTCGACTGTGGGGGCCACGATCACCCCGGCTAAGTGTGCCGCTGCGATCCTGGCCCCGGTGGCGTCCGGAACGCTTGGCGCCAGCACAACGTCGAAACCATTATTGGGGGGCGGTTCCACGAGAGCGTGGTCAACCGCGTTGAGTGGCTCGCCGAGCAGCGCCGCGAGACGCCGGTCGGTGCCAGGCGACGCGAGCGTGACACTCGCCACGGCCAGAACCCGGACCACCGGCTTGTCGAGGGCGAGTGGCACCCCATGGCGATCCTGGATCTCTCCACGAGCCGCCGGCAGCGCGATCGTCCGTTTGGCTTGGAGCAGCGCGGCGACCCGGAGCTCGGGCCCTTGGGTCTGGCGCAGGTCAACAGTGCCGGCCGCCAGCCCCAACAGCGCGACCGCAACGCCCGCCGCAGTGAGCCGAGCCAAACGCGGGCGGGGCCGCGCGAAACGTGGCGGGCACCACAGCCTGCGCCGCATCTCCTCCCGGCGCGCGCCCATGACCACGCCGGCCGCGACGCAGTGGGCCACCACGGCCGACCCCCCGCTGCTCAGCAGCGGAAAGGGAACCCCGGCCAGCGGCAACACGCCGAGGTTACCGGCCACGTTGATGGCGATCTCGGCGCCGAGCAGCGTAGCGAATCCGGCCGCGATGAGCGAGCCAACCTGAGTGCGGGTCCGGGTCGCGGCCGAGACGAGCCGCCACACCGCCAGCGCCCCGAGGAACAGCGCCAGGGCACCCGCGACGACTCCCCGCTGCTCGATCAGGCTCGCAAAGGCGAGGTCAGTCTCACGAGCCGGCAGGTACTGGGCTAGAAGGTCACGAGGCAGGGCGGACACGGTGCCCAGAAGACCGCCTGACGCGATCGCGATGTGCGACTGCAACACTGCCCAGCCCGCACCCTGAGCGTCGGCCCCGCCGTTCAGGAATGCGTGGAGCCTTTCCAGCTGGTACGGACGCATCAAGGACAGACCAATCGGGGCCAGCAGCGCCATGCCGACACCAAGCATCAGTAGGCTGCGCACGCGTACCCGGGCGAGCAACAGCATCGCGCCTACCACCAGGGCGAGCAGGATCGCGGTGCTCAGGTCGGGTTCGAGAAGCGTCAGGGCAATTGGCACCGCTGCGATCGGCAGCGCGATGAGCAGGCGGTGACGATGGCGCGGCAGGCTGCCGAGCACTACTGCGAGCATGAGAAGGAGCCCAAGCTTGGCAAGCTCCGAGGGCTGGAACACCACGGCGCCGAGGCTGAGCCATCGCTGTGCTCCATATGCGATTGACCCTGCGGCAGCCACCCCACCGAGCAGTACCAACGCTCCTCCGTAGATCGCGACTGCGAGCGCGCGTGTGTGCCCGGCGCTGATGCGGACCGACGCCACCATCGCCACCATGCCGATGAGCATGCAGACCGCTTGGTGCACCACCTCCTGACCGTCGCCGAGGCTCTGCAGGTTCAGGATTCCAAGTCCGCCGAGACCGGCGAACGCGAACATCAGCAGCGGATCGAGACCGGCGAACGGCGACGTTCGCACGCGTCCGCCATCGCGCCCGCGCACGCGTACGGACTCGAAGTCGGGAGACGACCAGGTGCCCAAGATCTCGCTCCGCCAGCGCAGCACAGAGGTTGACGATGCCGCCGTCCTCCTCGCCGCGGGGGACTACTCACATTGTGCGTCGTCTGTCAGTTTCGACGACTCCGCGCACAAGTCCGCGCGGTCACTTCTTCAGCAAGGCGACCGCAGCATGAAGTGCACGTCCGCTGAAGCGTGGCGTACGCGGATGCGGCGTTCGCGTCATCTCGACCGAGACGGCGCTGCAGGCTGGTGCGCGCTCATAGGCGCGGCGGTGGGGACCTCACATACACGTATCGAGCGGCGTATCTTGAGGTAGCCGTCGGACGTTGATCAGGCGCCGGCTGAACACTTAGTGCTCCAGCCGGGGCGGAGGTTGTTCATGCGTCGATGCGGGATGTTGAGGTTCCTTGCGGCACTCAGCCTCGTACTCCTCGCAGTCTGCTCGTCTGCGACCGTGCGCCCGAGCTCCACTGCGGTCGACGCGCCGATGGTCACAGCGTCAACCGTCCCCTCCCCCAGCCGCACGCTCCTACGACAGCACTTCACCGGCCTGACCGACTCCACGGGCCGGGCCAAGACCACAGGCCTGACCAAGACGGTCTATCTCACCTTTGACGATGGCCCCAATCCGACCTCGACCCCGGAAATCCTCGCTCTATTGGAAGAGGGCGGGGCGCAGGCGAGCTTCTTCGTGATCGGCGAGGACGTACAACGGTGGCCTTGGTTGGTGGAGCGAGAGGCACAGGACGGCGACACGGTTGGAGACCATACCTGGACGCACCCGAATCTCACCAAGCTATCCGCGAGTGCCGTCTACATCGAGTTAGGCCGGGACAAGAACTGGATCACGAGGCTGACCGGAACGGCACCCACCTTGTGGCGGCCTCCTTATGAGGCCGTCAACGCATCGGACATCGCTATTGCTTCAGGGTTGGGGATGAAGATGCAGCTGTGGAGCGTAGACACTGGAGATTGGCAGCTACCCGGAACCGAGGTTATTGTGCTACGGGTGATGGCAGCGCTTCACAACGGGATGGTGGTGCTGCTTCACGACGGAGGCGGCTATACGAGGAGTGAAACGGTGGCCGCAGTTGCCATTCTGATACCGAAGTTGGAGGCGGCAGGGTATCGGCTCGCAGCTTTGCCAGCGCCGGGAACCGGCTGGTAGATTCGACCGGGTGCCAAAGCGTCAGCACTGCAAGCGTGCGAGTGCTAATTGTGTGGAGTCTTCCACGCCGAGCACGTTGATCTAAGCCCCTCGCTCCGCCAGGTGGGCCAGCTTGTCTACGGGGCGCGCTTCGGGGCCTCCCACACCACCGAGGCGGTCAAGGGAGTCCTCAAGGAAGGCGGATCCGGACGCCGCTTGGCGTTCGAACGACTCATTTCCGAGCACTACCGGGTTCGTCGTGAGGCAAACCTGACGGCTGAGACATTCGGCAAGCGTCCGATCCCGCTTTGAGCAGGAGCGCAGCATTGCGCCGGAGTTCATCCGTCCGGGGTTTCACCCCCTGCGGCCGAGCGCAACCGCTGCGAGCTCGTTGCCTGTGAGGCGTCCTGGCCGTCCATGGCTAATTCGATCCCGTCGCGGTAGTCACCATCAAAACCGCCATCCTGCCCCTCGCGAGGCTGACCGGTGCGGCCGATCACCGCCCGCAGGAGACCAGCGAGCCCCCAGCCACCCATCACGAGCACGTCGGACCAGCTGAACGAGCCGCCAAGGAACCCCGTCGGCATGCCGCGCGGGTGGCCGGCCAATCGGCCCAAAGAGGTTGTGACCTGCTCCCCTAGGCACCTGTCACTTGTAGATCCACGATGAGAACAACGGCACCCCATGAACACGATGCTGCTTCACGACTTCGCTTACGTCCCCGTTTCCGCTGAGCGGGTGTGCGATCGAATCACCGCCGAGAATGGGCAGTTGCTCGCCTCCGTAGCCGCGGCGGCGATAGGCGAGGGAGACGCTCTTCGCCTCAGACTTGGATCGCTCGCTGCCGTCCCTATGCCCGCCAAGCCACTCAGGCTGCAAGTGGGCGAACCGCTCAAGCGGGACGAGATGACGGTCGTGCCCCTCACTTTGCTGGCCACGACGGCTCCAGGGTTCTTTCCGACCATGAGCGCCGACCTCGAGATTTCGCCCATTGCTGCTGAACTCACGCAGCTCACGCTCAGGGGGCGCTACGAACCTCCGCTCGGAGGGATTGGGCGCCGGCGCGACCGACTTCTCATGCATCGCATCGTGGAGGCGGGGGTCCGTTCATTCCTAGACCGGCTCGTGGCAACACTGATAGGGACGGAAACCGTAGTAGCCAACGCGCCCGACAACGTGGCCGGCCGATCCGACATGCCGAGGCACGACCTGCTGGGACACCGCTTGCCGCCGACCGCAGCCCGTCACGGATAGTCGCATCGGCAGGTCGTGTCTGGTGAGTTGCCCCGCGCGACAGCCACCACCCGTCCAGGTCTCTTCTGATCGCGCATCCGGCGATGACGGGGCCGGGCGCAGGCGCGTTGTGCAGCGCGCGAGTTCTTCAGCTACCGCCGCAACGAACGCCTCAACGTCGCTCCTCGCCTGGCTCAGGGCAGCCTTCTCATCAGGCGTGACCCAGACGCGCACCTCGGACATGCCGCGTACCGTACCGCGCATCGCTGGATCGACCGCCAGGCGCGCGCGCCACTTGCAACGTCCGGGGGCTGCGCAACCCGGCCACTGATCGACCGACCTGCTCACTGGCCTACGGCAAGGCAACGCCAGGCGGCACATGCCCCCTTGCCGGCAGCCGCGCGGAGATTTCCGGGGCGAGCATTGCGCTGCTGGTGCGGATGCGCTCGGCGCCGTCCGCCCCGATTTCTGGGCGTGCAGGCGTCCCCACAGGCGTGGAATAACCGGCCGCCTTCATTTCTGGCGGCTCCTACGACCACTGGCGGGTGCGAGCCGCTGAGCCGGAGGCCCTCCCCAGAATCCCCATTGAATTCTAGGAGTGTAGGATCGTAAACGTAGCGTCCAGAGCGCTGGCTGTCCGGTCAGGCCGTGGCAGCGACCGGCGAACCGACGTGGCAACCCCATTCAGGGTCCACCAGACCGCGTTAGGGCACAAAGGTGGTCGAGGCTGATTAGCCGCACGCTAGCCGAGGAGCGATCCGCTCCTCAGGATCGTATCGTCGAAGAACTACGGGTTGGCCTCATCCACCAACTGTTCGGTATCGGTATCCACCTTCAGGGAACCGCTGCGCTTGTGGAGGACGATCGGGTTGCTGATCGGGTGTTACAAAGCGTGGCCGACATCGACCAGTGTATTCAATACGTTCGCCAGCTCATCCTCCACATGACCACACCCGAGGATCGCGACTAAGTGCAGTTCCCAGGTAGGTTGTTGAGTTGAGCGACCGGGGAGAGCCCGCCCAGCGCAGGGTGTGGGATCGATGGTGGTCGTACAGGTGCAGCCCCGCCTCCAGCAGCTGCGGGCGGTGCTTGTTGTCGCGATAGGGAGGACAGGCAGGTCGATAACGTCGCCAACAGTCTCGGCGGCGGGCTCCGCGCCCATAACTACTGGGACAACCACGCCTTCGCAGCCGCTGCCGCCCCGATTCTCGAGCAATCAGCCCAATAATCCCGCCCGCCAATACTTAGTCCCCAAGCGCCCATAGTCGGACAACCAGTTGGGAGGCAAAGACGGCAGCCGGCTGTGCTCGGAACGCCCCAAATACGGGCCGGTTTAGATCGCGTCATGCAAACTGATCCGCCGCCCGTGATCGAGAGGTAGTTCGTGCGAGTCGCCTCGGGCGGGGGCGACACGGCGGCCGCGGAACATTACGATCTCCACAAGGAGACATGCCTATGGGAACGGATGCTGGCGAGACACCGAGAGCGCACGCTCATCACGTCACCGATTCACTGGTCGAGGTCGACCTGGTCACAGAACTGGAGGCACTGCGAGCCACTGACTCGTACCACGTGGCAGACCACGCCGCGAAGACGATCGCCAAACAGCCTGGAATCCGCATTGTGCTGATTCCCCTCAAGCGTGGCGGGCACATGCACGAGCACCACGCCGACTGGGCGATCACCGTGCAGGGAGTCCACGGTCACGTGGACTTCATCGTGGGTGAGCGAGCGGTTGTGTTGACACCCGGGCGCCTGCTCACACTTGCGGCCGGAATGCCGCACCACGTCACGGGCATCAACGAGAGTGCGCTGCTGTTGACCATCGGTGGAGCGCACAGCCCGTCGTGACCTGGGTGCGAAGATTCCATCTAGTCCAGACATGTCTTCGCCCAATCCCGGGTTGGATGAGCGGACGGCATGACTTGCAACGTCTACAAGGCATGGCTCGCGCCAATACAACCCGTCACATCATGTGCAGGCATGACCGCTGTTTCAGCACCTGTTCTTAGAACCAAGGAGAGCGCAATGCCACGCTTTGTACGTTCCGACGTCGCTTCCGCGATCGATATTCAGACCGGCGCAGTGGTCTCGCGCGTGATCTTCAGCGACAACCGCATTGAGGTCACGGTCTTTGGCTTCGACGCAGGAGCGGGGCTGAGCGAGCATCAGGCATCTCGCGCGGCCATTGTGCAGGTTACGAAAGGCCGCCTCGAGTTCATCGCGGATGGCGAACCACTCGATGCGGGACCGGGCTTTTGGCTCCACATGGAGCCGGGGACACCTCACAGTCTCACTGCGCGCGAACCGACGGTCATGCTCCTCACTCTCGTCGCCGCTGGGTGAATACTCGTCGCGCTGCCTTGGCCTGGCGCACGTCCCGAGCCGGCCGGGTGTGCGAACGAGCAAGCCTGCTCCAGCTCAGCCCGCTGTCCACCCGCCCCTCCAAAGCCCCAGCCACCACCCCACCCACACCCACACTACGGCAGATCACTATCTAAGCGACACACCACTAGGATCCGACTGGCGGTCAACTTCCTAGGTGCTGGTGACCGGCTCGTCTGCTTGGATGGTGATGCGATCGCCCCGAGTGCATAGGCGTTCGTGAACCGCCGAGTCAAACCTAGCCGAGTGCATATTGTCTTGGGGTGATTCGTCAAATGGCATACTTGCAAGCTCGAAACCAAGAACGGGGGTATCCAGGTTATGACGGTTGCTGAAGCCGCGGACGTACTGGGCGTGTCCACCCAGACGATATACAACTACATCTATTCCGGAAAGCTTCGGGCGCGGAGGCCGGCCGAACGCTACATCCTTCGCGAGCGCGACGTGACAGCCCTCGCCGCGAAACGCAAGGCTCGACGCTGACTCAGGCGGAGGCGAGCCCATGGCGGTTCAATGAGCATGCGCCAGGTCGTCCCCTAGCCGCGATCGGCGCCTGTTTGATCGCCGCCTGTGCCGGATCGGCGACGGTGTCGAGCCAGCAGGTGGAAACTGCGACCGTCGCCCACGGAGTCGGCAGCCGAGAGGTTCACCAGGTGACCGGCATCGAGTGAGGCTGCTGCCGGCCGGACCGTCCCGGGCAGTACCCGCCTATCGCAAGGCTGTGCGCCTCCGCGTCATAACTTCCAGCCGACCAACTCGAGTGTTTCAGCCGGGCTGAGCTGGTAGGTCGCATATGTGCCATCGGGCTGCCGATGCCTGATATCTATGGTGTGCCCCAAGACCCCCGCTGGCATGATGCAGAGCCACGTCCCGCGGTTGTGCAAGCCTCCGTGTTCTTCGATCAACCTTGAAAGGCGCGCGTGGTCCGGCAACAACCAGCTCGCCGGGTACATGCTGCTCAGGGTGGTCACGAGCGCGGCGTCGAACGCTTCAAGATCTGTCGCGAGGTTGACGTCGTACCAGCGTTCCGACACGTCCGCTTGGTCGGTCAAGGCTCGCCTCCTTTACCAAACTGAGCAGATAATTCGGGCTCGCTCGCTCATCGCGGGCACGATGCAAAGGAACACGCTAGTACGGCGTGAAGTCCCGGATACTTGCCATTGTGGCCTTCACTCCATGGCTGGCGCACCGCCTCCACGCCTATGACCATGCCTCAGCTACTTGAGTGGGCCAGCCAATCAACTCGCGCGATTCGGCCGATGTGAGGTTGAAGATTTGGTCGGTGCCGTCCGACTGCCTTTGCCTGATGACCACGTGGGGCTCGCCGGGTAGAACGGTCTCAATGCGGAGCCACGTCCCGCGGTCGTGAACCCCGTCGTGCTCTTCGATCAGGCGCCACAAGAGCGCATGACCTTCCGCAAAGGGTGTGCCCGGGTGTGCCTTGCGAAAGATCTCAGTCGCTGTCCAGAGCGCAGCCCAGAAGGCGTCGAGCTCCTTCATGGCGTCGAACCAGTGCTCCGGCGCGTGCGTGGTCATCTGGTCGGTCCTCGTGACTCCCTGACGAACGGGACGCGAAGCTTACGCGGTCAGGAGTCGTGGTGCGGCGCGGTAGGGTAACCTAACGCCCCAATTGAACTACGGGTGTGAATATCGCGCCTTCGCCCTGACGAACGGTGTCCCAATACCCCCGATGGACGCTGGCGTGACGGATCACGTCTGGAAGATCGAGGAGATTGTCGCGCTTCTTGGGTGGCCGCGCGATCCATTGAGAGAATCGGGATGTGCGCTGGCTCGCCAGCCGTCGGTGGTGCCTTCTCGCAGGCGCCTTCGTGCTCTTGCTTCTCGGTCTCGTGCAATCCTGGACTTTCCTCAGCAGCATCCCGGTGGTAATTCAAACTCACCCACGACTCGAGGCCGACGGATTGTGAGATCGCGGTCATGGCGCGTTACCGTCGCCGATTCCCGCTGCTGCACCAATAGCGGGGACTAACGCGCATTCGACCGGCGATCGCGATCGCCGTCCTCCGCGCCGAAGACGCCTCGCTAAAGCGCGGCGGCCTCGCCTTTTCCGCCGAGCGCGCGCTGCCTCCGGTCAGGCGGTCAAGGGAGTCCCGTCGATAGCCCGATGCTTTGCCGGTCCGGTGTGAAAGTTGTATGCCATGGTGACCGAGGGTCCTGTGCTGCCCGCAACACTGCGTTTCACCTTCTTGTCGGCTATTCGAGGAAGTCGGTCAACCTCTTTCTGCGCGATGGGTGACGCAGCTTGCGTAGCGCCTTGGCCTCAATTTGACGAATGCGTTCGCGAGTGACGCCGAATCGTTTGCCGATCTCCTCCAGTGTCAGCTGACGGGCGTCGACGAGGCCGAAGCGGAGCTGCAGGACGCGACGTTCGCGCGGGGTCAACGTGTCGAGGATGTTCTCAACCTCGATGTGTAGCATGGTCAGTGACACCGCCTCCGACGGCGCGATCGCCTGCGTGTCCTCGACGAAGTCGCCGAGCTCCGTATCCCCCTCCTCCCCGATCGGACTGGACAACGAAGCTGGCTCCCGAGAGATCCTGAGCGCCTCCCGCACCTTTTCGGGCGTGAGACCCATCTCCTCCGCGATCTCCTCGTCGTCGGGCTCGCGGCCGAGTTCCTGAAAGAGACGCCTCGAGACACGGCCGAGCTTGTTGATGACCTCGCCCATGTGCACCGGGACGCGGATCGTGCGGGACTGGTCGGCCAGAGCCCTGCTGACTGCCTGGCGGATCCACCAGGTCGCGTAGGTCGAGAACTTGTAGCCCCTTCGATAGTCGAACTTGACAACGGCGCGCATCAAGCCGGTGTTGCCCTCCTGGATGAGGTCGAGGAAGGGCATCCCGCGGCCGATGTATTTCTTGGCGATGGACACGACCAAGCGGAGGTTGGCCTCGGTGAGCTTGTCGCGCGCCACGTCGTCGCCCAGCTCGATGAGCATGGCGTACTCGACCTCCTGCTCCTTGCGCAGGAGGGCAATGCGCCCGATCTCCTTGAGGTACATCCGGATCGGGTCATCGAGGGAGAAGGTGTCGACTGCCTCGGTGATGCTTGTCTGGTCTTCCGGATCGTCGCCCTCTCCGGCGTCGTCATCGCTATCGCTGATCGCGATGCCCATCTCCCGGAAGACCTGGAAGACGCGCTCCAGTTGGTCAGGCTCGGCGTCGACAACAGAAAGGCCCCGCAGGACGTCGTCGGGGGCCAGTCGCCCCTGCTCCTTGCCTCGGATGATGAGGATCTCAGCAGCGTCGACGACCTCGTCGTCGGCTCTCCGGGACGCCACGGCCGCTCGCGCGTTCACTCTCCGAGGCCTCCGTGCCTGTGCTGCGTTGCCGCTAAGAGACAGCGGGGAGTCGGCGACCGTCGGCCCTTGCTGCGAGGGCCGAGAGTGCCTGCCGAGGCCGACCATCGACCGAATGGGCTGCTCACTCTAGCGGACGGCCCACCTCGGGTGGCGCGAAGTTGGCGTGACTTCCTCACGGATGACCTCTGCTGAGTTAGTTACACGCAGGTGCACGGGCTCGCTCTTGCGGCCTCGCGATTGGGTGGCGATGCACTGGAACTGGGTTACGCAGTCCTTACCACTCGGCAGTTGCACTCCCTGCGGGGGTACACCGCGCGCGAACTCGCCGTCGCCAACCGCCCCGGAGCGCCCGCGCTCGCTCGTCTGCCTGGTTGAGGAGCGTCGCTCCTCCCGCAGGTGGGCCCCTCCGTGCGGTTGCCGCAGCGAGTGGCGGGCTTCCGCCGTCAAAGACCGGGCGCGGCATCGCCAAAGCACTCATACGTGGCCGCTCGACGCGTCAGTGACATTGGTCACACGCATCGGAGCCGTGATGCTCTGTCAAGGGCCTGGTGAAGGTCCGATGTTGAGTCACGACATGCTCATCCACGATTTCGTCCAGGTCGGCCGCAATTTCGGCGAGATCCGGGCGCAAGTGCTCGCCGATCCTCGAGCGCTGATCGCCACCAGCGCGGGGGCGGCTTACCGTGAGGGGGAGCGGATCGTCTTTCGGCTCACGCCGTCAAGCAAGCATCCACGCTTCCGCAAGACCATCGACGTCGATATCGGGGCGCCGTATGAGCGTGAAGATCAGGTGGTCGTGCCGATGCACTGGTGGGCACCGGGGGCGACCCGCCTGTACCCGCACTTGGATGCGGACCTTGAGTTCGCGCCGCTCGGCGCGTTCTCCACCCACATCACCCTAATGGGAAGCTACGATCCACCACTTGGAGCTGTCGGAAGGCGAGCCGATGTGATCCTGCTTCATCGCGTTGTGGAGGCGAGCGTCCGGTCGTTTCTCACCCGAGTCTCGCGGAGCCTCGAGCAGCCGATGAGACCCCGGGTGGCCTCAGGCTGACCAGAACCCGAGCACGTATCTCGCACGGCTCCGGCCCGACCGCGAGGTTGAACATGCCACGCCGAGTCGCCTGACGATGCACGATCCAGAACCATGTCTCGACCTGCGGCAGCCCACTGGCACTGGTCGGCGTCAGATGAAGCTGACGCTGAAGCTGTCGCGGCCGCGTCGAGCCGGACGAGATCACACTTCTGGCTGATCTGCTGGTATGCGCCAGTTTGATGGTTCAGCTACGGGTGACGGCCTCACGTTCATGGTGAGGGCGGGCGAGACGCTGGCGATGTCGAGCATTCGCTGCGGGTCCAACGTGTCCTCGTCGAGCAGCGTCTCCACAAGGTCGTCGAGCTGCTTGCGGCGCGCTCCCAGGCGTTCGACCCGCACGGCGGCACGCGTTCGACGCGTTTTCGGCCCGAGATGGCCGATTCTGAGGCTGTGATCGCACTGGAAGGCCCACTACCACGCTCCGCCGCCACCCGACCTACCCACGCGAGCGGCGCTATGCACGTCGTTGCCGACAGCAACGACCGCCCCATCATGTGAAGTTGGAGCGGTTGGTACGCGGTCGATCGCGCCAAACGCTCTAGAAACGCGGTTGTACGCTGGAGTGCGCGAGCCCTCACCCTCGGACCGCGAGTCCCGGTCGACGTGCTCTACCCGACGACGCTGTGGTAGTCGTAGCCCTGGTTGAATCGCGACGATTCCCGCTTTCCGATCGTGTTTCGATATCGGTATCCTCCCCCAGAAGACGACATGACCACGAGTGACGACGATCAGCTTCACGAGACGCGACGTCAGCAAGGGAGACGACACGGGGGGACGTGGGCGGCCACTGCACCGCTCGAGGAGAAGGTGCGGCTCTGGGAAATCCTGCCTGATCCTAACGTCGAGCACTACTCACGCTGCGTCGAGATATCTCGGCAGCTCAAGCACGAGCTCACACACGACGAGCGGCGTGCGCACCCGGGTCACCACGAGGGCTGGCGAACGCTCTATCCGCTGCTCGAAGAGCAGGGTTTGGCGGCGATCATGAGCGAGACCGATACGTGGCTGGCCGGCTTCGTCGACGGCGCGCTCGTCGCGATGGGACTCGAGCCGCACACTGGTTAGCGACATGAACTCCAGCCGTCATGCCACGTCACCGGGGGCGGCGTGGCCCATGGTTCGGGCCGGTTCAAATGGGCAGCAAACTCCTTTCACCTCAATCGCAACATCCGCCCGACACACGGCGTCGCGTGAATGCAGCTCAAAGTTCGGTCGACTGCAGCGATCACAAGCTTCGCTCACGTGATGCTCTACCGCATCGTGAGCCACGAACACGCCCGTTCTCGCGCGGGGGCGGCTGAGGCGCAAGTAGCGAGTCGGGTCCTCCCCAGCCCGGAGCATGGATCATCCGAGACCCGTTTAGCCCCCTGCACAGAATCCCGGACACCAGGTCGTGCGGTGGGACCTCGCCACGGCGTGCTTCCAGGGTTGTTCAGGAAACGGCGACGTTGCAATGGGTCGGGCGGCGCTGTAGAATCACGGTTGCGGGTGCACCCGTCAGCGATGGCGAGTGGACGGCCCGGAATGGTGGTGGCCCATCAGTCCGGACGAGGGTCGAGCCTGAGGGCCACCGAAGGGCACCGCCTCCCGTACTGAAGGCTCCGCATCGAAGGATGTGGGGCTTTTTTGTGGTCGAGGGACGGGGGTTGGCACCCGCGCAGGCTGCGCGCTCCGAGCCTCAGGCGCTGACGGGCACCCAACGACACGTGCGGTTCAGTGCGCTCTCAGGTGATGCTACTTGCACTGAGATGCCCTCTCGTTGGGGCGCGGCGGTAACCGGCGCCGGTGATGAGCCCACCACTTGATTCGTCCGCCCTCGTGCGCGGGGTCGCTCACCCTCCCGAGTCGCCAGGGAACAGGTCATCCACTCCTTCATCAAGATCGGCACAGCGGTCACATCGGCGAAGGCCGGCCGTGCCAGGCACCGCATTTCCATCTTCCTTGATCATCTGGCCATAAGCGCAGTCACGCCGATCGTGATAGACGCACCGCTCCCTGAGTGAGTACGTGAGCGAGTCGGTGTGGAGCGGGCTCAGCTTGACGGGGAGCTTGGTGTTGGCCGGCGCGCTGTCCTCCACCGGCACGACATCGACGAGCTTTTCGTGGCTGATCATCGTCGCCTCCTTACGGAGAATGCGTTCCCTTGACGGGTGGTTCGAAGTGGCCGAACGAATCACTCGAGCGAAACACAGCAATCGTCTAATCCGCCCGCAGTCGGCGACAGAGGCCAACGACCTGACCTCAAGGGCCATTGGCCCCGGGGCACCACGGGGCATCAGGTGGGCGACGACGACGCTTTAGCCCCTCTGCTCTGGCGTGAACGTTGTACGCCAGGGGTGGGCGAAGCGGCTGTGCTTCGAGCCCTGATCGCGCCGGCGGGTATAACGCGACTCAGGACGCGCCCCCGGCTGAGCAGTACCGGTTGTTGCGGTCGATGGCGCACCCTCGGGTCTGCGCCCGTTGTCAACGGACATTGCACCTTGGTCGTGGGTCAGTTTGATTGACGCGATCTCGGAGGGTCGTTACGAGATCGTCGGCAGATCCGCGCTCCGAACCCCGGACGATATGTGCCCCGGCTGAAACCCAATCCCTTCCAACGGCGACGCCCTCGGTACTGCCATCCCCCGGCGCGAGGGCGCCGCCGCCCCCCTTCAGTCAGCCGAGAACCGGCGGTGCTTTACGTGCCCTTGTCACAGCAGGTGTCTGTCAGCGTACAGAACGATGAGGGGTCCATCTGCGTAAGCTGCGTGTCCAGGGGACTGAAGGCGCGACGAGCGGCGCGGTGCCGTGCGCCACGGCTTAATCATCCTCGCGAGGAAAGCGATTCGCCATGAGGTACGGTCGGTAATGGCTCGACAGCTTCCGGACGCTCCCGTCATCCGCTGTGTCGGTTGTGGTGGGCCCCGGCTTATACCGCTGACATTCCGCGGCGGTCGGCGCACGAGGCAGTCCGAGCTACCTGTCCGCCCAAACGCGAAATGCGTTACCTGCGGGTGCCGCTACATCGGGACGCAACCCCTACCGAGAGATAGTGCCTTGATCTCGCTCGCCGCCCGCGACGATGCGAATAGGTCGGCACCGTGGGGGCGCGCGCTGGCTGAATGGGCGGTGCTGATCGACAGCGCGAAGAAGCGACCGGGCGCCGAGCGGCAGAATCCTGCCGATCGAACGCCAGCACCCCCACCCGGCCTGCGTGCAGTGCTCGTAACGTAGCTGGAAGGCGAGGAGCGAGCGCGGATCGGGTTTCCAAGTGCTCGGGATGGACCCGTGACGCACGCATGCGCTAGTAGGTAGCTCCGTGAGTCGCAAGTTAGCGCCCCGCGGGCGCCTACCCCAAGGTCGGCTCTGTTGCGCCAATTGCACGCTCGGCTGAGTCAGGCTCCTCGGCCGCGCGGGATCGCTCTTGGCAAGCCCGAAGCCGCCAGACCGGGCGGAAGGACGGTGGTGGCCCGCTCGCGAATCGGTGGCTTGCCTCACGGTCGTTGGGTCGCCAAATACTGTGTTTCGTGCCCTTACAACCAAGAATGACCGACGGGAACGCCCGCCGGCCATTCTGTATATGCGCGGCCAGACTCAATCGACCAGTGCCGGTGTCGCCGCGCCCACCAGCTTGGCCATGATCTGCACCTGTTCGAGCACTTCGCTCCCCGTGTAGAGGAACTCGATCTTGAGGTGGTTGACGATCTGCTCTCCTTTCGCCTGGAGCGTCCTCTGCTCCATCGAGTTGAAGAATCCCGTCACCTTCTCCTCGGGTCCCTTCAGGACGAAGAAGCCGAGCTCCTCTTGGAAGTCACCCGTCCGGAACGCGAAGGGTTCGAAGGAGGTGAACGCCCCGTCTGCCAGCTTCTCGCCATAGAGGCTGAGGGTCTCGGTGAAGAGGTCAACGCACGCCGCCTCCCTCCCCGGCATCACCCCGCCGTAACGCACAACGACTCCGATTTCCATCGTCGTCTCCTCCTTGGGTTCGACGCGCCAACGAACAATCCTCATCACACTGCCCGCGGCCGGGAGGTGACTAGAGGCGAAGGTCACACGGCGATGGAGGCGGGAGGGTTCGGCACTGCTGAGCCTGCATAGCCGACCCGGGACGGGCCTGGAATCGTTTTGGGGAAAAGCAGCGTCATCACCTCCGCCCGGACAAGGACAACTTCGCGAAGACCGGGAAGGAACAAAGCTGCACGCTCGGGGGCGCCACGGTCATTCTCTTGGGTCCTCTCAACGTCGCCATGGGATGGCAGCGGTCGATCACCACTGTTGCTCACCCCCCGCATGCTCGCGAGCCAGATCATCATGGGCACCGTGCAGGATTCAGCGTGGCCGGATTCGGATCTCTTCGATGTCCCGATAGCGGACAGGTCGCTGGACGCATTCGTGGGTATCGCTGAGCCCGCCCAATACGCGGCGCTCCAGGCGGCGAGCGCGACGGCCCGGGAGCGCTTCAGCGGTCGCGTCATCTGGAGCGTGAACTCGACCTCACGGGGCGGCGGTGTCGCCGAGATGCTGCGACCCTTGCTCGGGTACATCCGCGGCGCCGGTGTCGACGCGCGCTGGCGGGTCCTTCGCGGTGACCCGGGTCTCTTCCGCGTGACCAAACGCATCCACAACCACCTGCACGGAGCCCCCGGAGATGGCGGCGACCTCGGCACTGCGGAACGCGACGCCTACGTCGCCAGCCTCGAACCCAGCGTCCGCGCCCTGCAGCGGTTAGTGCACCCCGAAGACGTTTGTCCTTCTGCACGACCCTCAGACGGCAGGTCTGGTGGGTGCTGTTCGCTCCATCGGCGCTCGCGCGATCTGGCGATGCCATGTCGGCGTCGATGAGCCCAACGAACTGGTCAGGCGCGCCTGGGGGTTTCTGCTGCCCTTCATCACAGGTGCCGACGCATACGTCTTCTCTCGACGCGAGCATGTCTGGCACAATCTCGAGCTACCCCGAGTGTGGATCGTCCCTCCCTCGATCGACCCCTTCTCGCCCAAGAACCGCGAGCTGAGCGCCGCCGAGGTGAGCGGGATCTTGGCCAGGCTTCGCGAGCAGGCGAACCAAGTGTGGTGACCAGCTCGGGCGCCACCAGACGGTTTGCGGCCAGCGGTCGACGAGTCGAACGTGCCCCCGTACTTTCAGCTTCTGGCTTCGGCGCATTCTGGGCGCTCCCAGTCCCGGTCACATGCCGGTTGGCGGTTCAACAGCCTGTACCGTGGCCGAATGGGTGCACCGCTGCAAGCACAGCGCCCAGCACGGCGTCGTTCTGCACGCGGACCGTGTCATCCGGACGCCATGTCGCGGCGACGCTGAGCGCGACGAGCCTTCCGGACGCGGCGACGGTCGCGACCGCGGCTGCAACGGCTTCGAGGCCCGGCCCATTCGCGGCAGGGAATCGCAGCCCGCTCAACAGGCTCGCGTCGAACACGTCGAGGTCGACGTGTAGGTGCAAGGGACCATCCGGCAACGCCTCGCGCACCGAATCAACGGTGGCCCGGCGCACCCGCGATGCACTCAAGGCCACAACCTCCGGAGGATCGAGGTCGCGACTGTCAACGAGGAGTACCCGGTCTTCTGCAAGCGGAGTGAGCCCGAGTCCCTCAGGCAGCGACAGGTCTCCGCGGCCAACCGCCTTGGCGAGCGGAAGTCCGCCGAGGTATCCGGACAAGGTCGTCTGCTCCGTATGGAAGTCGCCATGAGCGTCGAACCAAACGAGCGCGGCGTCGACCCCGCTTCGCTGGACTCCTGCAAGGACCGCGAGCGCGGTCACGCAGTCACCGCTCAGCACGACTGGATCCCTGACGTGTGCCACCCGCTCCGCGAGCGGCGCGTACAGCTGCACGAGACCGACCCACGGGTTCGCGCTGTCCCCCGGCGCCGAATCGACACTCGACACGTCAGACGGCAGCGTCACATTGAGGCCGCGCTCCAGAGGATCGAAGATGTGCCAGTTGAGCATCAGCATGCGCTCAGCCTACGCGTGCCGGCTCGTGGCCGGTCAGCGTGGTGCACCACGACAGCGCGCTGTGCTCGGGCCCGAAGGGCTCGACGTGCAAACAGCGTGCCACTGCCGAGTCGCCCCGAAAGCCAGAGGTGGCCGTTCCAATTAGCATTGGCGCAGTGCGAGCGGCGCTACGGATCCGCAAGCGCCGGTGCACAATCGAGCGGTGCGCCGCCAGGGCCGTGACAGCTGATATCGCAAACGTGAAGATCCGCGGATGGCCCATTGTTACCTCTCCGATGACGTCAGCCCGCTATCCCCGATGGCTCACGGCACTGGTGGTTGCAGGCTCGCTGCAGCCGTTCTGAGTGTCTATGCAGCCGGCGACTGGAGGAAAGCCGACGTCGACCTCTTCCACATCTACGCGCTTGGCTTCTGGGGCAACCTGTGGCATCCGCTGCTGCCGACGGAGTATCCACCGCTCTCGATTCTGCCGTTCTCGCTCACGCTGCTCGGTCCGGCAGCGTGGTATCCGGACGTGTTCGCGTTCTGGATGGGAGCCATTGCGGTGCTGGGCTATCTCGCCTTTCGGCGACTGACCTCGCAGCGCCAAGCGAACGCGTACGCGCTCTACGTCCTCGCGGCCGGAGTCGCGACCCTCCTCTTCCGCTTCGACCTCGTGCCTGCACTGATCACCGTTGGCGCGGTATGGCTGTCGCAACGCGGTCGCTTCAGCGCGGTCTATCCGTTGCTCGCGGTTGCCACGCTCATGAAGCTCTTCCCCATCGTGCTCCTCCCGGTGGCCGCCATAGCGCACTGGCACTCACGTCGAGGCGACCCCGGTTCTCGATGGACTCATGTAGCCCTTGGGGTCGCGTCCTACGCCGGAATCGTCGCCGCGGGATTCATCGTCGCCAGCGTGGTCGATCCCGTCCATGGACTCAGCTCGTTCACGTACGACCTCCGCCGTCCGGTCGAGGTCGAGTCGGTGTCCGCCACTGTGCTGTGGCTGGGGTCGATCTTCGGTGCCACGGCCAGCCCCGACATCAGCTTTGGGTCGTTCAACCTCATGAGCAGCATGAGCCCGGTGATCAACGCGCTCGCGGCTGTGGCGCTGCTCTGCGGGCTTGTCGGCGTCTACTGGTGGCAGCTCCGAGGACGTTTCTCCGTGGGGCAGGCAGCCGTCGCTGCCGTGCTGGTGCTGCTCTGCACCAGCAAGGTGCTGAGCGCCCAGTACCTGATCTGGGTGGCGCCGCTACTCGCCCTCACGGTGGGCTTCCAGCTTCGATGGTTCATGGTGTGCCTGCTCACGGCGCTGGTCTTCCCGGCGCTGTGGCCGGACGCCGTGGGGCACGGAGCCGTGGTCACGTACAGCGCTGTGTTGCTCGCCGGCACTGCTGTGCGCAACGCGGCTCTGGTGTCCCTCACGGTGCGATTCCTCAGTGTCCCGGGCATTGATCTCGAACGTGAGCCATTCGGCAGACAGACCGCGCCCGCGCGGGCTCGAACTCAGGTCCCGTGATCCGAACGTAGTTGCGTCCGTGGCTCGACCCCCTGAGATTATTCCACGTGAGTTCAGCCCGTTTTCCTGCGCCTGTGGGACACGAATCTGCCCGTCCTGTCGGGTCGCACATCGGACTTGCACATCCCTCGAGCCGCAGAGGAACGTGCCTTCGCTCAAGTGTGTTAATTGCACGCTAGGGTGCGGAAGAGCTTCGTCACGTGGCGGCACGACGAGCCCTACCTGCTGGGCTGTCAGATCCCGCCGCTTTCTTCAACCTACTATCGGAACGAGGGTTGCGCTCCACGAACCGGAGTGCCCGTTTGCGATGTCGGTGTAGGAGCCCGACATACTGATGCTGCCCTTGCTACTGCCGGACACCGTCCCCGTATACGTGACCACGCCAACGGCGCCGAAGCTGATCGAGCTGCCCGTCACGGTGCCGCTGATCTGCAGGGTCTCGCGCGGTGACGACAGCACGATCACCCCGTGGAGTGCAGAACCGCTCTCCATGAATTGGAGCACGAACGTGCCGTTGAAGGGGCCGCTGTACTGTCCCGTCCAGTTTCCGGATAGGTCGACAATCGGCGTCGGCGTCGGCGGGGGAATGGGCGTCGGGGTTGCGGTCGCGGTCGCGACAGGCGTCGGTGTCCCACTGCTGATGGACGCACTGCATCCTCCGAGCGCGATCGCCGCGAGAGCGAGGCTGAGGGCAAGGAACCGGTTGCGGAACATTGGTTTGGCCTCCTCCTGGGTTGGCGCGGCCACTCCCTACCGATTGTTGAAAGACGATGGTAGCTCCGCGTCGAACGCGAGTCATCCATCGTCCAGACCTGCCTGGTCGTTTCCATCCGCCGTGACGGAGCGGGACGGTCCTCCGGGTAACGGTGCTCGATGAGGAAGGCGGCGCTCTCCGCACTCGGGCGATGATGCATTGTTGCCGTCGACGACGTGTACCGGCGAGCAGCAGGCAAGGTGCAACCTCACGATACACATCTGTGGGTTGACGCCCATCACCTCGTGCACTGGGGCCACGGCGGGGACACCACCCTCGACAACCTCGTCCATCGCTAATACAACCCCCTCCGAGGGTCGGTGAGATGACCGTGGGGCCACGCAAGGCGGGGTTAGCCTGGTGGCGCAGTGACGACCGTGAACCTTCGGCCGGACCGCGTTGACGACGGCTGGTATCGCTGACACACTCGACTCGATGGCACCTGATCGAGCCAGGTACGGCATCGACACCGGGCCCTCCGGCATTCCGTACTTTGTCTTCGTCGAAGCCGGTTTCTTGGCGGCCGACCGGTGGGCAGCGCGGCGGGGTCGGCGCCGGGTGGGGATTCTGGCGAAGGCAGGCGCCGTGGCCATGCTCGGGGTCGCCGCAGGCTACTTCTACTCCACGGGTCCCGGCAAGCTGTCGGTGTGGAGGGAGCTGCTCGAGGAGCTCGACCTTCGGGGCGACGAGCACCTGCTCGACGTCGGCTGCGGCCGAGGCGCCGTCCTCATCTCGGCAGCCCACCGGCTTCCCCGCGGTCGTGCGACCGGCGCCGACATCTGGCGCCTGCGTGACCAGACGGGAAACAGCCGGGCCGCCGCCGAGCGCAACGCGAGGGTCGAGGGCGTCGCTGATCGTGTCGAGCTCGTTGAGGCCGATGCCCGGGACCTGCCGTTTCCGTCGGACTCGTTCGACGTGGTGGTCAGCAATCTCACCTTCAACAACATCCACGGCACCGAAGAACGGGCCAGGGCACTCCGTGAAGCAGTCCGAGTCCTTCGCCCGGGCGGGCGGATGCGCATCGTCGATGCACGTGCTGACCGGTATGCCGCGGTCCTGCGGATGGCCGGATGCTCGGACGTCGAGGTGCGCCGCCTCGACTGGCGGACGTCGTTCGGCCTTCCCGGCCACGCCATGGTGCTCGTCGCCGCCGTGAAAACAGCCGTTGAAGGGAGAGCCTGACCCGGCGGTGACCGGCTGGCCTGGGTAAACGACCTGCACCCCTAGAGAGAATCTCGGCCTGCCTGGCCTCACGATCGTGGACTCACTGATCGAGCCCTCAAGATCATCGGCGCGGTGAGCAACAACCTCTTGATGACTGGCCCGCCCCGAACAGCGAGTTGCTGCCAGCCGGCGCCTTCCTGCTGGCTACGGCCCGATCCTCTCGGGACACAACTGATTGGTCAACCTGTTGCTGCTCTGACCTCATCGGAGTGCCACCCGAGCTGACCGCTCTGGGGCCGCTAGTCGACCGGAGGTCGCGCCTCACGAGATCGGCTCTGGTGTGAAAGTGTTACGCCAGGGTGGTCGAGGGTGGCTTCACCGGCAACCCGCCGAACGCTTCAGCCACCAGTCGGCTCCGGGAGCGCACACTGTCAAGGAGCGCGTAGCACCGCCCCCCGCCCCTGCTGTTGGCCACGATGTCGAAACCTGCCGACGCGATCGTCAGCGCGAGCCCGCGGCCGTCGCACCCATTGGCGCGGGGACCGGCACCACGCGGTCCCTCCCCCCGGCCTTGGCTTCATACATGGCCAAGTCGGCGACGCGGATGACATCGTCCAGCGTGGCGCCGTGCATCGGGAACACCGCCACGCCGATTGAGGCCGTGACCCTCATGCCGTTCAAGACCGGCTTCCTGGCGCCGAGCGTCGCTCGTATCTTCTCAGCGACGCGCAGGGCACCCCCCGAACCACTGTCATGCAGCATGACCAGGAACTCCTCGCCGCCAAATCGCACCACGTCGTCACCCGTTCGCACCACAGATCGGAGCGCGAGTGCAACCTCTCGGAGCACTCGGTCACCGGCTGCGTGTCCACCCGTGTCGTTGATCTGCTTGAAATGATCGAGGTCGAGGAGCAGGACACCCATGTTGGAGCCACTTCGCAGGCAGCGAGCCGTTTCCTGAGGTGCCGTCTCGTCCAACCATCGCGTATTCCGCAGGCCGGTGAGCGCGTCAGTATGCACTCGCGCCTCCAGCTCTCGGTAGAGTTGCGCGTTGTTCCACGCCGCGGCGGTGACGTGCGCGAAGAGTGCGCAGTGCTCGAGGTCCCGATCAGTGAAACTGTCGATGCCGTTCCGCCAGACGTCGAGAACGCCGATGCGATGGTCACCCGAAATCAGCGGGATCACCAACAACGACTCGGATGACTGATCATCCCCGGTGCCGGGGATGGTGCTGGCGGCCGGGTGCGTGGTCGTGTCGCCACAGTTGTAGGGCACGCCTCGCGCCAACGCCCACCCGGTGATGCCTCCGCTCATTGGAAAGTGCAGATCTCGCAGTTTCACGACCTCCGATCCGGCGAGCACGCGGGGGATCAGACAATCGCGTTCCCAGTCGGCTTCAAAGATTGCCAGGCCGGTCATCGGCAGCGCGCGCTGGAGGAGATCCCCGAGGACGCCGAGGATACGCTCGGGATCATGTTCTGCTTGGAGGACGCGTGCCGCCTCCCCCAACGTCTGGGCGAAGTCGTCGGAGGCGGCCTCGGCCCCCGTGCTTGATGCAAGGCTCACCACCTTTGTTGGAGCCACAATCGAGCGGCCACGAGTAGCCAAGATGCGAGGCTGGTGCTGGCGGAACCAGGAGGGGCCGACCAACGCATCGCCGGCGATCGCCAGATCGCCGGCGAAGACCAGCGGAGGGCTGAGATATGCGCCGCTACCGTGTTGCAGCCCGGATTTGATAAGCGCGTTCGCAATGTTGGCGTCGTCGACGCCGCGTGCGACCAGGCACACGTCGAGACGTGCGCCGAACGAGTTGAGGCCAGCCAGTTCTGCGTTGGCGACCGCGCTACTGATGACCTGCGCCACAACCGGAGCCTCCAAAAGCAGGAAGTCCGGTCGCAAGGCGGCAATACGATCGTGGCACTCGGTCGCCCACCCGCTTGCTTCGAAGGCGATCATGAAGCCTGCTGCGCGAAGTTCGGCGACCCTATCGTCGATGGAGGGGTCAGCGCCACAAGCAGCGGCGCTTGAGATGACCCATGCAATATCCGATGGCTTGGCACCGTGCTCGGCGGCAAGCTCGGCCGGATCAATCCCAGCCGCGTGCAACGAATCACCGAACATCGGCACGAGGAGCACCGCTGGCCTGGTGTGTTGCACCGCCTCAAGCGCGCTGCGCATTACCGACAGGCGATCAGCCCGCGCGCTCCGCCGCGGGATCGCCTCGTACGCGACGATTGCTCGGTCGGGGATGTTGTAGACCGGCAACAATGCAACCGCCCCCGGAGCCGTCCACGAGTAGGCTGTAGCCGAAACCTCCCGGCGGGAAACGCCGTTCATACCGAGAGCATCGGCGACTGGACTGACGGGGTGGTGGTCTTAAGACTACGGTGGTGTCACATGCGAGGCTCAAAGCTCCGAAACCAAGTGAAGCGAGATAGGAGCCTGACGCTGTGTTACCCGCAGGCGTATTAGATCGGGGGGTCAGGAACTCCACTCCCTCTGGACCCTTGTCTACGATCAGCCCGGCCGCGGCCGCGGCAGCCGAAGGGTTCAGTTCTGGTGCGTTAGTTGCACGCTGGGTTGCTCGAGAGCCATCGGCCTCGACGGCGCCCTCCCTTGTTGGGCGCGGCGGCCGACCTGGCCCAAGACGTTGTTCACGAACTGGATAGGCACCTTGTCGACGCCGATCCACGTCGTTGAAAACAGCGCGCGCTCGGGCAGGGGGTCTTCCTGCACCAGATTCTCCTTACCGCCGCGGTCCTTCTCGGTAAAGCCCACAGTAGCGGCTCCTCGATCGGCGGGTCAAACAGTCCGCGGGGCTCAGCGGAAGGCAGTCGGATCGCCGGAGAACTCGAAGCCCATCCGTGAACGCTCGTTCCGTAGCTGGTTCAGCCGACGCTGAGCACGGAAGAATTACCGTCCAGAATGGAGCCCCACGCTGCGGCGCGCCTTCGACGGCTTCATCAGGAAACGTGCGCGTGCCCGGTGTGCTCGATGATCTTGCTCATGGGTTGACCATTTGCTTTTGGAATAGATAGGCCACACCACTTGTCACCCAAGCGATGATCAGTCCGACTCCGACTCCCCTGAAGTATATGTGTCCTGAAACATATCCCACGAAAAGAAATATCACACTCAGGACGAACTCGAGTGCGATTAGCGACGTAAGCAGATGATGTTTCAAAAGCCTTCGTCGCCAATCTGGCAAGAAGAAGCTGTTTTTGTCCATGTTCTACCTTTCTATCATGATCTGGTACTGCCTAAAGTACCTCCGTTGAACGGACCCTGGGGTTATAGAGACTCGGGCTAATAACTCCCAGCCATCGCGACCTGAGGCGACTGATGAGAATGGGTGGCCTCGAGCTCAGCGGAGGGATCATCCCGATCTCTCTCCCCCGCGCACTTTGCCGACGAACTCAGGTGGTGGCGGACGTCCTGAAGCGTGCGGTCGGACGCGGCGATGTCGCGGGACGGAGGGTCCGCGACGACCGCGATTGACCTTCTGGCTCCCATGGAGGGTTGGCATACGTGCTGCCAGGTCGGTTCCTTTCCCACGACAGTCTCGTAGAAGGCGTTCGCGGAGCGAGGTTGCGCGGTTACAAGCTTTGGGTCGAAATACCGTCGGCGACCGCCTTCTGGAGCGCGGTCACTTCGGCGAGCATCCACGATTGATATGTGAACCCGGGGGTCGGCATTGTCTCGTACACACCGATGACCGGGACGCCAGCGCTGTGCGCCGACGTCATGAAGCTCTGAGTGAGCGTGTCAGTGACCTGCTGGTTGTAGACGAACACCTTGACCCTGTGCTGCGTGAAGAGGCTTGTCTGGAGTGACACGGACTCGGGGGCGGGGTCGACGCCGTTCATGATGTCCGCCTGAAACGCGTACGGCGTCAGGTTGTCAACCCCAGCCGCTTCAAGCATGTAGTCGGCCACGGGCTCCGTGGTTGCGACCGGGGTTCCCGGGTACTGCGCCTTGAAATTGGCGATCGCCTGCAACCAGGGACTCAGCGACGCGATGAACATCGCTGCGTTGGCTTTGAAGTACGCGGCATGCGCGGGCTGCAATGCCGCGTAGTCAGCCGCTAGGGCATTGGCAACCTTCGGCATCGTCGTCGGCGAATACCAGAGGTGCGGGTTCGGCGTGCTGTCCGGCAATCCCAAGAGGTGCTCAACATCGATGACCTTGCGCGCCTGATTCGGTGAGGCCGACTCTATCTTGGTCATGAAATCGTCGTAGCCGATACCGTTCTGGATGACCACCTGGGCGGAGCCGACCTCCTCCGCCACGTTCGGGCTTACCTCATAGGTGTGTGGGTCCGTGTTGGGATTGCTCTCCACCGAGGTGACCGAGACGTCGGCTCCGCCGATCTGCGCGGCCACGTTTCCGTATTCATTCTCTGCGGCCACGACCATGATGGGCCCGGCTGGCTCGGGGGCGTTCGTCGGAGCGCAGGCGGTCACCATCAGGACCACGCCGATGCCCAGGAACGCCACCCGGGAGAGCTGCGAGGTAGACAAAGGAGGCAGAACCTTCATGAGACCGGAGTCTACATGAAACTCAGTATCGTCTAGGCGTGAGATCATATAACGGCTGCAGTCGCCACGCGGCTCTCGAGGGTCGGGTAAGCCGCTCATAGCCTTCGGGCGATCGACCGTGCGTTCCTGACCGTCCACGGACCGCTTTCTGACACCCATCGCTGGGCGCCACCTGACCCGTCAAGCGCAGACGCGGTGATACCGAGTCGGATTACACCAGCAACGTCCGGCGTGCAAGACCGAACAGCCGGGCTATCTGCATCGCCCCCACGTCCAGGGTGTGCCGAGCGCGATCGAGTTGAGGCTCCTGGCAATTGCGGCGGGCCTCCAATCAATATGCTAATCTCTAAAGTTACAGAGATTCGTGTGGTGGAGCGTGAATGGCCGGAGCGTTGCAGCGGTTCAAGGCAGACTTCTTCAAGGCGCTCGCCCACCCGACCAGGATCCGCCTGCTGGAGTTGCTCGTCGACGGGGAAAAGAATGTCAGTGAGTTGCAGCGCGGCCTCGGCCCCGATGCTGCGGCTGCCTCGCAGCAACTCGCGATTCTGCGCATGAAGAATCTCGTGGACACCCGGCGCAGCGGAACCAGCATCTACTACCGCCTCCGTGACCCCCAGGTCAAGGAGGTGCTCGACGCTGCCCGTCGAATCTTCGACGCCCACGTTGGGGACTTGCGAAGCGTCGTCGAGGAGGCCCGAGCCGACGATCGGCGCAGTGCCCGCGCGGCGGCGGCCAGTGGGCCCGGCCGACGCGAGCGCGAGCGTCTGCCTCGTTGACCCTGGCCGCTGAGTGCCGGCCTGTCGGGCTGATCGGCTGCCTGCGCGTTCAACCGTCGCGTTAGGCGGCGTCGGCACTCATGGCAGCCCAACGCTCCCGGCTGCCGGTGTGCAGTCGTGTGACAGCGCTACGGTTGCACGATGACCACGGTTGCGGTGCGGGTGCACCCTAAGGCGGCCACCGCGCGCCGCACCTGGGACGGGAAGACGCTGTCGCTATGGGTGCTCGAACCGCCCGCACGTGGCGCTGCCAACGCCGCCGTGGTCACTGCCGTCGCCCAATGGCTGCAGGTGCCGCGGCGCGAGGTGAGGGTGCGCTCCGGACGTTCAGGTCGAACCAAGCTGATCGAGGTTGCCGCAGAGATCACGCTTCCTGCCCCTGACGCCTCGTTCACCTAACGCAGCGGACGCGTCGCTCGGGACGCCGCCTCCTGCTGCAGGGCGGGATCCCATGAGGCACATCACCGCGGTTGGACCATCCGGCCGCCACGGCCACGAGGACGTACGCGTGCAGCGACCATCGCTCGAACTCCGACGCGCCGTTTCGCCCGGTGATCCGGTGCGCGGCTAGTCGCGTCGCGACAGCAGGCGGTACAACAGCCAGCAGAAGACGCCTGCAACGATTCCTTGAGCCCTAGAGTCGCCGGGTGCCGAGCGCCTTCGGCTCCCCCGTCGTGACCCGCTTGCCGCCCGCTCGATGCCGGCCCTGAGAAGCCGCCTTCGTCGGCTTGCCGACCAATGACGCTCCCTCGAGCATCGTAGCGACCTGCTCCAGCAGCGCCCGCACAAGCTCATTAGCGATTCGACGCGTCACCGCTTGTCCAACCAGGCCGTCTCGCCCGTGAAACATCATGGGCGAGAACATGCCGCCCACGCTGAGCCAACTCGAGCCCCCGCCCAGCGGCAGCACAGTCAGCTCCAGTTCGAGAATGGCGTGCGCCGTCGAGGCGTCGTCGAATTGCTCGAGCAGCAATCGCCATGTCCGCACGCGCGACGGGCCAAGATCCCTCGCGAACGCGCGCAGCGTGAATTCGCGAAATGGGTTGCCGTCGAGGCGGACCTCCCGCGCTCCCAAGGACCCTCTCCTCCCGAGCCACGGCCAGCCCTTCCGGTCCAGGAGTTCGCGGACCTCCTCCGGGCTCCGATCGACCGCAAGGCTGGCGTGGACCCCCGGGATCATTTCGCTATCCTCATAAGTCTGAAGCTATGATGATTCTAAGTCATCCTCCACCGAGGCCGGTATCCGTTTACCGAAATTGGCCGGACCACTGCTCAGGCCTCCAGGTGGCGCGCTATGACACCGAGGACCTCGAACGCCTCCTCGACGGATTCACGGTCGTTGAGTCGACTCGCGAGGAGCACATCACACCCGGCGGCGCCGGCCAGCCCTTCACCTGGATTGCGGCGAGGCGGCGGTCGAACGCGTCCACTTGACGTAACTACCTACTCCGGGTCCGAAGGTGCGTCCCAGGGCGCCGTTCGGCCATGGTGAAGACCCGCCGTGGTCGCGGCGTCGAAGGTTCGGCCGAATCTCCTGGGAGCCGCGACGCAGCCGTTTGCCCCAATGTCGATGACGTACCGCTGGGACGACTACGGGCGCCGCATCTCTCCACCTTGCTCCCTCCCACCACGGACGCAGTGCCTCCGGCGCAGGCCATCGGATCGCCGGTGGCCATGGCGGAATGGGCGCTCAACTGCACGGGGCGAACAGCGCCGGCTCCGCGCCCGCTGGTAGCCAGCGCGGCAGGAAGGACCCAGAATATCGACCCGAGCCAAGAGCCGACTATGCATCTGACTATGACGCGATCCCAGGACGCCCGCACCCGTTGAAGGTACTCGCGGTCTGTGTTCCCGGTGCCGGGCACATCAATCCGCTGCTACCGCTGATCGAGGCTTTCGGTCGCCAGGGAGACCGGATCGTGGTTGCCAGTGGCTCCGACATCGCCTCTTCCGTAGAGCGGGCGGGGGCCGAGCTCTGCCCCGCCGGACAGGCCGAGCAGGCCTGGTTCCAGGTGCTCCGCGCGCGCGTTCGCGGTTTCCCCGGCGACGGTCTCACACCCGAGCGGATCCATCACTACTTCGTGCCGCGCCTGTTCGCGGAGGTGGCAACCGCCGACATGATCGACGACGTGCTCGCCTGCGGTCGAACGCTGAAGCCCGATCTCGTTCTGTTCGAGACGTACGCGTTCGCCGGTCCGCTCGTCGCCGAGCTGCTCGGTGTGCCGGCGGTGCACCACGCCATCGGGGCGATGCTGGAACGTGAGGTCCTCGAGCTGGCCAACGACGCCGTCTCGCCGTTGTGGCGGTCGTTCGGCGTCAGTGCACCGGGCTTCGCGGGTGTGTATCGCGGGATCACACTCGCCATCTGTCCCCCAGCGCTGGACGTGCTCGACGTCCCCGAGGGCGAGCGGCTCCCGCTGCGTCCAGCACCGCTACCCCAACTGCCACCGGCCGTCACTGGGCGCCCGCTCGTATACCTCACGCTCGGCACTTCCTTCAACACGAACCTCGACATCTTCAGAGCCGTGATCAACGGGCTCGCCAATGAGCCGGTCGACGTCCTTGTGACCGTCGGCGCCGACCAGGATCCGGCTGCGCTGGGACCGCTGCCCGCGAACACGCGCGCTGAGCGGTTTGTTCCCCAGGCCACAGTGCTGCCGACGTGTGCCGCGGTGGTACATCACGCCGGCTCGGGGACAATGTTCGGGGCACTCGCGCACGGACTGCCGCAGGTCGTGATCCCCCAGGGCGCCGACAACTTCGTCAACGCATCGCTGCTCGAACGCGCCGGGATTGGATCTTCCCTGCGACCTGGCGCGGTGAGCCCCGAGAACGTCCGCGCGGCGGTGCGCCGGGTCTTGGATGAGCCGAGCCATCGCGTGGCTGCCCGACGAGCCGCAGCCGAGATCGCCGCGATGCCGAGCGCGGACGACGTTGCCGCCACACTCCGTCAGCGTTTCGGCGACGGCGGCGGTGGGTCGACAACGTCGGAACGGCAAACTGAACCATGACCGAAGCCGGGCCACCTGACGCTCCGCGTGACGTAGCTCGGACCACCCCCGTCCACGAGTTCGACGCACACTACGCGTCAACGCCGCCGTGGGACATCGGCCGACCCCAGCAAGCCTTCCAGCGGTTGGCCGACACCGGACAGCTGCGTGGCCGCGTCCTCGACGTCGGGTGCGGCACCGGGGAGCACGCGCTCATGGCCGCCGGTCTCGGCTTGGAGACGACCGGGGTCGACGCCGCGCCGATCGCGATCTCCATCGCAATTCGAAAAGCGGAGGAGCGTGGCCTGACCGTTGCCTTCCTGGTGGCCAACGCGCTCGAGCTGCCAGCCCTCGGCATCGCATTCGAGACCGTGCTCGACTGCGGCCTTTTCCACATCTTCAACGACGACGATCGCCCACGCTACGTCGACAGCCTGCGAGCGGCGATTCGTCCGGGCGGCCGCTACCACATGCTCTGCTTCAGCGATCGCCAGCCAGGCGACTGGGGACCGCGACGGGTCCACACCGAGGAGATCGACGCCGCGTTCTCTGACGGATGGCTCATCGACTCGATCGAGGCCGACACCCTCGAGGTGACCATCAGTGACACGGGCGTGGTTGCCTGGCTGGCCGCGATCACCCGAGTCTGAGCGCCGCCTTGCGAATCCGACCCGGGCTGTGTGCCGCTTCAGGTGTTCCATCCGCCGGTTCAGACCGAGCGAAACTGCATGCCCACCAACACCGGAGGCTGGTGCAACGCTGCGGATGAGATCCTGAGTCGCGCGAACCTGGAAGCTGATTTCGGGAGCGGCGCAGCGACTGCGCCACAATCGCCCGATGTCCGGGACACCCGAACGCCACGCGAGGCGTGGTGGGATGCTGGGGACACCCTATTCCGGCACCCGAGTGGGCTTCTCCCTCCGCACCACCCGATATGACTTGCCGAAGCGCGGCGGCAGCCTTGCGGGACTCGTGCCGTCAGGCCGCCGGCGGTTGCACCGGCCCGTTGGGTCGACGTTGGGTTCGGACTGTCGACGAGGCCTCCCATTTGTGCCCCACACTGCTAGAGAGGGCGACCGATATCCCTTATCTGATAAGGGAATGCGGAGCGAGAGGGATTCGAACCCTCGATACCAGTTACCCGGTATACCGCATTTCCAGACCGTCTGAGGAGGGTGCAAGGCGGGGCATGCGGGGGCATTTCGTATTCGAAATCGATGTGGAAAGGGCACCGTAGGGCAGGCGCAGGCACCCACGTTGGGACTCCGTTGGGTCTGAGATTGGGTGCTTTCCGGCGTCCCTGAAACGCAGGCGGACGCCTCTTCTGTGCGATATCCCCTCCCCGCCGAACCGTCTGATCACAGCAAGCTCGGGTCTAAGTAGAGCTGACCTCCCGATGGTCGGTAACAGCCGGCCATGGGCCATCGGAGACCTCCTGTCGGTGCGGCGGATCGGACCCAAACCGGGCGCAGTTGGCGCTGGCGACCCGCCCGGCGATGTCGAGGGCACAGCGCAACGCCTCAGGACCGAGCGCCATGAGCCCGCCGGGATGCAGCGCATCCGCCTCCGCGAGCCAAGCAAGCAAGCCAGCTGAGAAGGCGTCGCCTGCGCCGACTGTGTCAACAACGGGGCCGGAAGGTTTCGGTCCGACAACGCACGAGCCATCGGGTCGGAAGGCCAGAGCCTCTCGAGGTCCGCGTGTAAGCACGACAATCTCCGGACCGTTCCGGACCCACGAGCGCGCGACCGCAATCGCATCATCCTCTGGATACATCAAC